>Ga0160492_100927_pt1 | contig 12567 bp, 9 predicted proteins | sample DID2MG_FD_108258 | JGI IMG/M metagenome (GOLD analysis project Ga0160492, IMG submission 108258) | Enriched soil microbial communities from UW Madison campus, WI, USA - DID2877_E24_FP2 MG | ecosystem: Environmental > Terrestrial > Soil > Unclassified | place: USA: Madison, Wisconsin | collected...
CATGAGGATTACCAGGAAGTGATGGGCGTCAAGCGCCCGTTCTCGGACATGGCCGAGGCGCAGCGTGCGCTGGCGGCCCGCGAAGGACAAGCAAAGTGATGATGACATTGCAACAGGCACTGGTGTGGATCCAGCGCTCCCAGCCCGCAGCGCGGCTGGTGGGCGATGGCGCCACGCCCCTGCAGCGCGTGTGCACCGACACGCGCCAGCTGCAGGCCGGTGACCTGTTTGTGGCGCTCAAAGGCGAGCGCATGGACGCCAACGATTTTCTGCCACAGGCCCGGGCTGCCGGCACCGTGGCCGCCGTGGCCCACCGTGGTCTGGAGGCCGCCGGGCTGGCCGGTATCGAAGTGGCCGACAGCACCCTGGCGCTGGGCGACATTGCGGCCGGCTGGCGGGCGCAGTTCGGTCTGCCGCTGGTGGCCATCACGGGCAGCAACGGCAAGACCACGGTCACCCAGATGGTGGCCAGCATCCTGCGTGCCGCCGCCGGTGAGGCGGCTTTTGCCACGCAGGGCAACTTCAACAACGCCATCGGCGTGCCGCTGACCCTGCTGCGTCTGCAGGCGCAGCACCGCCTGGGCGTGGTGGAGCTGGGCATGAACCACCCCGGCGAGATTGCCGAGCTGGCGCGCATTGCCCAGCCCACCGTGGCCTTGGTGAACAACGCCCAGCGCGAGCACCAGGAATTCATGCACACCGTGCAGGCGGTGGCCGAAGAGAACGGCAGCGTGTTTGCCTTCCTGCCGGCTGATGGCGTGGCGGTGTTCCCTGCGGACGAAGAATTCACCGCGCTGTGGCGCGCGCTGGCGGGGAACCGCCGTCAGCTGACCTTCGGTGGCGAAGGCGCCGATGTGCGCTGCACCACCGCGCAGTGGCAAGGTGGCGCATGGCAGGTCCAGTTGCAGACGCCGGCAGGTGCCGTGGCTTGCCAGCTGCACATTGCCGGGCGCCACAACGTGCGCAATGCCCAGGCCGCTGCGGCCTGTGCACTGGCTGCGGGGGTGCCTCTACAGGCCATCGGGGAAGGGCTGAATGCCTTCCGCCCGGTGAAGGGACGCTCGCGTTCGGCCGCCTTGCAGGTCCATGGCCGCAGCGTGGCTTTGGTGGACGATACCTACAATGCCAACCCCGATTCGATGCAGGCCGCGATTGCGGTACTGGCCGAATTGCCGGCGCCGCGTGTGCTGGTGCTGGGTGACATGGGCGAAGTGGGTACGCAAGGCCCGCAGTTCCATGCCGAGATCGGTGCGGCTGCGCATGCGGCCGGGATCGAGCATGTGTTGGCATACGGTGCGCTGATGCAGCACGCCGTGCAGGCCTGTGGTGACACGGGCCGTCATTTTTCAGACAAGGCTGCATTGAATGAAGCAGTCCTGGCATTGCTGCCCCAGGCGGGCAGCGTGCTGGTCAAGGGTTCGCGAAGCATGAAGATGGAAGAGGTGGTGCAGGCGCTGGAGTCTGCCCAGGAAGGGGGCGCAGCATGCTGCTGATACTCGCCCAGTGGTTGCAGGATCTGTTTCCGGACCTGACGTTTTTGCGCGTGGTGCAGTACATCACGTTCCGTGCGGTGATGGCGGCGCTGACGGCGCTGCTGATCGGCCTGTGGATCGGCCCCAAGGCCATCCGCATGCTCACGGCCCTGAAGGTGGGCCAGCCGGTGCGTGGCTATGCCATGCAGACCCATCTGGTCAAGAACGGCACGCCCACCATGGGGGGTGTGCTGATCCTGTTTGCGATTTCGGTCTCCACCCTGCTGTGGTTCGATCTGTCGAACCGCTTTGTCTGGATCGTGCTGCTGGTGACCTTGGGCTTTGGTGCCATCGGCTGGGTGGATGACTGGCGCAAGGTGGTCAACAAGGATCCCGAAGGCATGCGTTCGGGCGAAAAGTACTTCTGGCAGTCGGTCATCGGTCTGGTGGCCGCGCTGTACCTGGTGTTCAGCATTTCCGAGAATTCCAACGGCCGCGTGCTGGAGCTGTTCATCACCTGGGTGCAGTCCGGCTTCTCGCTGGACCTGCCGCCCAAGGCCGGTCTACAAGTGCCTTTCTTCAAGGAAATCAGCTATCCGCTGGGCGTGCTGGGCTTTGTGGTGATGACCTATCTGGTCATCGTGGGCGCCAGCAATGCGGTCAACCTCACCGACGGCCTGGATGGCCTAGCCATCATGCCGGTGATCATGGTGGGCACGGCGCTGGGCATTTTTGCCTATGTGACCGGCAATGCCAGCTATGCCAAGTACCTGCATTTCCCCAGCATTCCCGGTACCGGCGAGCTGATGATCTTCTGCGGCGCCATGGCGGGTGCGGGTCTGGCCTTTCTGTGGTTCAACGCCCACCCGGCCCAGATCTTCATGGGCGATGTGGGGGCGCTGGCCCTGGGCGCAGCCCTGGGCACCATTGCGGTGATCGTGCGCCAGGAAATCGTGCTGGCCATCATGGGCGGCATCTTCGTGGCCGAGGCCGTGTCGGTGATGCTGCAGGTGACGTACTTCAAGTACACCAAGAAGCGCTATGGCGAAGGCCGCCGTCTGCTGAAGATGGCCCCCTTGCACCACCACTTCGAAAAGAGTGGCTGGAAAGAGACGCAGGTGGTGATCCGTTTCTGGATCATCACCATGCTGCTGTGCCTGATCGGCCTGTCCACGCTGAAGCTGAGGTGACAGCCATGGCAGACCACGACCTCCAGCCACCCGTCACCCCTCCCACGCCCGAGGCGCTGGAAGGGGAGCGCCTGCCCGTGCCGGTGAATCCGGCGGACACAGATACATTGGGCGTTGACGCTGTAGTTGATGTGGCAGGCTCCGAAGCCGTGTCAGAGCGCGCTGCCGCCGATGCCGACACCAGTGCTGCGGAGGACATTGCCCCCGCGCTGGATACGGTCGAAGTGCCCGCTGCGCCGCCCGCGGTGGAGCCGGTGCCGGATATTTCCACGCTGAGCGCCGCCAAGGATGCGGCGGCCTTCGTGGCCCAGATCTTTGCCGACCCGAGCATCTCCGATGCGGCCGACAGCGAGGTCACGGCAGTGCAGGCCGCCGCCGAGCAGGAGCCCGTGGTGGAGCTGCCCCCGGTGCCGGCGCTGTGGCCGCAGGGCCAGACGCAGCACCTGCAGGGCCAGCGCGTGCTGGTGCTGGGGCTGGGGATTTCGGGCATCGCCATGGCGCGCTGGTGCATACGTGCCGGTGCCGAGGTGACGGTGGCCGACACGCGTGCAGCCCCGCCCCATCTGCCCACCCTGCAGACCGAGCTGCCCGGCGTGCGCTTTGTGGCCGGTGACTTCACGGCCGCTTTGGTGGACGGCCAGAACCTGACCGCGGTCTACCGTTCCCCGGGCCTGAGCCCCGAGACCGTGGCCGCAGTCTTTGACGCTGCGCGCGCCATCGGTCTGCCGGTGGGCGGCGAGCTGGATCTGTTTGCCATGGCGCTGAAGGGCCTGGCCCAGGCCCATGGCTATGCGCCCAAGGTGCTGGCCATCACCGGCACCAACGGCAAGACCACCGTCACCTCGTTGACCGGCCAGTTGCTGGAGCATGCCGGCCTGACGGTGGGTGTGGCCGGCAACATCGGCCCTTCGCTGCTGGACACGCTGTCGGCACGTATCGATGCGCAGGACCTGCCGCAGGCCTGGGTGCTGGAGTTGTCCAGCTTCCAGCTCGACGGGGTGCAGGGCTTCGAGCCCACGGCGGCCACGGTGCTGAACATCACCCAGGACCATCTGGACTGGCATGGTGGCATGCCTGCCTATGCAGCTGCCAAGGCGCGCATCTTCGGCGACAAGGCACTGATGGTGCTCAACCGCGAAGACCGCACGGTGATGGACATGCTGCCGCCACCGGTCAAGGTCAAGCTGCAAAAGCCGCAGCTGCGCGCCCATGTCACGTTCGGCGCCGACATGCCGCGCAGCCCCGGGGACTTCGGTATCGAAGTGGTGGGCGGCATGGCCTGGCTGGTGCGGGCCATGGAATCCGACGAAGTCGGTCGCCGCTCGCGCGATCTGCAGGATGATTTGTTTATCCAGCGCCTGCTGCCGGCCGATGCGCTGCGTATCCGTGGCCGCCACAACGCCACCAACGCGCTGGCTGCGCTGGCCTTGGCCCAGGGCGCAGGCTGCGCGCTGGCCCCGATGCTCTACGGCCTGCGGGAATACCGGGGAGAGCCCCACCGCGTCCAGCCCATCGGCATGGTGGGCGGTATCGAGTATTTCGACGACAGCAAGGGCACCAATGTGGGTGCCACGGTGGCAGCGCTGACCGGCCTGGGGGCCGACCGCCGCATCGTGCTGATTCTGGGCGGTCTGGGCAAAGGCCAGGATTTTTCGCCGCTGGCAGCGCCGGTGTCGCGCTATGTGCGTGCCGTGGTGCTGATCGGCCGCGATGCGCCGCAGATCCGTGCGGCGCTGGCCGGCGAAGGGGTGCCGCTGTCGGATGCCGACAGCATGGAGGCCGCCGTGCGCCAGGCCACGGCCCAGGCGCAGGCCGGCGATGCCGTGCTGATGTCGCCCGCGTGCGCCAGCATGGACATGTTCCGTGACTATGCCCACCGTGCCGAGGTGTTCGTCGAGTCCGTGCGCCAGCTGGCCCGCGATGCCGGCCACGAGCTGGAAGGAGCCGAATGATGGACATGTCCAGCGTGCTCCAACGCGTATCCAACTGGTTTGGCGGTACGTCCGACAAGCCGGTGGATGTGCTGCCGGTGCGCGTGGGCGGCACGGAATACCGTGCCACGCCGGCACGGCCGGTGCAGATGCTGGGTCTGGACCAGGCGCTGGTGTGGGTGGTCATCGCCTTGCTGACCTGGGGCGTGGTGATGGTGTATTCGGCCTCGATCGCCATGCCGGACAACCCCCGTTTCGGCAAGATCGAGCCCTACCACTTCGTGCTGCGCCATGTGATTGCGCTGGGCGTCGGTTTTGTCGGTGCGCTGCTGGCCTTCCAGATCTCGATGAAGACCTGGGAGCGCATGGCGCGCAAGCTGTTCATCCTCTCCATCCTGCTGCTGGTGGCCGTGCTGGTGCCGCATGTGGGCGTGGTGGTGAACGGGGCGCGGCGCTGGATTTCGCTGGGCATCATGAACTTCCAGCCTTCCGAGCTGGCCAAGTTTGCGGTGCTGGTCTATGCGGCCGACTACATGGTGCGCCGCATGGAGATGAAGGAGCGCTTCTTCCGCGCGGTGCTGCCCATGGCGGCGGCCGTGTTCGTCTGCGGCGTGCTGCTGCTGGCCGAGCCGGACATGGGGGCGTTCATGGTGATCGTGGTGATCTCCATGGGCATCCTGTTCCTGGGCGGTGTGAACGCGCGCATGTTCTTCCTGATGGCGGCGCTGGTCATCGGTGCCTTCGTCATCATGATCGCCTTCTCCGACTGGCGGCGCGAGCGCATCTTTGCCTACCTCGACCCCTGGGACATGAAGCACGCGCTGGGCAAGGGCTACCAGCTGTCGCATGCGCTGATCGCCATCGGCCGGGGCGAGCTGTTCGGCGTGGGTCTGGGCCGCAGCGTGGAAAAGCTGCACTGGCTGCCGGAAGCGCACACCGACTTTCTGCTGTCGGTGATCGGCGAAGAGTTCGGTCTGGTCGGCCTGCTGGTGCTGATTGTGGCCTTTGTCTGGCTGACGCGCCGGATCATGGAAATCGGCCGCCAGGCGATTGCGCTGGACCGGGTGTTTTCCGGTCTGGTGGCGCAGGGTGTGGCCATCTGGATTGGCTTCCAGGCCTTCATCAACATGGGCGTGAACCTGGGCGCGCTGCCCACCAAGGGGCTGACGCTGCCGCTGATGAGCTTCGGCGGATCGGCTGTGCTGATGAACCTGATTGCCATCGCGGTGGTGCTGCGCATTGATTACGAGAACAAGGTCCTCATGCCATCGGGCAGGGGAGCAGTGAAATGACAGAGAAAGTGGCACTGGTCATGGCGGGCGGAACGGGAGGACATATCTTCCCGGGTCTGGCCGTGGCGCAGGCTTTGCGGGAGCGCGGCTGGCGCGTGCACTGGCTGGGTGCGCCCGGCAGCATGGAATCCCGTCTGGTTCCGCCCCAGGGCTTTGCCCTGGAAACGATTGAATTCGGCGGCGTGCGTGGCAAGGGGCTGGTGACGCTGGCCCTGCTGCCGCTGCGCCTGCTCAAGGCCTTCTGGCAGGCATGGCGCGTGGTGCGCCGCGTCCAGCCCGATGTGCTGGTGGGCTTTGGCGGCTACATCACCTTCCCCGGCGGGATGATGGGCGTGCTGGCCGGCAAGAAGCTGGTACTGCACGAACAGAACTCGGTGGCAGGGACCGCCAACAAGGTGCTGGCCAGCGTGGCCGACCGGGTGTTCACGGCGTTCCCGAACGTGTTTGCCAAGGGCCGCTGGGTGGGCAATCCACTGCGCGAAGCCTTTGTGCGCCAGCCCGAGCCCGAGGCCCGCTTTGCCGGGCGCAGCGGCCCGCTCAAACTGCTGGTGGTCGGCGGCAGCCTGGGCGCCAAGGCGCTGAACGACATCGTGCCCCAGGCGCTGGCGTTGATTCCGGCGGCGCAGCGCCCCAGCGTGCTGCACCAGAGCGGCGCCAAGCAGATCGACGAACTGCGGGCCAACTATGCCGCCGCCGGCGTGCAGGCGGAGCTGACCCCCTTCATTGATGACACGGCCCAGGCCTTTGCCGATGCCGATGTGATTGTCTGCCGTGCCGGTGCCAGCACCGTGACCGAAATCGCCGCTGTCGGTGCGGCAGCGGTGTTCGTGCCTTTCCCCCATGCGGTGGATGACCACCAGACCGCCAATGCCCGCTTCCTGGTGGAGCAGGGCGGTGGCTGGCTGATTCCGCAAAAGGCGCTGACGGCTGAAAAATTGGCAGAAATGCTACAGAATACGGAGCGTTCTACGCTGCTTGAACGGGCGAGAGACGCTAAGAAAATGCAAAAGATTCAGGCTACCCACGAGGTCGTGGCGGCATGCGAGGAGTTGTCCGCATGAAGCACGCCATCCAGAACATCCATTTCGTCGGCATCGGCGGTGCCGGCATGAGCGGCATCGCCGAGGTGCTGCACAACCTGGGCTACCGCGTCTCGGGCTCGGACCTGTCCAGCTCGGCCGTGCTGCAGCGCCTGCAGTCGCTGGGCATCCACACCTTTGTGGGCCATGCGGCCGAACATATCGGTCACGCCGATGTGGTGGTCACCTCCACGGCGGTGCAGGGCAGCAACCCCGAGGTGGTGGCGGCCCGCGAGAAGAAGATTCCCGTCGTGCCGCGTGCGCTGATGCTGGCGGAGCTGATGCGCTTCAAGCAGGGCATCGCCATTGCCGGAGCCCATGGCAAGACCACCACCACCAGCCTGGTGACCAGCGTGCTGGCCGAAGCCGGCCTGGATCCCACGTTCGTGATCGGCGGCAAGCTCAACAGCGCCGGCGCCAATGCCAAGCTGGGCCATGGCGACTACATCGTGGTGGAGGCCGACGAGTCCGATGCGTCGTTCCTGAACCTGCTGCCGGTGATGGCCGTGGTCACGAACATCGATGCCGACCACATGGAAACCTACGGCCATGACTTCGGCAAGCTCAAGCAGGCGTTTGTGGATTTCCTGCACCGCATGCCTTTCTATGGCCGCGCCATCCTGTGCGTGGACAGCCCGGCCGTGCGCGAGATCCTGCCGCAGCTGGCCCGTCCGGTGACCACCTACGGCTTTGCCGAGGATGCCCAGGTGCGGGCCGTCAATGTGCGCGCCGTGGCCGGTCAGATGCATTTCACCGTGCGCCGCAGCAATGGCCAGCCCATGCCGGACCTGGAGGTGGTGCTGAGCCTGCCGGGCGAGCACAACGTGCTCAACGCGCTGTCTGCCGTGGCTGTGGCCATGGAACTGGAAATTCCCGACGCCGCATTGCTGCGCGCTCTGGAAGGTTTCAAGGGCGTGGGCCGTCGCTTCCAGCGCTACGGCGAATTGCCTGCAGCCCAGGGCGGCGTGTTCACGGTGATCGACGACTACGGCCACCATCCGGTGGAAATGGCGGCCACGCTGGCCGCCGCCCGTGGCGCCTTCCCGGGCCAGCGCCTGGTGCTGGCCTTCCAGCCGCACCGCTACACCCGCACGCGCGACTGCTTTGAAGATTTCGTGCAGGTCATCGGCCATGCCGACAGCGTGCTGCTGTCCGAGGTGTATGCCGCCGGTGAAGCGCCCATCGTGGCGGCCGATGGCCGTTCCCTGACCCGTGCATTGCGCGTGGCAGGCCGGGTGGAACCAATTTTTGTTGAGCAAATCGCTGATATGCCCCAGGCAATTGCGGACAATGCTCGGTCTGGCGATGTGGTGCTGTGCATGGGGGCGGGCTCGATTGGCGCCGTCCCGGGGAAATTGGTCGAAATGCTATCGAAGAGTGAGCGGTCTGGGCAAACGGGAGGTGCGCAGTGAGTACGCACGCACAAGATATGGATGTCCAGGCACTGGGCAAGGTCGCCGTCTTGATGGGCGGCAGCTCGTCCGAGCGCGAAGTCTCGCTGATGTCCGGCAGCGGTGTGCTGCAGGCCCTGCGTTCGCAGGGGGTGGATGCCCATGCGTTTGACCCTGCGGAACGCGATATCGGTGAGCTGAAGAAAGAGGGTTTTGCCCGCTGCTTCATCGCCTTGCATGGCCGCCACGGCGAGGACGGCACGGTGCAGGGTGCGCTGGAATTGCTGCGCATTCCCTATACCGGCCCGGGCGTGATGGCCTCCAGCATGGCCATGGACAAGGTCATGACCAAGCGCATCTGGCGCTTCGAAGGCCTGCCCACACCGGATTGGCGCATGGTGGCCAGCGCGGACCAGACCCGCGCGGCATTCGCGGCGCTGGGTGCGCCCATGATCGTCAAGCCGGCACGCGACGGCTCCAGCATGGGGCTGACCAAGGTGGAGGACGCCAGCCAGTGCGAAGCGGCCTATGCCCTGGCTGCCAAGTACGACGAAGAAGTGCTGTGCGAGCAGTTCATCTCCGGGGACGAAACCACCTGCGCCGTGCTGGGTGAAGGCCGGGGCGCACAGGCCCTGCCCGTGATCCGCATCGTCGCGCCGGACGGCAACTACGACTACCAGAACAAGTACTTCACCGACGTCACGCAGTACCACTGCCCGAGCGGCCTGCCGGCCGAGGAAGAGGCCGAGATCCAGCGCATCGTCGAGCAGGCATTCCGCACGCTGGGCTGCCGCGGCTGGGCGCGTGCCGACATCATGATCCGCGCCAGCGACCGCAAGCCCTTCCTGCTGGAAATCAACACCTCGCCGGGCATGACCGGCCATTCGCTGGTGCCCATGGCCGCACGGGCCAAGGGCATCTCGTACGAAGCGCTGTGCCTGCGCATTCTGGCGACGGCCTCGCTGGATGGCGACGCACACGCCGTGGAAGGGATTGCCTGATGCGCCACGCACTGCCCCTGGACGTCCGCCTGATGAACGCGACCGCGTCGGTCCTGTTCGCGGGCTGTGCCGTCCTGCTGGTGGCGGTGCTGGGCTGGTGGGCAGTGCGCCATCCGGCGTTCTCGATCGCGCGCATCGTGGTCGAAGGCGAGCTGGTGCACAACAACGCGGTGACGCTGCGGGCCAATGTGGCCCCCAGCCTGACCGGCAATTTCTTTACCGTGGACCTGGCCGGCGCACGCAAGGCGTTCGAGCTGGTGCCCTGGGTGCGCACCGCCGAAGTGCGGCGCGAGTTCCCCAACAGCCTGCGCGTGATCCTGAAGGAGCATGTGGCCCAGGCGTACTGGGGGCCGGAGAACGGCACTTCCATGGTCAATGCCATGGGCGAGGTGTTCGAGGCCAATGTGGGTGAGGTGGAGCGCGAAGGCCTGCCCCGTCTGCAGGGCCCGGAAGGCTCGGCGCCCCAGGTGCTGGCCATGTTCTACGCACTGGAGCCGGCCTTCGAGCCGCTGCAGGTGGAAGTGGACGCCCTGACGCTGCGTGACCGCGGCAGCTGGGTGGCGCGCCTGGACAACGATGCCGTGATCGAGCTGGGCAATGGCTCCCCCGAACAGGTGCTGCAGCGTGCCCAGCGTTTCGTGCGCACGCTGGGCCAGGTCACCGGCCAGTACCAACGCCGTGCCGATGCACTGGAATATGCAGATTTGCGCTATCCCGATGGCTATGCGCTGCGCCTCAAGGGCGTGACCACCGTGTCGCGCGAACGGGCCTTGCAGCTGAGCCGGGATGCCGCAGCGAGAGAAAAGAAGAAAACCCGAACAACCGAGGGCAGGAACTGATATGGCAAGAGAATACAAAGACGTGGTCGTGGGACTGGACATTGGTACCGCCAAGGTCATGGCCGTTGTCGCCGAAGTCATGCCTGGCGGAGAACTCAAGCTGGCGGGGCTGGGTGTGGCACCCAGCAACGGCCTCAAGCGCGGTGTGGTGGTGAACATCGACGCCACGGTGCAAAGCATCCAGCAGGCGCTGAAGGAAGCCGAGCTGATGGCCGACTGCAAGATCCAGCGCGTGCACACCGGCATCACCGGCAGCCATATCCGCGGCCTGAACCAGAGCGGCATGGTGGCCATCAAGGACAAGGAAGTCACCCAGGCCGATGTGGCCCGCGTGATCGAGACTGCCAAGGCCGTCAGCATCTCGTCCGACCAGCGTCTGCTGCTGGTGGAGCCGCAGGAATTCGTGATCGACGGCCAGGATGTGAAAGAGCCGATCGGCATGAGCGGCATCCGCCTGGAAGCCAAGGTGCACATCGTGACCGGCGCGCAGAGCGCGGCCGAGAACATCATCAAGTGCGTGCGCCGCTGCGGCCTGGAAGTGGAACAGCTGCTGCTGAACCCGCTGGCCGCCAGCCAGGCCGTGCTGACCGATGACGAACGCGAACTGGGCGTGGCCCTGGTGGACATCGGCGCCGGCACCACCGATGTCGCCATCTTCACCGGCGGTGCGATCCGCCACACGGCCGTGATCCCGATCGCCGGTGACCTGATCACCAGCGACATCGCCATGGCGCTGCGCACCCCCACCAAGGACGCGGAAGACATCAAGGTCGAAAGCGGCTACGCCAAGCAGATGCTGGCCGACCCGGACAGCCAGGTCGAAGTGCCGGGCCTGGGCGATCGCAGCCCCCGCATGATCAGCAAGCAGGCGCTGGCCGGCGTGATCGAGCCGCGTGTGGAAGAAATCTTCTCGCTGGTGCACCAGGTCATCCGCGAGTCCGGTTACGAAGAAGTCCTGTCCTCCGGGATCGTGCTCACAGGCGGCAGCGCCGTGATGCCCGGCATGGTGGAGCTGGGCGAAGACATTTTCCTCAAACCCGTGCGCCGCGGAGTACCTCAGTACGCCAGCGCCTTGGCCGACATGGTGGCGCAACCGCGCTCGGCCACGGTGATGGGATTGTTAGAGGAGGCTCGCATGGCGCGTATGCGCGGTTTCAAGGTGGCACAAAAGAGTGGGTCTGTGAAGACCGCTTTTGGGCGATTCAAAGACTTCATTGTGGGAAACTTCTAACTATGTGCTCTCGACGTTTGCGCATCACGGGGCCTCCCACGGATTTTCGCTATCAGCGATACCGAAGAACAGCCAAAACGACAGCAGCAGTGACCAATTACGTAGAAATTTCAGGAGCACCAACATGACCATCGAAATGATCGAAGCCGAAGAATTCAACCAGGGCACACGAATCAAGGTGATCGGCGTGGGCGGCGGTGGCAGCAATGCCGTGGAGCACATGATTGCCTGCAATGTGCAGGGTGTGGAGTTTGTCTGCGCCAACACGGACGCCCAGGCACTGATCCGTAGCAATGCACATCGCACCATCCAGCTGGGCCAAAGCGGTCTGGGTGCCGGCAGCAAGCCCGACAAGGGCCGTGATGCCGCTGAAGTGGCGGTCGAAGACATCCGCGCTGCCATCGATGGCGCCCACATGCTGTTCATCACGGCCGGCATGGGCGGCGGCACCGGCACCGGCGCTGCACCGGTGATTGCCCGTGTGGCCAAGGAAATGGGCATCCTGACGGTGGGCGTGGTGACCAAGCCCTTCGACTGGGAAGGCAGCCGCCGCATGTCCAACGCCGATGGTGGCCTGTCCGAGCTGGAAGCCAACGTCGACTCGCTGATCGTGGTGCTGAACGAAAAGCTCCTGGAAGTGCTGGGTGACGATATCTCCCAGGACGAAGCCTTCGCCCACGCCAACGATGTGCTGAAGAACGCGGTGGGCGGCATTGCCGAAATCATCAACGAGTACGGCCATGTGAACGTCGACTTTGAAGACGTGCGCACCGTGATGGGCGAGCCCGGCAAGGCCATGATGGGCACGGCCCGCGCATCCGGTCCGGACCGCGCCCGCATCGCGGCCGAACAGGCTGTGGCCTGCCCGCTGCTGGAAGGCATCGACCTGTCGGGCGCCCGCGGTGTGCTGGTGCTGGTGACCGCCGCCAAGGGCAGCCTGAAGCTGTCGGAGTCGCGTCTGGCCATGTCCACCATCAACGCCTACGCTTCGCCCGATGCGCACGTGATCTACGGCGCGGCCTACGACGACTCGCTGGGTGACGACATCCGCGTGACCGTGGTGGCCACCGGTCTGGCCCGCCAGAACGCCCGCCGCCAGCCGATGTCGGTGGTGCAGGGCGGTCTGCGCACCGGTACCGAC
>Ga0160492_100934_pt1 | contig 12443 bp, 11 predicted proteins | sample DID2MG_FD_108258 | JGI IMG/M metagenome (GOLD analysis project Ga0160492, IMG submission 108258) | Enriched soil microbial communities from UW Madison campus, WI, USA - DID2877_E24_FP2 MG | ecosystem: Environmental > Terrestrial > Soil > Unclassified | place: USA: Madison, Wisconsin | collected...
CATGGTCGCTGGCCGCGCGCCCCTTCGGTGCGGCGAGACCCAGTGATTATGCGGGTGGTTTGAGCGCGTCTGATCCAGAGCGGTGAGAAAGTTGTAAGGGGTTGGATTGGTTGGGGTCTTTGGCACGGTCGCCGGGGATCCAGCTTCGCCTGTCCCCTTAAGCGATCCTTCTCCCCTTGCGGGAGAAGGTGGCGGCCGAAGGCCGACGGATGAGGGGTCTCTCAGATGGGAGACGCCGCGCCCGGCCTGACTGCTGCACGCGGTGTTGAGTTCTGAGAGACCCCTCACCCGACCTGCTTCGCAGGCCACCCTCTCCCGCAAGGGGAGAGGGAACGGAAAAAGCCTGGGTCCCCGCTTTCGCGGGGATTTTACGGGGAGGAATGCGCCGTGCCGGCGGGATGAACCACCTCTCCGATTGCTCAGACATTTGCCACGGCGTAGATTGATCGAACAGCGTCGTCAGTGACAGAACGCCCGTCGGCGCTATATAATGTGAGCGCTATCATCGGCCTGCCGGCGCCATTCAGGCACTTGCGAGCCGCTCGCAAGGCCTTGAAGCCACGCGACCTTCCGTCACCTTGGCCGCCACCACGGCGGTCGTTGACGACCCCAGCCCGGCGGTATAGTCAGACAAATAGTATAAACCTCGCCCGGCGAGGCGATCCAGATTGGATCGACCGAGGAAAAACAGGACCGTCATGACCACCAAGTCCGCGCCCCGCACCCTTCGTTCGCGGGCCTGGTTCGACAATCCCGACAACGTGGACATGACCGCGCTCTATCTGGAGCGCTACCTGAACTACGGCCTGACCCTGGAAGAACTGCAGTCGGGCAAGCCGATCATCGGCATCGCCCAGACCGGCTCGGACCTGTCGCCGTGCAACCGCCACCACCTGGTGCTGGCCGAACGCGTGCGTGAAGGCATCCGCACCGCCGGCGGCATCGCCATCGAATTCCCGGTCCACCCGATCCAGGAAACCGGCAAGCGCCCGACCGCGGGCCTGGACCGCAACCTGGCCTATCTGGGCCTGGTCGAGACCCTGTACGGCTATCCGATCGACGGCGTCGTGCTGACCATCGGCTGCGACAAGACCACCCCGGCCTGCCTGATGGCCGCCGCCACCGTCAACATCCCGGCCATCGCCCTGTCGGTCGGCCCGATGCTGAACGGCTGGTACAAGGGCGAGCGCACCGGTTCGGGCACCATCGTCTGGAAGGCCCGCGAGATGCTGGCCGCCGGCGAGATCGACAACGCCGGCTTCATCAAGCTGGTCGCCAGCTCGGCCCCGTCGACCGGCTTCTGCAACACCATGGGCACGGCCACGACGATGAACTCGCTGACCGAGGCGCTGGGCATGTCGCTCACCGGCTCGGCCGCCATTCCGGCTCCGTATCGCGACCGCCAGGAAAACGCCTACCACACCGGCCTGCGGATCGTGGACATGGTCAACGAGGACCTCAAGCCCTCGGACATCCTGACCCGCGAAGCGTTCCTGAACGCCATCGTTGTCAACTCGGCGATCGGCGGCTCGACCAACGCCCCGATCCACCTCAACGCCCTGGCCCGCCACGTCGGCGTCGAGCTGACCGTCGACGACTGGCAGGAGAAGGGCGAGAACGTGCCGCTGCTGGTCAACCTGCAGCCGGCCGGCAAGTACCTGGGCGAGGACTACTACCACGCCGGCGGCGTGCCCGCCGTCACCGCCCAGCTGATCAAGCAAGGCCTGATCCACGAAGACGCCCTGACCGTCTCGGGCCAGACCATGGGCGACGCCTGCCGCGACGCCGTGATCGAGGACGCCGACGTCATCCGCACCTTCGACAACCCGCTGGTCGAGCGCGCGGGCTTCGTCGTGATGCGCGGCAACCTGTTCAACTCGGCGGTCATGAAGACCAGCGTCATCTCGGGCGAGTTCCGCGACCGCTATCTGTCGAACCCCGACGACCTGGACGCCTTCGAGGGCGACGCCATCGTCTTCGACGGTCCGGAAGACTATCACCACCGCATCGACGACCCGTCGGTGGGCATCACCGAGAACTCGATCCTGTTCATGCGCGGCGCCGGTCCCATCGGCTATCCGGGCTCGGCCGAGGTCGTGAACATGCGCGCCCCCGACTACCTGATCAAACGCGGCGTCAAGCAGCTGCCCTGCATCGGCGACGGCCGCCAGTCGGGCACCTCGGGCTCGCCCTCGATCCTCAACGCCTCGCCCGAAGCCGCCGCCGGCGGCGGCCTGGCCCTGCTGAAGAGCGGCGACCGCGTGCGCTTCGACCTGCGCAAGTCGCGCGTCGACGTGCTGATTACGCCCGAGGAAGTCGCCCAGCGCCGCAAGGCCCTGGAAGCGGCCGGCGGCTACAAGTATCCGGAAAGCCAGACCCCGTGGCAGGAGATCCAGCGCGCCATCGTCGGCCAGATGGACACCGGCGCGGTGCTGGAGCCGGCCGTGAAGTACCAGCGCATCGCCCAGACCAAGGGCCTGCCGCGCGACAGCCACTAGGGGCCGTCACGCACCGCTGAACGAACGAGCCGCCCAGGCCTTGGCCCGGGCGGCTTTTTCATGCCTGCTTCTCAATAAAGCCAGCATCTCATTTGTGAAAAAAATCACAAACATTCAATAGGTTGACAACTTGTCAGCCTTCTCCAGATCGTGGAGCTTGTGCACATCGGAGCACGTAGACATCCAAGGACCACATGAGCGTTCCACTGCCTTCGCTAGTCAAATTTACCGGCCCCGGCAAAACAGCGGTGTGGGTGAATCCCACTGCGGTAGCTTTTCTGCACGGGACCCCCGGGGGCGGCACCCGCATCGTTATCGGCCCTAACTGCGGCGTCGATGTTCACGAAAACGCCGACGACGTGGCGCGATCCATCAGCAACAAGCTTGAGCCCTAGCGTTAAAAGCCAATACACTTACTCCAATAATATGCTTTGAAGTCGAAATTTCTCATTCTGGGAAATATACACCCAAGAATTAGGTATTGATACGTAGGCAAAATCGTCCATTTTCGATTTTTCTATTACGGCCAATTAACACCGATCAGCAACTCTGCCACGACATATCGGAGGCGGGCGTGCGTTTGATCGAGTTTGACAGCATCCAATCGCAGCGTCGGGTCGGCGGCCAGCTGGTCGTCGCCTGCGTGGCGGCCATGGCGGCGGTCGTGCCGGCCGCGGGCTTCGTCGCCGGGACGGCGGTCGTCCTGCCCTTCGCCTGCGCCGCGGTGCTGGCGGTGCTGGCCCTGGCGGCCTTCGGCCTGTGGCGCGACACCCTGCTGCAGCGGACCTGCGCGGCCCTGGCCCTGGTCGGGCAGGTGACGCTGTTCGTGCTGGCCTTCCAGGGAAGCGCCCAGCAGGACGTCGCCCGCATGGCCTTCCTGGCGGCCCTGGCCCTGCTGGTGGCCTATGGCGACTGGCGGATCGTGGCCCTGGCGGCGACCGCCTTCGTCGGCCTCGACGTCCTGGCCCCGCTGCTCGCCCCGCACCGCCTGGCCGCCGACGAGAGCCTGCTGGCGATCGTGCTGCGGGTGGGCATGACCGCCGCCACCGCCTGGTCGCTGATCTGGCTGACGGCCGGGGTCTCGCGCCTGTTCGTCACCGTCACGGCCCGCACCGAGGCGGTGGAGACCGCCGCCCGCGCCGCCGACCAGGCCAACGCCGCCGCCCAGGCCGAACGCGCCGAGCGCGACCGCGCCAACGCCGAGCGCGCCAAGCTCAAGCAGGTGATGGAGGCCGAGCAGACGGAAGTCGTCGAAGCCCTGGCCCGCGCCCTGCGCCAGGTGGCCGGGGGCGACCTGACCTGGCGGCTGGAAACCCGCTTCGCCGCCCAGTACGAGCCGCTGCGGCAGGACTTCAACGACGCGCTCTCCAAGCTGCGCGCCGCCCTGGGCGAGATCTCCGGCAACGCCGCCAGCATGAGCGACGGCGTCGCCGAGATGAGCCGCGCCTCCGACGAACTGGCCAACCGCACCGAGGACCAGGCCGCCAGTCTGGTGCAGACCACCACGGCGCTGGGCCAGATCACCACCACGGTCAACGAGACCGCGCAGAACGCCCGCCAGGCCAACGCCGCCGCCGCCCGCGCCCGCGAGGAGGCCGAGCTGTCCGACCCGGTGGTCACCGAGGCCGTCGACGCCATGACCCGGATCGAGACCTCGTCGGGCCAGATCGGCCAGATCATCTCGGTGATCGACGAGATCGCCTTCCAGACCAACCTTCTGGCCCTGAACGCCGGGGTCGAGGCCGCGCGGGCGGGCGAGGCCGGCAAGGGCTTCGCCGTGGTGGCGCAGGAGGTGCGGGCCCTGGCCCAGCGCTCGGCCGACGCGGCGCGCGAGATCAAGGCCCTGATCGACGTCTCCAGCCGCCAGGTCAGCGCCGGCGTCGAGCGCGTCGGCAAGACCCGCGAGGCCCTGCGCCGGATCGTGGCCCGGGTGGCCGAGATCGACCTGCAGATCGACGCCATCGCCCGCTCGGCCAACGACCAGGCCCAGAACCTGGGCGAGGTGAACACCACCATGGGGGCGATGGACCGGGTGGTGCAGCAGAACGCGGCCATGGTGCAGCAGACCACCGCCGCCGCCCACGCCCTGAAGGCCGAGGCCGCCGAACTGGCCCAGCGCATCGGCCTCTTCCGCACCCGCGACGACGACGCCGACCTTCGGGCCGCCTAGAGGGGAGAACGGGGCGATGGCGGAGACCCCGGACGAGGCGGTGCGGTTCACCGGCGCGGACCTGATCAAGCTGTTCGCCGCCATCTACCTGCCGCTGTGCGAGCGGCTGGAGGCCTCGGGCGTGATCGACCGGGCGCGGCTCGCCGATGTCATGTCGCTCTATGTACGGCCGGGCGAGGACAGCCCCAGCGCGGCCACGGTCGAGGCGTTGCAGATCGTGCTGCGCCGGGCGCGGGTTGCGCCGGATGCGCGCCCGAAGCCGGCGCTGCGGCTGATCCCGGGCGGGCGGGGGTAACGCCCTAATCCTGGTTCTATTGGAAGCCACCCCGACCGAGGTTCCCCGCGAAGGCGGGGATCCAAGCTGACTCTCGGGGGTGTAGAGCGGCCGTGGGTCACCCCCGGACTCGGCTTGGGTCCCCGCCTTCGCGGGGATGCTCGGAGAGAGGAGGCGCAAGACCCAAACCTCTCCCGGGGCTACCGCCCCTCCCCGTCCAGCACCTTGCAGAGCGCCGCGGCTAGCATGGCCCAGGGCTCGTCGTGGTCGGGTCCGATGCGGGCGGTGATGTCGCGCGACAGGGCCTTGGGGTCCAGCGCCCCGGCCTCCTCCAGCGTGCGGCACAGCGGCAGGTAGGTGGCGGCGAACAGGCGGACGATGTCCTCGCCGGAGAAGGCCGGCGCGTCTTCGGTGGGCGCGCTCATCGGCGCGGCGACTCTGCTGAACTCGGTGACATCGCCTCCGGATGCCTGAAGAACGCTGGTTGCGCCTTGATCGCGATCAAAGTAGCGGCGGCCGCGCCGTGGGACGTCGTCTTCTCCATAGGGGGACGCGATGTTCAATCAGACGGCGCACGCGCGCCGCGATCTCGAGGCGGGGGCCGACTATCTGCTGCGCAGCGCGGGCCTCTTGTGGTCGGTGTTCGACGGCGACGTCCTGCGCGGGCTGGTGTTCCTGGCCGTGCTGCGGCTGACGGGCGATGAGGGCGGCCCCGTGCGGCTGACCGCCGTCGCCCGCTCGCTGCGGATGCCGATCGAGACCACCCGCCGCCACCTGCTGAAGCTGGAGGCCGGCGGCTTCGTGGTCCGCGCGCCCAACGGCGCCGTCGAGGCCCGCCTGCCCGACCGGCCGGACCTGCGCGAGGCCCTGGCCGCCAACAGCGCCAATCTCGCCGCGCTCAAAGCGGCAGCTGAACCGTGCTCTTGACCTCTTCCAGCACCGCATAGGTGCGGGTCTCGCGCACGCCCGGCATCTTGACCAGGATGTCGCCGAGGAAGCTGCGATAGGCGTCCATGTCGCGCACCCGGGCCTTGATCAGATAGTCGAAGCCGCCGGCCACCATGTGGCACTCCAGCACCTCGGGCGCGCGGCGCACGGCGGCGGCGAAGTCCTCGAACACCTCGCCGGTCGTGCGGTCCAGCACCACCTCGACGAAGATCAGCAGCGCCCGGTCGACCTTGGCCGGGTCGAGCAGGGCCGCGTAGCCGGTGATGAAGCCGCGCTCGCGCAGGCGGCGCACCCGGTCGAAGGTGGCGGCCGGCGACAGGTTGCAGCGCTTGGCCAGCTCGGCGTTGGTGATCCGGCCGTCGGCCTGCAGCACGCGCAACAGTCGGCGATCGGTGTCATCTAGAGCGGACATGGAATTTCGTCACTTTCAGCGAAGATTGTTTTGAAAATACCGATAACAAACAAAGCACCTTCGGAGCAAAGAGGCTTACACCCTCAATCGTCCTAGCGAAGCTTCCCCTCGCCGCTTCCCCCAGTCGGCGCGCTTCGCATTGGACCTCCCGCTCGGCGGGAAACCATCGCCGCGCATCCCCCAGCGCCGGCGACGAGCGGAAGGGACGCGCGAGTCCCCCCGAGACGCGTCCCTTCCAGTGCTCCCCTTCCCTCCCCTTTGAGCCTCTCCTAACCTGCGTTCGTCGACCTGCGTCCACGCCGGTCGCGACGCCCTGTCGCGGAGGTTTTCGGCCCTTTGGAGCGGAAGACGTTTTTCGTCGTTTACGCCGAACAGGATACGGAAGCCAGAACCAACAAACGAAGCACCTTCGATCAGACCCAGGTTACAGCGACGATAAATCATCTCTGAGGAAGCGTCATGACTGGTTGGGACTCCCTGGACGACGGCAAGTACCGTGACGAGAAGGCGGTGATCGCCGACCTGCTGGCCGCCAAGGCCCTGTCGAGCGAAGACCGCGCCGCCGTGCGCGCCGAGGCCGAGGCCCTGGTGCGCGGCGCCCGCCGCTCCGTCCGCAAGCAGGGGGTGGTCGAAAGCTTCCTGCAGGAGTTCAGCCTTGGCACCCGCGAGGGCCTGGCCCTGATGTGCCTGGCCGAGGCCCTGCTGCGCACCCCCGACGACGACACCCGCGACAAGCTGATCGCCGAGAAGATCGGCTCGGCCGACTGGGCCAGCCACCTGGGCGGCAGCGACAGCCTGTTCGTCAACGCCTCGACCTGGGGCCTGATGCTGACCGGCAAGATCGTCGAGCCCGACGACGAAGCTCGGCGCGACTTGCCGGCGTTTATCAAAAAGCTGGCGGGCCGCGTGGGCGAGCCGGTGATCCGCGCCGCCGTCGGCCAGGCCATCCGCATCATGGGCGAGCAGTTCGTGCTGGGTCGCACCATCGAGGCGGCCATCAAGCGCGCCGCCGGTGAAGACACCATGTGCTCGTTCGACATGCTGGGCGAAGGCGCCCGCACGGCCGCCGACGCCGAGCGCTACGAAAAGTCCTACGCCGCCGCCATCGAGACGGTCGGCAAGCTGTCGAACAAGGCCGGCCCGGAAAAGGGCCACGGCGTGTCGGTGAAGCTGTCGGCCCTGTGCCCGCGCTACGAGGCAACGCATGAAGAGCGCGTCTGGCAGGAGCTCTATCCCCGCACCCTGCGCCTGGCCCTGATCGCGGCAAAGTACGACATCAACTTCACCATCGACGCCGAAGAGGCCGACCGCCTGGCCCTGTCGCTGAAGCTGCTGGACAAGCTGTGCCGCGAGCCGGCCCTGGGCGAGTGGAAAGGCCTCGGTTTGGCCGTGCAGGCCTATCAGAAGCGCTGCGGCGAAGTGATCGCCCGCCTGTCGGCCCTGTCGCAGGAAACCGGCCGCCGCCTGATGGTGCGCCTCGTGAAGGGAGCCTACTGGGACAGCGAGATCAAGCGCGCCCAGGTCGCCGGCCGTCCGGACTATCCGGTCTACACCACCAAGCCGGCCACCGACCTGTCGTACCTGGTCAACGCCAAGGCCCTGATCGAGGCCGCCCCACACCTCTACGCCCAGTTCGCCACCCACAACGCCCACACCCTGGCGGCCGTGGTGCGCATGGCCAAGAACGCCGGCGTGAAGATCGAGCACCAGCGCTTGCACGGCATGGGCGAGGCCCTGTATAAGGCCGCCGACGACCTCTATGACGGCATCGTCCTGCGCGCCTACGCCCCCGTCGGCGGGCACGAGGACCTGCTGCCCTATCTGGTCCGCCGCCTGCTGGAGAACGGCGCCAACACCAGCTTCGTCCACGCCCTGCTCGACGAGCGGGTGCCGGTCGAGAAGGTGGTGGTCGACCCGATCACAACGGTCGAAGCCCACCCCGACCGCCACGCCAAGATTCCGACCCCGATCGAGGTCTATGGCGAGGGCCGCAGGAACAGCGCGGGCCTGGACCTGTCGGTGAAGGCCGACCGCGACCGCCTGGCCGCCGCCGTCACCGCCATCGACGCCGCCCCGCTGCAATCGGGCCCGCTGATCGGCGGCAAGCTGGAAGCCGGCGGCCCGCCGCTGCCGGTGGTCTCGCCGGTCGACGCCTGCCGCGTGGTCGGCGCGGTGTCGGAAGCCCAGATCCCGCAGATCGACAAGGCCTTCAAGCTGGCCCGCGCCGCCCAGGGCGAGTGGGACCGCGCCGGCGGCTTTGCTCGCGCCAAGGTGCTGCGCGCCATGGGCGACGCCCTGGAAGCCAATATCGAGCGCCTGATCGCCATCCTGTCGCGCGAGGCCGGCAAGACCCTGGCCGACGGCATTGCGGAAGTGCGCGAAGCCGTGGACTTCTGCCGCTACTACGCCGTGCTGGCCGAAAAGCAGTTCGGCGAGCCCGAGGTGCTGAAGGGTCCGGTCGGCGAGACCAACACCCTGGCTCTCGCGGGTCGCGGCGTCTTCGTCTGCATCAGCCCGTGGAACTTCCCGCTGGCCATCTTCACCGGCCAGATCGCCGCGGCCCTGGCGGCCGGCAACGCCGTGCTGGCCAAGCCGGCCGAGCAGACCCCGGTCATCGCCTACGAGGCGGTGAAGCTCTATCACGCCGCGGGCCTGGACCCGCGCCTGCTGGCCTTGCTGCCCGGCCGCGGCGAGACCGTCGGCGCGGCCCTGACCGCCCATGAGGGCCTGGACGGCGTGGCCTTCACCGGCGGCACCGACACGGCCTGGCGGATCAACCAGACGCTCGCGCAACGACAAGGCCCGATCGTGCCGTTCATCGCCGAGACCGGCGGCCTCAACGGCATGTTCGTCGACACGACGGCGCAGCGCGAGCAGGTGATCGACGACGTCATCGTCTCGGCCTTCGGTTCGGCCGGCCAGCGCTGCTCGGCCCTGCGCCTGCTGTTCCTGCCCACCGACACCGCCGACCACATCATCGAGGGCCTGAAGGGCGCCATGGACGCCCTGGTCGTGGCCGATCCGGCCGACGCGACCACCGACGTCGGTCCGGTGATCGACGCCGAGGCCAAGGACGCGCTCGAAAAGCACCTGGTCCGCCTCAAGCGCGAGGCCAAGGTCCTGCACGCCCTGGAGACCCCGGCCGCCGGCACCTTCTTCGCGCCGGTCCTGGCCGAGATCCCGGCCGCCGACTTCCTCGAACGCGAGGTGTTCGGTCCGATCCTGCACGTGGTCCGCTACAAGCCCGAAGACCTGGAACAGGTGGCCGGCGCCCTGGCGGCCCGCCGCTACGGCCTGACCCTGGGCGTGCACTCGCGCATCCAGGCCTTCGCCGACGAGGTGGTGCGCCTGGTTCCGGCCGGCAACGCCTATGTGAACCGCAGCATGACCGGCGCGGTCGTCGGCGTGCAGCCGTTCGGCGGAGAGGGCCTGTCGGGCACCGGCCCCAAGGCCGGCGGCCCCCACGCCCTGCTGCGCTTCGCGGTCGAGCGCGCGCTCAGCGTCAACATCACCGCCCAGGGCGGGGATCCGACGCTGCTCAATCTCTGACCTTGACGACCCCGGCCATGGGCGAGACCCTTCGCCCATGGCCGACGGCTTCGACATCCACATCGACGAAGAGCAAGCCGCCCGGCTCCAGGCCATGGCGGACCTGCTGGACATGTCCGCCGCCGACTATGCGAGGTCGCTGATCGAGGCCGGGCTGGAAGACTTGCCCCCAAGAACGATCGACCCCGACCCGGCCATTGACCGGGCCATCGTGGCCAAGGCCAGGGCGTCCGGTAAAACCGCGCCCTGGGCCGAAGTGCGCGACCGTCTACGCGCTCGCCATCGCTGAACAGCCTACTGGTGCGCCCCGTCGATCTTTCGCCTGAAGCCGAGGTCGACGTAGAGCGACTGCACGACTTCCTATTCGAAAAGAACCCGAGGGCGGCGGCGCGTCTGCTCGAAACCCTGGACCGAGCCTTCACGAGCCTTGGCTCGGCGTCGGACAGGGGGCGGGATTTGGGCGAAGGCCTGCGCGAGCTGATCGTGCGGTTTGGCGGCCGTTCCTACGTCGTGCGCTACGCATCCGACAAGGACGGCGTGATCGTCGCCCGGATCTGGCACGGCCTGGAGCAACGGTAGACTGCGCAGCTCGCGCATGCACAATCTTCGGAAGAGTTTTCCGGAGACCTTCCAGCCATGCGTTTCCTGCGATCCGCGGCCCTCGCCGCCGCCCTGCTGGTCGCGCCCGCGGTCGCCAGCGCCCAGGTCGAGCCGATCGTCGGCGACTGGTACGGCACGCTGGCGGTGGGGCCGACCAAGCTGCCGCTGGTGTTCCACGTCAAAGCCGACGGCTCGGGCAGCGTCGACAGTCCGGCCCAGCAGGCCCTGGGCCTTCCCGCCACGGCCAGCTTCGCCGACGGCAAGGCCCGCCTGGTCCTGACCGTCCCGGCCGCCGTCTTCGAGGGCCAATTGTCAGCCGACGGCAAGAGCCTGGCCGGCCAATGGCTGCAAGGCGGCGCCAGCCTGCCGCTGACCATGGGGCGCACCCCGCCTGTCGTCGTCCCGGCCAATCGCCCGCAGACGCCCAAACCGCCGTTCCCCTACCGCGCCGAGGAGGTGTCGTACCTCAATCCGGCCTCGGGCCTGAAGCTGGCCGGCACCCTGACCCTGCCGCCGGGCCAGGGCCCCTTCCCCGTCGCCCTGCTGATCACCGGCTCGGGGTCGCAGGACCGCGACGAGACCCTGTTCGAGCACAAGCCGTTCCTGGTGCTGGCCGACGCCCTGACCCGCAAGGGCGTGGCCGTGCTGCGCGTCGACGACCGCAGCGTCGGCGGCTCGCAGGCGGGCGACCTGCGGACCGCGACCACCGCCGACTTCGCCACCGACGTCGAGGCGGGCGTGGCCTTCCTGCGCGGCCGCAAGGACATCGACCCGGCCCGCGTGGGCCTGATCGGCCACAGCGAAGGCGGGGTGATCGCCCCGATGGTGGCGGCCAATGACCCGAAGATCGCCTTCGTCGTGCTGATGGCCGGCACCGGCCTGCCGGGCGGCGAGGTGCTGAAGACCCAGTCGCGCGACATCGCGCTGGCCAACGGCGTCCCGGCCGCCAAGGCCGAGGAGCAGGCCCAGCTGGTCGCAGCCGCCAACACCGTGGTGCTGGGCGAGGCCGATCCTAGCAAGGTCAAGCCGCGCGTCGTGGCGCTGTTCGTCGAGAAGGGCGCGCCGGCCTCGATGGCCGAGATCCAGGGCCGGCTGTTCAGTTCGGCCTGGTACAAGGCGTTCCTGAACCTCGATCCGGCGACCTACCTGCGCCAGGTCCGCGCGCCCGTCCTGGCGGTCAACGGCGAGAAGGACTTGCAGGTCTCGGCGGCTGAGAACCTGCCGGCGATCAAGGCGGCCCTGGCCGGCGACAAGGACGTGACGATCCTGGCGCTGCCGGGCCTCAACCACCTTTTCCAGACCGCCAAGACCGGCTCGCCGCTGGAGTACGCGCAGATCGAGGAGACGATCGCGCCCTCGGCCCTGGCGGCCATCGTCGACTGGACCGTGGCCCGCGCGGCCGCCCCGCCCCATCGGCACGCCGATTAACTTCATCAAATTTGTTTAATCGCTGGACCGGCCCCGAGGCCCTCCGCTAACGTCCCGGCAAATCACAAGTGGGGAGACACCGGGAATGCTTTCGCGACGCGCGATCCTGGCCGCCGGCGCGGCGAGCCTGACGGCCGGTTCGGCCGCCGTTCCGACCCTGGCCGCGGCGCGCCCGGGCTTCGTGAAGGTCGAAAAGGGCCGCCTTTCCCTGGGCGGCAAGCCCTATCGCTTCGTCGGGGCCAATCTCTGGTACGGCGCCTGGCTGGGGGCTCCGGCCGCCTTCGGCGACCGCGCGCGCCTGACCCGCGAACTCGACAAGCTGCAGGCGCTGGGCGTCACCAACCTGCGCGTCCTGGGCGCGGGCGAGCGCTCGCCGGCCAAGGTGGCGCTGGACCCGACCTTCCGCGGCCCCGGCGAGGACTACGACCAGGACCTGCTGAAGGGCCTGGACGTGCTGCTGGCCGAGATGGGCAAGCGCGGCATGAAGGCCGTCATCTACGTCAACAACTTCTGGGACTGGTCGGGCGGCATGCCGGCCTATCTGAACTGGACCGGCAACGGGAC
>Ga0160492_100935_pt1 | contig 12436 bp, 8 predicted proteins | sample DID2MG_FD_108258 | JGI IMG/M metagenome (GOLD analysis project Ga0160492, IMG submission 108258) | Enriched soil microbial communities from UW Madison campus, WI, USA - DID2877_E24_FP2 MG | ecosystem: Environmental > Terrestrial > Soil > Unclassified | place: USA: Madison, Wisconsin | collected...
TCGAGGCGCTGACCAACGACTTCAGTGTCTCCAAGAGCTTCGGGACGCATGAACTTTCGGCCGGCTACTACGCCTCCAGCTTCTCGTCGGACGACTTCTGGACCATCGGCAACTTCCGCCCGATGCAGGTGAAGGCCAACGGCGACTACCTGGCCGCCAGCGTCACCTGCGCCAACCTGGCGACGGCGGGCAGCGGTTCGGGCTGCTGGAACTACGGCCTCGTTTCGGCCGGCGACGGGCGGGTGGACGCGCTCTATCTGGCCGACGCCTGGCAGGCCACCGAAGCCCTGCGCATCGATCTGGGCGTGCGCCGCGAGCGCTTCAAGACCGACTACGTGGTCGACGACGGCAACGGCTATCCGGACGGCCTGGCCATCCGCACCACCGACTACAGCCAGAGCAAGACCTCGTACACGGTGGGCGCAAACTACGACCTCAACGACGTCTCGGGCGTCTTCGTGCGCTACTCGCGGGGCTACAAGTTCCCCAGCTTCGACAACTTCCGCGAAAACCTGACCGACACCCTCAAGGTCGATCAGTACGAACTGGGCTACAAGTTGCGGAGCGGGCCGTTCGAGCTGTACGCCACCGGCTTCGCCAACGAGTTCAAGGGCGCCAAGTTCGCCGACGTCGGCGGCATCCAGGAAAGCAACACCAACAAGGCCCACGGCATCGAGCTCGACGGTCGCTGGCGGTCGGATTTCGGCCTGTCGCTGGCGCTGAACGGCACCTTCCAGAAGACCGAGATCAAGCAGTCCTCGATCCCCGCCAACGCCGGCAACAGCGCCCAGCGCCAGCCTGATTGGCAGATCCGCTTCACGCCCAGCTGGGACGTGCAGCTGGGCGCGGTCGACGCCACCTTCTACGGCACGCTCAGCGCCGTCGACGACCGCTATGGCGACAACGCCAACACGCAGGTGCTGAAGGGCTACGAGAAGCTCGATCTCGGCGCGATCTTCCGGGTCGGCCAGTTCGACGTGCAGATCGCCGGCGACAATCTCACCGACAGCCACGGCCTGACGGAAGGCGATCCGCGCTCGACCAGCGGCGCCAACGCCCGGCCGATCCTGGGCCGCTCGGTGCGCCTGAGCGTCGGCTACAACTTCTGAGGCCTTCGCGGGTTCTGTCCTGCAACGGTTCCTGCGCGCGGGCCGGCTTTCCTCCCTGCCGGCCCGCGTCCTTTTTTCTGTCGTGAGGCCCCGAATGATCCGCGCTCGCCTGCTCGCCGTCGTTTCAGCAGCGACCTGGACGGCCCTTGCGCCGTTCGCCATGGCCCAGGCGCCGGCGGCGGAAATCGCAACGCCCGCAGACACCTACCAGGAGCTTTTCCACCAGGTGCAGACCCGGCGGCTGTTTCCCGACGGCAAGACCTTCGTCGACGCCACGCCCAGGCGCGACCCGGCCGCGATCCTCAAGGACTATCGCGCCCATGCCCGCTTCACCGACGCCGAGCTGAAGCGCTTCGTGCGCGCCAACTTCGTCGTGCCCGAGGCCGGCGCGACTCCCGCGCCCAGCGCCGAGCGCACCACGCTGAAGGCCCACGTCGCGCAGCTGTGGCCGCACCTGACCCGCGATCCGGTCAAGCCTGTGGCCGGCGGTTCGGCCCTGGCGATGGACAAGCCCTTCGTCGTGCCCGGCGGCCGCTTCCGCGAGATCTACTACTGGGACAGCTACTTCACGATGCTGGGCCTGAAGCTCGACGGCAGGGCGGACCTGGTCGAGAGCATGATCGACGACTTCAGCGGCCTGATCGACGCCTACGGCCACATCCCCAACGGCGCGCGCACCTACTATCTCAGCCGCTCGCAGCCGCCGTTCTTCTACGCCATGGTCGGCCTTTCCGACGCGACCGACCCGGCGGTGGTCAAGGCGCGTGTCGACCTGATGCGGCGCGAGCACGCCTTCTGGATGGACGGCGAGAAAACGCTAGCCCCCGGCAAGGCCTATCGCCGCGTCGTCGCCCTGCCGGGCGGGGCGGTGCTGAACCGCTACTACGACGACCGCGTCACGCCGCGCGACGAATCCTACCGCGAGGATCTGGAGACCGCCCGCGAGGCCTCATTGGCCACGGGGCGCCCGCCCGCCGAGGTGTTCCGCGACCTGCGGGCCGGGGCCGAGAGCGGCTGGGACTTCTCGTCGCGCTGGATGGCCGACGGCGAGCACCTGAAGACCATCCGCACCACGGCGATCGTTCCCGTCGACCTCAACGCCCTGATGTACGGCCTGGAGGGCGCCATCTCGGCCGGCTGCGCCCGCATCGCCGACGCGGCCTGCGTCGCCGAGTTCGACACTCGCGCCAAGGCGCGCAAGGCGGCGATGGACGCGGTGCTGTGGGACGCCTCGCGCGGGGTCTATCTCGACTGGCTCTGGACCGGCGGCGAGCGGGTCGACGCCCTGAGCGCCGCCACCCTCTATCCGCTGTTCGTCGGGGCGGCCTCGCCGGAGCAGGCCAAGGCCGTGGCGAGCGCGACGCGCGCGCAGCTGTTGGCGTCCGGCGGCCTGCGCACCACCACGCGCCGCACCGGCCAGCAGTGGGACACGCCCAACGGCTGGGCCCCGCTCCAGTGGGTGGCGGTCGCCGGCCTGCGCCGCTACGACGAGCGCGCGCTGGCCGCCGAGGTCTCCAGTCGCTGGCTGGCGACGGTCGAGCGGGAATACCGCGCCAGCGGCAAGATGCTGGAAAAGTACGACGTCGAGGAAGCCAAGGCCGGCGGGGGCGGGGAGTACCCTCTGCAGGACGGCTTCGGCTGGACCAACGGCGTGACGCGGGCTCTGCAGGAGAGCGGGAACTAGAGCTCCGGCTCGTCCCCGCCCAGGCGCTCGATCTCCGCGACTAGGCCGTCGATGTCGAGGATGGTCAGGGTGCGTCCCTGCTTGGCGATCAGGTTGCGGGTCTCCAGGCGGTTCAGTTCCCGCGTCACGGCCTCGCGCTGGGCGCCGGCAAGGACGGCGATCTCGGCGTGGGTGGGCGCGCGGGCCAGCACCGCGCGGTTGTCCTCGATGCCGACGTCGGTGGCCAGGCGAAGCAGTTCCATCTGCACGCGGCAGGGGGCCGAGACGGCGTTCAGTTCGAAGACCCGGCTGCTGAGCGCCCGCACCATGGCCGCCAGGTCCTCCATCACCGCGCGGGCGAAGTTGGGCGAGCCGGCCATCAGCTCGGCCACCAGCGGCTCGGGCAGGCGGCCGACGACGGCTTCGGTCAGGGCCGTGACATTGGCCGAGCGGGGCAGGCGGTCGATGGCGGCGATCTCGCCGAAGTAAGAGCCCGGCTGCAGGCGGCGATAGCCGACCTCGCGGCCCGAGCGCGCATACTGGTTCACCAGCAGCAGGCCCTGCACGACGACGTAGATCGCGCCGCCCGGATCATGCCGCTGCACCAGCCGCGCGCCGCGGCGAACGGTCAGGATCTCGATGCGCGAGACCAGCGCCTCGACCTCGGCCGGGGCCATGTGGCGCAGCAGGCGGCACCCGGCGAGGGCCTGCAGGCGGGAGGCCTGATCGCCGAAGCCCGCCGCATTCGAAGCGCCAGCGGTGGCGGCGTTCGCGGAAGAGTCCATAATCGCCGCTCCTGAGTTCGCGTACGGGGAGAGTCGAGGGGGCAATGGGGGACTTAAACTACAAGGCCTTCATCAGCTACAGCCATGGCGACGGCAAGCTGGTCGACTGGCTGCACAAGCGTTTGGAAGCCTATCGCCCGCCCAGGGGCGTGGGGCCGGCCGACGCGCGTCCGTTGCGTCCGATTTTCCGCGATCGCGCCGAGCTGTCGGCCGCCGCCGACCTTGGCGGGGCGATTCGCGAGGCCCTGGACCGCTCGGAGCACCTGATCGTCGTCTGTTCCGAGGCGTCGCGGCGCTCCAAGTGGGTCGGCGAAGAGATCCGCCACTTCCTGTCGACCCATGGTCCCCAGCGGGTGATCTGCGTGCTGGTCGATGCGCCGGAAGGCGCCGGCGAGGTCATCGACTGCCTGCCGCCGGTGCTGCGCGAGGCGTTCCCGCCCGGCGGCGAGCCCCTGGCGGCGGACCTGCGTCCGGGCGGGGACGGCCGCCGGCTGGCGTTCCTGAAGGTGGCCGCCACGCTGCTGGGCGTGCGGCTGGACAACCTGATCCAGCGCGACGCCCGCCGGCGCTCGCGCTGGATGGCCGCGACCACGGCCGGTGCGGTCGGCGTCGCCGTGGTCACCGGCGCGCTGGCGGTGGTGGCCTTCGACGCCCGCCGCGAGGCCGAAGCCCAGCGCGCCGAGGCCGAGGATCTGGTCGCCTACATGCTGGGCGACCTGCGCAAGAAGCTGGAGCCCGTCGGGCGGCTGGACGTGCTCGACGGCGTCGGCGCCCGGGCCCTGGCGCACTACGCCCACATCGACGCCCGCGACCTGGACGACGAGGACCTGTCGCAACAGGCCAAGGCCCAGACCCTGCTGGGCGAGATCCGCGACAAGCGCGGCGACCTGAAGGGCGCCCGTCAGGCGTTCTCGCAGGCGGCCCTGACGTCCGAGGCGCTGTCGAACCGCAATCCGCAGGACGGCAAGCGTCTCTACGACCACGCCCAGAACGTGTTCTGGCTGGCCTATGTCGACTGGCGTCTGGCGCGCACGGCCGACGCCGAGGCGGGCTTCCGGCGCTACGGCGAGCTGGCCGAGCGCCTGACCAAGCTGGATCCCGGCAACATCGACTGGCGGATGGAGGTCGCCTACGCCCGCAGCAATCTCGGAACCCTGCTGCTGGACGAAGGACGTTCGCGCGACGCGCTGGAGGCCTTCGAGGGCGCCCAGACCCGCTTCGAAGCGGTGGTCAAGGCGTCGCCCGACGCGATCCAGCCGGTGAAGGACCTTGCCGACTCCCACGCCTGGCTTTCCGACACCCACTATCGTCTCGGCGAGATGCGCTACGCCTACGAGCAGCGGGTCAAGGCCCAGGCCCTGATGAGCGGGCTGCTGAAGAAGGATCCCGAGAACCGGCCGATGGCCGCCAAGCTCTATGCCGGCCAGCTGGGCCTGGCGCGGCGCGCCCTCGACCTGGGGCGCGTGGACGAGGCCCGCCGCCTCGTCGACGGGGCGCGGCGCGGCTTCCGCGAGCTGACCGCTCTGGACCCGGAGAACGCCACCTGGCTGGACTACGCGGCCAATGTGGAGCTCGACGCCTTCGATGTCGCCTTCGCCGCCGGTGATCTGCCGACCGCCCGTGCGGTCCACGCCGAGGCGACGCGCAGGATCGAGCGGCTGCGGGCGCTGAACCCCGAAGTCTACGCCTGGATGTCGCGGCTCAGCGGAAAGCTGCGGGTGCAGGCGATCCGCCTGGCCGAAGTCGACGGCAAGCCGGAGGCCGCCAGGGCCGCGGCGCGCGAGATCGAGCAATCGCTCGCGGGCCGGACGGGCAAGAAGGGCGACGCCGAACTGGAGGCCTGGCTGCTGGGCATGGCGCACATCGCGCAAGGCAGGACGGCCGACGCTGTCAGCCTGCTGGGGCCGCGCCGCGAGACCCTTTCGCCCGAGGCGCTGTACGTGCTGGCGCGGGCTCTGCACAGCCAGGGAAGAATTTCCGAGGCCTCGGCCATAGTGAACAAACTTCGTTTACACGGTTATGCGAGACCCGACTTCGTTGCGTTTTCACGCGATTCATCTCTAGGTTAACTCGCCTATTGGGGGAATTTTCCATGCTCAGCCACAGCGGCACGAATCCGGAACCGGATCTGGTCATCGACATCATCGTCGGCTTCGACGGCAACCTCAGCTTCATGGACCTGGCGCCGAACCCGCCGGAACCGCTCGACCTGGACCTGAAGCAGCGCTGCGTGCTGCAGTTCCGTCTCAGCGACGACCTGCTGTCGAAGGGCTGGGGCTTCCAGCCGACCCCGATCTCGTTCGAGAACGACTGGGGCCAGAACTTCTCCAGCTACTACTGGACCAACTACACGCCCCCGGGCGCGGAAGAGCCGGTTCCGTACGCGCAGTTCAAGGTCGTCTACGAATGCAAGCGCATGGGCATCTTCGTCTACAGCCTGTTCATGCATGACGCGCTCGGCCAGGCGATCGACCTGGACCCGCTGATCGAAAACGGCGTCGGCCGCTAAGCTGGGCGCCGAGGCGTCTTTCGACGAGCTCGCCGCGCTGCTTCGGCGCGGCGAGCACCTTTCCGCCTACGATCTGGCACGTCGCGCGCTCGACGAGGGCGGACACTCCCTGACATTGGCCCATGCGGCCGTGCTTTCCCTGGCTCGCGCCGGCGCGACGGATTTCGCCCGCGCCGAGTTCGTGCGGCTGGGCCTGGCCGTTCCCGACGATCCCGAAGCCCTGTCTCTGGGCGGACGCCTCCTGAAGGACGTCGCCTTGAGCGCCGAAGGCGCCCGGCGGCGGGCGTTCGCGCGCGCTTCGGCCCGCGCCTATGTCGCCGCGGCCGCGAGCGGCGGCGGGCGCTATGGACTGGTCAACGCCGCCACCATGAGCCTGCTGGCGGGCGACATGGGGCGGGCGAGCGAACTGGCGACGGCCGCCATCGATCTCGCCGGTCAGCCCGCAGGGCAGGGCGAGGCCGGGTACTTCGACCGCGCCAGCCGCGCCGAGGCGCTGTTCCTGCTGGGCCGCCAGCAGGCCGCCGCCGACATGCTGACCGCGGCGGTCGCGCAGGCGCCGGGCAGTCTTTCGGCCCATGCCTCGACGCTGCGCCAGCTTTCGATGATCGCCGCCGAGATCGGCGCGCCGACCTCGTGGCTCGAAATCCTGCGGCCGCCCGCGACGGCCCACTTCACCGGTCACATGTTCACCGCGCGCGAGCCCGGCGAGGAAGCCGCGCTCAAGGCGCGCATGGCGGATCTGGTGCGCGCCCAGAGGATCGGCTTCGGCTACGGCGGCCTGGCGGCCGGGGCCGACATCCTCTGGGCCGAGACCCTGCTGGCGGCGGGCGGCGAGCTTCACGTCGTCGCGCCGCTGGGGCTGGCCTCGTATGTCGAGACCTCGGTGCGGCCGTTCGGAGAGCGCTGGGTGGGACGGTTCGAGGCCTGCCTGGCCAAGGCAGCTTCCGTGCGGTTCGCCGCGCGCGACCCCTATGCCGGAGACGACGAGGTCTTCGCCTATGCCAGCCGCTTCGCCATCGGCTGTGCGATCCTGCGGGCCGAGGGCCTGTCCACCCGGGCGGTCCAGGTCGCGGTCTGGGACGGGCGATCGGCCGCCGGACCCGCTGGCGCGTCGGCCGACATCGCCTATTGGCGCGAGACCGGCCGTCCGCAGGCGATCCTTCCCTTCGAGCGTCCCGCGCCCGACGCGGCGCTCGCCGCCGCCTCGCCGGCGACGAACGAGCGCGGGGTCAAGGCGATGCTGTTCATCGACGTGCGCGGCTTCGGCGCGCTGCACGACGCCCAGGTGCCGGCCTTCTTCGAGGTCATCATGGCGGGCATGGCCGAGGCGATCGCCGGGCTCTCCGCGCCGCCGGAGCACGTCGAGACCTGGGGCGACGGCGTCTTCCTGGTCTTCGACCAGCCGTCCGACGCGGCCGAGGCGGCGCTGGTGCTGCTCGAAACCCATCGCCGGCTGAACCTGAGGGCGCGCGGCCTGCCGCGCCACCTGGCCCTGCGGATCGGCGGTCACTACGGGCCGGTGCATCTGCGGGTGAACCCGATCACCGGCGCCCAGGCCGTGGTCGGCGCCCACGTGGTCGTCGCCGCGCGGATCGAGCCCGACGTCGCGCCGGGCGCGGCCTATGTCAGCGAGGCGATGGCGGGCATCCTGGCCACGCGCCAGGCCGACCGTTTCCGTTGCGGCTATGTGGGCCGGACCACGCCGCGCAAGAGCTTCCCGCCGGTCTCGATCTTCAATCTTTCCCGCCGCTGAAACGACCCCGCCTGACCCCTGTGACAAATTGCACAGCGGGGCCGTAGGGCTTGGGACATTCTGTCGCAGATCACGGGCGGCCGGGCCGCAAAGCCTCCAGAGCGGACGCCCAGCGATCAGGGACCCGAAGCCGTCCGCCATGACGGCTTCGGGTTTCCCACGGCCATTAGCGCGCGAGGAAGTCTTGGGGGGCTCTTCGCATGCGGGGCGGGGGCCGCTCGTGACGCTCGCGAGCGGCCCATCGCCGACCCCAGCGTGGAGTAGCGGCGTTGCGAAGCATCGAGGACCGACGGCTTGAGCCGCGGGGCTGGCGATGAACGGGCTTCTGCTCTTCGCCGGCGACGCCAGCGGCCGCTCCGCTCAATCGGGAAACCTGTTCGACCTGGGCCTGGCCGGCTGGCGGGACGTCGCCGCGCTCGGCCGCGTGGCCGGCGAAACCCGGACCGCGCTGCGCGCCTCGCGCCAGCGTCGCGACATCGTCGATTTTCTTGGCGAGGTGGTCGGTTCGGCGCTGGAGCCCCGTCGCGGCGGTCGCGCCGGCGAGGTCGGCGAACTGTGCGCCGAGGCCCAGCGGCTGATCGCGGCCTGGACCAACCTGGACGCGGTGCTGGAAGGGCAGGGGCTGGACCTGCAGCTGGGCATGGCCGCCTTCGCGCGCGATCTGGTTTCCTACGGCCGCGACGTGGCGCCGTCGCTCTATCGTCAACTGCTGGGCGGCGACCGAGCAGCGGCGCTGGATGCGCTGCGCCTGCAGGTTCGCATGCGCGCCGATCGCGCCACGGCCCTGGCGGCCGCCATGCGGGGCTTCGCCACGCGCGCCGGAGCCTTCGCGGCCGCCTTCGCCGCCTTCGAGCGCGATCCGGCGGTGCGGATCTCGCTGCGCGAGGCGCCCGAACTGTGCCTTGCCTACGACGACGAAGGCGCCGCGCACCTGGAGCCGGTCAAGGGCGGCGCCGCGCGCCAGTTCTGGCGCCTGCAACTCGATCCGGCCGTCGACGCCCATCGCCTGCGATCCGCCGCCGATCCGGCGCTGCATCTGCACATCTCCGCCGACGAGAAGCTCTGGACGCTGGCCAACGCCTCGACGCCGTTCGGTTTTCCGTTGGTCAGCGAGGGGCCGCCGCCCCGCGTGGACAGGGTGGCGGATCTGCCGGCCGGCGCGGACCTCTTCCGCATTCCCCCGCTCCAGGGGGCTGCGCTGGAGAACGTCGCCTTCCCGGGTCACGCGCTCGACGTGGCCGAGGTGCAGGCCGGCGCGCCGCTGCGCCTGTGGGAGAAGACCGGTCTGCCGGCGCAGCAGTGGGCGTTCAGCCCCGCGCCGCGCACGCGCCGCGAGATCGCCCTGCACGACCTCGTCGCCCCGGCCGCCGAACTGGCGACGACGGTGGCCGGGGTGCGGGGACTGCGCGGCGACTGGAACGCCGTCCTCGACGACCTGGAGGCCGGGCTGGCGGTTCCCGAGGCGGTCTCGCCTGACCTCGAAGGCGTCATCGCCGAATGGGGACGGATGGCCGACGCGGCCGAGGCCGCCCTGGCGGAGTTCGAGGCGGAGGCCAGGGCCTTCGACACGGCGAGTTCATGAGCCCGTTTTCCATTCCGCCCGCGCCTGAACGGCTTCCGTCCGCGCCGCGCCTGGTCGAGGCCCGGCGCCCGCCGTTGGACCGTTGCAGGCAGGCCGGCGAGCTCGTCGCCCGCGCCTTGGCCCGCGAGATCCGCTGAGGCCGTCACCAGCAAAAAGAGGCTTGCCTGCACCGGCTCGGGGCGAAACCGTCGCCCGCCGCGACTTGAGCGGGAATCGGAGGGGCAGATGAGGAAATCGGACTTCGGCGGCGCGTCGCTGCGCGCCTTGGCCATGGCGAGCGCGCTCGCGGTCCTGACGCTGTCGGCCGCTCCGGCCAGCGCCGCCCCGCCGGCGGCCCAGGCTGCTCCCGCGAGCACGCCCAGCCTGCTGCCGGTCAAGACCGACGCCGCCAAGGGCGCGGTCGTGGTCACCCTGCCGGCGCCCGACGCCGAGGGGATCTCCGGTCGCTTCCTCTATCAGCCCAGCCTCAGCGGGGGCCTGGGCGCCACGCCCGTGGGGCTGGACCGCGCCGCGACCGGCGACACCCAGGTGCTGGTCTTCCGCCGGGTGGGCAAGCGGGTGCTGGCCGAGTTCGAGAACTTCGGCTTCCGCGCCCTCGGCGGCACGGTCGAGGAGCAGCGGACGGTCCGCGACAGCTTCCCCGGCTCGGTGGTGTGGTCGGGCGAGGTGACGGGCGAGACGCCCGACGGCGGCTTCACCGTCGACCTGGCCGGCTTCCTGCTGCGCGACGCCTTCAACATCACCGGCGCCCTGAAGGACGCCAAGCAGGGCGGCTTCAAGGCCGCGCCGACGCTGAGTTATGTCGATCTTGGCCATGTCGGGCTGTTTCCCGACAACCTCGAGTTCGAGACCCGCCAGACCTTCACCGCCGACGATCCGGGCGGCGAGGTCTCGGGGATCGTCCCCGACGCCCGGGCGGTGACCTTCGGCGTCCACCACAGCTTCATCCGCCTGCCGGGACCGGGCTTTACGCCGCGCGCCTTCGATCCGCGCACCGGCACCTCGGCCCAGGTGCTGTTCGCCGACTACGCGGCGGGCCTCGACCAGCCGACGGTGCAGCGCCTGGTGCGCCGCTTCCGCCTGGAAAAGACCGATCCGACGGCGGCCAGGTCGCCGGTCAAGAAGCCGATCATCTTCTATGTCGATCGGGGCGCGCCCGAACCGGTGCGCGGCGCGCTGGTCGAGGGCGGGCGCTGGTGGAACCAGGCCTTCGAGGCGGCTGGCTATGTCGACGCCTTCCGCGTCGAGCCGCTGCCCGAGGGCGCCGACCCGATGGACGCCCGCTACAACGTCGTCAACTGGATCCACCGCCAGACGCGGGGCTGGTCCACGGGCACGACCGTGGTCGACCCGCGCACCGGCGAGATCGTGCGCGGCGTGGTGCAGCTTGGCTCGCTGCGCATCCGCCAGGACCGGATGATCTTCGAGGGGCTGCTGGGCGCCGACAAGACGGGCAAGGGCGTTCCGGACGACCCGATCCAGATCTCGCTGAACCGCATCCGCCAGCTGTCGGCCCACGAGATCGGCCATGCCATCGGGCTGTCGCACAATTTCGCCGGCAGCGTGTACGGCCGCGCCTCGGTGATGGACTACCCCGCGCCGCTGGTGAAGATCGACGGCGACCGCCTCGACCTGTCGGACGCCTACGCCAAGGGCGTGGGGGCCTGGGACGCCTTCGCCATCGAATGGCTCTACTCGGAAGGCGCGCCCGGAAGCGACGAGGCCGCGCGCCTCGACAGGCTGGCCCGCGACGCCCAGGCCAAGGGCTATCGCTACGTCTCCGACGCCGACGCCCGCGGCGCGGCCTCGGCCCAGCCCTACGGCGCGCTGTGGGACAACGGCGCCGATCCGGTTGTCGAGCTCGACAACGTCATGGCCGTGCGGCGCATCGCCCTGTCGCGCTTCGGGCTGAACAGCGTGCCGGCCGGTTCGCCCGCCGCCGACCTGCGTCGGGCGCTCGTGCCGATCTATCTGTTCCATCGCTATCAGGTGGAGGCCGCGGTGAAGTTCGTGGGCGGCGTCGACTACGGCTATGCCGTCGTGGGCGATGGTCGCGAGGCTGCCCCGGCGACGCCGGCGGCCGACCAGCGTCGCGCCCTGGCGGCACTGGTGCGCACGCTCGACCCGACGGCGCTGGACCTGCCTGATCCGCTGCTGTCGCTGCTGTCGTCGGGCATGTCGGGCTCGCGTGACAAGGCCTACTCCATCGAGATCTTCCCGACCTCGGGCGCGTCGGTGTTCGACCTGCCGACGGCCGCCGAAACGGCCGCTGACCTTCCGCTGTCGCTGCTGCTGACGCCCGCGCGCCTAAACCGCCTGGTCGAGCAGAAGCGTCGCGATGCGAGCCAGCTGGACGTGACCGAGACCGTGGACGCCCTGCTGGCGGCCGTGGCGGCGGGCGGGCCCCAGGCTGACGGCCGCACGGGCGAGCTTCGTCGCCGGGTGCGGGCGCGCCTGATTGGCGATCTTGTTTCCGTGCTCGACGACAAGACGCTGTCGCCCACCGCCGCCGCCCAGATCGACGCGGCCCTGCTGCGCTACGCCAAGACCCTGTCGGGCTGGAAGGGGCAGGGGGCCGAGGCCGACCAGGCGGGGCGCATCGCGCGCCTTCTGACCTCGGGCGACCGCAAGGCGCTGGCCGCCCCGCGCAGCGGCGCGGTCGAAACCTTGCCCCCCGGCATGCCGATCGGCGGGGAGGACTGCTGGTTTTGCGCGCCTGGTTCGTCATGACGGATGGGCGCGTCTGAAAGCGCCCGTTCGAACGAGGAACGACCGCCCATGAACCGCGCCCGCATCCTGCTCGGCGGCCTCTGCGCCGCCGCGCTCTCGACCTCCTTGGCGGCCGCCCAGCCGCTGGCGGTGGTCAACGCCGAGATCTTCGACGCCACGGGCGCGGCGCCGTATCGCGGGACGCTGGTGGTCGAGAACGGCCGCATCCTGGCGGTCGGCCCCAAGGTGAAGGCTCCCAAGGGCGCGACCATCGTCGACGCCAAGGGCGAGGCGCTGATCCCGGGCCTGTTCGACGTACACACCCA
>Ga0160492_100947_pt1 | contig 12313 bp, 10 predicted proteins | sample DID2MG_FD_108258 | JGI IMG/M metagenome (GOLD analysis project Ga0160492, IMG submission 108258) | Enriched soil microbial communities from UW Madison campus, WI, USA - DID2877_E24_FP2 MG | ecosystem: Environmental > Terrestrial > Soil > Unclassified | place: USA: Madison, Wisconsin | collected...
CCGAGCGCCCCGGCCACCGCATGATGGAAACCTGGCATCCGCTGGGCGTGTGCGGCGTCATTTCGGCCTTCAACTTCCCGGTGGCCGTGTGGTCGTGGAACGCCGCATTGGCGCTGGTGTGTGGAGATTCGGTGGTGTGGAAGCCGTCGGAGAAAACACCCCTCACGGCCCTGGCCACGCACGCGATTGCGCAGCGTGCCATCGCCCGTTTTGGTGCCGACGCACCCGAAGGCCTGCTGGAGCTGATCGTGGGCCAGCGCGACATTGGCGAGGTGCTGGTGGATGACGCCCGCGTGCCCGTGCTGTCGGCCACGGGCTCCACCGCCATGGGCCGCGCCGTGGGCCCGCGCCTTGCAGCGCGTTTTGCGCGCGGCATCTTGGAGCTGGGCGGTAACAACGCCGCCATCGTGGCGCCCTCGGCCGATTTGAACCTGGCCCTGCGCGGCATTGCGTTTGCCGCCATGGGCACGGCGGGCCAGCGCTGCACCACGCTGCGCCGTCTGTTTGTGCACGAGAGCATTTACGACCAGCTGGTGCCCCTGCTGACCAAGGTGTACGCCAACGTGCAGGTGGGCGACCCGCGCACGCCCGGCACGCTGGTGGGCCCGCTGATAGACCGTCCTGCGTTTGACGGCATGCAAAAAGCGCTGGAGCAAAGCCGCGCGCTGGGCGCTACGGTGCACGGTGGTGGCCGCGTGGAAGGCGTGGGCGGTGCGGATGCGTATTACGTGCGCCCCGCTCTGGTGGAGTTGAAAGCCCATGAAGGCCCCGCGCTGCACGAAACCTTTGCGCCCATCCTGTACGTGGTGCGCTACAGCACCATCGACGAAGCCATTGCCATGAACAACGCCGTGGGCGCGGGCCTGTCATCGTCCATCTTCACGCTCAATGTGCGCGAGGCCGAGCAGTTCATGTCGGCCGCGGGTTCGGACTGCGGCATTGCCAACGTGAACATTGGCCCCAGCGGCGCCGAGATTGGCGGCGCGTTTGGTGGCGAGAAGGAAACCGGCGGTGGCCGCGAAGCGGGCTCAGACAGCTGGAAGGCCTACATGCGCCGCGCGACGAACACCATCAACTACTCCACCGCATTGCCGCTGGCGCAAGGCGTGACGTTTGACGTGTAAGCCACGCGCTGGTTGCCCTGTTCATGTTGATCGCTAAGGAATCACACCCCATCGTCATCATCGGCGGTGGTGTCATTGGCAGTGCGATTGCGTACTTCCTCACGCTGCAGCAGCCGGGCTGCGAGGTGGTGGTGGTCGAGCGTGATCCGGCCTATGCGCGCGCATCGTCGGCGCTGTCGGCCAGCTCCATCCGCCAGCAGTTCTCGACGGACATCAACATCCAGATCTCGGCGTTTGGCATTGGCTTCTTGCGCAACGTGGGCACGCTGTTGGCGTGCCATGGTGACGAGCCCGACATCGGTCTGCACGAAGGCGGCTACCTGTACCTGGCCACCCAGGCGGGCGAGGCCACGCTGCGCGAGAACCATGCGTTGCAAAGGCAGTACGGTGCCGACGTGGCGCTGCTCAGCCCGCGTGAATTGGCCGAGCGCTTTCCGTGGCTGGCACTGCAGGATGTGGCGCTGGGCTCGCTGGGCCTGTCGGGCGAAGGCTGGTTTGATGGCTACCTGCTGCTGGCGGCGCTGCGCAAGAAGGCACAGGCCCAGGGCGTGCGCTATGTGGCCGACGAGGCGGTGGGCCTCGACACGGCGGCCAGCGACGGCGTGTTGCATGTGGATGCGGTACGCCTGCAAAGCGGTGCCGTGCTGCCGTGCCGCTATGCCGTGAACGCGGGCGGCCCGTGGGCGGCAGCCATTGCGGGCTGGGCTGGCATTGATCTGCCCGTGGTGGGCAAGCGCCGCACGGTCTTCAACCTGGCCAGCCCCGCAGCGCTGCCGGGCTGCCCGCTGCTCATCGACACCAGTGGCATCTGGCTGCGGCCCGAGGGCAAAGGCTTCATCTGCGGCTTTGCGCCCGACGCCGACAACGACGCCGACTTTGCCCCGCTGGAGCCCGAGTACGACGCGTTCGAGGACTACATCTGGCCCACGCTGGCCGAGCGCATTCCGGGCTTTGAGGCGCTGCGCATGCAGGGTGCCTGGGCGGGCTACTACGAGATGAACACCTTCGACCACAACGCCATCGTGGGCCTGCACCCGGCGTGCGACAACCTGGTGTTTGCCAACGGCTTTTCGGGCCACGGCCTGCAGCAGTGCCCGGCGGTGGGGCGCGGCCTGGCGGAGTGGATGTTGACGGGCGGCTACCAGAGCCTGGACCTGTCGCCGCTGTCCATCGAGCGCATTGCGCGCAACCAGCCGTTGCTGGAGAAAAACGTCATCTGAGCCTTGAGCCCCCTGCGGCGATGCCCCGGCGCACCGCCCGTTCGATTTTTCCTTTTTTGGTATTTCTGCTTTCGACGCTTTCCAACCTGCCAATCACAACACCACCGGAGACAACGACCATGGCAATTTTCCGCAAGACATTCACCGCGCTCGCCGCAGGGCTGGCACTGGCCTACACGGCTTTTGCACCCGCGCAGGCACAGACCCCATCCACCCCCACGCTGGAGAAAATTAAGGCATCTGGCAAGGCGGTGCTTGGCGTGCGCGAGACTTCGCCGCCCATGGCCTACGCACTCGGCGCCAACGAAAAATATGTGGGCTACCACGTGGAGCTGTGCGAGCGCGTGCTGAAAGAAGTCGCGCCCGACGCCAAGCTTGAATACATGGCCGTGACGGCGCAGAACACGCTGCCGCTGGTGCAAAACGGCACGCTCGACATCGGCTGCGGCCCCACCACCAACAACACTGCGCGCCAGCAGCAGGTGGCCTTTGCGGTGACCACCTACGTGAGCGAAGTGCGCATGGCGGTGCGCAAGGATTCGGACCTGAAGTCCATCAGCCAACTTGCCGGGCGCACCATCGCGGCATCCACCGGTACCACGGCAGTGCAGTTGCTGCGCAAGCAAGAACGCGCACTGGGCGGCGGCGCCATCAAGACCGTGCTGGGCAAGGACCACCACGAAAGCTTCCTGCTGCTGGAAACAGGCCGTGCCGATGCCTTTGTGCTCGACGACAACCTGCTCGCCGGGATGATCGCCAACTCCAAGGACCCGTCGGCCTACCGCATCGTGGGCGAGCCGCTGGGCGCCGAGCCGATTGCGCTGCTGTTCCGCAAGGACGACCCCGCCTTCAAGGCGGCGGTGGACGGTGTGCTCACCAAGCTCATGCAAAGCGGCGAGATGGAAAAGATCTACACCAAGTGGTTTGTAAACCCCATCCCACCCAAGAACATGAGCCTGAACCTGCCGCTGGGCACCACGCTGCGCCAGCTGTTTGCCACGCCCAACGACAAGCCCCTGGAGACCTACCAGCAATGAACGCCGCCGTTCCTGCCACGGCCTTCCGCGCGGCCGACCGCATCAGCGCCATCGGTGTGTCCGACATCGTGCGCATCACCCAGGCCGCCAACGAGCTCAAGCGCCAGGGCCAGCCCGTCATCGTGCTGGGCCTGGGCGAGCCCGACTTTGACACGCCCGCCCACGTGATTGAAGCCGCGCAGCAGGCCATGGCGCAGGGCGACACGCACTACACGGTGCTGGACGGAACGCCCGCGCTCAAGGCGGCCATCCAGCTCAAGTTCCGCCGCGACAACGGCCTCGCGTTCGCCACCAACGAAATCACGGTGGGTGCGGGCGCCAAGCAGGTCATCTACAACGCGCTGATGGCCAGCCTGAATCCCGGCGACGAGGTCATCCTGCCCGCGCCGTACTGGACCTCGTACGCCGACATGGTGCTGATTGCCGGTGGCGTGCCTGTGGTGGTGCCCTGCAGCGAAGCCAACGGGTTTCGCATCACGCCCGAAGAGCTCGACGCGGCGATCACACCGCGCACGCGCTGGGTGTTCATCAATTCCCCCTCCAACCCCAGCGGCACGGCCTACAGCGCCGAGCAGTTGCGGCCTATTCTGGAGGTGGTGCTGCACCACCCGCAGGTGTGGGTGCTGGCGGATGACATCTACGAGCACATCCTGTATGACGGGCTCGCGTTTGCCACCCCCGCAGCCGTGCTGCCCGCACTGCGCGAGCGCACGCTGACGGTGAACGGTGTCTCCAAGTCGTACGCCATGACGGGCTGGCGCCTGGGCTACGGCGCCGGGCCCAAGGCACTGATCGCGGCCATGGCAGTGGTGCAAAGCCAGGCCACATCGTGCGCGTCGTCCATCAGCCAGGCCGCTGCGGTGGCTGCACTCACCGGCCCGCAGGACGTGGTGGCCGAGCGCTGCCGAGCGTTTCAGGCGCGGCGCGACCTGGTGGTGGCGGCCCTCAACGCATCGCCGGGCCTGCGTTGCCGCGTGCCCGAGGGCGCGTTCTACACCTTTGCCAGTTGCGAAGGTGTGCTGGGCCGCACCACGCCGGGCGGTGTATTGCTGCGCACCGACGCCGATTTTTGCGACTACCTGCTGCGCGAGTTCCATGTGGCCGTGGTGCCAGGCAGCGTGCTGGGGCTGGCGCCGTACTTCCGTATCTCGTACGCTGCCAGCATGGCCGACCTGCAAGAGGCCTGCGCGCGCATCCAGCGCGCGTGCAAGGCACTGTTCTGAGTTCTTGTTCTGTTTTGTGAAATGACCGTCTGACATGACTACCGCACCCACCACCTCCCGCACGGGCGGCCAGATCCTGGTCCGCCAGCTCATCACCCACGGCGTGAAGCAGCTGTTCTGTGTGCCGGGCGAGAGCTATCTGGCCGTGCTCGATGCCCTGCACGATGCCGACATTGCCGTGACGGTGTGCCGCCAGGAAGGCGGCGCGGCCATGATGGCCGAGGCACAGGGCAAGCTCACGGGCCAGCCCGGCATCTGCTTTGTGACACGCGGGCCGGGCGCCACCAATGCGTCGGCCGGTGTGCATATCGCTCACCAGGACTCGACCCCCCTGATCCTGTTCGTGGGCCAGGTGGCACGCGGTGCCATGGGGCGCGAGGCGTTTCAGGAGCTGGATTACAGCGCGGTGTTTGGCACCATGGCGAAGTGGGTGGTGCAGATTGACGACCCGGCCCGTGTGCCCGAGCTGATCTCGCGCGCCTTCCACGTCGCCACATCCGGCCGCCCCGGCCCCGTGGTGGTGGCGCTGCCCGAAGACATGCTGACCGAAGCCGCCACCGTGGCCGATGCGCTGCCTTACCAGGTGACCGAAACGCACCCCGGCGCCGCGCAGATGGCCGAGCTGGCCCAGCGCCTGAAAGCCGCGCACCAGCCCGTGGCCATCCTGGGCGGCAGCCGCTGGTCCGAGCAGGCGGTGCGCGAGTTTGTGGCGTTTGCCGAGGCTTGGTCGCTGCCGGTGTATTGCTCGTTCCGGCGACAAATGCTCTTCCCGGCCAACCACGCTTGCTATGGCGGCGACCTGGGCCTGGGGGTGAACCCGCGCCTGTTGGCACGCATCCGCGAGTCCGATCTGGTGCTGGTGGTGGGCGGGCGCCTGTCAGAGATCCCGTCGCAGGGCTACGAGCTGTTTGCCATCCCCAACCCCACGCAGCCGCTGGTGCATGTGCATGCCGATGCCGATGAGCTGGGCAAGCTGTACCGGCCCGCGCAGGCCATCCACGCAACGCCGCAGGCATTCACGGCGGCGCTGGCGGGTGTGCGGCCTGCGGGGGCTGTGGCCTGGCATGCCCATGCAGAGATGGCACGGTCCGAGTACATCCTGTGGAGCGACACCAACCCCATCCAGATCCCCGGCGAGCTGCAGATGGGCCAGGTCATGCAGCATCTCAAGTCCACGCTGCCGGCCAACACCATCTTCTGCAACGGCGCAGGCAACTTTGCCACCTGGGTGCACCGCTTCTGGCCGTTTACCACTTATGCCAGCCAGCTGGCGCCCACCAGTGGCTCCATGGGTTACGGCCTGCCTGCGGGTGTGGGTGCCAAGCGCCTGTGGCCGCAGCGCGAGGTGGTGGTGTTTGCGGGCGACGGCGACTTCTTGATGCACGGACAGGAGTTTGCGACCGCTGTGCAGTACGGCCTGCCCATCATCGTGGTGCTGCTCGATAACGCCATGTACGGCACCATCCGCATGCACCAGGAGCGAGAGTATCCCGGCCGCATCAGCGCCACCCAGCTCAAGAATCCGGACTTCAAAGCCTACGCCCAGGCCTTTGGCGGGCATGGAGAGCGGGTGGAGCGCACCGAAGACTTCGCCCCGGCTCTTGCCCGTGCCCGCGCGAGCGGTCTGCCCAGCGTGTTGCACTGTTTGATCGACCCCGAGGCCATCACGCCCACGGGCACGCTGCAGGGCATTCGCAGCGCGGCCATGGCCAGGCGATAGCACCGTCATGCCCGGTGGCAGCAGTCTGTCACTCTGCCGCGCACAATAGCGGGCGTGACCGTTTCAGCGCCCGATTTCCCCGATAACGAGCCCGCAACTGCAGCCCCGCCTCAGCGCCAGGGGCAGCGGCTGCGCCGCATCGCCCACCTCGACATGGACGCGTTTTTCGCATCTGTCGAACTGCTGCGCTACCCGCAGCTCAAGGGCCTGCCCGTGGTGATTGGGGGCGGGCGGCGCAAGGTGGATGAACTGTTGTTGCAAGGCCCGGATGGCACGGGCTTGCGCGAGCGGCATTTCATCCCGGTGGAGGACTTTCCGCTGCTCAAGGACTATGTCGGCCGGGGCGTGATCACCACCGCCACCTACCCCGCGCGGCAGTTTGGTGTGGGCTCGGCCATGGGGATGATGAAGGCCGCCAAGCTGTGCCCGCAGGCCATTGTGCTGCCGGTGGATTTTGACGAGGTGCGGCGGTTTTCACGCCTGTTCAAAAGCACCATCATGGAGATAGCCCCCGTGATGCAAGACCGGGGCGTGGACGAGGTGTACATCGACTTCACCGACGTGCCCGGCGGCCAGCGCGAAGGGGGCAGGGTGCTGGCGCGGCTCATCCAGAAGAGCATCTTTGACGTGACCGGGCTGACTTGCTCGATTGGCGTGGCGCCCAACCGGCTGCTGGCCAAGATGGCCAGCGAGTTCAACAAGCCCAACGGCATCTCTATTGTTTACGAGGAAGACCTTCAGACCAGGATCTGGCCGCTCAATGTGCGCAAGATCAACGGCATTGGCCCCAAGGCCGGCGAGAAGCTGGCACGGCTGGGCATCGAAACCATCGGGCAGCTGGCGGCGCAGGATGAGCAATGGCTGATGGGCCACTTTGGCAAATCCACCGGGGCGTGGATGCACCGGGTGGCCTGGGGGCGGGACGACAGCCCGGTGGTGACCGAGAGCGAGCCCGTGAGCATGAGCCGCGAGACCACGTTCGACCGCGACCTGCACGCAGTGCGAGACCGCGCTGAACTGGGCGCGATCTTCACCGACCTGTGTATGCGCCTGGCAGAAGACCTGCAGCGCAAGGGCTATTTGGCGCGCACCATCGGCATCAAGCTGCGCTACGACGACTTCAAGATCGCCACGCGCGACCACACGGCGAACCTCTACACGGCCGACGGCGCCACCATCCGCCAGCTGGCCGGGCAGTGCCTCAAACGCGTGCCGCTGGACAAGCGCCTGCGGCTGCTGGGCGTGCGGGCCAGCACGCTGGCGCGGCGGGGCGAAGAGCCCGTGCTGGAGCCACGGGCTGGGGCAACGGCAGAAACACGCCGGCGCAAGCCATGCTCCGCAGATGGCGCAGAGGGTGTGGGTGGCACGGCGCAGCTTTTCTAGCGCGGGTTGACGTCGTTTCCTGCCAGTTCACGGCCCGGTGGGGTCCTGGCAATCGGCGTAAACACCCAGAGTGAGACCTGCCTGTATCGCCTGTTGCGTTCCTATACTCGCCCGCATATGGCCACTGCCACCGATGTTCCTTCCGCCAACCTGCAAGCGTTGATCCGCGCCGCAGCCGGGGGAGACCATGCCGCCTTCGCGCAGATCTACCAGCGCACCCATGTGCATCTGTTCGGCGTTGCCGTGCGTATGTTGGGGCAAGGACAGGCGGCCGAGGATGTGCTGCAAGAGGCGTATGTGAGCATCTGGAAAAACGCTGGAAGCTACCGCAGCGAAGTGGGCGGGCAGCCTATCCAGCCCATGACGTGGCTGATTGCCATCGTGCGCAACAAGGCGCTGGACGCCTTGCGTGCCCGCGCCCGGCGGCCTGAAAGCGCCTGGAACGACACCACAGAGCTTGCAGGCAGTGATGGGGATGGCCGCGACGCGATGGGTGCTGCGTCTGCATTGGCCCCCGCACCCAGCGCGATGCATTTGTTGGAGCAGGCCACCCAGGCGCTGCGCATCGAAGGCTGCATGAATGCGCTGGACGGAAGCTACCGGCAAAGCCTGGCACTGGCTTACTACCAGGGCCTGTCGCATTCCGAGGTGGCGGCGCAGATGGGCGCGCCCCTGGGTTCGGTCAAGGCCTGGATCCGGCGGGGCCTGGAGCGCCTGAAAAGCTGCCTGGCCGCGCAAGGGGTGGGCGCATGAGGTATACCCACCCCGCGCTGCTGGACCACCTGGCGTCTGCCTATGTGCTGGGCACGCTGGGCGGTGGCGCGCGCCGCCGCTTCGAGCGGCTGCTGCGCGATCGCAGCGACGTGCAGTTGCTGGTGGCGCAGTGGGAAGGGCGGCTGGGGATGCTGGCCCGTTCGGTGCCGGTGCAACAGCCACCGCAGCGCGTGTGGGCCGCCATTGAGGCGCGCACCCGGCCGCGCGATGTGAAAGACGCAGCCCTGCAGGGCGGTTGGGCCGGTGTGCTGTGGCGGCGCCATGGTGTGTTGCAGGGCTTGGCGGGTGTGGTGTTGGGTGTGGTGGCCACCGTGGCCCTGGTGGCTGCGGTGCCAACCTTGTTTGTGTCGAGCGACCAAGTGGCCCTGCGCGCAGGGGACAAACTGCCGCAGGCCTATGTGGGCCTGCTGACGGACGGGGCGGGCAACGGCAAGGTGCTGGTGAGTTCGCTGCGCCATGGACGCACGCTGACGGTGAAGGTCATCGGGCCTATCACGCTTCCAGCGATGCCAGCGACGATGGCGGGTGCAGCCCCCCAGCTCGTGCTGTGGGCGGTGCCAGCTGACGGTGCCCCGTTTGTGCTGGGCACGGTGCCGGTGGCGGGTTCTGCGGTGTCGGTGTTGCCCGATACGTCGGAGAAGCTGCTGCTCAAGGTCAGCAAACTCATGGTGACGCTGGAGGCATCGGTAGCGCCGCAGGTGCCCGGCGGCACCGTGCTTTTCACCGGCAACTGCGCCAAGCTGTGGTGAGCGGCGCAAGGCCCCCATCGGCTTTGCAAAAATAACTGTCCGGTGCTGCATCCGTTTTGCATTCCGTGTCGTTTATCTGGGGTGCCGGTCTCCGGCATGGGGCCAGCGCGGCCTCCGGCCATTCCAACTTCACGTTTTCAGGAGCCTCCCATGCCTTCATTCCCTGTTCGCCCCTTGATGTCTGCGCCCCTGCTGAGCCTGGCGCTGGTGCTGGTGCCCGTGTTGGCACTGCCCATGGCCCACGCGGCCGATATGCCCACCACGCCAGTGGAGAACGCACGCATTGACGACTTTGCCGTGGGCAAAAAAGCCATCGAAGCCAAGAACTGGGCGCTGGCGGCCAGCAGCTTCAGCAAGGTGGTGGCCAAGAATCCTCAGAACGCCGATGCCTATAACCTGTTGGGCTACTCCAACCGTTGGCTCGGCAAATACGACGAGGCGTTTGCGGCCTACAACAAGGCGCTGGCGCTGGACCCCCGCCACAAGGGAGCGCTGGAATACTCGGGCATGGGCTACCTCAAGGTTGGCCAGAAGGCGCAGGCCGAAGCCCAGCTCGCCAAGCTGCAGGCCATCTGCGCGCAGTGCGAAGAGACCACCGATCTGGCCAAGGCCATTGCGGCCTACAAGCCGGCGCAGTAAGAGCGGCTAAAAAACCCTTCCTGCGTTGTTGCTGCGTCTGGTCGTACTACCCGTACTGCCTGCGACGCAGCGCCTCGCCAGCACCGCTGCGCTGGGTTTTGTTATCCGCTTTGTATCGTTTTCAGGCGCCTGATTTTTAGTGTGTAAGGCGCTGTTGGCCCGTTAGACTTGATCGGTATCAAGCGGTAATGAATAGCGTGCCGCGCTGCCTGCCCCTGCTGCAGGCCCATCAGGAGCCAGCATGCGCATCAACCTGCCCGTGACCCAGCAGAACTTCGACTATTCCGGCGATGAACTGCTGGTGTCCAGTACCAACACCAAGGGCGAGATTACCCACTGCAATCCAGCGTTCGTTCGCGTGAGCGGCTACAGCTACGACGAACTCATTGGCCAGCCGCACAACCTGATCCGCCACCCCGACATGCCCGCCGAGGCCTACAAGGACATGTGGCGCACCATTGGCCGGGGGGAGCCCTGGACGGGCCTGGTCAAGAACCGCCGCAAGAACGGCGACCACTATTGGGTGCGCGCCAATGTCACCCCCATCATGGAGGGCGGCAAGCCACGTGCCTACATGTCGGTGCGCACCAAGCCCAGCGCGGCAGAAATTTCTGCTGCCGAAGCCCTGTATGCCCAGATGCGCAGCGAGGCGGCATCGGGCGCGAGCAGCTTCTACCTGGACTCGGGCAACGTGCGCTACCGGGGAGTGCGTGGCTGGCAGCAGCACCTGGCGCAGATGGCGTTGCTGCCCCGCATGGCGATCCTGCTGCTGGTAACGGTGCTGCTGGCCTTGTTGCCCGATGTGATGGGTCTGCAAGGCACCACCGCCTGGGTAGCCCGCCTGGTGTTGCTGTTGCTGGGGGCGGGGTGGACGCTGTGGCGCTTTCAGGCCACCGTGTTGCAGGGCGTGCACGATGCCACCCGCTTCGCGTCCGACATCTCGGCCTGCAACCTGGCCACGTCGGTGGGCACTGACTATCCCCAACCCCTGGGCGCGCTGATGCAGCGCCTGCTGCAGACCCAGGTCAACCTGCGCGCGGTGGTGGGCGATGTGCGCACCGAGGTGCGCAACTTCATTGAATCGGCCGACGAGATCTCGCGCGGCGGCCTCGACCTGTCGGCCCGCACCGAATCGCAGGCCAGCAGTCTGGAAGAGACCGCTGCGGCCATGGAGCAACTGGCCAGCACGGTGCTGGAGACCTCCGAGACTGCCGCCAAGGTCTCGCGCGAGAGCGCGCAGAGCAGCGACATCGCCAAGCGCGGCGGCCAGGCGGTGCAAGAGGTGGGCGCCGCCATGCAGCAGATGAAGCTGTCGTCCACCAAGATCAGCGAAATCGTGGGCGTGATCGAGGGCATCGCCTTCCAGACCAATCTGCTGGCCCTGAACGCCGCCGTCGAGGCGGCCCGTGCCGGTGAGCAGGGGCGGGGTTTTGCGGTGGTGGCGGGTGAGGTGCGGGCGCTGGCCCAGCGCAGCGCCAGCTCCGCCAAGGAGATCAGCGGTCTGATCGGCGTGACGGTGAACCAGATCGCCAGCGGTGCCCAGCAGATGGGCCATGCCGGCACCACCATTGAGGGCGTGGTCGATGCAGTGGAGCGCGTGAGCACGCTGGTGCAGCAGATCAGCAGTGCCACCAAAGAGCAGTCGCAAGGCATCGCCCAGGTCAACGAGGCGGTGACGCAGCTGGACACCGTGACGCAGCAGAACGCGGCGCTCGTCGAGGAGTCTGCGGCGGCGGCGCAGGGGCTCAAGGAGAGTGCGGTGTCGCTGGGCCGCTCGGTGGATGTGTTCCGGCTGGGGTAACGGGTAACGGGGAACGGGGAACGGGGAACGGGGAACGGGGAACGGGTAACGGGTGCTGTGGCGAGCGACCGCCAGCCACGCAGACCTTGACGAATGCTTACTCGTAACTTACAGTGATTTTCCCGTTTTCCGGGAGATCACCATGACCCTCAACGAGCTGCAACGCATCAAGCAGTGGCATGTCGCGCACAAGGCAGACCACCCGCTCGAATACCACCTGTGGGACCTGGTGTTGACGGTCTGGATGCTGGGCTGGGTGGGCTGGTTTCCCATCATCGCTTTTGGCGAGCCGTGGACTGCGCCGCTGTGCCTGATGGGTATCTTCGGGCCCAGCCTCTATGTCACCTGGCGAACGCGTGCACACCTGCGCCACACCCTGCGGTGCGACTGGATCGATGCGCGGAGCTGATGGACGCGACTGACGGCGGCTGGGCCTACTGCCGTGCCGTGCGCACGTTGCGCGGCAGGCCCTGCGGGTGGCTGGTACGCAGCGGGTTGATGTCCAGCCCGCCCCGGCGCGTGTAGCGCGCGTACACAGTCAGTTTGATGGGTTTGCAGCGCGTCCACACATCCATGAAGATGCGCTCCACGCACTGCTCGTGGAACTCGTTGTGGTTGCGAAAGCTCACCAGGTACTGCAGCA
>Ga0160492_100950_pt1 | contig 12299 bp, 9 predicted proteins | sample DID2MG_FD_108258 | JGI IMG/M metagenome (GOLD analysis project Ga0160492, IMG submission 108258) | Enriched soil microbial communities from UW Madison campus, WI, USA - DID2877_E24_FP2 MG | ecosystem: Environmental > Terrestrial > Soil > Unclassified | place: USA: Madison, Wisconsin | collected...
CATGGCGCATACGTCCGACTAACCCTAAGAGTCTTGTAAAGTTACTTATTTCGCCTGCCGCCCATCAAGTATTCTATAAAGTTACTTATTTCGTCCGCTGCCTAACAAGAGTCTTGTAAAGTTACTTATTTCGCCCGCCGCCCAACAAGTGTCTTGCAAAGTTACTTATCCCGCCCGCCGCCCAGCAAGTGTCTTGCAAAGTTACTTATCCCGTCCGCCGCCCAGCAAGTGTCCTGCAAAGTTACTTATTTCGCCGCCAGCCCAGCATTTCAGTAATTAAGCGCCCCTGCTCGTCACTTCTTCGCTCGTATCTTCGTCTCATCCGCCGAATGGAGGACTGTAAGAGCCTTTGTGAGCTCTTACTTCGCATGCGCATACGTCCGACTAACCCTAAGAGTCTTGTAAAGTTACTTATTTCGCCTGCCGCCCATCAAGTATTCTATAAAGTTACTTATTTCGCCCGCCGCCCAACAAGTGTCTTGCAAAGTTACTTATCCCGTCCGCTGCCCAACAAGTATCCTGTAAAGTTACTTATCCCGTCCGCTGCCCAACAAGTATCCTGTAAAGTTACTTATTTCGCCGCCAGCCCAGCATTTCAGCAATTAAGCGTCCCTGCTCGTCACTTCTTCGCTCGTATGTCCGTCTCATCCGCCGATTGAGAGAATGTAAGAGCCTTTCTGAGGCTCTTGCTACGCATGGCGCATACGTCCGACTGACCCTAAGAGTCTTGTAAAGTTGCTTATTTCGTCCACTTCCCAACAAGTGTCCTACAAAGTTACTTATCCCGTCCGCTGCCCAACAAGTATCCTGTAAAGTTACTTATCCCGTCCGCCGCCCAGCCTGCCAGTAATGAAACCAGCCAAAAAAGGCCAACCAGAAAATCTGGCTGACCTGATAAGTCCTCGGAAGCTCTTATTTAATGAATCTTGATGTTGTACACTCCGCGGCATTCGCTCATACGCTTACTCCGCGAGGACGCTGCCTGACCAACTCGTCTACACGCCTCCCGCCGCAAAACGGGAAAACCGGGAAGGCCGGAACTCGCCGAGCGGAACAGCCGGCGAGCTCCCTTCCAGCAGGTCGCCGACGATGTACGCGGTGCCCGGGCTAAGCAAAATGCCGTTGCGGTAATGTCCGGCGGCGACGATGACGTTCGGCGAGCCGTCCGGCACGCCGATCAGCGGCCTGCCGTCGCGCGTGGCCGGGCGCAGGCCGGCCCAACGCTTCACCGTCGGCTTGCCGGCAAGGAACGGGAACGTCCGGTCCGTTGCCCGGAGAAGGCGGTCAATGCCACGAGCCGTTACGGTCGTGTCGAAGCCGGATACGTCCTCGGAAGCGCCGCAGACGATCGTGCCGTTCTGCTTGCCGACCCAATAGGCTTGGCTCGTAAACACCATATGCCGCACATCCGTGATCGGCGCCTCGAACGAGCAGATTTGTCCGCGAATCGGATGCACATCGGGGGCAAAACCGAGCGCCTGCTCGTAAGCGCCGCTCCATGCGCCCGCGCACAGAACGAGACGATCCGCCTCGTAACGTATGCCCGAAGCCGTCGTCAGCGATACCCCGCCCGCCGAAGCGGACGCGGACAACGATGACGACCGACCGCAATCGGCCGAAACGATGCTGCCGGCATTCTCGATCAACTGTACGCCGAGACGGCGGCATGCTTCGAACAGGGCGGCGACCAGCTTCGGCGCGAATACGTGGCTTTCCACCGGGCAGTACAGCCCGGCCGCCGCCCGCTCCGTCAACCGCGGCTCCAGCTTGCGCAGCGCCGCGCCTTCGACGAGCTCGGCGCGGGCCCCCCGCGCATTTTGCCAGATGAGCCTCGTCTGCATCGGCAGCACGTCCGCTTCATGAAACGCGATGTTCAGGCTGCCCGTGCGCATCCATTCCACCTGATCGCCCGAGGCATACTCGACATCCGCCACCCACTGCTCGTACCGTTCAAGGCTGTAGCGGCACAGCTCGAAGAACGCATCCGGCTGCTCGGTATTCTCGGAATAAGGGGCGAGCATGCCGGCGGCGGCGCCGGACGCCTGTCCGCCGAATCCATTCGGCTCAACGACCGTAACCCGCTTGCCTCGTCGCGCGGCCTCGAAGGCGCACGACAGCCCGATAATGCCGCCGCCTGCGATCAGCACATGCTCGCTCATTACAGCGCTCCTTCCGGTTCAGCCGGGGAATGAAGCGAGCCTTCCGGCGCGCTGCTGGCGGAAGCGTAGCGCTTCTTCGGAATCCGACCGGCCAGATGCGACAAGCGGCCCGCTTCGATCGCCAGCCGCACCGCCCGCGCCATCGCGACGGGGTCCTGAGCCTTGGCAATCGGCGTGTTCATCAGCACCGCGGATGCGCCAAGCTCCATCGCCTGCGCGGCATCCGCCGCGGCGCCGAGTCCGGCATCGACGATGATCGGCACCTTCGCATCCTCGACGATCAGACCGAGATGGTACGGGTTCAAAATACCAAGACCCGTACCGATCGGAGCGCCGCCGGGCATGACTGCGGCCGCGCCGGCTTCCTCCAGCCTTTTGCACAGAATCGGGTCGTCGGTCGTATAAGGCAGCACATCGAACCCTTCCTTCACCAGCCGCTCCGTCGCGCGCAGCGTCTCAATCGGATCGGGCAGCAGCGTGCGCGGGTTGGCGCTAATCTCTACTTTGATCCAGTTGCCTAGACCGGCCGAGCGCGCCAGCTTCGCAATACGCACCGCTTCGTCCGCATTGTTCGCGCCGGACGTATTCGGAAGATATTGCAGCCTGCGGTCGTGCAGATGCTGCAGCACCGAATCGTCCTCGACCTCTTCCAGATTGATGCGCCGCACCGCGAACGTCACAACCTCCGTGCCCGAAGCCTCCAGCGCCTGTCTCAGCACGAGCGGGCTCGGGAATCTTCCCGTTCCGAACAGCAGTCTCGATGTCAGCCGAACCCCTGCAATCTCCAGCGGGTCCACATGAACCGCCGCTGCCGCATTGTTCACCGTTGTCATCTTTCGTCATCCTCCCCCTACAAAATGAACAAGCTCCACTTCCGAGCCCTCGCGCAGCGACGTGCGTCCCCATGCGTCCCGTTCGACGATTTCGCCGTCCAGCTCGACGACGAGCCGTCTGCCTTCCAGATTATGCTGCCAGATTAGCTCCTCGATCGTTCTCGCTGTCGTCCACTGCGCCTTGCCGTTAATTTTTATGCCCAAATAAGCGACTTCCGACGCCTCCGATGCTGCCGCTGCATTCGCTGCCAGCATTGTAGACGAAGCCGACGCCGCTCCCCGGCTCCCCTCGCGGTACGCCGCAATACGCGCTTTCAGCGCGCGGCATACGGCTGCGGGATCATCCGCGCCGACGACCGCCGACACCGCGCATACGCGCGTCGCCCCCGCTTCAAGGACGGTGTCGACGTTATCCAGCGTAATGCCGCCGATCGCCACGAACGGAATCGATACGCTCTCTGCCGCCTGCCGCACATAGCTCGTCGTCACCGCCGCGCGGCCCGGCTTCGTGCCGGTCGGATAGACGGGGCCGACGCCGATATAATCGGCTCCGCCGGCCTGCGCCGCCAACGCCTGCTCCAGACTGTGCGTCGAAATGCCGATAATGCGATCGGGGCCGAGCCGCCTCCGGGCCTCCTCCAAATTCAAGTCGTCCTGCCCAAGATGAACGCCGTCCGCCTCCACCTCGATGGCGATATCGATATAATCGTTAATGATGAGCGGCACGCCGTACCGTCTCGTCAATTCGCGCAGCATGCGCGCCTGCTGCAAAATTTCCTGCTCCGTCGCCTGTTTGTCCCGCAGTTGAACGACGTCCGCTCCCCCAATGAGCGCCTGTTCCACAACGTCGGCCAGCGATCTGCCCGGATGATAGTTCGTCCCGGTAATGACGTACAGTTGAAAATCAAATTGCTTGTTGCAATCAGCCATTGCTCTATCGTCCTCCTCCAAAGTTCCGCTCTCTTTGCCTGCCGGCTTCAATCAAGTCCGCACCGCTTCCGCCGAAGCTGCCGAGGCCGCCTGCGCCTGCGCCATTCTCGCGTCTCCGCCGCCGATATAGCGATGGCACAACGCGACCGCTTCCGCCGGGTCGCTCGTCCCTTGCACAATTACGCGTCCGTCCGAAAACAGCACGAGGCATCGCTCGCCGTCCGGCAACGCCGCCCGCATCAAGTACGGGTTAACCGTCAGCGTGCAGCCGAGCCGCTGCAGATCGGCGCGAAGCCGATCCATCGCCAGCGGAGCGGCGCTGCTCACCTGTACGGAATCGCGCCCGCACAGCACGGCGGCGGTGAAAGCGCCGCCGTTGTCCTCGGCGGCAGAGGCGACGCTTGGCGCCTCCTGCCGCTGGCCGCAGTGCCGGCAGGACGAGCGGCCCGCCGGCAGCTTCGATTCGCGGACGCGGAACGTCCAGACGTCCGCGCTTACCCAAGTGCGGCGCATCGCATCGCGGCTGCCGCTCAGCCACTTCAGCGCCTCGGCCGCTTGCAGCGAGGCGACGAACTCGACGGCCGGCGAGATGACGCCGGCCGTATCGCATGTATCGGCGGCTTCGTCGCTCGCCTCGTCGCCGCCGATCAAGCAGCGCAAGCACGCCGTGCGTCCAGGGATGAGCGAAGCGCTCATCCCCTCCGATGCAGTGACGCCGCCGTATATGAGCGGAACGCCGACCCGGAAGCAGGCGTCGCTCAGCACGAGCCGCACCGCCGCATTGTCCGTTCCGTCGAGTACCAGATCGACGCCTTCAAGCAGCGGGCCGATCGACCGGGCGCCGACGTCGACGACATGCGCTTCGATGCGTACGCCTCCGTTAATGCGGCGAAGCTTGCGGGCGGCGGCAATCGCCTTCGGCATCGCATCCCGCGCATCGTCCTCGTCGAACAGCATCTGCCGCTGCAAATTGCTCGGCTCGACGAAATCGCGATCCGCCAGCCGGACGGTGCCGACGCCCGCTCGCGTCATATGCTGCGCAAGCGAGGCGCCAAGCGCGCCCGTCCCAACGACGAGCACGCTTGCCGAGCGCAGCCGCTCTTGACCGGTCGTGCCGATCGGCCCGAACCGGATTTGCCGCGAGTACCGCGTCCGGTCGTCGCGCAAAATATCGCCTGAACCGGACGCCGCTTCGAATATTTCAACCGGATAAGCCAAGCCGGCCCGGCCGGACGTACTCGACGCGCCGGGTGTACCGGCGACGCCTTCCCCGCGAGACGGTCCTCCGGCGTTCCCGCCGCCTGGTCCGTCCGGAACGCCCGCATTTCTTGCTGTCATACGACGTTCCCCGTTTCCGCCAGCCGCCTCACGCATAGATCGTACCGCCCTGCGTGCGGAACGATGCCGCCTTGTCCTTCATGCCGGCCTCGATCGCTTCCTCGGTATCGAGATCGTTCTCGGCCGCATAGTCGCGAATGTCCTGCGTAATGCGCATGCTGCAAAATTTCGGTCCGCACATCGAGCAGAAATGCGCCGTCTTCGCCGCTTCGGCAGGCAGCGTCTCGTCGTGATATTCCATCGCTCGCTCCGGATCGAGCGACAGGTGGAATTGGTCGCGCCAGCGGAATTCGAACCGCGCCTTCGACAGCGCATTATCCCGAATCTGCGCCCGCGGATGGCCTTTGGCGAGGTCGGCTGCGTGCGCCGCGATTTTGTACGCGATAACGCCTTCCCGCACGTCCTCCTTGTTCGGCAAGCCAAGATGCTCCTTCGGCGTCACGTAGCAAAGCATCGCCGTACCGAACCAGCCGATCATCGCCGCGCCGATCGCCGACGTAATATGGTCGTAGCCCGGCGCAATATCGGTCGTCAGCGGACCAAGCGTATAGAACGGCGCCTCCCGGCAAACTTCCATCTGCTTGTCGACGTTCTCCTTGATGAGATGCATCGGCACATGGCCCGGCCCCTCGATCATAACCTGCACGTCGTGCTTCCAAGCGATTGCCGTCAGCTCGCCGAGCGTTTCCAGCTCCGCGAATTGCGCAGCGTCGTTCGCATCCGCAATCGAGCCCGGACGCAGGCCGTCGCCCAGCGAGAAGGAAACGTCGTACCGCTTCATAATTTGGCAAATCTCTTCGAAATGCGTATACAGAAAGTTTTCCTTGTGATGCGCCAGACACCAAGCCGCCATAATCGAGCCTCCGCGCGACACGATGCCCGTCACCCGCTTCGCCGTAAGCGGCACATAGCGCAGCAGCACGCCCGCATGAATCGTAAAATAATCGACGCCCTGCTCCGCCTGCTCGATCAGCGTGTCGCGGAACACCTCCCACGACAGGTTCTCCGCGACCCCGTTCACTTTCTCCAGCGCTTGATAGATCGGCACGGTGCCGACCGGCACGGGAGAATTGCGAATAATCCATTCGCGGGTCGTATGAATATTCTTGCCCGTCGACAAATCCATGATCGTATCGGCGCCCCAGCGGGTCGCCCACGTCATTTTTTCCACCTCCTCCTCAATCGAGGACGCGACGGCGGAGTTGCCGATATTCGCATTGATCTTCACATGAAAATTGCGCCCGATAATCATCGGTTCGCATTCGGGATGGTTAATATTCGCGGGAATGATGGCTCGCCCTTCGGCGACCTCCTTGCGGACGAATTGGGGGTCCATCCCTTCGCGAATCGCGATATATTCCATCTCCGGCGTCACGATGCCCCGCCGCGCATAGTGCATCTGCGTCACGTTGGCGCCGTCCTTCGCCCGCAGCGGCCGGCGAGACAAGCCGGGGAACCGCTCCGCGCCCTTCTCGGCCGCGCGTTCCGCCGTCAGGAAGCCGTTATCCTCCGGCATAACGGTGCGCCCCTCATAGCTCTCCGTATCGCCGCGCTCCGCAATCCAGACGCCGCGCACGGACGGCAGACCGCGGCGAATGTCCGCCTCATAGGCCGTATCGGTATAAGGGCCGCTCGCATCGTAGACGAGCACCGGCTCGTTCGGCGTCTCCGCCTCTCTCGCGGAGCTTGGCGCAAGTGCGATCTCTCTCATCGGCACCCGAATGTCTTCTCTTGCTCCCGTTACATATACCTTGCGGCTCCCTGGCAGCGGCGCCGTTAAAATCGGCATAAAAAAACCTCCCCGAGAAATATAGGAATTCCCTAGGAGGCGACCGGCTTATATAGGCGAATGCGGCTTGTACGCGACGGTACCGACACGCCCTACGCTTGCATTCCGCCGGCATCCGACGAGCGAAAGCGACTGCGTCCAAGCGGGCGCAAGACTTCGTTCGTGCGGAAACGTCGACTTCCTTCGACAGAACGGCTTTCTCGTCGCCACGACAAAAAACCGCTTCCGGCGAAGGAAGCGGCTGAATGGCGTCGTCGGTCACGAACGGCATCCGGCGGCTGCGGCGCAGCCTTCTTCCATGCTCAGGTGACTTCGCCTTGCTGACCTGCATAAGGCCGCACGGAGCGTATCGCCTAACCGAGTATGGGATGCATATCGTGTAACGTGTAATAACGCACAAGACCACTTTCCTACGCTGGCATGACCCAGATCAGGTTCGAAGGGACCAAAGCGCTGCGCTTTATCTCAGCCCGTAAGGGCGCCCCTAGTGGATTTCCTGAACAAACTATACCTTCCTCCGTCCGCGAATGTCAACCGTTAATTCCGAAACCGATCGCCGAACGGCTCCCTCCGGTTTCGCGCCGGGGCGCTCCCGCGGCGCTGCCGCAAGCGGCGGCCGCCCTTCCTTCCCGACATCCGCCCCGCTCCGTCGGCCGCTCGTCCTCATCGCCCGCCAATCGCCGCTCTCGCCAGCGCTATCAGGCTTCGCAGCCGGATTGGCAGGCGCGCCGGGCGCCAGACCGGTCTGGGAAGCGTACCGCTCTGCGGCAGCCTGCCAGGTAAAATACGATTCCGCTTTTGCCCGGCATCGCTTGCCCATCTCAAGCCGCAGCCATTCGTTGCCGAGCAGCGTATCGAGCTTGTGCAGCAAGTCGTCGCGCAGCCGCTGCGGCTCGACCAGCAGCCCCGTCTCGCCGTCCTGCACGACCTCGCCTATGCCGCCGACCCGGGAAGCAACGACCGGAACGCCGGTCGCCATCGCCTCGACATTAACGAGTCCGAACGCCTCGCGCCGAACGGACGGAACGGCGACGACGTCCGCTCCGAGCATCCAATCCGGCACCTCGCCGTACGGGACGTACGGAACGAAGCGCACGCGGCTGCCAAGCTTCGCCGCCGCTCTTTTGAGCTTTCTAGAGTAAGCCGACGTACGGTGCGAGCCGTAGCCGGGACTGCCGACGACGACAAGCTGCGCGTCCGGATGGCGCCTTAGGAGCTCCGGCATCAGACCGACCAGATGATGCACCCCTTTGAGCGGAATGACGCGGCCGAGGAACAGAACCACCTTCCGATTCGTCCACCCGTTCCGCCGCCGAATCTGCTCCCGTCTCGCCGCTCCTTCCGGCGTATGCGCCGACACAAACCTCCGCGTATCGACGCCCAAATGAACGACCGCAATTTTCGCGTACGCCTCGGGCGATCTGGCGGCGACCACATCGCGCAAATAGTAGCTGTTCACGATAATTTTGTCGGCAAGACGGCAGCAGCGGCGCAGCTCGCCGTTCGAAATATGCGAAGGCGAAATATAAGTCGACGAATGAAGATTCAGCCACATTCGGGCGCGAGGATGCTGCCGCTTCAGCCGGGCAAGCAGCCGCGGCCGATTTTCCACCTCGATAACATCCGGCGCGAAAGCGGCGATCGCCCGGCTGACGGCGTTTGCATATTTCGTTTTGCTGGCAGCGGGGAACCGCTCGCATATGACGCCCTTCCATATGCCTTTGCGAGGCAATCCGGACGCAGTCCGCCCGTATATCCGCGGCTCCGCCGCAGCCGGCAGCAGCGGAACAAGCTGCTCCACTACCCGTTCCACCGAGCTGCTTCGAGCGGAAGGAAGCGCGAAGGATCCAGGCGTTACGTAAGCGATTTTGATCGGACGAGACATGCGCGTGAAAACTCCTCCTTCCGCATGCAGACGATGCGGATATGCTTCTTCAGCATACGCGGCTCGCCGGCGGTTCGCGACGACCGGGAAGCGAAACAGGCGACCGCCGCACAACTACGCAATGCGATTGGGGGCCCGCAGCCTCCCCGGACTACCTGCTGCGCTCCGTCGCGGCGAAGATCGCCATCCCGAGACGTCCGATCGCATAGACGACCAGATACGAGCCGCCGAGCCACAACGCAGGGCTTGCGAGCACGCTATGAATTTCCGTCATATACAGCGTTCCGTCCCGAATCGTGCGCCAGACGCCCGCTCCCGCAACGGCGCCCAGTGCAAGCACGGACAAAGCTGCCGCTCCGTCAGCCGCTCTCGCCAACGTCTCGTTCGATGCGCTGATCCAACCGATCGCGATGGCGCCGGCAGCAGCCAGCGCGGCCATCATCCATTCCATACGTACTGCCTCCTAACCAACATAGGTCTATCTTCTCTTCAGCCTCGCCGAGCGTGCTCCGAATTAAACGTCCGTCGTTGTGTCCGAGCCGGATTGAATCGGGATGCCGGTCTTGACGCCGGCTCGCACTTTATTGTTGCGCAGAACGCCGCAATCGGCTACAATCGAGCGCAAACGTATGGAAAGGAATCGACGCCATGAAGACAACTAATCGTTACTCGATTCAATTTCATCATTTCACTAAGCGTTAGCACTCCTGAATGAATCCAGGGAGGGCTAGCGCTTCTCGCGTTGGCCTCCCTGCCGCATACGATGCGCGCGGGACCAGAGGTCCGGCGCGTTTTTTATTTTCCGAGCGGAAAGGGGTATTCAGCGATGCAGAACGTGAAGGGAACAACGGATTATTACGGGAAGGAACAAACGATGCGAAGCCGGATTCGGCGGATGATGCGGGAGACGTTCGAGCGGTACGACTACGAGGAAATGGATACGGCGATATTGAACGAAATGACGCTGCTTACGGCCAAATATTCGGGAGGAGACGAAATCGTGCAGGAAATGTACGGCTTGAGCGACCGGGGCGAACGGCGACTCGGCCTGCGATACGACTTGACCGTGCCTCTGGCTAAAGTCGTCGCTCTCCAGCCGGGACTTGCGATGCCGCTGCGGCGCTACGAGTTCGGCAAAGTATTTCGCGACGGTCCCGTCAAACGGGGGAGAATGCGCGAATTTATGCAGTGTGACGTCGACGTCGTCGGCATACGCGGGCCGGAAGCGGAAGCCGAGCTTATGCAGCTTGCGGCGGACGTGTACGGCATGCTGGGCATCGACGTCGTGCTGCGCTGGAATAATCGGCGCTTCCTGTCCGAGTGGCTGCAAGCGGCCGGCGTTCCGTCCGGATCGGCCAACGCCGCGATGCTGGCGATCGACAAGCTGGCCAAAGCCGGGATAGACGCCGTTCGCGCCGAGCTTCTGGCGAAGGGCATCGACAAGCAAGCAGTCGAAGCGGTGCTGGCAGACTTGCATTTGCCGGATGACGGCAACGCCTTGGGGGCCGTATCGTTCGAGTCATTCGAGCGATTATGCGGCAAGTACGGCATCGGCGGGCTTCCGGGCGCCGAGGAAGTCCGAGCGCTGCAATCGCTGCTTGCCGCCATCGGCCTCGACGGACGTTGCCGATTCGACCCGTCGCTGACGCGCGGCTTATCGTTCTACACCGGCACTGTATATGAAGCTTTCGACGCTTCCGGCGACTATGCGTCGAGCCTGGGCGGGGGTGGCAGATACGACGCCATTATCGGCCAACTGGCGGGCAGTCCGTCCGACGCCGGATCCGTTGCCGTCGGCCTGTCGTTCGGTCTCGAGCCGATCATGGAGCTGCTCCAAGGCCGGATGGAGCAGCCTTCCTCGGCGCCGGTAACCGTCATTCCGATCGGTTCCGCGACGGCTGCGGCAATGAAGGCGGCTGCGGCGGTCCGAAGCTGCGGCATTCGAACGCGGCTGTCGCCCGCGGGCCGCAAGCTGCGCAAAGCGTTGGCCTCCGCGGCGGCCGGCGGAACGCGGTTCGTCATTCTTGTCGGCGAGGAAGAAGTCTCTACCGGCACGGTAAAACTGAAAGATATGGCGTCAATGAACGAGACGGTTATGGACATCGAGGAAGCCATATTCCGGATCGAGCAGTCGCAGTCGCTGCCGTTTCGTTAAGACGCTGCCAACGAGAAGGACCGCCTGCCGGGGTCGTATGCGCTGCGAGCCGATTTATATTGATTTGTTTCTGGGAATATGTCACACTAATTCGGAGATTAATGCAGCAGCATATGAAAGGACGTGTTGGAACCGGCATGTGGACTTGGTTGTTTCGCGTCATGACCGAACTGACTTCACGCAAATCGATTTCACGGCTAACCGGCAGCTTTGCCCAGTCTGCGGCAAGCCGCAAGCTCATCCCTCGCTTCGCCCGCATGTACAACATTAAGGTGGAGGAAGCCGAGAAGCCTTTAAACCAATATGATACGTTGAACGAGTTTTTTACCCGGCGGCTGAAGCCCGGCATGCGCAGCATCGATACTGGAGCGAACGCGCTCGTTAGCCCCGTCGATGCGCTCATTACCGGCTGCGGACCGATCGAGGCCGGAACGATCGTCAATGTGAAGGGACAAGACTATACGATTGACGAACTGCTGAACCGATCGCCGCGCACCGAGAACTATACGAACGGCTACTATGCCGTCTTGTATTTAAGCCCGACGGACTATCACCGCATACACGTTCCGGTAGACGGCACCGTCGAGGAGCGCGAGCATCTTCCCGGCAAAGTATATCCCGTCAACGAATTCGGCCTGCGCCATATGCGCCGCGTGCTGAGCCGCAACGAGCGGCTTGTCACTTATATCCGCCATCAGGGCGGAGAGACGGCGGTCGTCAAGGTAGGCGCGATGAACGTCAGCAGCATCCGCTATACGGAGCCGCAGACAAGGCAAGTGGCGAAGGGCGACGAGCTCGCTTATTTCGAATTCGGCTCGACCGTCGTGCTGCTGACCGAGGACGACTCGTTCACGCCGCGCGACGATATGAAGGTCGGCCTGCGCGTGAAGATGGGCGAGCGGCTCGGCACGATCCGCTCCTAACCGGCGTGATGCCGGCTCAAGGAACAGCGCAAGAAACGGATGGACAGAGAAGAAACGCTCTGCTCATCCGTTTTGCTTTTCCCGTATTCCGCTCGAACCTGTCGCGCTGGCGATTAAGCATCCTGTCAGGTCACCTAATTCCCACCGCGACGTCCGAGCACCGTTTGAAGAGTCTTGCAACGTCGCTTATCCGTCCATCAGGCGCATAGATGCACGGCGTTGGCGAAGGCAAGTGTCTTTCACTTACTCTTATTCCGCTCGAACCTGTCGCGCTGGCGGATTAAGCA
>Ga0160492_100953_pt1 | contig 12235 bp, 7 predicted proteins | sample DID2MG_FD_108258 | JGI IMG/M metagenome (GOLD analysis project Ga0160492, IMG submission 108258) | Enriched soil microbial communities from UW Madison campus, WI, USA - DID2877_E24_FP2 MG | ecosystem: Environmental > Terrestrial > Soil > Unclassified | place: USA: Madison, Wisconsin | collected...
GAGGTCGTCGGATAATCTGATCGAGCAGGCATTCAAGAGCAGCATGGAGAAGGTAATGAATTACCGGATGTTTGATCCGAGAGAGTCGCTGGCACCGGCCGGCGTAGGGGCAGCCGTACCGGGCGGTTCAATCACGATCAGAGAGATTCTGGAGAATGCCGGGCTGATTAAGAAGGCCGAGGCGTCGGAGCCGGGCGCGAGGCTTCCCGGGGGGACGGGGAACGGTCCCAAAAAGCTTGTTGACAGCCCATTCGACGATGCAGGAAAGCTTCAGCCTGATGTGAAATATAAAGCTGGCGAGCACCAGTATGACTATGAAACGGATCCACTTGGAAGAATCGAAAAATTTAGTGCGGATGAATTAAAATTAACTACGAGAGAAGAACGTCTACCACATGATTCGAATACGCCGGGCAAAGAGCCGGGAGACCATGCAGGTCATCTAGCGGGGGATAGATTCGGCGGCTCGCCGGAAATCGATAATCTTGTCTCACAGTCCAGCAAGATAAATCTAAGCGAGTATAAAAAAATTGAAAACGAATGGGCAAAAGCCCTGAGCGCGGACCCGCCAAAGCATGTGTCTGTCGATGTGAAAGTAATCTATGACGGGGATTCGCCTCGCCCTTCCGGCTTTAAAGTGACGTATGAAATAGATGGAAGGCTTAAAGTCGTCGATTTAGTAAACTAAGGGGGAAAGATGATGACCAAAGTATTCGAAGACTATTTCTCTGAATTGCAAGCGGACATGGTTTCAATTTGTCTGGAGTATGTGAATAATAAAGCAGATAAAATTTATATATATGCCTCAAATGAATTTGGACAATTCAGTTCCGATGTTTTTTTTAAAATACACGATGATGTTGTCGAAAAACACAAGTTGAATCATGCAGTTGAAAATGGGGATCGTCAACCCGTCTATAATACCTCAAAAGAAAGACAGGTTGCGGTACTGAATATTTGTAATGACAATTTACGTAAAATTAAAGATTTATGTCAAAAATATAACAGGGAAATGCCTACCGAGATGAAATTGATTTATGATGTGTCTCGTAATCATCTGGAGGCTCAATACAGCTACGAGGTAAAATATACCCATGATCCGGTGAAAACAGCAGGTCACCTTTTTGACGAGTGGTTTGAGGAAATGGGAGGAAAGCTGTAGCTGAATTGTTGTTCTGAATAACGTTTATCCCTCTATTGAACAGGTCGATTATGGCGCGCCCGCTATAATCGGCCTGTTTGTTGTTGTTATTTCCGCACTCATGTTTGCATTCATGCACTTGTTGCCATTTCGAGTTGAGTTACGGCCATTTCAGGAAAAATGAGTTAAATTAAGGTTAAAAATAGGTATAATGGATCTGAATTTAAATGAAATACTTGGCAGATGGTTTCAAGGATACGCGAAAATTTTGGTTATTGCCTGTTTGGTTGTTAGTCGCAATCCGGTTGCCAATGAAGAGGCTGTGAAGGATAATAAGAGGCGGTGGAACAAAATGTCATCCATCAACGTGAATCTAACGGAGCTGCAAGGAATAAAACGAAGTTTGGAGAAGAATCAGACGCGGCTGAGCCGAGCGGCGGACGGGACGGCCTCGGTCCGCGTGGATGGGGCCATAATGGCGCGACGGAGCATCAGCTCGCGGCTGGCAAGCGCCAGTCGTTCGATTCAAGAGCTGGAGGGTCAGATGAATCAGCTCATCGGGTTTCTTGGCGAAGCCGCGCAGCGATACGAGGACGTGGAAGCACTCATCGATAGGCTTGTATCGGGCATGCAAGATTTCCGGGAGAAGCGAAGCACATGGGATTGGGTCGTGGATCAGGCGGAGTATGTGGGCGGCGCGGTGAAGGATGCGTGGAAGAGCATCGACGAATTCGCGCAGGCTACGCTGGATATGTTGAATGAATTCACGGCGACGCTGTGCGGCTATATCGACGAAGCGATAAAGGCGATCAACAACGGGCTGGACTATTTGCGGGACTTGGCGATTGCCGCGGGGGCCAATCCGATCGAGCAGTATTTTATAACGGGCGTATTGAAGGGCTTGGTCGACACGGTCGGCGGCATACTGAAGCTGGTAGTGGAATTGCCGACGATGACGACGAGAGCGATCTTGACGGTGGAAGGGTACGTTACGGATGTCGTCATGAGCGAGGATCCGCTGGCGAAGCTGAAAGACGACATCATGAGCCTGCCGGGCAAGGCGGAAGCGGTGTACAGCAATATTAAACAAGCCTTCGTCGACATCAAGACGGAGTTCGTCAATGCCGATCTGAATCATAAGGCGGAGATGATCGGATTCGCAGTGGAAAAGATCGCCGAGCTGGCCATTCCGGGGCTCGGCGAAGCGGCCTTGGCGAAGAACGCGGCGATTGGAGCGCGTGAAGCATCCGTTCTTGCCCGAGAGGGCGCCGAGATTATAGCGAAGTCGGCGGACGATGTGGCGGAAGGTATTTCCAAGGGTATGGCAGAAAGAGCAATAACTGATTATGACAGGTCGAAGCTTAAAAACTGGGAGTATCCGCCAAGCGATGAACTTTACTTAAAATATAAGGAGGCTTATGATGATCCTACATATTTTAATCAAGAAACCGGGGAAATAAATTGGCCCGGAACTAAAGGCGACCCTAACGTAGATGGTTTTGTAAACGGCAAATACATAACCGAAACATTAGAAGAGGGTGCTGTCATCGACCGATATGGAAGCAATCCGACAGGACAATACTTTTCACCGGCGGGAGATAGTTTTGAGCTCAGGGCACTGCCCCCTTTCATGGAAACTCAGCCGTATACGAAATACAAAGTAATAAGACCTTTTGAAGTTAAATCGGGAGAGATTGCACCTTGGTTTAATCAGCCGGGAAAAGGGACTCAGTATTTTACTGATTTTACGATAATTGATGAGTCAGGCAATGCCGTAAAAGCAACTATTCAAACCCTTATAGATAATGGATATATTGAAATCATAGAATAAATAAGAAGCAGGTGAACAATGTGAGGCTGGAGCAGGTCGTGGAATTATTGCAGGAAGTGGGATTCAAAATTGCAGTAGAGGACAACCTTATTTATCATGATGAGAGGAAGGGAACTAACCTTCCTTTAGAGAACTATTACGCTCTTATTAAAGATGGCGATAAGTGGAACTTCTGTTTTGTCGTACAAGAAAGACGGAACGAGCCGGAAATAACGGTGGAAAAAAGCTTCTCAATAGAAGAGGAGGCGTTGAATCATTTCTTCCTCCATAGACTGAAGCGCTACTATATGGATAATTACGTTTTGCCGCATAGACGAAAATTAAGTGGTAAAAAAAACTGGAACGAGAACGCATTGGTTGAAGCAATGAAAGGTTTAGACATTCCGATTACCTACTTATCGACGGAAAACGAAATGAATGAAAATTCGATATATGTTACAAATACCAATGGCGAATGGCTCAGCTCCTTTATCGGCAAGGACAAAAATGTTATTGCAACAGCGGCTAATGGAACGAAAGACGAGAATTGGTTTTTTGAATTAAGGCTTAATCAAATATATCCTCTTTATTTGCTGGATCATTATACGGCTGAATTGATAAAAAAGAACATATTGAATCACCCTTATACGGATATAGAAAAGGCAAACTTTCTGGGATATAGAGTGTAGTTAACTCATAATAGCATGAAAACATTTCTTATTAAGCAGGTTGATTAACGGCGGGGGGGACTCGCTATAATCGGCCTGTTTTTTTGTTGTTCTATTAAGGATGAAGAAAAGAATGAAATTTGCCATTTCGAGTCGAATTGCGGCCATTTCAGGAAAAATGAGTTAAATAAATGTTAGAAATAGGTATACTAGAACTATTGGATGGAAGTGATTTGAATAGAATGGGGCTTTGGAGCAGTTCATTTACGAGCAAGGCAATAAGGAATGTTTACTTGTCAATTTAAAGGAGAGATCGTGATGTTGAAGAAATCAATGGCGGCGACGCTGGCTGTCGCCATAATGGTCGGAAGCGCGGCCAGCATGCCGGTACAAGCCGTGCCCTCGAAGGACCTTCGTATTATTCCCGTTATCGTTAACGGTCAGAAGGTAAAGTTTCCGGACAGCGAGCCTTACATCAACACGGACGGTTTTACGATGGTTCCGATCCGGTTCGTAAGCGAGAGGCTTGGGGCCGACGTCAAGTGGAACAACGCCACGCAAACGGCAATTATTATATACGGCGGTCAAAAAATCGAGATGACGATCGGATCGAGGGATGCGGTTGTAGACGGCGAAGCGGTTACGCTCGACACGGCGGCGGAAAAGTTTGAAGGACGTACGATGGTGCCGCTGCGGTTCGTATCCGAAGTACTGCATTCCGATGTGAAGTGGGACTCGGGAGCACACTCCGTGCGGGTAACGGATACGGCGTATCAACAGAAAGTGGACAGCGGACAAGTCGCGCTCGACCCTTGGGGACGGGAATACAGCAAGAAGTGGGACGCCAACTGGATGAAGCTGACCGATTTGCCGGACAGATTCTACGAAGACATCAATATCGGGAAGCCGTCCAATCGCGAATATATGGGAGAAGAACGGTCTTGGGACTATAAGTATTATGCGGATGAATGGGCGGAGCGCATCCGGCAATTTTATGTAAATTCGTTAAACATTGATTACCGCACGATTAATGGGAAGAAGTTCGGAGATAACGTGATTGAGTATATGGGAGGCGAGCAAGGAATGAGCTCGTATCGGGTAGAGAAAGTTCGTGAGGCCGTCAATTTTTATGTCGACTGGGTCAAGAAAAATAAAGTTATTGCAAAAGGTTATGCTGATCCGGAGATGTCTCAGGTACGCGAAGGCGGGGGGTACGTCATTGTCAGAACCCGCTTTAAATTCATGGTTATCTCGGCTATCGACGCTTCGCAAGTTTTTCCGGACAACACTGAAGTGTCCTCGGGATCGGATGCTTTTAAATCCAAAAAGAACGTATGGTATGACGGATATTCCGATGTGTACTTAGCGACTAACAGCGCTAATTATCAACATAAATTTCTTGCAGTAGTAGGCTTTGAGAATATGTTTAAGAAGGGTCTTTATTACTACGAAAATAAGGGGTAAGAAGGGACGGGGAGAAAAACTATTTTATTCTATATTACTTCATTAAGTAAGATATCGAAATCAAGAGTTGAGGAGGATCGTGGATGAAACGAAGTTTATTCATTATTCTATCTCTTTTATTGCTTCTATCGAGTTTCCCGCTGCTCCCTCAAACGGCGAATGCGCTGGTGGTGGATAAAAGCGAATTTCTTGATAATAACGGTTATCGAAAAGGGGCTTGGTTTGATAATAGTGAAGATAGCACTAAAGCGGGCAATTTTTATTATATTACGACTAATAGGAAGGCCTCGACCCCTATTCGATATACAACCGTAAAATTCATAGTGCGGTTTGACGATCCAACTACTGGCGTTAATGAGGGTATTACCTGCGACGGGGACAGTTCCGCCAAGTCGGAGTGCACCCCGTTAAAAGGGGGATCTCAACAATATTTGGTTATCGACTTGAATGAGTACAAAGAAAATCCTGTAAAGTACAAGGATTATGTTGTGGATAAAGAAGAGTGCAAATATGCAGCAGAAGTAGGTGCAAGCCAAGCTAATTGCAATAATGATATTTATGTTACAAAGTTTACATTGCCGGCACAGGAAATTGTGCGCATGTTGTGGTCGAGTCCCGCTTTTCTGAAAGTAAAAGAGAACACTACACTCTATTTTAGTCCAATATTTAAGGTCAAAGTTAACGATGTTATTCAACCGGGCGAATACTCTACATTGTCCGCAATAAGAGACCGTAAGCCATCTTGGAACGATTCCAGTGTTTTTCGACAACAATACGACGTTCCCGTTACATTCCATAGTGACTACGATTCAATAACGGTTAAATATTTGAAAGAATCTAACAGAGAGCAGCTCAAGGACAAAGAAGTAATAAAGGGACCTAGTGGGATTGGCTTTAAAGCTATGGACAAGACACAAAATGTACCGATCCTTGACTCCATTCAAAAAGACGACAATCTATGGACAGTATCCTGTGTTTACATCAAGCCCAGTAACGGGACTGTGGAGCCGAATTGTACCGATGCTGCAAAAGTCCCCTATGTTGTGAGAGGAGCTGATACGAAAACAATAAACCCTCCAATGTTTATAGGCGGCACGGACGTCATTATTTTATACAAGCCGATAGAAACCGATTGCGACTGCATGCAGCAAGCCACTATACCGGATAAATCTTCTCTAGAGGGCGTACTGCCTAAGGAGCAGTCTGTAATTGGCAAGATTGTGCCGATGAAAATCGATTTACAACAAAAGCCGACTGATTTGGACAAATGGAAAAAATGGGTGAAAAATAAATCAGACTTCAATATTCGAATTGTTTTATATAGAAGCGATAATACATTAGTTCTTCCGATCGCTAACACGGGGGCAACGGCTAAATGGTCGAAGTCTGGGAACGCTCCGGACTTTTATACGAGCGAGGGTACCGGCGGGATGGCGTTATCTTCGGCTAGCAGTCTGATCTCCTATCTTGAGGGTACGACTAAGATTATTTACAATGACGATCTAATGAACTATCCGATTCCTCCGGGCAGCAAAGTAAGCTTCAGATATAATGCCAAGGTCGTTATATCCGCTAAAGACAGCACCGGTAAAACAATTAGTAAAACCTGCTCCAACGTAGAGTCGACAGCGCTGACCTGGATAAGACCGCGGGAAGACCTAACCGGAGGCTTCATCTCTTCGCCGCAATACTGGTCGGAGATTAAGGAAGGGTCGCCGCAGACGGCCGGCACGTCTTCCAACGAAACGTTCGATGCCATGTCGGGGACGCCGACGACGCGCAGCCTTTATTTTGCATCCGGCGGCTCGGAGTTTGTCGTCGACGTAGAGGTGGAGTACGTATCGAATATTACGCAGCAACGGACGTATCGGTCGTATTTTACCCCGGTGGTGAACGGCTGGGCGATGGACGAAATTACGGGCGGCATCGGACATAAATCGGCTCCTTCGAAGCCGCAAGCTCGAACGATGACCGACGATGCGGGACAATCCTATACCGAGACCGTATCGCTGCATTCCTTTAAGCATGTGATCGAGCCGGCAGTTCCGTGCTCGGGCAATCCTTGCACGGGCGGCAAACCCGAAGTGTCGGAGACCGACTATTACTGGGTTCAGGAAGGCTATGACTCCCATACGGTAGGCGGGTATGAGGATACGTGGACGCAGACGGTGACGTTCGACTACATGAGGCTCAATAAAGCGGTCGTGTGGAAGCTTGATCGGTCCAAAGTCAACGGCATGACGGAATTGGTCGGTACGAACGAAGTGACGGCTACGGTCAAGCAAGGGGATCCGAATATATTTTTTAACCAATCGACGAACAACAACAGTGCGGACGGGCGCCTGCGGTATTCGCTCGAAACCGATCAGCATGACCATGTCGTATGGTACGAAGGCTCTTCCGACAACAGCTTGGCGAATAACAAGCAGGGCAAGGTGAACGAGCAGAAAAAATTCGACGAGCGCAGAGCGCTGCAAACGAATGTAACCGCGATTTCGGACTTCCTTATTTTGCAGACGTCTTCGGGCGACCAGTCGGTCATGTACTTCCAGAAGAATTCCAACACCGCCAAAACGACGGAACAGCTCGATGTGCCAACGACGGACTTCCATACGATGTGGACGAATAACCCGCTGTCGGCGGCCAAATGGGATACACGCAACACGATCAAGATCGGCTCTTATAACGGCCAGTACGCATCGCCGCTAACGAAATATTCCGGCGCTTCGACCGGCACGGTGACGACGATATTCGACAGCAAGCCGGCCGGGCTGAATCGGCCGTCGCATCCGTCGCCGTATATGCGGTTGATGGCTACGGGGCTGGATGTGCCGGATAGGCTGGAGAACGGATTGGTCAGGACAGGGACCGCGAGCGTATTTTACAAATTGATCTTGAACAAGAACGCCAAGAACCTTCCGGTTGCTTATTCAATAGGCACCGACGGGCTGTATAACGATAAAGGCCAAGCCTTCGATAGCGCGTACTCGCCGATGCACGCGAAGGTCAATGATGTCGTTATCCATAATCCGGTATCGGTTCAGAACGCGATCATTAATTCGCTGCCAAGCTATCTGGATCAACGGACCGACACCTCCAAGGCGCTCGGCGGCAACAAGCAGGAGCCGGTGTACGAGTACGAACGGGTGCTGGACCCGAATTATCGCCAAAACATCGTGCCGAACGGCGATGCGGAAATTGTAAATGTCAACGGCTCGGTAGCCGGATGGGAAACAAATGTTCTGTCCGGCAATCCTTCATTGACGAGCAATACCGGTCTTCTATCGGGTACGAGCTTTGTGATTGGCGGTACGGGAACGGGCAGCTATACGAAAGATATTGCGGTAAAGCCGAACGTGAACTATCAATTTGACGGCAGCATCGGTACAACAGGCGGCTCGACCGGCTATTTCAAAATCGATGTGATGAATGCCGGCGGCACCGTGTTGCAGTCCGGGCTGGGCAGCTCGTCTGCGGTATCGGGATCGGCTGCGACGAAGAGCTATACGTTAACGACGCCGTCTAGCGCCGCAACGGTGCGAATTTCCATCGTGAAGAGCGCTGCGAGCGGCACGGTCTATGCCGATAACGTCAGCTTGAAGAACATGACAACGCAGGAGTTTATTGCGGTCGAAGGGGTGTACGTGTCGAAGGAAGTGCCGAATCCCGACTATAAGCCGGCAACGTCGGCAACGGCGCAAGTGTTCGACTATACGGGAAGCGTGCAGACGTTCACGGCGCCGGGGACGGGAACCTACACGATAGAGGCTTGGGGCGCTCAAGGCGGCACGGCAAGCGGCGGCGGCTTGGGCGGTTATGCCAAAGGGCAAGTCGATCTGGTTGCCGGCGAGATGCTTAGCATTTATGTCGGCGGAAATACGGGCTGGAATGGCGGGGGCTCCGGTCACGGACGGGCCTCGGATGCGGGCGGAGGCGCTTCGGACGTTCGGCGAGGCGGAACGACGCTGTACGACCGGATTATTGTAGCCGGCGGTGGCGGAGGCTCCAGCGGAGGCCGGATCGGCGGCAGCGGCGGCGGCAATACGGGCGGCACCGGCGGCGATGGCCTGGGAACGCCGGGAACGGGCGCCACTCAGACGAGCGGCGGAGCGGGCGGCTCCAACAATGGCGGCTCCGGGACGTTCGGACAGGGCGGAAGCAACAACGCCGGCTCGAACTCCGGCGGAGCCGGAGGAGGAGGAGGCTACTATGGCGGCGGAGCGGGCGGCAACGATTATCCGTCTTATAACGATTATGACGACTCCGGCGGCGGAGGCGGCTCCGGCTATATCGGCGGCGTAAAGAGCGGCTCGATGCAAAACGGGGTACGCAGCGGAAACGGCCAGGTGTCGATTACGGCTCCTCCGATGCCTGCCGAAGGAATCCCGACGGTCATTGCCAGCTCGTTGGCGGGCGGAGCGGATACGAGCCCGCCTGCGGAGGCGTATAAGCTCGTCGCCAAAGCGCTCGATCCAACGACGTCCGCATCCGGAAAAGCGGCGGGATTCATCGTGCTGGATCACGAATTTACGTTGAATTATCCGAATACGGGTGACTTTTACGGCAACGGCCAATGGGGCTGGCCTTCCACGACGGATATTAGGGGCAAAGGGTTCGTCGACGGCATGGATACGACGGAATGGACCAAAGCCAAGTATGTCAAGTTCAACTTCAACGTCATCTACGGGGGCGTAATGTACAAGGCGGATTCCTGGATCTCGCTTGACGTGCCGACGACGAAGTTCACGTTCTATCTGCCGTTGGCGAACCGGGAGCGCATTAGCGCGCTCGTCGAGTTCAAAAGTATTGCGATTAACGCGCCGTATGAAGATAACGATACGTTCACGAACCGGGTGCGTTACGGCAGCCCTAAGCTGCACGCGGCCCGGCACAGTACGCTGAAGAGCTTCGATATTGACGTCGTGGGACGGATCGGCAATATGGTAATCGAGGATACGGGCGATTTCCGGTTCTCGAACTTTTTTAAGCAGCCGTTGTCGCCGACCCAGTGGCTGGTGCCGAATGTCGTAAAGAAGGTAGACGAGAGCAGGCCGAATAAGCTGATTGGCGACCAGATCGACATTCGCGGCGAGATCGTGGGCAGCGCAACCCGTTATTTGGATACGTACGGGCTGCTGCCGCATTTGAGGCAAGCGCCGAAGCCGGTCGCTTTCCCTCTGTCTCCCGAGAAGAACAATATCGCCGCCTTGCAGAATCAGCCGTTGCGGGCGGGCTATAAGGTTTACACCGATTTGCAGACGATAGGAAACTATTACGGCGATCTGCAAGTAGTTCCATACTACTATCATCTGAATTTGAAGACGGGCGCTATTCAACCGGTCGATATTTATATGGATGTCAAAGGCGAGTATAAGCCGATCAACAAATTCGGAGCGGTCGCGCCGGGCTGGAATCCCGCAAGCGTCTACTCCAATCCGGTCTATCTGGATTGGAATAACGAATACGCTCGACGGAACGTATCGGCGGAGGAATTGGAATGGACCGCTCAGGTTGCCAATTTATTTATCAATTCCGGTGGAGACAGCGCAACCGGCAAAGCCGCTCAACCGCACGACAATTACTTGTACGGCAACTCGCAGTTGATGCAATTGACCGGCCGCAACCGGACGTATATCGGCCAAGACAACACCTATGGCGTTGATCGCAATCCGGGCAACATGCTGTCGACATACGAGTACGCGATGCAGGCGCAGCGCTGGCACTTCCATTACGGACTGCCGTCGTCGGCAGTTGCGGTTCGCAAAGGACAGCCCGCAACGCAGGCGAATATTAAGGAGCTGCGTACGAATACGAGCGTGCTGCTGATGGCTGCGGACATTACGGCTGTGGGCGATACGTATACGCTCCGCTACGATGCGCCGAATAATCAGTCGGTCAATATCGCAGGCACTTCGTGGTCGCTTAACGGTATTCCGTATCCGGTCGTTGCGGTATATTCCAGCAGCAAATCTTCTGCGGACGATCTGACGATATCGGGAACGCATTAAGGCTTCGTTATGCAAGTGAAGGGAAGTTCAGCTTCCCTTCGCTTTTTTTAACTGAAAGAGAGGGAGCGAGCAGAAGATGAAATGGATGACAAGTGTGCTGGCCGCCGTACTGATCGCCGGCGCTGCCATAGCGGACTTGCCGACCGCAACGGCGGCTTCAACTACAGGGACAGCGGCAACCGCTGCCGACGACAAGCCGTCCGTTTGGGCTCAAGCGGACGTGCAGGCGATGATCGCCCGTGGGATCGTCCCGCAGGAGCTGCGGGGGAAATACAAACAAAACATTACAAGGGAAGAGTATGCATCCCTAGCCGAGCAGGTCATTTACTCCATCACGGGGGCGAAAGATCGGCTGGATCGCGTCATACCGGAGCATCGATTCGACGACTCGTTGTCGGACAGCGTGAAGCGGGTATACAGCTTCGGGGTCGTGAACGGCGTCACCGAGCAGGCCTTCGAGCCTTCCAGAAATATCGCCCGCAAAGAAGCGGTCGTTATGATGGGCAATCTGCTGGCCTCGATGAAGGTTGCAGGACTGTCTTATGCAAAGGCAACTTATGTCGATTACGCGGCCATTCCAAGTTGGGCGAGAGAAGCGGCCGACGTTACGTTCAATGCAAAAATTTTTCAAGGTACCAGCGCCGGCATGGAGCCGGATAAACCCTATACGCGAGAGCAGTCCATCGTGACGATGAAGCGGCTGATCGATTTTGCCAAGAACGTGCAAGGCATTTCGTTTCGCGGCAAAATTTTCGTCCAGTTCGAGGATATTCATGACGTTTATGTCGGAAGCAATTACGTCAAGCTTGGCTCTGTGAAGAGCGAAATGACGGCGGAGCAAATCTGGGCTGCCGTTTCCGGCAATTTTCCCGACTTGAAGACGCTGGGCGAAGGAACGATCAAAACCGGCGATTACACGATCGATGCGAACGGAGAGGACTATAAGCTCCGAATTTCGTGGAAGTAGCCAAGCACGGCAAGTAGCGATTCGAATTGCTGGCCGGCAGGTGTGAAGAATAATTAAAGGCGGTGGAGCTTATGTCGTCCATCAACGTGAATCTGACCGAATTGAACGGAGTAAAGCGCAGTATAGAGAAGAGCCAGACGAAGCTGAGCCGAGCGTCCGACGGGACAGCCTCGGTCC
>Ga0160492_100957_pt1 | contig 12135 bp, 12 predicted proteins | sample DID2MG_FD_108258 | JGI IMG/M metagenome (GOLD analysis project Ga0160492, IMG submission 108258) | Enriched soil microbial communities from UW Madison campus, WI, USA - DID2877_E24_FP2 MG | ecosystem: Environmental > Terrestrial > Soil > Unclassified | place: USA: Madison, Wisconsin | collected...
CGGCAGTGCGGGTGTGCCGGGCAAGGGCTTGCGGTTGTCGTGGTCGTAGTTCCACTGGCCACCTTCGGGCTCGCCAGCCTCGTCGATCAACACGCTGTGGCGCTGGCGCATGCGGCGGTAGAAGTGCTCCATGAGCCACTGCTTGCGGCCTTGGAACACCTCGGCCATTTCGGTGCGGGTGGTGTAGAAGTGCTCGCTGCTGACAGCCTGCACGGCAAAGGGCTGCGGGCTGGAGCGCTGCGCGGTGCCCCAAGTGCGCAGTTGCTCGTCCAGCCGCCATTCATCGGGGTGCTGGTATTGCAGCGTGTGCGCGCCGTAGTGGGCCATGAGGGCGGCCAGGTTGTCGGGGATCGACTGGCGGTTGCTCGCGTCGCCAATCGCCACATAGCGCACGCGGTGCCCCGCCTCGCGCAGATGCCGGGCCAGGTCGCGCATGGCGGCAAAGATGGCGAGGATTTTTTGCGCGTGGTGCAGCACATAGTCGGTCTCTTGCCGCACTTCCATCAGCACGTAGACCACGCCTTCGTCCTGCGCGGCGAACCACGAATGCTCGGGGTTGAGCTGGTCGCCCAGCAGCAGTCGCAGGGTGTGAGTGCGGGACGGCGGCGTGGTCATGCCGTGCCCCACAGGCGGCGGTAGCTGCCGTCGGCATCGTGGTCTTGCGCCTGCTTGGTGGGGTTGAAGCGGCGGCCCCCGCGCGGGTCGGTGCCGCGCCCGGCGATGTAGAGCCAGTTGGCCTGGTTGCTGTACACGTCGTAGTCCACTAGTTGCGATTCAAACCACGCGGCGCCAGCGCGCCAGTCGCTGTGCAGGTCGTAGATCAGGTAGCTGGCCACCACCTGGCGCAGGCGGTTGCTCAGATACCCGGTGGCGGCCAGCTCGCGCATGGCGGCATCGACCAGCGGCTCGCCGGTCTCGCCCCGGCACCAGCGTTCAAAGCCGCGCGGGTTGTGTCGGGCGGGTGGCAGTTCTGACAGCCCACGCGCTTGGTACAGGGCTGCGCCGTATTGGAGATGCAGCAGCCGAAAGTAGTCGCGCCACAGCAGCTCAAACCACAGCCAGTAGGTGCCATCGTTGGCACCGTGGTCGCGCTCAAAGGTTTTTAGATCGGCATAGATCTGGCGCGGCGAGAGTGCACCCGTGGCCAGCCAGGGCGAGAACTTGCTGGAGTAGTCCAGCCCCGTGAGTCCGTTGCGCGTGGCCTTGTAGCTGTGGGGCAGCTTGCGGGCCAGGTACTGCGCCAGGTGGGCCAGCGCGGCGGCTTCGCTGCCATCGCACACAGCGGTGCCGTAGGGGAAGGATGAACGGGCATCAAAGCCCTGCGGCGGAGCGGGTAGCTGGATGCTGACAGCGCCCTGCTCTGCGCCTATCGCCTGCAGCGCAGCGGCGGGCACATCGGGCGGTGGCAGCAGTTGGGAAGGTGCGGGCAATGGCGCAGCGGGGGTGATGTCTGCGCGCTCCACCTTCTGGCGGAAGGTGGTGAACACGCCCGGCAACTGGTCCACCGGCCACGGCATGCGGGCCGGGGGCAGCAGGCTGCTCTGCCACACGGTGCGCACCTGCAGGCCTGCCGCGCGCAGTGCGGCCACCTCGGCCTGCTCGTAGGGGGCGGCGATGTCTTCGCACACCACGGTGGTGGCCCCCACAGCCTGGGCCAGTTGCGGCAAGGCGGTGGCGGGCGGGGCCTGGCAGATGAGCAGCGGGTTGCCCAGTGCGCTCATCTGCCCTTGCAGCCCGCGCAGCGCTGCGGCGGTGAAGGCCCGGCGGTGTGCGCCCACACGGGCAAAGCCCCAGGGTGTGCGTTCATCGGGCGCGGGCAGGCACACCACGGGCAGCAGGTGTGTGGCCCCGCTGGTGAGCGCTGCGTGCAGCGCGGGCTGGTCGTGCAGCCGCAGGTCGTTGCGAAACCAGAACAGCACGGTGCTCATGCAGCGCCCTCCTCCGCAGCTTTACCGGTGCGCTTTCGTTCGCTGCGGCAGCGGTCGGAGCAATATTTCACCTCGTCCCACACCTTCTCCCACTTCTTGCGCCAGATGAAGGGCAGGCCGCAGTGTTGGCAGGTCTTCTGCGGAAGGTCTGATTTTTTGCGCATGCGCATGGCGGACCTGTGGGTTAGTTACGCAGGCTTCAACACCTGCTGCGCCAGCGCACGCCCGCTGAGCCACGCGCCTTCGACCTTGCCGCCGTGCAACCAGTCGCCACACAGGCCCAGGCGCATTTGCGCATCCCACCAGCTGCCCTGCGTGAGCGCGGGTTCGGTGTCGGCATAGCGCCATCGGTGGGCAGTGGCAGCAACGGGTGCAGGGCCCCCGAGGGCTGCAAAGGCGGCAAGCAGTGCGGACGTGACGGCCTCGGCACTGTCTTCGATGTGGGCTTCGCTCCACTCGGCGCTGGCATGCAGCAGCCAGGTTTCTTGCCCTGTGCGGCCGGGTTTGCTGCTGTCGCGCGCCACCCAGCGCAGCGGGCCGGTGTTGATAAAGGCCCCCTCCCACGGCATGACGACAGGGCTTGCGAAGCGCAGCATCACCGCCCAGCTGCCACGCATGCGTGCGCTGGCGGCCAAGGCGGCGCCTGCAGGAGCCACGGCGGCCAGCAAGGGCACGGCCTGCGGGGCGGGCACGGCCAGCAGCACTGCGCTGTAACGCGGGCTGTGCAGGCCATGTTCTGCCGAGGTGATGGTCCACCCGCCCTCGCTGTGGTCCAGCCGCTGCACGGTGGTTTGCCACTGCGCCAGCGCAGGCTCGCCCAGGTGCTGCACCAGCCCGGCTGCGGGCGAGGTCATGCGCGGGGTGCCCACAAATCGCTCCAGCGGTGTCGCTGGGGTGGACCAGGCGTTGCCGTCAAAACTGGCCAGCCGGGCATTCCACAAAGCCGCCACGCCGGCCTGCTGCCAGCGGGCCACCTCGGCGCGAAAGGCAGGGTCGCGGGCGGTGAAATACTGCGCGCCGTGGTCGCATTGCCAGGGGCCGTTGTCGTCTTCAGCGCGGCGGGTGCTCATGCGGCCAGAGGGGCCACGGGACTTGTCGAACACATGCACCGTGTGCCCCGCCTGCAGCAGCGCCTGCGCGCACGACAAGCCTGCCAGGCCTGCGCCAATAACGGCGATGGTTTGTGGCGTAGCAAGGCTCATGGTTGTGGGTCGGTTCGTTCGTGGGTCACCCAGATCAGCGCCTGGGTGTCGATGCCCAAGGTCTTTGCACGGGCGATGAGTTGTTCGCGTACGCCAGGGGGCAGCTGCTTGGTGCGCGACAGGATCCAGCAGTAGCTGCGGTCCGGCCCCACCACCAGCGCCCACTGGTAGTTGGCATCCAGCGCGGCCACGTGGTAGCCGCCGTAGAACGGGCCAAAGAACGACACCTTGAGCGAGGCGGTGTTGGCATCGCCCGTGAACAGGGCCTTGCCCTCGGCCTGGCGCCAGTCGTTCTTGCCGGTGTCAAAACCCCGGTTGAGCACGCGCACACTGCCGTCCGCCTGGCGCTGGTAGGTGGCGCTCACATCCGTCATGCCGCGCTCGAACGAGTGGTCGAGCCGCGCGACTTCGTACCAGCGGCCCTCGTAGCGGGCCAGGTCAAACGGGGTGACGGGCGTGATGCCCTCGGGCGGGCGGGTGGACGAGCAGCCACTCAAGGCGAGCAAAAACACGGCCAGCCCCAACCAGGCGCAGCGGCGGAAGCAGGATAAGAAGAAGTGCATAGAATACCAATTGGTCACAAAACAAACCAATTGGTATTCTGCCACCACCAGCGCTGTTGCGGCGAAAGCCCGGCACGAGCGCCTGCCATGGGCCACACGTAAACTCTGCCCATGACTTTTCAAATCACCGTTTACTCCAAATCCGCCTGCCCCCAATGCGATTCGGCCAAGAAGCTGCTGCAGTCGCGTTCGCTGCCTTTTGAGGAAATCAAGATCGACGACGAGGCCGAGCGCCTGGCGTTCTATGCGAAGTGCGGGCCTTCGGTGCGGCAGATGCCACAGATCTTTATCAACAACCAGCGCGTGGGCGGACTGGCGGGGCTGCAGGCTGCGCTGGCGCAGATCGGCCAGTGACACCCGCTTTCGTCCCTCCCCTGGTTATTGGTACTTCGCAGCGGTGATGAACTCGCTGAAGGTTTCGCACCACACGATCACGGTGTTGAACTTGGCCGGGTCCACGCCCTGCGGCAGCGGGACGATGAAGTTGTTGAACGTCTTCACATCACCAACACGCGACATCTGGGGCTTGAGGCGCTTGAAGTCTGCCTCGGTCTCGACAAACTCGGGCGACAGGTAGAGCTTGTAGTCCGGCCCCGGGGCCAGCTTGCCCACCAGGCTGATGGCCTGCGGGCTGATGGACACGGCGCCTTCGCCCCAGTGCAGGGCGTCGCTGTCTTTCAGGTCACGGCGGAACGTGGCAGTCCATTGCGCAGCGGGCTGGCTTGACTGGATTTGCTGCACCGTGGGGGCGTCGGGCGCGATCAGGATCGGCAGCACATACACACCCAGCGCAAACCCGATGACCAGGGTGAGCAGGTGCGAGGCGATGAGCAGCAGAGGTTTCATGGCAGCGGGTTCAGTGGACTGAGCCCAATGTACTGCGCAGCGCCCTCGCCTTCAACGCTGCGCTGCTCCCCGGTGTCCGATCAGGATGCGCGGGCCAGAAAGCCATCCACCAGTGCGTAGTGCTCCGGCACATTGAGCGCGGGCGCGTGGCCGCAGCCGGGCACCTCCACCACCTGGGCCAAGCCGCGTGCGCCGGGGCCCCGGGTCAACATCTCTGCGGTGGTGTCGCGCAGCACCAGGTCAGACTCCTCGCCACGCAGGCACAACACGGGGATGTCGAGCGCGTCGTAGTGGTCCCAGATCAGATAGTCGTTGGCGTGGTGGGTGAACTGCTGCACCATGGCCGGGTCGTAGTGCGGCGTCACGCGGCCGTCGGGCAGGCGGCGGGTACTACTTTCGGTCAGCAGGCGCCACTGCGCATCGCTGAGCCAGCCGTAGGGCGTGTAGACCTGCCGGAAGAACGCCTCCAGCTCCCGCACCGTGTCGAACGCGGGCGGGTGGCCTGCGTAGGCCTTGATGCGCTCCAGCGCGGCATCTGCCAGGCGCGGGGCGTTGTCATTGAGCAGCAGGCTCTGGATGCGGCCCTTGAGCTGCGGCTCGAACAAACCCGAGGCGCACACGGTGCCGATGGCGCCGCCCATCGACGTGCCCACCCAGTGCGCTTTCTCGACACCTAGTTGGTCGAACAGATCGGCCGCAATGCGCGCGTAGAACGAGAGCCGGTATTCGTCCTGCGGTGCACGCGCCCACTGGCTCAGGCCCCGGCCCAGGGTGTCGGGGCAGATCACGCGGTAGCGTGACGCCAGGTGGGCGGCCAGGGGGTCCATGTCGCGCCCGGTGCGCGCCAAGCCGTGCCAGGCAATCACCACTGGCGCGTCGGGCGCACCCCACTCCGTGGTGTGGATTTCATAGCCAGCGCAGGTGAGGTAGCGCGAGGTGGGGGACATGATGGCGACCTTGTGGAACAGAGAATAAAAAAGGATCGGCGGCTCACTTCATGAGGCGACCATTGCTGCCAATGACAGTGACCTCGACATACCGTGAGCCGATGCGGTTGGTGGGGGAGTAGCCCAGCGTGATGCCGCCGAGGTCAAAGCTTTGCAGCGACTCCAGCGCCTTGACGACCTTGGCGCGCGTGGGCGCGGGCCCGGCACGGCGCAGGGCCTCGACCAGCACCTTGGCGCCCAGAAACTGCTCGAAGCTGGTGTAGTTGACCTCGGCCTCGGGGGCGTATTTCTTGAGCAGTGACTGGTATTCACGCACCACCGGCAACTGCGGCCGGTAGGGGTACGGCACCACCTGGCTAATGCCCAGACCGTGCGCGTTTTTCAGGCCCGCTAGCTTGACCAGCTCGGTCGGGTCCACCACCGAGATGTTGTAGAGCTGCGCACCCCCGCCCTGTTCGCGGTAGCGCTGGATGAAGGCCGCTGCGGGCTTGTTCACCGCGATCATGATGACCGCGTGCACATCGGCCGCCTTGATGGCCTTGACGGCATCGTCCACCTTGTCGGTGTTGCGTTCGTAGCCTGCTGCCAACACCAGCTTGAGGTTGCGCTTGGCCAAGGCAGCCTCCACCCCCGCCAGGCCCGCCTTGCCAAAACCGTCGTCCTGGTACATCACGGCCACACGGTTCATGCCCAGGGTGGTGAGCTGCTGCACCATGTGCTCGGTTTCGTCCACATAACCTGCGCGCACATGAAAGATCCAGGGGTTGAACGGGTTGCGCAGCGATTCGCCCCCTGTGTAGGGCGCCACCAGCGCGGCGCCGCCCTGCTCCAGCACGCCGTCGGCCAGCAGCTGGGTGATGTTGGCCGTACCCGCAAAGCCATACAGCGCCACCACCTCGGCCTTGGCCAGCATCTCGCGGGTGAGCTTCACGGTGTCGGCCACCTTGTAAGCGTCGTCGGCCACCTCCTGGCGGATGGTCGCGCCGTGCACGCCGCCCTGGGCGTTCACCCAGTCAAAGTAGATCTTGCCGCCCAGCACCATCTGTGCGCCAGTGCTGGCCAGCACGCCGGTGAGCGGTGCCACCTGCCCCACCACAATCTCGGCGGCGTGCAGCGAGGGCGCCGTGGCCCCGCCCCACAGCACCGCCAGTGCTGCCGCCGCACGGCGGCTCCATGTCTTGACCTTGTCCATTCGGTTCATCCCCTGTTTGTGTTGCTTGCAGCCGCGCCCACGGGCGGCGCAAGGGCCGATGGCCCCCACGCGTGCCCGGTGGGCGGCGGTGACGGTGTGTCGTCGGGCAAAGCTCCTTGGGTCAGTCGGGGATGGCAATGGCGCCCGCCGTGATGGCGATGGCGTTGGCGGCAGCAGGCGTGGTAGCCAGCGGCGGCACGTTGGCGGCGGTGATGGCCGGGGCACTGCCCGGTGTGCCACCGCGGGGCACCGTGCGCACCACTTGGCTGCCCGGCAAGGCCTTTCCGCTGGCGAGGTGGTCATACACCGCGTCGAGCGCGTGGTTCAGGTACACGTGCAGCGGCACATAGCGGGTGTCGTAGCCCGGCAGCACCGCGGGCAGGCCGATGAACGTGTCGAAGTGCTGGGCGTTGGCCACTTCCATATAGCTGAGCTTGCTGGCGGCGCCTTCGACCTTCTTGTTCAGCGCGGCATAGGGGCGCGAGGTGTGGCTCACGGGCAGCAGTGCGTCGGCGCGGCCATGCACGATCACGGCGGGCTTGCCACGCAGGTTGCCATTGCGGCGGGTTTCCTGAACACCAGCCTGCAGCTTCTTGGCGGCGGCGTCATTGCCGGTGACGAGGTTGCGCAGGCACAGCGCGCCGCTCAGGTTCCAGTCGGCTACACCGGCGTCCGACACCGACAGGAAGTCGCGCGCCGGGCCCAGCTTGCCGAGGTTGTTGACCAGGTTGATGCCGCCCGAGGGAGGCACACCGTTGCCGGTGGCAAACATGCCTGGCAATGCAGCGGCGGCCAGCGGGGTGACCCCGCCAGTGGCCGCCGTGGCGGCGTAGCTGAAGCCGCAGAGGTTGTCCTGCACACTGGCGCGCGAGAGGCCGTTGGCAAAGGTCACGGCCACGGCGGGGGACACTTCAAACGCCGCCATGGAGGCATGCAGGTCGTTGGACTCGGGCTCCCAACCGTAGGCGCGCAGCTTTTGCAATGCCTCTTCGGCCTGCGCGGGCATGGTGCTGGCAGTGAGCAGTCCTGCCTCCTTGAGCGACGCGCAGCGGTTGGGCGCTATGGGCAACGCAGCGCTGGCAAACCCGGCCGCAAACGCGGCGGCAAACGGACTGGTGCTGACCGAGGGTGCAAGCGACGCGCAGGCCTGGTAGAGGTTGGCGTAGGTGGTGAAGTCCACCAGCGTCTTGCCGGTGACGGCCACATCGGCGCTGCCACGGCGCACCGTGACGCCGGGGTTCGCGGGCATCTCGATGGCAGGCTCGGACACGGCCACGCCGCTGATGAGGCCCTGCGTGTCCAGCTCGGCCGCCGCAATGGCAGCGCCACCGCCGTTGGAGATGCTGGATGCGATGACGATGGTGTTGGCCGGGGTCAGCGTCTTGAGGCGCTGGCCCGCTGCGTCGGTGGCGCCGTAGCGCTGGTTGAGCACGTAGTAGCCAAACTCCACGGCCTGCAGCGTGCTCGTGCCCCAGTCCTTCTCAGAGTTCTGGCCCGAGTGGGCGTGCTTGAAGGCAAAGCGGTTGGGGGTGGCGGTGTTGAAGGCGGCCAGCTCGGTGGCCGTGAGGCCTGCGTTGAAGGCTGCGGCCTTGCCCGCTGCGGCGGCCGAGGTGCGCGTGCCGTCGATCAGCGGCACGGTGTCGTTCATGAGGTCGTGCGGCGCGCCGCCCGTGCCCTTGTCCGAGTAGGCCACGGCGCAGCCCTTCTTGAGGCCCCACTCTCCGGTGGAAATGCCGCCGTACACGCCGCGCGAGCCCGAGGTGGTGGCGGTGATCATGCAGGGCTTCTTGGGGTCGAAGCTGGCGGGCACCTGCACCATGAGGGTGACGTTCTTGCGGCCTGTGCCGTCATCGGCAAACGCGATGTATTCGGTGCCCGCCACCTTGCCTTCGCCCGTGGTGACCTTGCCCTGCGCATCCACATTGGGGCCGTAGAGCGTGCCGTAACCGCCGGCCGCCGTCATGTCGAGCATGGCGCGGTAGTTGGTGTGGATGGCCATGCGGCGCAGCTCTGCCGCCGTGGGCTTGAGGGGATCGGCAAACGCAGGGGGTGCGGCAGCGGCCAGGCCCGTGGCGCCCAGGCCCGCCGTGAGCAGGTCATTGCTGCTGCCGTCGTAGGTGGTCTCGCTGATGGTGCCCAGGTAGCCGGGCTTGGTGTTGGGGGCGGCGCTGTCGCCGCTGCTGCCGCCGCAGGCAGCCAGCACCGCAGCGACCAGCGCTGCAGGTATGAACGGACGAGAAAGGGGACGGAAACGCGGGTTCTTGATGTTCATCTTCATGTGCTTGTCTCCTGGAGTTTTTTTTGCGTCTTGTTGCACAGCTCACCCACACACCCAGGCCACGCCGGTCCTCCGGCGCGGCCTGGGCCACTCACCCCGCCTTGCGCGCAGCTGCCGCGCGCAGACGCCCCACCACACCGGTAGGGAAGTAATAGACCGAAAGAACGAAGAGCACTCCCAGCCACAGCAGCCAGCGGTCAGGCGAGAGCAATGCCGACAGCCAGGGCAGACCCGTGGCAGCCTCGCTGCCTAGCCGCAGCAAGTCTTGCAGGTAGCTTTGCGCCACCAGGAAAAGCACCGCCCCGATGGCAGAGCCATAGATGGTGCCCATGCCACCGATCACCACGATGAGCAGGCAGTCCATCATGATTTCGAAGCTCAGCGAAGTGTCCGGCCCGTTGTAGCGCAGCCAGAGCGCCAGCATGCAACCCGCCAGCGTGGCGAACAGGGCCGACAGCACGCTCGATGTGGTGCGGTACACCACCACGCGGTAGCCAATAGCCTCTGCACGGAATTCGTTCTCGCGGATGGCCTGCAGCACGCGGCCAAACGGCGAGTTGACGATGCGCAGCAGGGCCAGCACCAGCGCCACCGCGGTGACGAACAGCAGGTAGTAGCAGATCAGGCGCCCGTCGATGGTCACGCCCAGAAAGGGCTCTTCGAAGGGCTCGAAACTGGGCGACAGGAATTCGGGCACCTTGAAGGTCAGGCCGTCTTCACCGCCCGTGATGTCCGACAGTTGCGACGCCAGCGTCTGGAACGCCGCCGCCACCGCCAGCGTGATCATGGCAAAGAAGATGGCACGCACGCGCAGCGAGAACAGCCCCACCGCCAGCGACAGCAGCAGGGACAGCAGCAGCGCGCCACCAATGCCCACGCCCAGCGCCGTCCAGGTGGGGCCCAGGCGCGTGGTGGCCACTGCGATGCCGTAGGCGCCGATGCCAAAGAACATGGTGTGCGCAAAGCTCACGATGCCGGTGTAGCCCAGCAGCAGGTCAAAACTGGCGACCAGCACCACAAAGATCAGCACCTTGGCCGCCACCGAGAGTGCCTTGACGCCCGGGAACAGGAAGGGGGCAAACGCCAGCCCGATGAGGATGGCCACCAGGATCACCGCCAGCACCTTGCTGCGCGGGTAGTCGCCAGAGAGAAGTCGGTTCAACATTTCTAGAAACTCCTCATCAGCGGTTGGCAACTGGATAGACACCCTGGGGACGCCAGAGCAAGATGGCCACCATCAACGCGATGTTGGAGAACAGCGCCACCTTGGGCACCAGGAAGCCGGTGTAGTTGGCCATTAGCCCCACCAGCAGCGCGCCAATGAGCGCGCCACCCGTGCTGCCGAGGCCTCCGATGATGATCACGATGAAGATCAGCACATTGACCTGTGCGCCCATCTGCGGGATCACGTTCTGCTGGTAAAGCCCCCACATCACGCCGCCCAGGCCCGCCAGGGCCGAGCCCACCACGAACACGCCCACGAACAGGCGGCGGATGCGGTAGCCCAGGCTCTCCACCATCTCGCGGTCTTGCACGCCAGCGCGGATGAGCAGGCCCACCTTGGTGCGCGATAGCGTCCAGGCCAGTACGCCGAAGACCACCAGGCCCACCGCCACGGCGATCAGGCGGTATTTTTCGATGGCGGCGTCGCCCACCAGCAGCGAACCGCGCATGGCTTCGGGCAGCGGCAGCGGAATCTGCGCGGGGCCCCAGATGACCTTGATGAGTTCTTCACCAATGATCATGCCGCCCATGGTGATGAGGATCTGCTTCAAGTGCTGGCCGTACACGGGCCGCACGATGAAGCGCTCGAACGCCAGGCCCACGGCCCCCGCCACGGCCATGGCCACCAGCATGGCGGGCAGCACGGCCATCAGGTTGCGCCACAGGTCGGCGCTTTGCGTGTAGTCGCCCATGGCGCCCAGCACGCTGGTGGCCACAAAGGCGCCCAGGGCAATGAACACGCCGTGGCCAAAGTTCAGCACGTCCATCAGGCCAAACACCAGCGTGAGGCCGGAGGCGATGATGAAGATGATCATGCCCATCGCCAGGCCTGCCACCGTGAGCGTGAGCCAGGTGCTGGGCGAGCCGATGAAGGGCAGCACCAGCAGCGCGAGCGCGGGCACCAGGGCCAGGGGCTTCCAGTCGAAGTCGCGGGTGACGGTGCTCATGCCCGGCCTCCTTGCATGGCATGCGACATCTGCGCATTTGCTACATTTTTGATAGCTTTTAGCGCTTTACCATCAAGCGCCAGGAGCCAAAAAGGATTGAAATTCTGCGTAAAACTCATAGTGCCAACCCCAGCAGCGAGCGCTGCAGTGCTTCGTCTTCGGCCAGCGCAGCCATGCTGCCTGCATGCACCACCTGGCCGTTGTCCATCACGGCCACGGTGTCGCCGAGCCGCTTGGCAAAGTTGATGTTCTGCTCGACCAGCAAGATGGTCACGCCGCTCTTTTTGAGCTGGTCGAACGCCTCGATCATGTTGTTGATGATGGCGGGCGCCAGGCCCTTACTGGGCTCGTCCACGATGAGCAGGTCGCGCGGCTCGACGATGGCGCGGCTCACAGCCACCATCTGCTTTTGCCCGCCGCTGAGCTTGCCGGCCGGGTGGTTCCAGAACTTCTCCACGGCGGGGAAGAGCTTGAAGATCCACTGCAGCCGTGCCTCGTCCATCTGCGCGGCATTGCGCGCGCTGCGGGCGGCCAGCAGCATGTTTTCCTTCACCGTGAGGTCGGCAAAGATGCCCATGTTCTCGGGCACGTAGGCGATGTTCATGCCCGCGATCTGCGGGGTGTTCAGCGCCGTGATGTCTTTGCCTGCAAAGTGGACCGAGCCTTTGGACGCATGCCACAGGCCCATGATGGTGCGCAGCGTGGTCGTCTTGCCCGCGCCGTTGCGGCCCAGCAGCATGGTGAGCTGGCCCTTGGGCACGGCCAGATCCACGCCGTGCAGGATGTGGTACGCGCCGATGTGCGTGTGCACGCCCTGGAGTTCGAGCAGGTTGCCCGTGTTGTTGCTGGTGGTGGTCATACGGCGGCCTCCTTCGTCACACCGAGGTAGGCTTCCTGCACCACGGGCGATGCGATCACCTCGGCCGGTGGGCCGTCGGCCACCAGCGTGCCGTTGGTCAGCACGATGATGCGGTCGGCCAGCTCGCGCACCACGTCCATCTTGTGTTC
>Ga0160492_100962_pt1 | contig 12093 bp, 11 predicted proteins | sample DID2MG_FD_108258 | JGI IMG/M metagenome (GOLD analysis project Ga0160492, IMG submission 108258) | Enriched soil microbial communities from UW Madison campus, WI, USA - DID2877_E24_FP2 MG | ecosystem: Environmental > Terrestrial > Soil > Unclassified | place: USA: Madison, Wisconsin | collected...
GCAGGCGCAAGGACGAGGTGGCGCCGAACGAGGCAATGCGCAAGGTGCCCCGGGCCATGCCCTGCTCGGCATCGGCTTCCTGCTGCAGTGCCTCTTTCTGCTGCAGGATGTCATTGGCGCGGGCCAGCAGCCGGCTCCCCACCTCGGTCACCGTGGCGGCCGCCCCTTCGCGCAGGAACAGAGGGACGCCCAGCTCCGTCTCCAGCTGTTTGATGGCATGGCTGACCCCGCTTTGCGAGATACCGAGCATCTGCGCCGCCCGGGAAAAGCTGCCCACCCGGGCCAGTGCGGCAAAGACTTCAAGCTGCGTGAAGGTCATGAGCGTTTACTCATTCGACGATGAATATGAATGAGCAGATAGTACCGCGCCATGCACACACACCGCACTTTCACACACCTTCAACTGATCGGCATGGCCGCCCTGTGGGGCGCGTCCTGGCCCTGGGGCCGGGCCGTGGCGCAGGCCATGCCCCCGCTGGCCGCCGCCAGCCTGCGCTTCTGGCTGGCCAGCGCCGTGTTGCTGCTGTGGCTGTGGCGCAGCGGCCGGCTGGGCAGCTTGCGCGCCCTGTCCACCCGCCAGTGGCTGGGGCTGACCGCCGCCGCGGCACTGGGCGTGCTGGGCTATTCGGTGTGCTTTCTCTGGGCGCTGCAGACCGTGCCTGCGGGCAAGGCGGCGATGGTGGTGGCGCTCAACCCGGTGCTGACCCTGGTGTGTGCGGTGCTGCTGTTCCGCGAACGCTGCAACGCGGTGATGTGCCTGGGCCTGGGGCTGGCCGTGACCGGCGCGCTGTATGCCCTGGGCGGCGGCAATCCGCTGGCCCTGCTGTCTGCAGCATCCGGCGCGGGCGAATGGCTGCTGCTGGGCTGCGCCGCCTGCTGGGTGGCCTACACGCTGGTGGGCCGCACCGTGCTGACCCGGGTGGAGGCGCTGACCACCACCACGGCCACCGCCCTGCTGGGCGCCCTGCTGCTGCTGGCCTGCAGCTTGGTGCTGGAAGGCCCGCAGGCCTGGACAGCTCTGGTGCACGCACCGGCTGCCGCCTGGTACAGCCTGGTGGCACTGGCCGTGGGCGCCACGGCGCTGGCCTATGCCTGGTACCTGCAAGGCGTGCAGGAACTGGGCGCTGGCGCCGCAGCCGCCTATATGGCGCTGGTGCCGCTGTTCGGCATGCTGTTTTCCAGCGTCTGGCAGGGTGAGGCCCTCACCGCCAGCCTGCTGGGCGGGGGCGCCGCCGCCATTCTGGGCATGCTGCTGATGACCGCCGGGCGCATGCGGCTGGCGGGCACAGGGCAGCAGGCCAAGGCCTGATGTGATGGGGCGCCACCGCGCCCGCAACACCCACCCGGGCTACCGCCAGGTGCGGGGCGGCAAGCGCCCTCCTGGCCCGCCGCACGGTACAGCGGCCATGGGCCCTGCCAGACACCGTTCCTGCGCCGGTTATGCGCCCGTCACACACGTGTGGCGTTGGGCTGCAGGCGCTGGCGCGTGAGCAAGCCCACCACCATCCGGGCACCAAAGGCCAGCGCGACCACGGCCAACGCCCCGAATCCCCAGATGGCCCAGGCCAGTACGGTCACCAGCCCACCAAGCGCCGGGACCATGGCCAGCAGCGACTGCACCATCGGCCCGAACGAAGCCACCAGGGCCTGGAACAGTTCCACCATCTCGGGCGGCATCCAGATCTGCAGCCATGCGGGCACCAGGGCGGCATCTATCGCAGCGGTTCCGCCCGCCATCGTGCCGGCGCTGGTAATGGCCCACAACGTGACGGCGTGCAGGCTCCAGCAGGTCAGCGACCACAGCGCCAAAAGTACAAAGGCAAGGCCCCAGGTGAGCGCAAAAAACATCCAGCTTCCTTCACAAATATCGGTCGAGCAGTATCGTTAGCTGGCACCATGCGATCTATCAGTTTTTACCGAATCAAGTATTCGGTTTTATCGATATGAGCATGCTGAACTTCCGACATCTCTATTACTTCTGGATTGTGGTCCAGGAAGGCGGCTTCTCGCGCGCGGCCGAGCGCCTGGGCATGGCAGTGCAGACCGTCAGCATGCAGGTGCGCGATCTGGAGAAGGCGCTGGGCCACCAGTTGCTCAAACCGGCCGGGCGGGGGGTGGCGCTGACCGATGCCGGCCAGGCCGCGTTTGCCCGGGCCGACGAGGTGTTCCACCTGGGACAACGCATCACCGATGAAGTGCGCGAGGCCGCCAGCACCGGCACCGTCAGACTGTCCGTGGGCTTGTCCGACGGCATCTCCAAGCTGGCCGCGCATGCGCTGCTGGAGCCGGTGCTTGCCACCCCGCAGCTGCGCCTGGTGTGCCATGAGGGCGAGTTTGAGGAACTGCTGTCCGAGCTGGCCCTGCACCAGCTGGACGTGGTGCTGGCCGGCCAGGCCGCGCCGCCCAACCCCAACCGCCGCCTGCGCAGCGAGCGCATTGCCCGCTCCACGATCCAGTGGTTCGGCCCCACCACCTTGGTGAAGAAAGCCGCGCGGGACCAGTTCCCCCAGTCTCTGGCGCATCTGCCGGTGCTGTTGCCGACCTCCCATTCACCGCTGCGGGCGGCCCTGGACCAGTGGTTCCATGCCATCCACGTGCGGCCCCGGGTGGTGGGCGAGTTTGAGGACAGTGCCCTGCTGGCCGTTTTTGCGGCCAGAGGGTTGGGGGTGTTTCCGGTGAGCGAGCTGGGCGCCAAGGATGTCAGCCTGGTGCGCGGGCTGCGCCAGCTGGGCAGCAGCCCCGACGTGGCCGAAGAGGTGCACGCCATCTGGTCCAGGCGCGGCCAGAACCATCCCCTGGTGCGGCGGCTGCTGGCCGGTGGGCAGGGGGTAAATGATCGAGGAAAAGGTCCAGGGCTATAACGGCCAGGACTGGAAAGACCTGCACCAGTTGCACCGCAAGGTGCGTATTCCAGCGGAGGTCGATCTGGTGCCGGTTTTTCGGGGTTGAGGGCGGGCGTTGGCGGCGACCACCCTTACCAATGCAGCCAAGGTAAGTACTATCGCTTTTCAACTCACGGCCGTTATGCAATGCCCAAGACGTCTTGGGTTATGACCGCGCCCTTAGGAAATATCCCGCTTGCAATGATGTGCGCCGCTGTTGCCTCTGGGTTCGCGACGAAGAAGGCGAGCACCAACCCACGCTTAGCTCGAGTGCAGCAAACATACAGCAGCCTCAGAGTACGGCTCCACGTGTTGTCCTTACCGGTTTCGAATGCCTTACGGTCATCTGTGCTAGCCTGCTTTTCGCTCAAAACCTGTTCATAGTCGTAGAGGTTGTAGTCACTCTCCTCCTCGTCCATGACCACCAGCACCCTATCAAACTGAGCGCCCTTGACACCATGCTGAGTCGCGAACGGTGAGCCCTCTGCCACGTATAGCGCGTATGGCAAAAGCTCGCTGGCTGAGCACTGCAACAGCTTCGCTACACAATAATCAGCGATGGATCCACTGTGAGCGCCCTCCTCACCTCCATCGGCCTCGGATTCAGCGTCGACAGCAGCTTCGTCCTCCGTCCCTACATCGAATCCAAGAGCCCGCTCCATTCTCGGGTCAAGTGTTAGCAACTTCGTGTCTCGCAGATGAGCGACAACGGATCCCAGGTTCGCCACAGGATCTCGAACCATCTTTTGCAGTGCAAGCGTCGCGTCTCGGACCTCCTTGAGAACCGTAGAAACACGGCCACCAGCAGCGCCTCCACGCTGCAGACGTGGGCAGTGCTCACGCAAGATATTCATTACCGCAAACTCATTCCCGCAATCCATCGCCTGGACCAGCGGAACCACGAAGCCCAGGAGCTGACGTACCGGCCAACAAGTCCCATCGAGCAGGCCCTGCTTGAAAGACGTTGGCGCCTGATCATTGAGTGCGGAGTAGATCCCTGCCCATCCCAACTGCTTAGCGGCTATACGATGAACGATGACAAGAATCTTGACCGAGCCTTCTGGCTTGACCCAGCCTTCGTCTCCGTTCACGGCTGCGCTCCAAGTGCGCAGTTGGTTCAGTGCTACTTGACGATTCCCCTTGTTAGGGAGCACAAATATTCTGGCCGAACCTTCAACAGGCTGCTGTATCCCATCAACAAGTTCATGAAGGCCTCTATCTTGCTGCAATCCATCACCTTCCTTCCTAATAGCATTAGCGACGCGCAGTATGCTCTGCGCGCAACGGAAGTTCTCTGGTTTGGTGATCGCCTTCCACCCCTCTTCGATTTCAATATTTCCTGCGCCCCGCGGGTAGATCTTTTGCATCGGATCGCCAAAGAAACCAAGGCAGAAGCGGTCACGCATCTGAGCCTCCAATATCCTGAACGACTCGACAACTTCGGGGAAAGTATCCTGGCTTTCGTCAACGAAGATGAACGGGAAGTTGAGTGCGACTACGCGCCTGAAGAGCGGCTTGTGCTGGAGCAGGTAGTTACAGAGCTTAAGGATTTCTTCGTGCCCGAGCACTCCGTCTTCGTAGTCGCTGGCAACACCATATCGAAAAGAGGACGCCTTGGACGCGGCCTCTAGGTATTTCTTATATCGTACTTGGTCCTTCTTGTTCTTATCTATAGTCTTCTGGTGAACCTTCGTGCCGAACACCTTGTTGACGAGTCCGTCTAGGCGTTCCTGCAGATCTTTCAGTACCCACGCCTTGATGTCCGCCTGGAATGTGCTTGCGATGGTCCAGTAAAAGCTGTGGATGGTCGATACATGCACGAGGCCCTCAGCCGCCACGTCCTCTCGAATCTCATTAGCCGCGACCTCGGTGTAGGTGATGCACGCAGCTCGCTGACGCTTCATGCGCATGCTCTGACCATGCTTCTCAATCACACGCTCCAGCGCTTTGATTAGCGACGTAGTTTTGCCGGAGCCTGCGCCGGCCGTCACCACGAAGGATTGAGGAGGCGTGGCGGTAATGCACTCAAGTAGTTCTCGGTCGGCATGCGTGTCGGGACTGTTGAGGCGCCGGCTCATTCTTCAGCTCCATGGACTTTTTCAGACGCGATAGCGCCACCGTCGATGGGAGCAATCGCTGCAGCGTTAGCGGCCACGGCCCCTTCGGTCTCAGCTTCATAGGCGACCATCGTCTGCAGCCAGTTCAGACCTTCAAAAATGTAGGCGGGCACTTTCCAGCCCTTGAGCGGTCCACTGGCTAGGACCTCCAGTGCAAAGCGAGTTTTGTCGAAGCTCTTACTGATGACCCTCTTGTGTAACCCCGTTGCCAGTTCCTCAGGGGTGTTGGCAACATTACGCAGCTTGAGGCCCACCGCCACGTTCTTTTCATCTTGGCACCAGCTAACGTTTTCCAGTCCAAACGCTTCCTCCAGGGTACGACCACAAAGCTCGGCAGTGAACTTGCCTACTGTGACCTTAACCTTCGTTTGATAGGCCACGCGCACATGCGCCTTGCCGCCGTCAAGGGCATGCACCTTGTCAGCATCGCCAACCGCCCACAGCTCCTCAATAGTTCTCTTCTTTGGTATCCAGCTTATGAGTGTCTGGTTCGCAGTGACGGCGTTTGGGGTGTGCGCCTCGCACGTCTTTCCGCGCTTCTTTGAGCCCTTTTTTTCGCCCTTAGCACCGACTTCTCCTTCATCACTCTCTTCCTCCGTCTCGAACACCTTAAGGTCTTCGTCTTCATCGTCTTGCCCGGCAGCAGGAGATGCTGCGCCGGCCACAGCAGGCTCCTTGACGAGGACACTATCCAAGTCTGTGATTACGAGAGTTGTGATTCCAATGAACTCGATAAGCTCACGGAAGCGATGGGCGAACGCACCACCTACCTCTAGGACCGTGAGCGCCGAGGAGCGGAGGCGCTCCGCGCATGACTCAATCATGGCCGGAACAAGCAGTCGCTCGACGTTTCCTTCCACGAAGATAGCCGCATCAGAGAAGAACAGATCGCAATGCGTTAGCTTCAGATAGCGCTGCAAAAACGCGAGTACCTCCTTCTCCTCATCGCCGGCTTTGAAACGGGAGAGATTCCGAACATCGGTGTGATGCGCCAGTTCCGCGCTCACGCGACGGAAGTAGCGAATGGGAGAGAAACCCCTTTCATAAAGAATGTGCGGGGAATGAGTGGTAACCACGACCTGAGTATGGAAGATTGACTCGTGCTCGTGGCTTTCTTCAAGAAGCTTCAGGACGTTGCGAACGAAGACCTGTTGAACTTGAGCATGCAAGTGTGCTTCAGGTTCCTCGATGTAAACGAGATGCAGCGGAGGCCGCTCCCCCTTCTCTTTGCTCCACCGTTCGTGCAGATCAATTAATTCGACAACCATGTACACAAGGTTTTTGAATCCCAGGCCGTTGTAGCTGTCGGGAAGTTGTGCCTCGCCGCCGCCAGGAACGACGTAGTGCACCTTCGCGCTCTGACCCAGCACCTTGGATGGGTTCAGCGCGGCCCTAATAACGATATCGGGGTTATTCACGCCGGGATAGCCAAGCTTCTTTAGCTGCCCGAGCGTGTCGCTGAAGACATTCTTTAAATGAGAGTTCAGTTCCTTCTCGGAAATGTCCAAAGCCTTAAGCGCTTGGTGGTCGTCCTCTCTCTTCTCGAGATTTCGCTCATAGAACCTGCTCAAGCGGCTGGACAAGTTCTCAGCTCGCGCGCCAGACCCTTGCGGATCATCCAGGTGACGCTGGGCTCGCAGGAAGTCCACCTTCACCAGAGACTTGAGGATGGTGTCGCCCTTTCTATCCCCTGCCACCTCTTGCGGGGTATAGGCAGCAGACTTCTCCTTGTACCCATCGAACTCACGCTCATCGAGCAGGTAGTAACGAAAGCCGTAGTATTTCGTCAGTTCCTTAGCGAGAAATTTCGTTAAGCTCTGCGGCCACGGTTTGTACTCGGTAACGCCGCCCGCATCAGGCTCTGCACCAGCTGCGGCCTTCGTCGCAAGCTTCATAGCTGCAGCCGTAGCTTTCTCTTGCAGCCCGCGGTAAGTTGTCAAGAGATCATCAGGATCCTTAGGTTCGAACGAGACCCGGATGCCCACGCACTTGCCCTCCCAATCGGTACTTGGGAGCAACGGCATGGCGATACCCAGATCGGCGTCTCCAACACGGAACCAGAGATCCAAGGTGATGGCCGGAAGCTGCTTGGAAGCACCTTCATCGCCCTGCAGTGCGTTGCCGATGTTGTCTATTTCTGCCCAAAGGACGGCACTGAAGTCGAACAACTCAAAGCTGGCAGCTTCGCCGCGAAGCATTGAGTAGAGGCCTTGAGCGGCCGATGTCTTTCCGCTGTTGTTCGCGCCGACGAAGATTGATATCTTTTCATCGAGTTCAATTACGACATCGCGCAGCCTACGGTAATTCCGCAAGCGATAGGCCTGAAGCTTCATGGGTTCTCCGTTAATTTGACTGGAAGCCACCCCAGACTCTGAGCGATTTTTCGCCCGTCGACGCAGATCAGTTAGGCCTCTCCTCCCTACTTATTCTCGGAATTATGCAGCCAAGCCGTCATTAGACTTATAGTTCTTTTGCTGCAGAAACAACATTAAACCGTCCTACCATGGTGTTAGCTCCGAGGCAATACACGTCTTTCGTCCAAGGAGAGAACAACAAGTTGATGACTGCTATTCAATTGGCGGAGAAGCAGGCTATATCAATATAAGTCGGCTTTATACTGAAAGCTGTAGCTACGCTTTGGCAGGACACTGACCACGGATGCTGATATTTGAAGAGGTAGCACTGAGACATAAATCCTAAGTCGAAGCTGCAATCGGAAATTAGGCCTCGCAGATCAGCCTAGGAACAACATTGACATACTAATGTGTTACGGGTACTAATATCGATTCTTCCAGCATGATCTGGCGCGCCGTCTCAGCGTCCAGTTCCCTCAAACTGACCCACGTTTGCCAAATATTGGAGACAAGCTGAGGGAAAGCGTGTCCTCAAGGTCGCAAAGGACCTCCTTTGAAAGCATTTCAGCATAGCGAGCGGCATGCAGCCGGATTTCGACGTCGGGCATTCCTCTCCAATGCGCCATGTTTAGCGAATACGGTCCAACGAGGTAGCCTAGGTGATTGCGAATCCTGCTTTTCAGGGACTCGCTGCTCCCCACGTAGAGGACGGTGCTGCCGCCTAATTCGTCATTCAAGCGCGCATAGCGAAACCTCGGCACCTTAGCATCACGTGCCTTCGTGAATGCTTGGACCATCGCCTTTCGTTCAGGTGGGCTTGCCGGCGTATCGAAGATGTAAATCCATCGCGTTGCAAGCGCGTGCCACCGGGTCAGCGAGTCAAAGATGGCTGCAGGCTCCACGCCAAGCAGGAGATCACTCGTACGAAATGAGAGTGTGTGAATTTCGTCCGGCTCGGCATTTTTTACAGCTTCAGCACGATAAGTGAGGAATGAATGAGCCTGAATGGAAAGATTAGAAAATGGCATTGGGAATAAAGATCTCTGAATCTGCTCGCACAGGCGTCACCTAAAAGGGAATGTGCCCAGTGGCGAAGTGTGGCCGTCGATATTGAAAAGTCGCCAACTTCGGCTTCGAGCAGACCCATTGCCACTTCACCTGCCACCCGTTCGCTGTTAGGAACGAGAAATTATGCAAGCCACCAGACGCCCCTGACATGTACTGCGCTTCAGATCCAGCAGACAGGGTGCCTCCTTACATACAACCAGTCCACGCAGCAATAGTGCTATGTGCTGCGCTGGCGGAGAAACCCCGCCAGCACGCTTTGCGTCTCTGCCGGAACCTCCATCGGGATCATGTGCCCCGCGTCCAGCACTTGCAGTTGCGATCCCTGGATGCCCTGGTGCAGTTCCTGCGCTTCATCCAGGCTGCGCAGGCGGTCTTGCTGACCGGCAATGACTAGGGTGGGGCAACGGATGTCGCCCAGGCGGTTGGTGTCGCCATCACGGCGGAGCTGGGCTTGGCGGCGGAAGGCGTCGCCGCCCAGGCGCACGCTCATGGCGTGGATGCGGTTGACCAATGCATCGTCATCTTCCCGCGCGGGCGCCAGGGATTGGCGGATGGAACGCTTGCTCACCCCCGCAAAGGTTTGGGGCGCTGCCAGCACGGCATCTGCCTTGCGGCGTGCCTGCAAGCTGGTATCGCCGCGCGACGAGGTGGCCATCAGCACCAGTTGCTGCACGCGGTCCGGTGCGATGCGGGCGATTTCGCGGGCCACGTAGCCGCCCATGGAAAAGCCGAGGACGTCAAACACCCCGTCCGGCACCATGCGCAGGACATGGGCAGCCATGTCTTCGATGGTGCTGGCGGTACTGAGGTCTGCATACACCAAGGGGCCACGGCTCTGCAGATAGGGGTGGATGTCGGTCCATAAATCCTGGTCAAGCATGAAGCCAGGGATCAGAACGGTGGTCAATGGTGACTCCTGCTGTGTGTTGGAGGTGTTGTCCTATTTGCCGCTTTCGCCGCTGCTAACGCTTCGGCCCCTGCTATCGCTTCTGCCGCTTTTTCCGTGCTCACCGTGTTCGCTATGTCCGCCGTTTGCGCCATCTTCACCCTGTTCTCCATCTTCGACCTCTTCGCCCTTCTCTTTCTTCGCCCATCACCCTCTTCTCGCTGTTTGGGCTGTGCCCTAGCGGGACAGCGAACGGCAGAACACCTGTATGGACTGGCAGGCCGTGTGGAGCGATGCGTCATCCAGCGCATACGCCAGCCGGACATAGGGGCCCAGCCCGAACGCGCTGCCGTGCACGGTGGCCACACCGGCTTCGTCCAGCAGCGCGTTGACCACGTCTTCGTCACTGCCCAGCTGGGTACCCGCCGGGGTGGTGCTGCCCATCAGCCCTTCACAGGAGGCAAAGGCGTAGAACGCGCCTTGCGGCACTTGGCACTGCAGGCCGGGGGCCTGGTTGAGGGCGGCGACCACGGCATCGCGCCGGCGTTGGAACACGGCGCGTGATTGTGCAATGAAGTCCTGCGGCCCGGTCAGTGCCGCCAGCGCCGCGTGCTGAGAAATCGTGCTGGCGCCCGAGGTCTGTTGGCCTTGGAGTTTTTCCATGGCCTCCACCAGCCAGCCGGGGCCGGTGCCAAAGCCGATGCGCCAGCCGGCCCGCAGCGAAGGCAAGGCTCCATATCGCAGCGCTGGTGCCTCCCGTCCCTTTCCTCTGTCTTCTCCCTCTGCGCTGCCTTGGCCCTGCTCGATCTCCCCCATCCGGTGCGATCGGCCGCAGATCACCGCACGGCCGAAGGCAGATAGCCAAAGCGCGCCTTAAAGCGTTGGGCAAAGCGGGCGCGTGACTTGTAGCCGCAGGCCTGGGCAATCTCGGGAACACTCCAGGACGTGGTTTGCACCAGCATCATGGCGTGGTGCATGCGCACGTCGATCAGCACGTCCTCAAACCGCGCGCTTTCGCCGGCCAGGCGGCGGCGCAATGTGGCCTCGCTCACAGCCAGTGCCTTGCCCGCTGTCTGCGCCGTCCAGTGCTGGCTGGGGGCTTCGCCAATCAGGGCGCGCAAACGCCCGGACAGCCCCGGCGAATGCGGCGGCCTGAACACGCCCCCACGTTCGGCCAGCGCCGCCAGAAAATCCAGGGCGCGGTAGCGCAGGCGCTCGTCACTGAGCTGGCCGTCTGCTGCGCTGGCCAGCAGATGCTGCAGCGAGGACGCCAGATCGGCATCCAGCGCAATCTGCTGGAAGGGTGCGCCCGCCTGCGCAGCATCCTCCCCCATGTCGCGGCCCCGGCGAAACGCCTCCAGCAACTCTGGTGACAGCGTCAAAAACACCGACCGGAAACGCTGCTCCATGCCGCCGGGTGTCTTGCGCAAGTCGGCACAGGTGTTGGCGCCCACCAGCAGCAAGGACGCAGGCGTATCGACACCGATACGGTGGGAGCCGGAATCCATGTCCAGCCGCCCCGCCGCAATCAGCAGCACCGTCGCGTCCTGGAACAGAAACCGGGGCGTGTGCTGTACCAGCTTCAGACACGGCTGAGCCACGGTGCACAGGCCGCGCCGCCAGATGGGCGCGCCCGCAGGCAGCAGCCATGGCAGATTGCCCGCATCGGCTGCATCGGTGGCTGCCGCCAGCGGGGCTGCCAGGTGGGCTGCGTGGTGGGCTGCCGGCGGGGCGGTCTGGGGAGCTGGCTGCGTAACTGCCATGGCCGACTGGCTTTTACTGCGCGCTGGTCTGCAGCGACACCGAAGGGTTCAGGCTGTAGACCCCGGTGAGGCTGGCCTGCCCCAGCACCTGGGCCGATGCCAGGGCGGCGCGCACATTCGCGCCCGTGAGCGGGCCTGCCACAGCCAGCGTGGGGGTTGCCAGTGCGTAGATGGTGAACACGTAGTGGTGCAGCAGCGTGTCGTTCCAGGGCGGGCAAGGGCCGTCATAGCCGTGGTAGTCGCCCTTCATCTGTTCGTCCGCAGCAAACCACCCGGTGTAGTCGTTCAGACCGTGGCGCCCCCCTGCGGGTGCGGCAGGGCCGGCTTTGCCCCGGGGGGTGACACCGTCCGAATGGGAGCCCGCAGCGATCTGCGTGACGTTGGCGGGAATGTCCAGCAGCAGCCAGTGAAAGAAGTCCACGCGCGGCAGGGAGGACGGAACCTCGCGGCCCTCCTGGTTCACATCGTCGCCCCGGCTGGGCACGTCCGGGTCATGGCAGACGATAACAAACGACTGCGTGCCCGCTGGCACATCGCTCCAGGCCAGATGCGGGTTCCGGTTGGACGACAAGGCCACATGGGATGCCGCATCCGGCACCGCAAACGCGAATTCACCGGGAATGGCCTGGCCGTCTTGAAAACTCTGGCTGATAAGTTGCATGGAAATCCGTCCTGCAGTGGTTTGGGCTGATGCGACATGCATCCACCGTCCTGCAGAAGTGTAGGGAGTCCGACGCCCTCCAAAGCACCAAATCCGATCAATCGAGACAGCACAGGCTGTCAATTTGTATGTATTAGGTTCCGGCGGGCAGCTGCTTGCCCTTCGCGCATCAGCTTGCAGCATCTCTGCGGCCGAAGCTGCTACGGGCCAGAAGCCCCCCATGCCTCCCGGTCAGTGAGGGCTTCCGGCTGGTGACGGCCACTGTCAGCCAGCCAGCCCATGCCCTGAACGACAGCCAACGCCGTTCGCTGACACGGGTGCAGCGGGATACCCTGTTGACGTCGCTTGCCAATGCCCGAAGA
>Ga0160492_100969_pt1 | contig 12026 bp, 12 predicted proteins | sample DID2MG_FD_108258 | JGI IMG/M metagenome (GOLD analysis project Ga0160492, IMG submission 108258) | Enriched soil microbial communities from UW Madison campus, WI, USA - DID2877_E24_FP2 MG | ecosystem: Environmental > Terrestrial > Soil > Unclassified | place: USA: Madison, Wisconsin | collected...
GAGGAATCGCTCATGATCCGCTGACCTTCGCTTCCCTGGAGGAAGCACGAGTTGGTTAAGAAACCTTCCGCGACACGGCTGAACCGATTGGCGGATGCGACTGTGGCTGGGGAAGGGCCTTGGTACGGGCGCCATTGTGCCACCGAATGGCCGACCGCCCTACGGAAATGGTGGGGCCGGTGCTGACACGCTGGCGCAACAAGCGGCTACAAACCTGGCTCGCGTACATTCCGGGTATCTCATTGCCACCTACCCTCATGACGCCACCCACCCTCCAGAACAAAGCCTTTTTGCTGCTGCTGGCCCTTGTCACCATCGCCTTTGGAGCCATCCTTTGGCAGTTCCACGGCGCGGTCTTCTGGGGCGTCATCCTGGCCATCTTGTTTGCCCCCCTGCACCGCAAACTGTTGCGGCGCATGCCCCGGCGGCGCAATCTTGCAGCGCTGTGTACTCTGGGACTGTGCCTTATTGTGGTCATCCTTCCCATGACAGCGATCACGGTATCCCTGGCCCAGGAAGCCACGATAATCTATGAACGGATGCGGTCGGGCCAGCTAAACTTTGGACTCTACCTACAGCAGGTGATCGCCGCCCTGCCCGCCTGGGCCGCCAATTTGTTGGACCGGTTGAATCTCACGACCGTTGGCGAGCTGCAACAAAAGTTCTCTTCCGTCGCTGTCCAGGCCAGCCAGTTTGTTGCCACACAGGCATTAAGTATTGGACAGAACACGCTGCAGTTCATCGTGAGCTTCGGCATCATGCTCTATCTGCTGTTCTTCCTGTTGCGTGACGGATCGAGCCTGGCCTTGCGCATTGGCCAGGCCACCCCGCTGGACGAAACACACAAGCGGCAACTGGTCAGCAAGTTCACCACCGTCATTCGCGCCACGGTCAAAGGCAACATTGTCGTGGCGGCCTCCCAAGGAGCGCTGGGCGGTTTGATTTTCTGGATCCTGGGCATCCAGGGCCCCGTGCTGTGGGGAGTTTCCATGGCCTTCCTGTCGCTGCTTCCCGCCGTGGGAGCGGGGCTGATCTGGGTGCCGGTGGCAATTTACTTCCTGGCCACGGGTGCGGTCTGGCAAGGCGTGGTGCTGACTGCGTTTGGCGTTGGCGTTATTGGACTCGTTGACAACGTCCTTCGTCCGATATTGGTGGGCAAGGACACCAAGATGCCAGACTACGTTGTGCTGATATCCACCCTGGGAGGCATGGCGCTCTTTGGGTTGACGGGCTTCGTGATAGGACCAGTTATTGCGGCGCTTTTCATTGCGAGCTGGGACCTGTTTTCACCCAGCGCCAGCACTGAATCCGCGTAGCAAAATGGAGTGATACAACAAACGGGGCCATGAATAACATGGCACCGCAGAACGTGCGGATCACAAAAAAACAAAGGCCTCCGCAAGGAGGCCTTTGTTTACGCCAAAAGACTGGCGCCTGGATTCGGGTGGTAGGACGTACAAGATTCGAACTTGTGACCAACGGATTAAAAGTCCGCTGCTCTACCAACTGAGCTAACGTCCCAACCGGTTGCAATCAATCATGACTGACTGCTGCAAAGCCTTGGATTATAGCGTCGTTTTTTCAGTGTTTTTGGAAGTTGCGGCAAGTTTGTCCAATACCCACCCTGCAGCGCACTGACCAAAGGTCGCCGTCACTGCAACGACCGAACCGTATCCATGGCAGTTCAGAGAACCATCGCCATCCACATTGCAGGACGCATCGGGAGGCGCCACGGCTTCTCTGCTGAAGACGCAGGTCACTCCGATTTTTTTGCCATCACGGGCCGCCCGATGGTGCTTGCGCAAGCGATAGCGCAGTTGCGCCAGCAGAGGATCGTGGGTCGTCAAAGCAAGATCATCCACATCCACTTTGTGCGCATGGCGCTTACCGCCAGCCGCCCCGACCGTGATATGCAGAGCCTTCTGGGCTTGAGCCCAGGCCGCGATGGTCGTTTTGGCCTGCACCTGATCACACGCATCAATCACCGCATCAACGGACTGAGGAAGCAAACCAAGCCAGTTGTCTGCATCCACGAATTCCTCCACGCAGTGGACGCTGCACTGAGGGTGTATTTGCGCAATCCGATCGCGCATTGCAAGAACCTTGGCCTGGCCGACGGTATCGGTAAGCGCATGGATTTGGCGATTGATGTTCGACTCAGACACGTGGTCGAGGTCAATCAACGTGATCTGCCCTACCCCACTGCGCGCCAAGGCTTCAGCGGCCCACGAGCCCACCCCCCCAACACCCACCACCACCACATGCGCCCGGCGGATACGCCGAGCGCCTTGTACGCCGTACAGCCGTTCCAGTCCGCCAAAGCGACGCTCCAGCGCTGCATCTTCAACACTCCCTGCCGGGGCTTGCAAAGGCGCTTCGCCGACCATTACTTCAATCGGGAAAGGCGCTCTTTGGCCGCCACAGCCGCCTCGGACTGCGGGTAGGCGCGTACAAGGTCTTCCAGGGTCTTGCGGGCAGTTCGCGTGTCTTTGAGTTCAATCTGGCAGTTGGCAATGGACAAAGCCGCCTCTGGCGCCCGCGCATGAGCCGGGGCATCAGACAACATCAGCTTGAAATTACCAATGGCTTCCTTGTAGTCCCGGGTAGCGTATTGGGCATTCCCAAGCCAGAAACGCGCAGATGGGACAAAACCGCTGCGCGGATACTGCCGCACAAAGGCTGCAAATGCTGCCCCAGCTTCTGGAAACTTGCCTGAGCGAAACACAGCCAGTGCGGCTTCAAAGTCCTTTTTCTCAGCAGGATCTGCCTGGAACTCCTGGCCGTCCAAGGTAACCTTCACAGGTTCAAACTGACGCAGGCGCTCGTCTACCCCCTGGGCGATGTCTTTCTGGCGCCGCTGCAAATCGGCAGCATCACGCAACAACTGTTCGTTCTGGCCGCGAAGTGTGGACTGCTCCGCGCGCAGTGTGTCAATCTGACCTTGCAGATCCAACAGACTGCGCCGCAGCTGGGCGTTCTCTTCACTGAGCCTGCGCACTTCCTCTGCGGACCGTTGCTGAGACAGCTGCATGCCATCCACGCGCTGCCGCATTTCGAGAATGGCGCGGCGGGCTTCGCCATCCTCAAAAATTGCGGCATGGCCAGTGGGCAGCAAGGCCACGGACAGCATCACTGCCGCCAGCGCCTTGAGCGGGTAGGACAAAGAAATCGTGCGCATCAACGATAGGACAGTTCAGCCCGGCGATTTTGGGCGTGCGCGTCTTCAGAATTGCCTTGGGCTGCTGGTTTTTCCTTGCCAAAGCTCACAGCTTCCATCTGGCTGTCCTGCACGCCGAGCAGAGCCAGCGAACGGCGCACTGCCTCGGCGCGCTTCTGGCCGAGCGCCAGGTTGTACTCACGACCACCTCGGTCGTCCGTGTGGCCTTCAATCATCAGCTTGCGATTGGTGCCGGCCTTGATGAAACGAGAGTGCGCCTCGATCAGCGACTGAAATTCGGGCTTGATCACGTAGCTGTCGTAATCAAAATAAACGATACGGCTCACGCCCACCGGGCCTGCAGCATCGCGGCCCGACTGGCCGAGGTCCACACCAGCAACACCGCTCTGCGCGGTATTGCCAGAGTTGGCGCCAGTATTACCACCCATGGTAGACGTGGCGTTCTTGTCTTCGACCGGCACATCGTCCAGCTTCACGCCAGAGCTGCATCCGGCAACGAGGGCGACAACGGTAAGGGCAAGGGTAAAACGTTTGATCATCCAAAATTCTCCTGAAAACTTGATACTTGAAAGTGCTGATAAGTTCATTGCTTTTGAAACGGGCCCCAATCGGGCTCACGGATATCGCCCGCCTGCCCCGCGAGCCGGGCCTTGATCTTGCCGTCCAGCGTGGTGGTCATGAGCGCTTCACGCCCTTGCTGCTGGGTGGCATAAACGATAAGGCGGCTATTGGGGGCAAAGCTGGGGTTCTCATCTGCCGTTGTGTCGGTGACCCCATTCACAGTGCCCGAGGACAGGTCCATCACGTGCAGTTTGAAAGCCCCACCGACACGGGAGATGTAGGCCAGCCAGCGGCCATCGGGGCTGACGCTGGGGGAGATGTTGTAGCTGCCGGTAAACGTCACACGTTCCGCGTTGCCGCCAGATGTGGAGACCTTGTAGATCTGCGGCGCACCACCACGGTCGCTGACAAAGTAGATGCTGCGGCCGTCACCGGAGAACATGGGCTCCGTGTCGATGCCAGCGCTTTGCATGAGGCGGCGCGGCTCGCCACCGTTGGCGTCGATGGTGTAGAGCTGAGATCCCCCGTCACGGCTGAGCGTCACGGCGAGGGATCGACCATCCGGAGCCCAGGCAGGGGCACTGTTGGACCCCCGGAAATTGGCAATCAGACGCCTGCGGCCGGAGGCCACATCATGCACATAGACCACCGGCTTGCGCGATTCAAACGACACATAGGCCAGTTGCCCCCCGTTGGGCGACCATGCAGGGGAAATGATGGGCTCCGGGCTCGACAGTGCCGATTGGGCATTCTCTCCGTCAGCGTCTGCCACCCACAGGCTGTACCGGGAGCCTGTCTTGGTGACATAGGCGATACGCGTCGAGAAAATGCCGCGCTCGCCCGTCAGCTTTTCATAGATGAAATCCGCAATGCGGTGCGACACCAGGCGCAGATCGCCTTGGGTGACCACAAAGCTTTGGCCACCAAGGTCCTGCCCCTTCACCACATCCCAAAGGCGAAAGCGCACATCGAAACGCCCATCTGCCAGGCGCGTCACACTGCCAGTAGCCAGGGAGTCCGCACTCTTCTGGCGCCACAGTGCGACATCCGGGCGCGCGGTTTCGTCCAGCACCGCGCCGGAGGCGTCTACCGCGCGGAACTGTCCGCTGCGCTCCAGGTCGGCCTGGACGATGGCCGATATTTTCTGGGGAGACTGCGCCTCGCCCCGGAACGGCGCAATTGCGATGGGCAACTGGGTCAAACCAACACCCGTGACCTCAACGCGAAATTGCGCGAGGGCGGTCAGTGCGGGGGTCGAGATCAGCGCAGCCAGCATGTGGCGGCGCAAGGGATGCGGCAAGGCCGCAGGGGATGGGTGTGTTGAGATTCGATCTGTGGTCATTGGCATCCAGCGGTGGCCGAACAAATGCCGAAAGGCAAACCCGAATGTTACACACAGCGGGGAAACCCCTGTGACAAAACGTGCGACCTCCAAACCTATTCGCACCGATTTCTTTCAGCTCACAACCTGCTGCGCAGAAATATCTCACCGGCACCTTGACCGCCCACAACCGTAGAATCCGGGCCACATGCAAGCCACAGATACGGGCGCCGCGCCTCCCAACACTCCCTCCCCGCCCGCTGCAAGCCTGGCCACACGCCTGCGCCGACTGTCTGTCTACTTTGGCAACCAGCGAATGGCCTGGAGCCTTGCCGTTGTGGCCACCCTCGTCGGCGCGATCACCGAGCCGCTGATTCCCGCATTGCTGCAGCCCCTGCTGGACCGGGGCTTCACGCAAGGCACCCTCCAACTGTGGATGGTGCCACTGGCCATCCTGGGCGTGTTTTTTGTGCGGGGCGTTGCCCAGTTCGTCGGCCAGTACGCACTGGCACGCATTGCCAACGAAGGCATGCTGACGCTGCGCCAGTCGCTGTTTGACAGGGTGCTCGCTGCCGAGATGGGCCTGTTCTCGCGCCAATCGGCCAGCACGCTGTCCAACACCGTGGTGTACGAGGTGCAAACCGGCGCAACCCTGCTCGTGCAGGCACTGCTAGGGGTATCGCGCGACGGATTCACACTGGTGGCGCTGCTGGTGTACCTGCTGTACCTCAACTGGCAGCTCACGCTGATCGTCGCCGTTGTCGTGCCGGGCGTAGCCTGGATCATGAAGACCTTGTCCCGGCGCCTTTACCACCTGACCAAAAGCAGCCAGCAGGCCACCGACGAACTCGCCTACGTGGTGGAAGAAAACGTGCTGGCCCACCGCATGGTCCGGCTGCATGGCGCGCAGCCTGGCCAGGCCGGGCGCTTCGCCGCCTTGAGCCAGAGCCTGCGGCGCCTGGCGATCAAGTCCACCATCGCCTCCGCAGCCATGACGCCGCTGACGCAGCTACTCGCCGCTGCTGCGCTCTCCGTAGTGATCTGCATTGCCCTGTGGCAGAGCCGTGGCACCGTGGACGCCAAGGATGTCACCGTCGGCGGCTTCGTGTCATTCATCACGGCCATGCTGATGCTTATTGCGCCCATACGCCGCCTTGCCGATGTCGCCAGCCCGATCACGCGGGGTGTTGCCGCCCTGGAGCGGGGGCTGGCACTGCTGGGAGACACCGGAGCCGAAGCGGGCGGCCAGTTCCGCAAGGACCGCGCCCAGGGGGCGCTGGAACTCAAGCAGGTCACGGTGTCGTTTGGCCCTGACCACGCCCCTGCACTGGACCACATCAGCTTGCGCGTGGAGCCTGGCGAAATCGTCGCCCTGGTCGGCCCCTCCGGGGCAGGCAAGACCACGCTGGTCAACCTGTTGCCACGGTTTGTGACGCCCGCTTCGGGTGAAATCCTGGTCGACGGGAACCCGTTGCCAGAGTGGGACCTCGGATCGCTGCGCTCCCAATTCGCCATGGTGAGCCAGGACGTGGTGATGTTCAACGACACCATTGCGGCCAACGTGGCACTGGGACACGCGGTGGATGAAGCACGCGTGCAGGCGTGCCTGGCGGCCGCCAACCTGGCCGAACACGTGGCAGCACTCCCCCAGGGCATGCACACGGTGGTGGGTCACAATGCCACGCAGTTGTCGGGGGGGCAGCGCCAGCGGCTGGCGATTGCGCGGGCGCTGTACAAGGACGCCCCCATCCTGATCCTGGACGAAGCCACCTCGGCGCTGGACACCGAATCCGAACGGCTGGTACAGGACGCCCTGCAGCGCCTGATGCAGGGACGTACCACCTTGGTCATTGCGCACCGCCTGTCCACCATCGAGCATGCCAACCGGGTCATCGTCATGGAGCGTGGGCGCATTGCCGAACAAGGCACCCACGCTGAGCTGATGGCGATGGGCGGACTGTACGCACGCCTGCAGGCCCGGCCTGCCTCGGGCGAAACCGCCGCATTGCACTGAACACGCTATGGCGTGCTATTGCGCGCCAATCGGCGCGCGACAACGGCCGATCCCAGCGCTACATCTACCACCGGCCCCGGTTGGGCTGGCGCTTGCGGATGGCTGCGGCGATTTTGTCGGCGGATTCGGTACGACTCACCCGCAAGGCAAAGTCGGCAGCCGTGAGCCCCAGCTGGTTCTTGAGCGTGGGGTCCGCGCCCTCATCCAGCAGCAGCTGAACGGCCTCGTTGGAACCGTATTGCGCCGCCATCATGAGGGGCGTGGTGCCGTTGGGTGATGTGGCGTCGATGTAGGCATGGTTTTCCAGCAGCAACGCGATGATGGCTACATGCTGGCGCGAACCTGCAGAGGCCGCATAGTGCAAGGGCGCCCAGCCTGTCTTGTTCACATCCGCATCGCGTGCCAGCAGCGCCTTGACGGCTTCCAGATTGCCCTTGAGTGCCGCCATCATCAAGGGACTTTCGTCCTGCGCATTGCGGGCTTCCACGTTCACCTGGCTGGATGCCAGCAAGGCTGCAAACGCTTTGGACGACCCATTCTGTAAAGCGATGGTCAGGCCCACCTGCCCTTTCGGGTCGCGCGTATTGGGATCAAAACCCCTGCGCAACAGCGCCGCAATGGCAGCATCGTCATCACGCAGGATGGCGACAAAAAAATCCTCATAGGCTCCGGCCCAGATGCCGGGGGCGGCAAGCCCCAGCGCCAGGGTGGCCAGCGCATTGCGGCGATGGCAAATCATGCGGTCACTCCCTTGAACAGAATGTCGAAGTTGCGGCTGGTGGCGTCGGCCACTTCCTCCAGCGTCAGCCCCTTGGTCTCGGCCACCTGCCGGGCCACATAAGGCACATACGAGGGATTGTTGGTCTTGCCGCGATACGGCACGGGCGCCAGATAGGGGCTGTCGGTTTCGATCAGCGTGCGGTCCAGCGGCACAAAGGCCACTACGTCGCGCAGCTCCTGAGCGCTCTTGAAGGTCACGATGCCCGAGAAGGAAATGTAGTAGCCCAGATCCAGCGCCGCACGCGCCACCTGCATCGATTCGGTAAAGCAGTGGAAGACACCGCCTGCACGGTTTCCGGGGCCGTCCTCGCCCTCTTCGCGCAAGATGGCGAGGGTGTCGTCCGACGCGCTGCGCGTATGGATGACCAAGGGCTTTTCGCACACCCGGGCCGCGCGAATGTGGTTGCGAAAACGGTCGCGCTGCCACTCCAGATCGGCGATGCTGCGCCCGCCCTTGCGATCTTCCATGCCGTAGTAGTCGAGCCCCGTTTCGCCAATGGCCACTACGCGCGGCAGGGCAGCACGGTCCAGCAGGTCCTGCACCGATGGCTCGGCAATGCCTTCGTTGTCGGGGTGCACCCCCACCGTGCTCCAGAAGTTGTCGTGCGCCATGGCCAGGGCATGCACCCCGTCGAATTCTTCCAGCGTGGTGCAAATGCAAAGAGCCCGGGTGACCTGTGCCTCGGCCATGGCCTGGCGGATGGCGGGCAGCTGGCTCACCAGTTCCGGAAAATTGAGATGGCAGTGCGAATCAGTGAACATGCGGTTTCAAATTAATCGTTTCTGGGGCGCAACGCGGGCCGTCAAAGGGGCGCAGCGCTCTGGAGCAAAGATACGCCATCCGCTCCCTCGTCGTGGGCGCCCATAAAAAATGCCGACCAGCCTGCGCAGGTCGGCACGGTGGCGGCGCCAAACTCAGATGGTCTGGGTGGGCCGGTCGGACCCCAGGGATGTGCCCAGCAGCTCCTCGATCTTGGCCTTGAGCTGGCGCGACTTTTCGTCCTTGGGAAACTGGATGCCCACGCCCTGGGTGCGGTTGCCCGCAGCCCGTGCTGGCGTGACCCATGCCACGCGCCCCGCCACCGGATAGCGCTGCGTGTCGTCCGGCAGCGTGAGCAGCACATAGACATCATCGCCCAGCTTGTAGTCCCGCTGGGTGGGGACAAAAATGCCCCCTTCGGCAAAAAAGGGAATGTAGGCCGCGTACAGGGCCCCCTTTTCCTTGATGGCCAGCTGCATGACGCTGGGGCGGGGGGCGGTGGATGGACTGCTCATGGATGGATGGGTGCGGCTCAGTGCTTGGAGTGTAGGGTGTTTCGCGCCTGGGCGACAAGCGCCTCCAGCATGAGGCCAGCATTGAAAGGATGGTCCGCCGTGCGTGCAGCCTTGGCCAGTGCGCGCGACCAGCGGGTCAGAGCACCCAACGGCGGCACCGCCTTGGGCAGGTCTGCGGGTGCAAAGTAGCGCGGCGCGCCGCCTACGCTGGCCGCCAGCAGGTCATGGCAGAGCTTTTGCAGTGCGTCGATCACCTGCGCGGGCGACCAGTCCCCCAAGGCAGTCACATCGCCCTTGGCCACCGCCTGCGGCAAGGCCGACCAGGCTTGTGGACTGCGGCCCGAGCGCGCCAGTGCCAACGCATCGTCGGGCCGCCCGCCTGCGGCCCGCAAAAACGACACAGCGGCATCCGCAGCGATGCCCTGCCCTTGCAGCCACTGCAGCATCTGGTCCTGTGCGGGCCAGACCATGGTGTGGCCCAGGCAGCGGCTGCGAATGGTGGGCAGCAATTGGTGCGCCGCCTCGCTGGCGAGTACAAAGCGCACGTCACCCGGCGGCTCCTCCAGGGTCTTGAGCAAAGCATTGGCCGTGATGTGGTTCATCTGCTCGGCCGGGTACACCAGCACCGCCTTGCCTTTGCCGCGCGCCGAGGTGCGCTGCGAGAACTCCACCGCATCGCGCATGGCTTCCACGCGGATCTCGCGGCTGGGCTTGCGCTTCTTGTCGTCGATGTCCGCCTGGGCCTTTTCCGACAAGGGCCAGCCCAGCGCCATCATCTGCACCTCGGGCATCAACACACACAGATCGGCGTGGGTGCGCACGTCGATGGCGTGGCAACTGCTGCATTGGCCGCACGCGCCCTGCTCGGTGGGCGCATCGCACAACCAGGCCCGCACCAGCTCCATACCCAGGGCGTACTGGCCCAGGCCCGACGGCCCCTGCAACAACCACGCGTGGCCGCGCTGGGCCAGCAGGCTGGTACGCTGCGCGGCAATCCACGGCGCCAATGCCAGTGTGGCCTCGCTCATTGTGGCCCCCCCTGGGACGCCACCATGATCGCCAGCCACCCCTTGCGCACAAACACGCTGGTGAGCTGCTGCCACACGCGGTGGCGGTCTTGGGCCGCGTCCAGGCGTGCAAAGCGCTGCGGCGCTGCAGCCGCGCGGTCGGCATAGCCCTGGGCAACGCGGCGGAAGAACTCCACAGGCTGGGCCTCGAAACGGTCGGGCACGCGCGCACCGGCCAGGCGTTGTGCAGCCACTTCCGGCGCCAGGTCAAACCACACCGTCAGATCGGGTTCACGCATCAAATCTGCCTCTGGCGCAAGTCCAGTCTGCGCAAGACGCTCCAATATTAATAGCACATCAAGATCAAAGCCGCGCCCCGCGCCCTGGTAGGCAAAGGTGGCATCGGTGAAGCGGTCGCACAGCACCACATCGCCCCGCGCCAGGGCGGGCTCGATCACATTGCGCAGGTGATCCCGGCGGGCCGCAAAAATCAGCAGCGACTCGGTGAGCGCATCCATCGGGTCGTTGAGGACCATCTCGCGCAGTTTTTCGGCCAGCGGCGTGCCGCCTGGCTCGCGGCTGACGGTGACAGCACGGCCCTGTGCCCGAAAGGCAGTGGCCAGCCCCTCGATGTGCGAGGACTTGCCCGCACCGTCGATGCCTTCAAAGGTGATGAACAGACCGGGTCGTGACATGAAAACCTTGGTGGAAGAATCTACTGCTGGCCGCGTTGGTAGCGGTTGACGGCACGGTTGTGCTCCTCCAGCGACGTGCTGAAGTGGCTGGCGCCATCGCCCTTGGCCACAAAGTACAGGGCGCGCGTGGCGTCCGGCTGCACGGCGGCCAGCAGCGACGCCTTGCCGGGCATGGCAATGGGAGTGGGCGGCAGGCCTGCGCGGGTGTAGGTGTTCCAGGGCGTGTCCGTCTGCAAGTCGCGGCGGCGCAGGTTGCCATCAAACTTCTCGCCCAGGCCGTAGATCACCGTGGGGTCGGTCTGCAGCAGCATGCCCACGCGCAGCCGGTTGGCAAACACGCCCGCAATCTGGCCCCGGTCGCTGGCCTTGCCCGTTTCCTTCTCCACAATGCTGGCCAGAATCAGAGCCTCTTCGGCCGACTTGAGGGGTGTGTCCGCCGCGCGTTGCGCCCAGGCGGCTTCGAGGCGGCGGTCCATGGCATGCATCGCCCGGCGCAACACAGCGATGTCGCTGGAGCCTTTGGCGTAGGTGTAGGTGTCCGGAAAGAAGCGCCCCTCGGGTGGGACACCGGGGCGGCCCAGCTGGGCCATCAGCGCTTCGTCGGTCAGCGTGGCAACGTCGCGCTTGAGTTGGTCTTCCTTGGCCAGCGCCTGGCGCACCTGGCGCCAGTTCCAGCCCTCGACCAGGGTGATGGCGCGCAGGCTCTCTTCGCCGCGCACCAGCTTTTGCAGCAGGCTGCGGGGCGTGGTGCCAGGGGGGATTTCATAGTTGCCGGCCTTGATGGCGCGGTCCTGGCCCGAGAAGCGGAACCAGGCGTAGAGCATGCGGGCATCCACACGCGCGCCTGCAGCCACCACATCACGTGCGACGCCCCGGGGCGTGGTGCCGGGCTCGATGGCCAGCTCCAGAGGCTCGCTGCCGGTCACCAGCGGCTGGTGCAGCCACCAAAAAGCCGCACCACCGGATGCGATCAAAACCAACGCGATCAAAGCCAGTAAACGTCGCACAACCCTGCCGTCTGTGTGTATGAAACAGGGCATCATAATTCAGCGATGACTTACCCCCTGAACGGCATTGCCCCCCTGTCCCACCTGGGCGTGATTCGCGTGGAAGGCGAAGACGCCGCCAAGTTTCTGCACGGCCAGCTCACCCAGGATTTCGCCCTGCTGGGCATGGACCAGGCCCGCCTCGCAGC
>Ga0160492_100984_pt1 | contig 11877 bp, 7 predicted proteins | sample DID2MG_FD_108258 | JGI IMG/M metagenome (GOLD analysis project Ga0160492, IMG submission 108258) | Enriched soil microbial communities from UW Madison campus, WI, USA - DID2877_E24_FP2 MG | ecosystem: Environmental > Terrestrial > Soil > Unclassified | place: USA: Madison, Wisconsin | collected...
AAATGCCACCACACTCAATATAAAAAATGGTCTATCAAACCCAGTCTTACTTTCATATCTGAGATGCATTCCCAAAGACAAGTTTGACGCCGTAGTTCAATCGCCACAGGACCTCGTAGAGAAGTACTTTAGCTTCTTACTCGAACGCGAACAGACTCGTCAGGATCTAAAAATGAGTGTTGACACCCAGAAGTCAATACTAACTCTGATCGCGGGTGACATGATATCCCTCGGCTACACATCGGAGCATCGTGACTATATTGTCGAATTGGTACAACGATCGTGTCTCCAAGAACTTGAAGCCTCTCTAGCACTGTATCCAGCCACAGAACGCCCTGACAGGGAGTTTCTTGCGAACAAGATCGCCAGCCATGCACTGCTTGATCGAAGCAACAAGGAAGAGAGCAAAATTGGCTTCATAAACGAATTCGTCCTAGGATACTTTGTCTCAACCAATATCTTGCTTAATCCGGATTGGCTGAATGACGATCTAAGATTTCTTGAGCCGGCAGTAACCTCTTATGGACCTAGAATCAGTAGTGAAAAAAATGCGCTACTGGATCGAATTAGAACTTCGCTCGAATTCACCTCGATCTCTTATCGAATAGATTTCACCGCCAAGTTGAGCGGCGGAGTGGACTTCCCGCTTTCATCCGACGAAGCTGAAGGGCTGGATTTGGATAGTGTCATTTTGGGATCCTTGCCTATCAACGACTTTCAGTTTAATGATTGCACTTTCAGAAACTGCCAGTTTATGTTGGCATCAATGGCAAATGTAACGTTTTTGAATTGCAAATTCTATGGATCCAATGCCGCGCTTGGCACATCAGACGGCAAAATTTATCTATTGGGAGATTCGGGTGATACTGCCTTCCTTCGCGAGGCGATCCAGGCCGGTGTAGCGGAGCCAGTGCAGCCGGAAGATTATTCACAGCTACTCGAGCGACATGTTCTCGAGAAGTTCTGGCCTATCGGGCGTGAGAAATTAATGCATAAACATCGGCCAATTTCTGGAATTTGCACGGCAAGTGGCGAGTACAAGCCAAACGAAATGTTTGAGGCAATAGTTCGCCTCAAGAAGAATGGACTTCTTCTGCAGCCTAACCATGCATCCTTTGTTGAACTGAATTTCGATCGTCTACCAGAGATTCGGCGAATTCTCGGGAGACCATGATGCAGAGCAATTTTAGGCATATCGCCGAGGATCTTCGTCGCCAAGTTGAGGACTCTCTTTTTAGTGTTGGCCTTTTGTCTAGGGTATTTGCCAGAGGCAAAGACCCTGAATCGCTTAATGAAAAATTGCGGCGAGAGCCAGGAAAATACAGCACTGGAGGAAAACTTGTTCAGGACACCATTGGAATTAGGGTCGCTCTTTATTTTCCTGAAGACATTCCACTTGTAAAGTCGATCCTAGAATCCAAGTATGTTTTTGATCTTCCGTCATCGACCATAGATACGCCAGATCGGGACCAGTTCTCAGTGACTCGATACAACTTAGTTTTCAGGCTTCCTGAAGACCTCGTAGGCAATTTTCAACGCGTCGCAGCCGGCGGACCGCTGGATACTTGCTTCGAGGTGCAATTGCGAAGCATTCTCTCCGAGGGATGGCACGAAGTTGAACATGACCTACGCTATAAGGCCAAGGAGAGTTGGTATGGGCATGATGATTTAGGCAGAGCTCTGAACGGAGTCGTAGCGACACTGGAGACCTCTGAATGGAGTATGGGCAGAATATTTGATGAACTGGCGTACCGACACTACAAAAGCAAAAATTGGTCGGCAATGCTCCCAAATCTGATGAGAATTCGAATGCGAGGGCAGGTATCCGAAGAGTTAGCGCGGGTTTTGAATGCAGATACTGCCGCAGCTAAGGATCTAGTCCGTGTCGATCGATCAAAGCTTATTAAATGCATGTTCGCTGCTCGGCCGCGCGTTCCCCTGACCATGGAGAATTTGATTTATTTTTGGAACGCCATTGGTCCACGACACGCCGCACTGACAGCACTTACGCCGGCATTGGTGTCTGAGTCGGCGAGTTCAATACATAGCTGATGTTGGATCTGATACAGGTTGCAGCTGACACCTAACCCTCGCTCAAACTGAACCCGCGGCAGCAGGGCGCAGTGCCTGCCTCTATGCAGCGCCGAGCTCGAATGTTGAAAGTCAGCTATTGGCGGCCGAATTCACCGACAGCTTAGACCGCTGCGGGTCGAGAGTTTCCGTTCGCCCGAGCCTTGACCGGTCATTCGGGATCTGGCTGCGCCCACACGCTGACGAGTACCCGGTCTCGGGGGTAAAGCGGTAGTAGACGGCCTCGCGAGTCGAATGACAGCGGATGGACGCCGCCGACGTTCAGTTGGCGAGCAGTGAATGACTCCGACCAGCCTCAAGCAGCCGCGCCAAATGTCGGTTGCGCAGCGATGGCAAGGTTGACCGAATGCGCCGCAATCTGGGCAGGTGCCCTCTGGACGATCTCATCCAACCCTGCGATCAGCTAAAACAGCGACAGAGTCGGCATGGTCAGGAACGTGCGTGCTAGCGTTCCTTGCACAGCTGTCTGGCACTGGCCAACAGGAATGCGCGCGTGCCCGGCACACTCAGCCCATCGAGTGCGCCATCATCTTCCGCTCCAGTGGCCAGCCAGGCGTGCATTGCGGCCTGCGCCACCTCCAGATGAAACTCTTTCAGCAGCAGGTTGACCAGCGGCGCCCCTGCCGCAGGGTCTGCGATCTGCCTTAGCGCCATGGCCGCTCCCTGGCGGCGGCGCGCGTTGGGGCTGCTCAGTTGATCGACCAGTGCAGGCACAGCCGCTCGATCGCCCAGACGGCCCAAGGCCTCCAATATCGCCTCGGTGGCCACATCGGCCTGCAGCGCCCGTATCAAATCGGGAACCGCCTCGCGCGTGGCTGCTTTCGCCAGGGCTTCGGTGATCAGCCGGGCGTCAGCGGGCGACTCAGCCAGCGGCAATGCAGCAGCCAGCGCTGCACAGGCCTCAGCGCAGGGCGTGGCCAACAACGACTGCATGGCCGCGTCCCGCAATGGGTTGCGGCGGACCATGAGAGGAGCCAACAACCCGGCCCCTTGGGGGTCGCGGAACTCGGCAAGCGCCGCAATGTAGCGGTATCGCGTGCCGTCGCTGGCCTCCTGGGCTGCGCCGATCAGCGCAGGCAACACCTCAGCCCCTTGCGCAGCCAGGGCTGCGCAGACATGGTGGACATACTCGTTGCGGATGCCGGGCAGCAGGCCCAAGAGCAGGGCCTGCACCTGGGGCCCGCGAAGATTTTTGCAGGCGTACGCCACGGCGCAGGCGTTCCAGTGATGGGGATCGTCTTCCAATGCCCGCGCGAAACCTTCGAAACCCTCCGCACAGCCCATGGAGGCCAGCGCCTCGGCCACACTCACGGTGTCCCCGCTGAAGAGCTGGGGCAGAAGGGCGAGCAGATGCTCTGCCGCTTCCTCGGACGCCGTGCGCGCCAGCTGCAGCGCAGCGGCACGGCGAACCTGCAACGACGCCGAATGCAATCCGGCGCGGGGCCACTGCTGCTCGCCGGGCCCTTCCAGCTGGGCCAACACCTCGGCAAATTCGCTGGCATCGCGCGGTGTCCTGGCCTGCTCCAGCGCGGCCATCAGTTCGGGCACGGCTTCCTGCGCCTTCAGTGGGCCCAGCGCCGGGGCGGCAAGGGCTACACCGGCACGCAGCAGTGGCGTGATCGCACGCGCGTCGCCCAACTCGCCAAGCACCTTGACCAGCTCCCTCCGCAGCTCCAGCGGCATCCCGCGGCGCGGGTGTTCAAACGTCTCGATCAGCGGGACCACCGCCGCCGCATCGCCCAGGCGCCCTAGTGCGCTGATACAGGTCAGGCGGACTCTCGCGTCTGCGTCGCCGAGTCCTTCCGTCAGCAGGTCCAGGTTAGTGCGTGTGGATTTCTGGATCACCGCGCTGCACAGCGTGTGGATCACCTCGCCAAAGTCCTTCTTTTTGTCGGCCTCTTCACGCCGCAGCGTGCGGATGGCCTCCAGCAGGTCGGCAATCCAGTGCTCGTCGGCGTGGCTGTGGATGGACGTCGCGGCATACTCGCGCACCGCCGCGCTGCGGTGGCCCAAGGCCTTGAACAATGGCGCACGCGCCTGCGGCGATGAGATACGGCCCAGGTACATGAAACCCGAGCAGGCTTCGTCAACACTCTTGGACTTGGCCATGCCCAGGTACAGGGGCAACGCATCATTGGAGGGACGGATCAATAAAGCCTGCCTGGCTGCGTCCGCCACCTTCGCGTCTTCGTCCAGCGTGGCTTTCAGCAAAAGCGCTGGAGCACGATCCGCCAACACCAGCAGTGCATTTCGGGCCAAGGGCAGCTGATTTGCCGGCGCAGACCGTAGGAATGTCGTGATGGCCTCGAAAGCCACTGCGGGGGCAGCGAGAGAAAGCGCTTCCAGAGCCAGAAACACGTCGACATTTTTTGTGGAGCTCTGCAGCTGGTCTGCAAGTGCTCGGCTTAGATTTTGATTCATGAGTGATGGATGGCCCCGGCAGGATTGCCTGGGTGCTACTTGCCCAAGAAACGGTCCCTACATGGCAACCCGACGGCCAACCGCAAATACAGGCCCGTCTGGCCCGCTTTGCATCATAGATGCCGTGCCAAGGCTGTCGCTGGACAAGTCGTCCACCGGTAAATCGTCCGCTTGCTGGGCTGCAAGCCAGTGCAGCGTGCTTACAAACACGTCGGCATGAACCTGTCGCAGAGCGGGGACGTGGCGGTACCAGCCCATACGCGCTCAGCCGAGCTGTCGAGTTGCGATTCCGCGGATCAATCCATTCAGGGGCCGATGGCGGGGGTGGAGCAGCGCAAATACGGGACCGCAAATGACCCAGATTGGTCTGAAGCTGTCACGCCGAAGTCGGTTCTGCAGCGGGAGCAGTCGATCGCAACCAAATCATGGGCGACGGGTTTGGAGGGCAAAGCAGTGCGTCGCGAAGAGCCAGCCGAGTACTACCGACTATTTGCCCGCGCTTTGAGTGGACACTCCGTAACCACTCAACGTCTCTACGACCAGCGCCAGAGAAGCGTTGAGCGTTGCCTATGAGAGGCAGTAGGTGGAGTACATGACCGCCACTGGAATACCCTTCAGTGCGTTGCGCACAGCATTGCTAACTATGCAGGCCCAGGATCGCCTCCGCGACGCGTCGGGCACCTGAAATGGGGTTGTTCAAGCTGATCGTCGCGGGAAGTTCCACGCGGAAGGTGAGCGACTGTGCGTCCACATGCTGGTGGGTGACCACGTCATCGTGCCGCAGGACCTCGACGGCTGGGTCTGCCATGTCGTAGCCTCGGACGAAGGTCACGCTAAACGGAGTGGTGAACGGAGCCTCTTTGGCCATTTTGGCATGTTCGTATCCGATACCCGACTCCGAGCCGTACATGGAAACGCGTTTAAGAAACTCGTCCACCAACCCGCTAGCTCCGCTCGCGGTGAGTCGCGCCACGATGCTATTCACCAGTGATGGGATCGATGAGGCAGGCACGTTGGGATCTGTCTGTCGCAGGCCGATGCTTACGAGGAGCAGGCGCGATTCACCGGGGCCGTCATCAGTGGCGGCTGCAGGCTCAATCTGATGCACGCCTTGAACGGCGTGACTTGAGGTGGTGTGAGTCGTGGTCTTTATCTCCACGCCCGTACCCTCCCACTTGATGTCTCTTGCTGAGCGGCGCCAGCCATCCCAAGCCTGGACGACCGGCCCAACGTACATATCATCTGCGCGGCGGCAGAGAGCGTCGAGAAGGAGCAATTCACCGACAAGTCCGAGGATGGCGTTCTCGGATATCTCCAGACGCTTGATGGCGAGTTCGATCAGGGGCTCGGTAACGGCGAAAGCACGCTCCAGATTGGCGTCAGCTTTCTCGCGCAATAGTTCGACGGCAATAAATGCACCAACCTGGTCGAAGTGCCCCAGAGCAGGTAAAAGGATGCGGTTTGCGCTCAGTGGCGGCTGGTTTTCACGGTGCCACGAGTGGTAGTGAATCGCTGACTTCAACGTGGTGGTCCGGGGCTTAAGCTGATCGCCTGCAAGGAACAGTTCCAGGTGTCCGCGACTGTTCCTGGCGACACCGACCACCTGAGCGTCGGTCAACCAATTGATGGTTCGGTCATTGCCGGTGAGACCCGCTGGCACGGCATTGATCTGCTTGAGAACTTCTTCGTAGCTAGTCATGGAAGGCTCCTTGTCGCGGTAGCCGCCCCAGCACGGGTAGCTGCGAATTGTTCGGGACCTCCCGCAGGTAGGCAAACTCCGACTGCGATCGTGGGGTAAAGGTCGACCGAAAGTTCATTGACGTAAAAGAGGATCTGACCGTCGGAGCCGCTGGGTCGCCATGTTGTGATGCCGCTGGGCGGCGCGGCACCGAAGCGGTGGTAGTAGTCGAAGTAGACGTCGCCGCGATACTGGCCTGGACCGGCGTTGGGGTCGCTCGCTCCCCAAGTCGTCTCGAGTTCGCCTCCGACCACTCTCTTTTCGGTAGCGCGAATCTTGAAAGGGAGCCGCGCCAGCGGACCACTTGACACCTCAGCACCACCTCCGTAGCGAATACCGACCCAGAATCGCGGCTGCTCAGCCGCCTTGCGACTTAGGTCGGCGTAGGACCACAATTCGCCGGGGCGCCCGGTAACAAACAGTCCCGTGATTGAGCGAGTTAGGCTGGCCGACCAAAGTCGAAGGTAGGCGGCGATGGCATAAGGGCATGCGCGCCGGGTCAAGTCCCCCTCACCGTGCCTCACAGGGGGGCGGTAGAACGGGCGGTCTGAGAGTGGGCTGACCGCGTGTGCTCGGGCTTCGATGCGACTCCAGAAGTCCGCCTGGAAACCCTCGCTCCCGGGCCGGTACTGGGCAAAAGTCAGGCGGTCCAAGAGTTCGGCGGCTTCTGTGAGTTTGAGCGGCACGTCCAGGATCCGGCCTCGCTGCACATCGGCCACAGTGAGATCGCTGGAAGGTCGTGCAAACAGCTCTGCAACGACGTCTGCATTAGGATCCTCCTGCTTGCCGCTATTGATGACGGTGACGAAGGGGCGTGCTCCTGGAGACAGGGGAAGGTTGCCAATGCCCGTTATCTTTCCGGTGGCCTCGAAGTTGAGGCCCTGCAAAACAGCCGGATCAGGGGAGCCGTTCATCATGCGCTCGGTGATAGCTGTGCGCACCGCTTCGTCGACATCGTGGTAAGCGCGGAAAAGTTCGAGTTGAGTGTTCGAGGCGAAGACGCGGCACAGTTCGATATAGGATCCGCGATACCCGAACCAGCGCTGCATCTGCATCTGACTGTCGGCTAGTGGGTTGGCCGATGAACGTTGGAAGAACGCTGTGGTCATCCCTTCCAGGGTCAGTCCCCTGGCCATGACGTTACCTGAGACGAAGATCGTGCAGATGTCGCGGGCCGCTCTCCACTTGCCGGTTGACGGGTCCTGACTAGGCTTGTAGGAAGGACGGTCATCGGCACTCGGGTCGCTGTTGACCACTGCCACCCGAGTTCCTGGGATCACCTCGTCGATGAGCAGGGTTTCGATGGTCTGCCAGTCTGGAAAGGTTAGCGGCGGCAGAACGTTGAACTCACCCTCTATTGCTTCAGCGGAGGCTCGGTACTTGTCGAGCCATTGCGCCCACGGGGCGGGGTCAGCCTGTAGGGCATTCACCAAACTGGCAGGGAGCCTTGCCTCGCCTGCTTCAAGCAAATTCCGCGCCGTCGCCCGGTCCTTGATCCCTGCCCAAAGTAGGATGTCCTCAGCGCCCCGGAAGTGATCCGTGATCGCGGCTGAGGGGTGGTAGAGCATTGAGTGCGGCGGTGCCACGCAGGCAAAGGCTTCGTGTTCGGCGTCGAACTGGGCAGTAATAGCGGACGTCGGGCCAATCCTGCCAGAGCGGTGCAGGCGGATGGCGCCCGCCACCAAGAAAGCTCGGACGGCGTCGGCGAGGTCCTGCTGCACTGAGTTGGTGGTAGGCACGCACAGTCTGGCTTCCTCCGCGCGACGGTAGAAGACCTCACCGCCGGTGTAGTAGGAGCGGATTCCCACAGCCTCGGGGTAGGTTGATGAGCGAGGAGCGCTGAGGTTACCTGGGTCGGTGGTGTCTACTGGATGACCAACGTCGAGCGGCGTGCGAAGAGCGATCAGGAAGTCCCGCGGCGCCAGTGGATTGTGGTCCTCCTGAAGGAGGTTGGCCTGGGGTGTCGCCGTGTAGGCGATGTAGGTCGAGAACAGATTTTCTGGTGAACGTTGGGGTGGATCCCAGAGGTTAGCGATCGCACGCGGGATCTGTTTCAATCTGCCGTAAATGGGATCCTGCGAAGACTCAACGATGGCATCGAGAATAGAGCCATCGTCGGCCTCGTCATCAAGCACGAGCATTTGGACGGTGCGATCAAGCTCCTTGACTGCGCTAAAGACGTTGTCACGGAGGCTCGCTGCCAAGGCATGCAGATGGTCAGTCTGCTTCATCGCCACGATGATCAGTGGCTTACCCTGACTAAGGCGTTGGCGAACCTGAGCCGGCGCCAGCCGGTAGGTGGTTGTCAGTGGAAGTGTCTGCTCTGACATTGCGATGCCAGGCGGCGGGCACAGCAGGCGACGCTTGATCTTCTGTGCGTTATCCTCCCCAGAGTCCAACTGCTGCACTAGTCTCTCATAGGTCTGGCGCCACAAGGAAAGACGAGTCCCTGCGAGTACGACGATGATGTCTATGCCGTTGTCGATGGCCAGCGCTGAGACACCCAGCATAGAAGCGGTCTTGCCCGACTGGACCGAACCCATTACAAGTCCCGTGCGCGAGCGGCGGGATGACCACTCTTCGGGTTTCGCGGTGTCGGCTGACAAGATTCCGCGCTGAAGAATGAAGCGAGAGTCTGCTTCAACTGAGGCACGCGCTGTTTCGGTCAAGCCGGTGAGTTGAGCCTTGTAGCGGGCCCACCACGAGTCCGCTTCCTGCGGAACGGGTGGATGGAAGTAGACGTGCTCGACGAGCGGGGAGCTTACTGGCACCGATCTCAACTCTTCGGTTTGATGAGCATCCGCTGCAGGGACAAGTAGCCGCAGGACCCGAACTGTAGGCGTACTGCCTGAACTGCTTCATCAGGGTCGATGTCCAATAGTTCGAGGAGACTTTTGCTGATCCTGGCGATGTAGTCCCACTGGGTTTTCGTCTGCGTCTTTTCGGGGCGTTTCCAGTCCGTGGATTCCTCGCTCGCAGTTCGGATCGCATCACCATTAGCCTCGATGCGGTCCTCTATGTCGTTCGGCGATGCCGCTAAGGCCATGGTAATGCCCACGAGGGAACCTACGAGTTGCAGTTCCTGCCACTTGGCACCATTGCCGCCGTCCTTGAATTGATCGGACCACAATTCATCGTGCGAGGAGTGAAGTTCGACGGCTTTTAGCAGCAGCGAGAACAACTTGGTCAACGTCGGGGAGTGGGCTAAGGGATGTGACTTGCTATTCTGAATCTTGATCAGCAACTGGTCGATATAGCGACTAGTCGATGCCAGGTCTTTTCCAGCTGTGTCATGCACAAGAATCGAGATGACCCACGCGAGAAGCTTAGTGCGCTTGTAGCGTGTGTCCCCAAAACCGTAGCTCCTAAGCGCCTCACCGAGGCGGCCAAGATCGACGACACCTGCCAGCGATTCGGCGATTTTGGCGACATCAGTGTTCGGGTCGGCGTCGCCGGCGGCGGCGAGAGTCGCGCGGGTGAGTTCTACCTCGTGGTAGACGGCGTTACGGATCTCTTCCGCGTTCAGGTGCACGCCCTGCTTGTTGTAGAGGCGAAAGACTTCATGAATCTGGGCTTGGCTCGCCCGTGTGTATTCGATGACGGGGATTTTGTAATCCACGGGGTCCTCGAACAAAGCATCGACGTTGATTTGCTGACCAGCGACGTTAATCTCTTGGCCCTTGATCTGCGTGTAGTACTTACCACGGAGAGGTTCAAGGTATGGACCGACCAATCCGCCGTCTCCGGTTGAGCGCAACTTGAACGGGAAGTAATAGTCGTCTTCATGCTCGGCCTTGAGTGCATATCCCTCCAACGCTTTCCACGCACGTCGGAAGGCCGGGTAGTCGTCGTTGAACAGATCCGTCAAGTTCCTGTGACCGCTGTTGTCGAGACGTCCTTGTTCGTTGAACTTTTTTCCACTGTGCCGGGCGGTGACTTCAGCAACCTTCTGCTTGGCAACGGGGTGTTTTCCCACAAACCTGAGGATGGCCGTGAGCCTCTGCTTACCGTCGACGACCTCATGCGGGGTGGAAGGCCCGGTTCTCAACAGTATGATGGACGGTAAGGGAACGCCCCGGAGGATGGACTCTATCAGGGACTGCCGGTCGCCATTGCTCCAAACGTCACCTCGTTGGTACGACGGCGTTAGGTTAGGCGCTTTCTTGGTGAGTTGGAAGATAGGCCAGACGTCGGCCTTTGCCGTGACCGGTTCCGGGCTCAACGGTTCCTCGCTCACGTCGATCTCGGCCCACGCGTCAGCCCAGGACTGGGTAGCGGTCGCACGGCTAGTGCCTTTGGTCTCAAGCTCTTCGAGAAAGTCGGCCTGCAGCCGACAGGCGGTGTCCACGCGCTCGTTCAGACGTTCTAGCGCGCGGATGGTCAGTGGTGGGGACGTGGCCCCGGAGGGGAGGATGTCGGTGGGATCGAGTTCGAGTTCAGCGATGAGCGCCTGAAGGAAGGGTTCGCCGCCGGTGCGGGGGAGGTCATCGCTGAGGTACAGCCAGCCTTGGATCTCAGCCAGTTGGTTCATCCATGCGTCGGAGGCGAAGTCGACGTCTACGCTGCTGAACATCGAAGACACTGGGGAAACGCCGTTGGGTGTGTCTGAAGCCTCCGAGAGGGTCGCCAACCCGTCCGCGAGGCTCTCCAACAATTGGACCCGCGGATCCTCCTCATCCAAGTCGCCGTTCTCGTGTTCGATGTGGTCAGTCATGCAGTAGCCCTCAACGGTTCGAGGTCAGAGTTAATGATGGGGGTAGGACGGATGAGCTTGCACAGCAATCGTTCTGCGATCGCTTTGACGACCTGGGCGTTAACTGCATTGCCGAGGGCCTTATACGCATTGATGTCGGACGCCGGTAACTGGATGCCGCCGAGACACTGAAGTTCAGCGCACTCGGCTGGAGTCATGTAGCGACGTTTACCGGCCAGGTTAGCACCGAGGATGGGCACCTGGGTCTCCGTGAAGGCGATGAGACTTGGGGAGGTCGTGGGACGCTTGACCCGCAGCCCAGACGCGCGCACCTGCAGCACGAAGTTGTCGATGTCGCGCTCTTCACCCTGTGCGTTCCACTCCAGCTTTTGGAAGCTGGAGTGGAAGTCTTGAGGGCGCCACTTTTCTAGCCAGGGATCAATCCAGGGCCGGTTGGCTTGGTAGAACTCACGGTTTTGCCTGATGAAAGTCCGTTTCCATTGTGGGAAGTGGAAGTCACCTGCGCGGTTGGCATGGCTCGGTATCCGCGTGATTTGCTCGTCAATCGTGCACTCGAGGGATTGGCCGAAGCTGCCCTTGAAGCCCATCTGGCGAAGACCCCACACAGGTCTGCTAGCCCAAACTCCTGGCGGAGTTTCGTCTTCGTAGGGGTAGGTCGCCCCGAACTCCATCGCCCAGATCGGGAAGGAAGGCAGTTTCAGCGCAGCTGGTGAGCGGCGCAGGAAGTCGCCCCACATGTCGATAGCTCGCAGCGTCTGTTCCGGGATGGCGCGCCTGGAATGTGCTTCTTGGTGCAATACCCAGTGGATTTCGGTGGGACCCTTGTGCTTCGCCGGCCACTCGAAATAGTCGAGACCCTTGAGGGAACCGACGAAGTAGGCGCGGTTTCGCACTTGTGGTATGCCGAACTCGT
>Ga0160492_101032_pt1 | contig 11374 bp, 14 predicted proteins | sample DID2MG_FD_108258 | JGI IMG/M metagenome (GOLD analysis project Ga0160492, IMG submission 108258) | Enriched soil microbial communities from UW Madison campus, WI, USA - DID2877_E24_FP2 MG | ecosystem: Environmental > Terrestrial > Soil > Unclassified | place: USA: Madison, Wisconsin | collected...
CGCGCGCAAGAACCGCCGCATGGTCACCATGCACGACTTCGAGCACGCCAAGGACAAGGTCATGATGGGCGCCGAGCGCCGCTCGATGGCCATGAGCGAGGACGAGAAGAAGCTGACGGCCTATCACGAGGGCGGCCACGCCCTGGTGGCCCTGAACGTCCCGGTCGCCGACCCGGTCCACAAGGCCACCATCGTGCCGCGCGGCCGCGCCCTCGGCATGGTCATGCAGCTGCCGGAAGGCGACCGCTACTCGATGAGCTACGACATGATGACCTCGCGTCTGGCCATCATGATGGCCGGCCGCGTGGCGGAAGAGCTGATCTTCGGCAAGGAGAAGATCACCTCTGGCGCGTCGAGCGACATCAGCGCGGCCACCAACCTGGCCCGCAACATGGTCACCCGCTGGGGCTTCTCCGACGACCTGGGCACCGTGGCCTATGGCGACAACCAGGAAGAGGTGTTCCTGGGCCACTCGGTGGCGCGCACCCAGAACGTCTCGCCCGACACCATGGTCAAGATCGACGCCGAGGTCCGTCGCCTGGTGAAGGGCGGCGAGGACGACGCCCGCCGGATCCTGACCGAGAAGCTGGAAGACCTGCACTCGGTCGCCAAGGCCCTGCTGGAGTTCGAGACCCTGAGCGGCGACGAGATCATCGGCGTCACCAAGGGCGTCACGCCGATCCGCGAGGAGACCGAGGAGAAGAAGCCGACGGGTCCCGTCGCTTCGGTGCCGGTCTCGCCCACGGGCGTCACCGCCTAAGGCGCGAACCAGCCTTTGTAAGACCGCGAAAGCCGGATCCGCTCGTCGGGTCCGGCTTTTGTTTTGCTCCACCGGTCGTCCACCGCTTCCTGCGGCCCCGTTCTGGTCTTCCCGGGCGAGGGGGTGGTACAGCTTCCCTTCGGAGTTGAAACGCAAGGGAACGCGCATGAAGACGTCGATGCTGGGCCTGATGGCCGGAGCCCTGGTCGCGACCACCCCTCTCGTCGCCGCTACAGCCGCTTTCGCGGCGCCGGGCGACATCCATGTCGACGGCATGACCGGCCCCGAGGTCGCCAAGTGGCTGCAGGACGCCGGCTACAAGGCCGAGCTGACCAAGGACGAGACCGGCGACCCGATGATCAAGAGCGCCGCCGGCGGCGTGAACTTCACGGTCTATTTCTACGACTGCACCGCCAAGCCGCGCTGCAAGGCCCTGCAGTTCGCCGCCAGCTTCGACCTGAAACAGCCGATGTCGGCGGCCAAGATCAACGAGTGGAACCGCCAGAACCGCTATCTGAAGGCCTATATCGACGACGAAGGCGACCCCTACGTCCAGTACGACGTTAACATCAACGCCGGCCGCAGCACGGCCGTGCTCGAAGACGACTTCGGGGTCTGGACCTCGATGATCGACGATTTCACCACCTTCATCGGCTGGTGACGACAACGACCCACGGGTCTAAACCCACGCCCATGATCCATGCCGTCCCGCGCGTCATGGGCGTGGTCAATGTCACGCCCGACAGCTTCTCGGACGGCGGCCGGTTCTTCGATCCCGCCGCCGCCCTGTCTCACGCCCGCCGGCTGATCGACGACGGCGCGACCATCCTCGACATCGGCGGCGAAAGCACCCGGCCGGGCGCGGACCCGGTGTCCGAGGCCGAGGAGATCGCCCGCGTCGTCCCGCTGATCCGCGCCATCCGCGCCGAGAGCGACGCGGCGATCTCGATCGACACCATGAAGCCGGGCGTGGCCCGCGCCGCCGTCGCCGCCGGGGCCGATATCTGGAACGACGTCGCGGCCCTGCGCTTCGCGCCCGACGCCCCCGAGGTCGCCGCCGAGCTGGGCTGCGAAGTCATCCTCATGCACATGCGCGGCGAGCCGGGCACCATGCAGGACGAGCCGCGCTATGACGACGTCGTCGCCGAGGTCGAGGCCTTCCTGCTGGCCCGGGCGCTCACCGCCATGACCGCCGGCGTCGAGCGCGAGAAGATCTGGCTCGATCCCGGCATCGGCTTCGGCAAGACGCCTGCCCACAATCTGGCTTTGCTGTCGGCCCTGCCGCGTTTCGTGGCCCTGGGCTACCGCGTGCTGCTGGGCGCCAGCCGCAAGCGCTTCATCGCCGCCATCGACCCCCGCGCCCAGGACGCCCGCGACCGCCTGGGCGGCTCGCTGGCCGTCCACCTGCACGGCGCCGACTGCGGCGTCGAGGCCGTCCGCGTCCATGACGTGCGCGAGATGAGCCAGGCCCTGGCGGTGTGGAAGGCCATCGTCGCGGCGGGGCGCTGACCCCTACACCCGCGCCAGCTCCGGCCTTTCCGGCAGGGTCTCCGGCGTCCGCACGTTCCACGCCAGGCCCAGCCGCTCCAGCAGGCGGATCAGCGCGAAGCCCCAGTCGGCCTGGCCGGGATAGAGGCCGATGCGGGCCGAGCCGGGCCAGGCGTGGTGGTTGTTGTGCCAGGCCTCGCCCATGGTCGGGATCGCGGCCCAGGGCACGTCGTGGGCCTGGACGCCCGAGGTTTCGACCAGCCAGCTCTGCGGCCCGGTGCGATGGGCCAGGCGCCCGACGTACCAGTGGCCGGTCACCGACACGCAGACCCGCGCCGCCACGCCCCACAGCAGCCACGGCCAACCGCCCAGGGCGAACAGGACGAGCGCGACCGGAACCTGCTGCAGCATCCAGGTGCGCTCCAGGAAGCGGTAGAACCGGTCGCCGGCGATGCGGGGCGGGATCTCTTGTCTGGGCGGGGCGTCGAGCACCAGCCGGCCGTGCAGGTTCCAGGCGTAGTCGGTCCAGAAGCCGGCGCGGTTGGAGAGATAGGGATGGCAGGCGGCCTGCCGCTGGCCCCAGTCGCGCAGGTCGTGGGCGGCGATCATGCCCAGCGGCCCGCTCATGCCCACCAGGGTTCCCAGCCACATCATCAGATAGTCCAGCCAGCGCGGGCTTTCGAAGCTGCCGTGGATCAGCCGCCGGTGAAAGCCGACCGAGTGCCCGACCAGCAGGGTGGCGCCGGTCGTCAGCGCGAAGACAGCCAGGGCGCTCCAGTTGAAGAAGAACGGCGCGGCCAGGGTCCCGGCCAGCATCGCGCCCTGCCAGAGCGAGGTCGCCGGCGCCCAGACCACGCGGCCGCTCGCCGCGTCGCCGCCCGCGTCCGGTGCGATGGAATGGACGGCGTAGGGATCGTCGTGATGGTCGCTCATCGCGGGGCGTCCTTGCCATAGGCCACGCGCGCCATGATCCAGCCGACGGCCGCGCCGATGGCGGCCAGCCAGATCGCGACGAACCAGGGCCAGCGCCCGTCCTGCGGCACAAAGGACGTCGACAGGCCGGCCACGACGGCGAAGACCAGGACCGCGCCGAGGATCGCTCCGGCCTGGGGCGAGCGGATCTTGAGAACGTGGAGCAGGGCCCAGAAGGGCGCGCCGACCACCAGTATCCCGCCCAGCCAGACGATCAGGGCGAACGGCGCCACCATCAGCCCCACGCTCAGGCCCGAGCCGAGGCCGGCGAGCTCGCTGGAGAGCAGGGCGGTGATCGCGCCGATCACGATCAGGGTCGCGCCGGTGAGCGCCGCTCCGGTCAGGCCGCCGATGAACAGGGCGCTGATGAACCGGGCCGGATCGGGTTCGGAAAGCCGCACGGGATGTTCCTTTTGTGTAAGCTATTCCTTAAATATCTCATCACTAATTTGCAAGCGATTAGCGAAGCGCTTAAATACGGCTCCATGCAGCGTGTTTTCGAAGCCCTGTCGTCGACGGTCCGGCGCAAGATCCTGGCCTATCTGGCCCATGCCGACCTGACGGCGGGCGAGATCGCCTCGCGCTTTTCGATCTCCAAGCCGGCGGTGTCGCAGCACCTGTCGATCCTGGAGGCCGCGGGCCTGGTCAGCAGCGAGAAGCGCGGCCAGTTCGTGCACTACAGCTTGGCGCGCGACAGCCTGGTCAACACGCTGAACGACTTCGTCCAGGAGGTCTGCCCGGTCGCCAAGCCGCTGAGGGCCGAGAGCGCCCGGCTGAAGGCCGACCGCGACGGCGAGTGATCGGCAACGAAGGTCGGCCAGCCGACGTTATAGGGGCGTGGAACCTTCGCTTTCGGGGAGCTTGCCGATGATCCGCCCATTGTTCGTCGTTGGCCTGGCCGTGCTGGCCCTGGCCGCCTGCGAGAGGAAGACGCAGGCGCCCAAGCCTGCGCCGACGCCCGACGGCCTGGCCCAGAGCCCCGCGCCAGCGACCCCCGCCGCCCCGGCGGTCAAGGAGATCGTCTACGCCTGCGCCGACGGCCAGGCGCTGAAGGCCCGCTATCTCGACGACAAGACCGCCGTCGTCGAATACGGCGGCAAGACCCGCACCCTCACCGTCGCCATGTCGGCCAGCGGCGCGCGTTACGTCGGCGACGGCCTGCAGTGGTGGACCAAGGGCATGACCGACGGCCTGGTCTCCGAACTCAAGCCCGGCGAGGACGTCGCCAGCGGCAAGCCGGTCGAGTGCCTGGCCCCGGCTGACGCGGGGTAGGGACGGGGTAGGACCTTCAGTCCGCCGGCCTGAGCACCTGCTGGAACAGGGCCTGGTCGCCGTCGTTCATCGCCGCCTGATAGTGCGCCAGGCAATCGGCGTCGCGCGCCATCGCACGGTCCACGCCGGCGGCGGTCAGCCTGTCGTCGATCGGCTTCAGGGTTTTGACCCACGCGGCCGCGTCTTCCATCCTGAAGGACAGCCGCGCTTCCCGTTCGTCCGGAAAGGCGACGACGTACTCCACGACATAGTTGCGTCCGGACTGCGAAGACCGACCATCGGCGCCGCAGCCGCCGCTGACCCGGGTCGCCTGCTCCCAGCGCCATTGGTCATGGGGCGTTCCGTCGCGGAGCCATTGCACGCCGTCCATTGTCGCCACGCCGATCTCGCGTCCGCCCAGCATGCGATAGGCGACGGCCTCGGCCCCGATCGCAATGGCCAGACCCGCCACCAGCACCACGCGCCATCGCGGCCGCAGCGTCGGCATCAAGCGGCGATACGACACGCCGAAGGCGCCCGGCACCAGCGCCAGGGGCGCGATGACCAGCAGGACGCCGATCACCATGAGCAGGCCCACGTCCTCGCGCCACCACAGGATCATGCCGGGCGTCTCCCGGGCGAAGGCCTCCATGCGCGGCTCGACGGTAGCGTCGCCCCATCCCGTCGCCGCTATGCCGCACAGGGCCAGCAGGAGCGCCAGCACCACGCCCACGATCTTCCCGACGGTCTGATAGCCGTCGTCGTCGTTTTCTTCTTCGTACATGGGGGCGGACTAGGCTCTCATCTGCCGTTGAGGCGGACGAGCCGCTCCAACTCTCCGGAAACGAAGGTCCATCGGCCGCCGTCGAGCCAGCGGCCGCCGCGGATTTCGATCGCATAGCGGCCCTGCTTTTCGCCCAGGTCGCGCCTGGATGCGTGGGTGATCTCGACGAGGTGGTCCTCGACGATCGCGCCCTGGCCTTGCGGCAATCGCGCGAGGATCTCGGGCCTCAACTGCTGCTCGCCCATGGCCCTGCCCAGCGCCGCGAACACGGCGATCATGTCGTCGGGCCAGCCGCGCGGATCTGCTTCCATGCCCAATTGGAGCAGGCTGCGTTCCGGCGTCAATGCCGACGCGGGGGCTACAGCAGCGTGCGCTGCGCCGGTTCGGCTGGCTCGGGCTGTGCTACATCCCCCCGCCGGCGCAGCTCGGTCTCGGCGCTGAAGCGCAGATTGACGTCGCGGTCCTTGGCCAGGGTCAGCAGGGCGTCGCCGTCGAGCTGGTCCCAGGCCTTGCCGCGATGGGCGCCGGTGGGCACGCGGGGCAGCAGGCCGGGCTGCTCGCTCCAGGCCAGCAGCTGCTCCAGCGAGGCGATGTTAAGCATGTCGCGCAGGTGGTGGGCGGTGACATAGGCGTCGGGCAGGGCGCGGTGGGCCGGCAGGCCCAGCTGGTGGACCAGGCCGTCGGGCATGCGCTGGTAGCGCAGCATCTGGTTGGAGAAGCTCTGAAGGTGCGGCCACAGGCGCAGGGCGCATTTCCAGGTGCAGATCCACGCCGCGGGCCCGGCCAGCTTCGGCGTGCAGTAGCGCTGCTCGAACGAGGCCCGGTGCGCGGCGAGGGCCGCGACGCCGCCTTCGGGTCGCAGCGCGTCCGGCGCGGCGTCCTTCCAGAACGGCGCGCCGGCGACGTCGGCGTCGAGGATGTGGTGCACGGCCATGGTCTCGGGCGAGATCGGGCGGCCCGGATTGATCAACTGCGACCCGCGAGCCCCGTCGTCGACGCGCCACTGGCCGTCGGCGTCTTGGACCACGTCCTGCCAGCCGATCTCGCAGACGTCGTGGGGGCCGTTTCCGGCGGTCTCCAGGTCGATGACGCGGACACGCTGCATGGAGCCAATATGGCCCCCGCCCGGTCTCACACCAAACGGCGCGATCCCAAATCTGTCAGCTGACGCGCAGGAAGGCCCGGCCGGCGGCGAAGTCGCCCACTTCCACATAGGCCCGGCGCACGGTCTCGCCGCCGTCGCGGCCCTGGATCACGAACTCGATGGTGATCGCCTCGCGCGGGTCGAGCCGGGCGATGACGTCGCCGGCCTCGCGCGGGAAGCGGAAGCTCATGCCGGTCTTGGCGCCGGTCGGCAGCAGGGTGGGGGCGGGGACGGGATCGCGGGTCTCGGCCCCGAACACCCGGCTGGCGACGCGCGGGGCGGCGTTGTCGGCCAGGCCTCCGCCGTTGCGGGCCTTCAGGTACGGTCCCTGGGTGCGGGTCGGGTCGCGCATCACCAGGCGGGCGGCGTAGGGGCGCGCGCCATCGGCGAAGGTCGCCACGGCCAGCAGCTCGATGTTGCGGCCGGCCAGGCCGAACACCAGCCGGTCGCCGCCGAAGCTCGAGGGCTGCGACAGTCGCCAGAAGGGGATGGTCGCCGAGCTGGCGCGGTCGGCTATCCAGGTGGCCCGGTCGCCCGGATAGTTCATCCGCTGCAGCAGGGCGTAGCCTTCGAAGGCCTTGCGCACCCGGCCGGCGGCGGTGCCCAGGTCCTTGGAATTGCAGGGCACCGAGGCGGCCTTGGCGTGGGCGCGCTGCTGCACGCCGTCCAGCTGGTCGCTGCTGGCGCCGGCGCGCAGGGCCGCGCCCCGGGCCTGGGCCTTGCCCGCGTCCAGCGCGCCCGACAGCGAGGGGCTGAACAGGCCGCAGCGCGCGCCGGCGGCGCTCATCAGGCTGCGTTCGTAGAAAAGGTCGGAGGGCGTGGCGGCCGCCGTCTGGGCCGCGCACAGGGACGCGAGGGCGAACAGGATCGCCATCGAGCGCCGCTTGCGCGCGCGGTCAGTCTTCTTGGTGGCCATTTTCTCGTATTCTGCGAGAGAGGATGTTCGGGCGGACCTTAGCCGCCTCTGGTTGCGGTTCGGTTAGCGATGCTTCTTTCGACGGATCTCTGGGTGGGCGCGTTGATCCGCCGCGCCGAACTGGGCGGCGCCTTCGCCATGGTGGCCCGCAAGGGCGACGTCCGGGCCGGCGCCGTACTGGTCAAGGTGGTCGATCGCCGGGCCGGAACCGTGCGGCTCTACAGCGAGGCCACGCGCGGCGACGGCGAGCGGGTGTGGATGCAGCCGATCCGCTCGGACTTCGAGCCCGACCTCGACGCCTATGCCGAACGCGCCGCCCGCATCGATCCGGACGTCTGGGTGGTGGAGATCGAGGATCGCGAAGGCCGCCACTTCCTGACCGAGCCGGTCGAGGCCTGACGGCGGCTCCTCGACGCCGGATTTGGGGGAGCAAAGTTCTCTGCAACGATCCACAGCATTAACCTTGCCGCTAAACCAGACCGAAAGTCCGGCGCGGCAGGATGTCGCAGGTCTCCTAGCAGCCCCCGCAAACCGCCCATGCTCTTTTTGATGAACGACGTCGTGCTCAGCCTGGACGCCGCCGAACTGTCGCCGCCGATGACGCGCGACCGTTTCGCGGCCCTGTCGCTGAACTTCGTCGCCGAGCTGGGCAAGGAGCTCTACGCCCAGGAGCCGCTGCTGCATCACAAGCAGGTGGAGAAGGCCAAGCGCCTGGCCGCCCTGGTGATCGCCAAGGCGCCGGAGATCAACGCGGCCCTGTTCATCGCCCCGGCTCGGGGCTGCCTGATCGAGCAGGTGCAGGTGCGCTACGCCCAGATCGGCATCGAGGTGATGGGCGCGCTGCACCAGCGTCAGAAGGCTGGCCAACTGACCAATCTGGAAGCCGATCGCCAGGTCTGGCGTCGGCTGGCCGCCTGAGGCGCGGCTGGACCTGCTAGATCAGCAGGCCGGCCAGCAGGTTCAGGGCGAGGGCGAGAACCACCAGTCCCGCCACGACCGTGCCGAGGCAGAGCGTGCTCTGTCCCAGGGAGCGCTGACGGATATGGCGGCGAGGGTCTTCGGCCAGGGCCATGTCGGTTCCTCCGTCGCCCCGACGGCTCTCGGGGGCCGAACGTCGGCGACGCGAGCAGCATGACTCCAATCCCATAGCGTGCACAGGGTTTTTTGCGTCGGCGGCCGTTCGCGCGCTGCAGACGACTTGTCAGGCGCCGGCGTTGTCCGCCATATCCACGTGGGGTTGCGGTTGGGGGACTACAGTGGCTTTCCGTGAGTTCTTGCTCGCCGGCGTGGCGGGCGCACTGGCTATTGGCCTTGGCGCGGCGCCGGTCGTGGCGCGGGCGCAGGATCAGGCCGCGACGGCCGCCGCCGCCAAGCCGGCGCCGAGCGCCGATGCGCCCGGCCGCTGGCTGCGGGCCGAGAGCGAGCATTTCATCGTCTATTCCGATCGCGGCGAGCCCACGCTGCGCAGCTACGTGACCATGCTGGAGGACTTCGACGGCGTTCTGCGCGTGCTGCAGAACCGCACGACCGCCGAGACCCCGCGCAAGCTGCCGGTCTATCTGGTGAGCAACATCAACCAGCTGCGACGCGCCTATCCCGACGCCGACGAGCGGCTGGGCGGCGTCTATTTCAACGCGCTGAACGACATCTTCGCCATCGCCATCCGGGCCGAGCGCGGCAGCGCCTCGAACGGCAGCGACGACGTGGTGCTGCACGAGTACGTGCACCACTTCATGATGCAGTACTTCCCCAACGGTTATCCCGGCTGGATGATCGAGGGGCTGGCCGAGTACTACATGACCGCCGACCTCCAGCCCAAGAAGGTGCTGGTCGGCAGCGCCAACGCCGGCCGGGGCTATTCGCTCTACAACGAGCGCTGGCTGCCGATGGAGGACCTGCTGGGCAAGGAGCCCGGCGAGCTGCGCTCCGACGACATGGCCACCTTCTACGCCCAGGCCTGGCTGCTGACCCACTACGTCTGGACCGACAAGCAGCGCTGGACCAAGCTGCAGGACTATCTCGCCGCCATCCGCGCGGGCGGCGACCCGATGGAGAGCTGGACCAAGGCCTTCGGCGAGGACTCCAAGACCCTGGAGCGCAACCTGCGGACCTACATGCGCAAGCCGCTGATGGGCGTGGCGATCACCCGCACGCCGCCGCCGCCGCCGCAGATCGCTTTCACCCGCATGCCGGCGGGCGCCGACGACCTGATCCTCGAGGCCCAGCTTCTGAAGCGCGGCGTCAGCGACGATCAGGGCGCGGTGCTGCTGAAGAAGGTGCGCGAACTGGCCGCCAAGCGTCCCGGCGAGTTCTACAGCCGCCTGGTCCTGGCCCGCGCCGAATGCGACCTGGGCGACCGCGCGGCCGGCGAGAAGATCCTCAAGACCCTGCTGGACGAGCGGCCGACCGACCTGGAGGCCCTGCAGGTCATGGCCTACAGCCGCCTGGCCGCCGCCCGCAACGCCGACTACGACGACGCCAAGGCGATCTACGCCGAGGCGGCCAAGTATCTGGGACGGGCCCACAAGATCGACGGCGACAACTATCTGACGCTCTACGGCTACGCCGAGGCGCGGTCCTTCGATCGCGATCCGTCGCAGAACACGCTGAACGTCGTCTTCCGCGCCGCCGAGATCGCCCCGCAGAGCCCGACGATCCGGATGAACGCCGCCAGCCTGTTCACGCGCGCGGGCCAGTACGGCGTGGCGCGCGACATGCTGACGCCGATCGCGGCCAACCCGCACGGCGGCGGCGCGGCGAAGATGGCGGCCAACATGCTCAAGGAGCTGGAGGGCAAGGCCGACAGGCCGCCGCCGCCCGCCCAGGTCGCGGCCCCGACGCCCGCCCCGGCCTCGACCAAGCCGCCGGCCAGGACGTCCGGCGGCGGCGCGTCGAAGGGACAGGTCAAGGCCGGGGCCAAGCCCGCCGGCTGAGCCGGCGGCTTCCGGTTCCCGCCCCGGAAAAGGTGACAAGGACGCGCGGGGGCGGTAGTTCCGCCGGATGAGCACCTCTCCCGCCGCTGAAGCCGCCCGTCGGCGCACCTTCGCCATCATCAGCCACCCCGACGCCGGCAAGACGACGCTGACGGAAAACCTGCTGCTGGCCGGCGGGGCGATCCGCGCGGCCGGCGCGGTGCGGGCGCGCGGCCAGGCGCGGCGCACCCAGTCGGACTGGATGAAGATCGAGCGCGAGCGCGGGATCTCGGTCTCGGCGTCGGTGATGACGTTCGACCACGACGGCCTGATGTTCAACCTGCTGGACACCCCGGGCCACGAGGACTTCTCGGAAGACACCTACCGCACGCTCACCGCCGCCGACGCCGCGGTCATGGTGCTGGACGCCGCCAAGGGCATCGAGCCCCAGACCCTGAAGCTGTTCGAGGTGTGCCGCCTGCGCGACATCCCGATCATCACCTTCATCAACAAGATGGACCGCGAGGCCCAGGACCCGTTCGAGCTGCTCGACGAGGTCTCGTCCAAGCTGGCCCTCGACCCCGCGCCGCTCTACTGGCCGGCCGGTTCGGGCGGTCGCTTCAAGGGCATGCTCGACCTGCGCAGCCAGCAGTTCCTGCCCTACGCCAAGAAGAGCTCGACCGACGAGGAGGGCCACCCCGACGCCGTCGCCATCAACGGCAACGCCATCGTCCAGTATCTCGAGCCCGACGAGCGCGCCGAGCTGGAGGAGAACGCCATGCTGGTCACCGAGGCCGGCAAGCCGTTCGACGTGCAGTCGTTCCTGGAAGGCCACATGACGCCGGTGTTCTTCGGCTCGGCCCTGCGCCACTTCGGCGTCGACCAGCTGCTGGCCGGCATCGGCGCCTACGCCCCCGCGCCCAAGCCGGCCAAGGCCAGCAAGGCCGGGGCCGAGACCCACGTCGCCCCCGGCGACGGCGAGGTCTCGGGCTTCGTCTTCAAGGTCCAGGCCAACATGGACCCCAATCACCGCGACCGGATCGCCTTCCTGCGCCTGACCAGCGGCCGCTTCACGCGCGGCATGAAGCTGAAGGCCCAGAACACCGGCAAGGCCATGAGCGTCAACGCGCCGATCATGTTCTTCGCC
>Ga0160492_101034_pt1 | contig 11351 bp, 10 predicted proteins | sample DID2MG_FD_108258 | JGI IMG/M metagenome (GOLD analysis project Ga0160492, IMG submission 108258) | Enriched soil microbial communities from UW Madison campus, WI, USA - DID2877_E24_FP2 MG | ecosystem: Environmental > Terrestrial > Soil > Unclassified | place: USA: Madison, Wisconsin | collected...
CACATTGTCGGCTTCGTTTTCCTGACGGCACTCGGCCTCATCCTCGGCAACCTCATCCTGCCCGGTGCCGCCGACGCCCCCTGGTGGGTCTATCTCGGTGGACCATTGGGCGTGATTTTCGTCACCGCCGGATCATGGTTGATCCCGCGCATCGGGGCCGTCAATTCCGCCCTGCTGGTCATCGGCGGCCAGATGGTGTCGGGCGTGATTTTCGACTTCGTGCGCGGCGCGCCGATGACATTTTGGGCCAGTGCCCTCGGCGTTGCCCTCATCCTAGCCGGAGTGGCCCTGACGCAACGCTCGAAGTGAACAGTCTGCTAACGAAAACGGGGCCCGCGTGGGCCCCGTGCTACATTCTGTCAAAAGCTCTGCGGCCTTAACCGGCAGCCGTGTAGGCGGTTTTGACAATGGTGAAGAACTCGGCTGCATACTTGCCCTGCTCGCGCGGACCATAGCTCGAACCCTTGCGGCCACCGAAGGGCACGTGGAAATCCACGCCTGCGGTCGGCACGTTCACCATCACCATCCCGGCTTCCGAATTGCGCTTAAAATGCGTCGCATACTTCAGAGAAGTCGTGACGATACCGGCACTTAGCCCGAATTCGGTATCGTTGGCGGTCGCCAGCGCTTCCTCGTAATCCTTGACCTTGATCACCGCAGCGACCGGCCCGAAGATTTCTTCGCGCGCGATCCGCATCTGGTTGGTCGCACCGGTGAACAATGTCGGCTGCAGGAAATAGCCTTCCGTAGCGCTCTTCACCCGCTCACCACCAGCAGCCAGCGTTGCGCCCTCCCCCTTGCCGATCTCGATATAATCGGTGTCCTGCTTGAGCTGGCCGGGATCGACCACCGGGCCGATTTCCGTATCTTTTTCAAGGGCATGACCGACGCGCAGACCCGCAGTGCGCTCCGCCAGAGCCGCCACGAACTTGTCGTGGATACCCTCGGTCACAATCACCCGGCTCGACGCAGTGCAGCGCTGGCCGGTCGAGAAAAATGCAGACTGGGCAACACTTTCCACCGCGACCTTGAGGTCAGCGTCATCAAGCACGATGGTCGGGTTCTTGCCGCCCATTTCCAGCTGAAATTTGCGGCCAACCTTGATGGACGCCTCGGCAACACGCTTGCCCGTGCCGACGGAGCCCGTGAAGGAAACAGCAGCAACATCAGGGCTGTCGAGCAAGGTCTGGCCCACAACAGAGCCCTTGCCCATCACCAGATTGAGCACGCCCTTGGGCAGACCAGCCCGCACCAGAATGTCGACAATGGCCCAGGTCGAACCCGGCACCAGATCGGCCGGCTTGATAACCACGGTATTGCCGTAAGCCAAGGCCGGAGCAATCTTCCATGCCGGAATAGCGATGGGGAAATTCCACGGCGTAATGATGCCGACGACGCCGACCGGCTCACGCGTGATTTCAACACTCACCCCGGGGCGAACCGATGGCAGCACTTCACCGGCCAGACGCAGCACTTCGCCTGCGAAAAAGTCGAAAATCTGAGCAGCACGAGTGACTTCGCCAATGCCTTCCGGCAGGGTCTTGCCCTCTTCCCGGCTCAGCAACTCGCCCAGTTCCTGCTTGCGGGCGAGGATTTCCTGGGATGTCTTGGAGAGGATGGCGTGGCGTTCGAGAATGCCTGAACGCGACCAGGCGGGGAACGCAGCCTTGGCAGCAGCAATAGCCTGCTTGGTTTCCTCGGCGCTGGCGCGGGCATAGACCCCGACCACTTCATTGATATTGGACGGGTTGATGTTCTCGACCCCATCCGAGCCCACCCATTCACCGTCGATCAGGTTCTTGTGCAATTCGGTCATGTCGATGCCTTTCGGTAAAGCGCGTCGGGAGAAAACGCAGAAATTAGAGTAGGTTGGCGCGAGCCAGATCGCGCAGGAGATGGCTTGCGCCATAGGTCCAGGGCGCACATTCAGTCGAGAGATTCACGCGATTTGTGAGCGTACCCAGCGCCGGTGTCGAAATGGAGACAACGTCACCGAGCTTATGGGTAAAGCCCTTGCCTTCGCCGTCTCGGTCCTGAACCGGGGCAAACATGGTACCGAGATAAAGCACCAGCCCATCGGGATATTGGTGATGATCGCCAATGGTCGCGGCCACGAGCGATTCCGGGGTTCTGGAGATTTCAGCCATATTGGAATGACCTTCGAGAACGAAGCCGTCCTCGCCTTCGACGCGCAGGGCAATCTCAGACTGCTTGACGGTTTCGAGCGAGAAATCTCCTTCGAAAAGCCTTACAAACGGCCCCAGCGACGCGGACGCATTATTGTCCTTTGCCTTGCCCAGCAGCAGTGCCGAACGGCCCTCGACGTCGCGCAGATTGACGTCATTACCCAGTGTCGCGCCGATAATTTCGCCCTTGCTGGTCACCAAAAGCGCCACTTCCGGCTCGGGATTATTCCATGTCGAAATCGGGTGCAGGCCCACTTCGGCGCCATAGCCCACCGCGCTCATCGGCTGGCCCTTGGTGAAAATCTCCGCGTCCGGGCCAATGCCGACTTCCAGATATTGGCTCCACACGCCCTTTTCGATCAGTGCCGCCTTGACCTTCATCGCGGCGTCCGACCCCGGCACCAATTGCGACAGATCCATGCCGATAAGGTCGAGGATTTCGGACCGCAATGCATCGGCGCGGGATTTATCCCCGCGCGCCTGCTCCTCGATTACCCGTTCGAGCAGCGACACGACGAAAGTCACACCCGACGCCTTGATGGCTTGCAGATCGATAGGCGCCAACAGGCGCGCCAGGTCGTCCCGCTTATTGCCGGACAGCGCATTGTCAATCACAGCGCCAATGTCACCAATCTCACGGCCCGCAGCATTGCGGACATGTTCCGCCGCGCTTCCGCTTTCAGCAATGTCGCGGACGGTGGCGAGGCCGGGGGCCGTAATGTCGACCAGCTTGCCATTCCGCACGGTCACCACACGTGGATGATCGAAACCGGGAACAAGGGCTCTGCCAATGAGAAGGCCGTCTGGAATATGGTCTGCGCTCATCAATAGTCCCCTGACATGTCAGTGCCAGTGACTAGCCTAGAGCAGCCCGAAAATGCAAGCCGCAGCGATATAAATCATACTTTATGACGATAGGCAGCGGAGGTTTCAACGGGATTACTGGCTGCCAGCTTTTTCAGATAAGCGACAAATTCCGGGTCCTCACCCGGCAGATGCTCCTCCATGGCCAACCGAAAATCGGCCCGGCGACACCATTCGCCCATCCAGTCCTCCCATGAGCGCCACCGCCGCAATTCCGCACCGCGCATACCTGCCCGATAGGTCAAGATATAGGTACGCTCAAACAGCGAAATCAAAATGCCCAAAAGCGCGAATTTGCGCATCTTCTGCTCGTCATCGAGACCCGGAGTTGCATCCGGATCGAGAAGCCGCAGATCGGCATTTTCCAGCGCGAGCTTCAGGAAGGCGACATATTCATCCGACAGATGAAGATAGGTCTCTTCCTCTTCTTGCGCCCGCTGCTTGGATCGGTCGAGCATATAAAAGGCAATGGCCATGGGCAGACCGATCACCGTGACCACATAGCTGGCTGTTTCCCACATTCGACCACCATCCTTTCCCCCAGGATAACATGGCTCGTTCAAGTCCGGTTCATCTATGCCGCAATAAGACCGCAATAACTCGGGAAACCTCCCTTCCGAGACCGACACTTAATAGGAGTCTTTCATGCGCGTACTCGCTGCTCTTGCCCCTCTCGCCCTTTTGGCCACTGCCCTGCCCGCCTTTGCCGGCGAAATCTCCATCGAAGGCCGTGGCGAGGTGCGCGCGGCTCCAGACATGGCCACCATCATGTCCGGCGTGACCACACAGGGCGCCACGGCGCGCGAAGCGCTCGACGCCAATACCGCGGCGATGAGTGAACTCATTGCGGCTCTCAAGGACGCAGGCATCGAAGCCCGCGACATCCAGACCTCCGGCTTCTCGGTCAATCCGAACTACGTCTATTCGGACGCGCGCGACGAGCTTGGCTATTCGATGCCGCCAAAGATCAACGGCTATCAGGTCGCCAACTCGGTTACCGTCGTTGTGCGCGACCTTGCCGACCTCGGCTCCATTCTCGACCAGTCGGTGACCGTAGGCGCCAACACCGTCAACGGCGTTTCCTTCTCGGTGGCTGATCCCTCCGAACTGCTCAACGAAGCGCGCAAGGCGGCCTTTGCCGATGCCCGAAACAAGGGCGAACTCTATGCCAGCGTTGCTGGTGCCAAGCTGGGCGATCTGGAATCGATCACCGAGCGTCAGGACTATGGTAGCCCCCAGCCCTATGCCATGTATGCCCGCGCCGAAATCCAGTCTTCGGCTGATGTGCCTGTAGAAGCAGGCGAATTGACCTTCGCCATCACCGTCAATGTGGCGTGGGATTTGGACAACACCGGCAATTAATCCACAGGGCGGTCGCAAGGCCGCCTTTTTTTGGCCAAACCCAAAAGGCCAATCGCACGTTGTTACATCGGCGGCAGAGCGAGTCCTCCCTCTGCCACCATGTTCCCGGTTCCCCTCCCAGAGGGGGCTTGGGCGGTGGGGGCGGTTCCACCGTAGTCAACTCCGCCCCCACCAACCCTTTTAGACCGGCGGTCGCCGAGCGCTACGCTCAATGGCGCAAGCGAACCAGCGGCTGTGCCTGACTGGCCGCTCCAGAGGCACCAACGCGTGCCCTACCCCAAAACCACCTTCCACAGCATGTTGAGCCCAACCGCGACAAGAAACGCGGCGAAGACATATTTCAACGTCTTCTGGTCCATCCGATGTGCCAGTGCCGCACCTGCCGGCGCAAAGACGGCGGCGAGAATGCCAACCAGCGCCAGGGCCGGAAGATTGATGAAACCGAGGCTGGCAGGCGGCAGATCGGGAGCATTCCAGCCCGAGATCAGGAACCCAGCCGTGCCCGACAGCGCAATGGCGACGCCGATGGCCGCAGAGGTGCCAACTGCATTATGCATGCTGCGCCCAAATGCCACCAATGTCGGCACGGTCAGCGAACCACCACCAATACCCATCAGCGATGAGAGATAGCCCACGATAAAGGCCGACAGGCGATGCACCCATGCAATGTCCTTGAGGTGCCCCATCAGCTTGGTTTGGAATGAGAAAAGAATATTGGCCGCAATGAGGAAGGCCAGCACCGCGAAGACGATGCGCAATACGTTCCCCGGGAACAGGCCCGCCATCACCCCGCCGATAAAGGTTCCCGCAATGACAAAAGGCGCCCAGAGTTTGAACACGCCCATATCGAGCGCGCCGCGCTTGTAATGGGCCCGCGCACTGGCAATTCCGGTCGGAATGATAATGGCGAGCGAGGTTCCCACTGCCACATGCTGCACCACGTCACCATCATAGCCCATGAGCAGGAGACTGTTGGCGATGGCCGGAACGATCACCGCGCCGCCGCCGATCCCCAGCAGACCCGCCGCCACGCCCGACACAATGCCGGTCAGCCCCATCGCCAGCACAAAGGGCCAATAGCTGGCGATCAATCCCCAATCCATCTCATTCTCCAATAATGTGCAGCACGATTTCCCGCCGATGTGGCTGGCGGCGGTGCTCAAACAGATACAATCCCTGCCACGTGCCCAGAACGGGCCGACCGTCACTCACGGGAATGCCGATCGACGTTTGGGTCAGCGCAGCCTTGATATGGGCGGGCATATCGTCCGGGCCTTCGGTCGTATGCACCAGCCAGTCCATGCCCTCCGGCACCAGGCGCCGGAAAAAACCGAGCATATCCATCTGAACGTCCGGATCGGCATTTTCCTGGATGAGTAGGGAACAGGACGTGTGTCGGACATAGACAGTGAGAAGACCCGTTGCGATGCCCGACTGAGCCACGAAGCGCTTGAGCGCCCGGGTTGCCTCGTAAAGCCCCTGCCCCTGTGTCTCGATGGCAAATGAGTCGATGGCCTGCTGCATGCAAATCGCTTAGCACGTTTGGCCGGAAATAGGGGAGGCTATCCCCAGCCATTCCGCCCATTGTCAAAATCCGGCCCCAATAGCGCTGCCAATTTTGCGCCCGTCAAGCATGGGAACCATGCCGAAATTCCCGCGTTGCGGCTTATGCGGGGCCCGCGCCTCTTCCAATTCCCTATCCCCTCATTCAGGGTAGGTTCAGGAAACAAAGACGATGTTCGGCAGACGTGTGCCAAACACAAAAGGAATTAAGAATATGAGCCTCAAGACCTGGCTGCTCGCCGGAACCAGCATTGGCTTCATGGCCTTTGCGCCGCTCTCAGCATTGGCTCAGGACGCCGAATTGCGTGCTGCCTACGATGCTTATCTCAGCGCTCAATCCTCTGGTGATGCAGCAGCACTCGACGCCGCGCGCGCTGAGCTGACCGAATTGTGCATCGTCGGCGGCTTTTCCAGCGTCGATGAATGTATAGCGGCCCTTGATGCCGCCGTTGCACCGGCCCCTGCCCCAGCACCGCAGGCGGAACCTGAACCACAGCCCGAACCCGAGCCGGTGGTCGAGGAGCCTGCACCGCAGCCGGAACCCGTTGCAGAACCAGAGCCTGCCCCAGCGCCTCAGCCTGAACCTGAGCCGCAGCCAGAGCCGGTGCCCGAGCCCGCTCCGGCACCCGAGCCCGTGGCCGAAGAGCCTGCGCCAGCAATTGAGGAACCGGCACCTGCTCCGGTTGAAGCGCCCGCTGTCGAACAGCCAGCACAGCCCGAACCCGCCATTGAAGAGCCTGCCCCTGCAGCGGAGGCCCAGCCAGCGCCGGTTGAGCAGCCTGCTGCCGTAACGCCAGCCGTCGATTATGCCGGCCTGCTGGAAGAACAGGTCGTCATCTATGAAGATGCGGTGTTTGGCCTGCTTTCGGGCAGCGATGCCGCGGCCGCACAAGCCCAGATCGACGGTGCTCTTGCCGAAATCGCGGTGATCTGCGCCGAAATCGGTCAGTCCGACATCACAGCTTGTCTGGCACAATATGGCCTGTCGCTTCCGGCGATCCCCGCCATCGAGCAGCCTACTGCTCCGACGGAACAGCCTGCAGTCGAACAGCCTGAGCCGGTTGAAGAAGTGACCACCGACGGCGAAATCGCCGAACCTGTTGTCGAACTGCCAGCCGGCGTAACGGCGGACCAGATTGCCCCGGTTCTCGATAGCGTCAAAGACGACGACAGCGCCCCTGCCGCCGAAACCGGTGTGACAGTCGAAGCGCCGGTTGCCACAGAGCCACCCCCGCCGCCTCCAGCCAATGACGAGGAAGCTCAGTCCGAGCAGATCCGGGCCTTTGCTGCGGAACCACTTGCCGCTGTGACTGCCGAAGAAGGCACCGAAATCACGGCGACGCAGAACAACACCGTCAATGAGACGGTGGTGAACACCTATATCAACAACATTACAAACATCACCAACATCACCAATGGGGCTAACAACGTCACCAATATCGATAATTCGACCAATGTGACGCAGAACAATATTGGCCAGCAGAATAATGTCACCGTTGTGGAAGCGCCCAAGGTGCAGACCAGCACCGGCGACATTATCGCTCAGGTGATCCTGCAGGTGGGTTCGCAGCTGATCGTCAATTCGATCGGTCAGGATACGGATCGTTTCTACAATCCGCAGCAGGACGAGATTTTCTATGAGAACCTCTCGAATGGCCGCGTACGTGAAGTGATCACCCGTCCTGATGGCACCCAGATCGTCACCGTTCGCAACCGCAATGGCGACATTCTGCGCCGTTCGCGCATCGACCCGAATGGCCGCGAATATGTACTGGCGAGCTTTGACGACCGCTTCGGCAACCAGCTCGACACCTGGCGCGATCCGGGCCTCGATCTGCCGCCGCTGCGTCTGAACATTCCGGTGCGTGACTATGTGCTGGATGCCCGCTACGCCAATGAACGTGAGCTGGAAACCTTCTTCGCTCAGCCACCGGTGGAACAGGTCACCCGCATCTACTCGATTGACGAGGTGAAGCGGTCTGCCCGCCTGCGCGATAGCGTGCGTAAGCTCGAAGTGGGTAACCTCACCTTCGACACCGGCGCAGCCACCATTGGCCGCGATCAGGTCCGCTCGCTATCGGGCATTGCCAACGCCATGCTGGCTGTGCTTGAGCGCAACCCCAACGAAACCTTCCTGATCGAAGGTCACACCGATGCGGTAGGCTCCGATATTGCCAACCTGCGCCTGTCAGACAATCGCGCGGCCACCGTCGCCCGCGTCCTGACCGACTTCTACGGCGTACCGCCAGAAAATCTGGCCACACAGGGCTATGGCGAACGCTACCTCAAGATTCGTACGGAAGCTGCGGAACGCGAAAACCGCCGCGTTACGATCCGCCGCATCACGCCGCTGATCACGGTCGCCTCCCGCTAAGCGAACCTAACCTGCTTTAGAAAGGTCGGGCCCTGTGCCCGGCCTTTCATTTTGGGGCCAACAAAGATCAGATTCCTTGAAAAAGCCGCAATCCAAACAGCATCGCTCGACAGATCAACTAAAGACAAGCCACTGGAAATAAATAATAAAAACACCGTTTGATCACAAAAAACCAGCAGTTCACATTTGAGGGAACAAACCTTTGTTCATCGCGTTTTTCTGCCAGCGAAACAAAGGAGCACATGATGGCTACCCCCGAACGCGATACTGTTTACACCCATGACGGCAACCGCACCGTCTATACCCGTGAGAGCAACGGCACTGGCTGGTTCGTCGGCATCATCGTCGCTCTAGCCCTTCTGGCAATTGGCTATCTGGTTTTCTCGGCTAATTCCGGCCCTGCCACCACGGTTGATATCAACGGCACCCCAGCAGTGACCACCACCGATCCGGCTCTGGCTCCCGCGCCCATGACGGAAACCCCAGCTCCGGTCGTTCCGGAAGCCGCACCGATGACCGAAGCTCCGGCTCTTGATGCAGCTCCTGCTGTTCCGGCTGATACACCTGCTGGCACCGAAACGGCCCCAGCCGCTCCAGCAGCCCCTGCTGCTGAACCAGCTGCCCCGGGCGTTTAATAACCAACCTCCCTTGGCCTTGGCCCCTCCCTCCAAGGCCATCAGAAGACCCCGGCGCCCTCCGGGGTCTTTCTTGTTGTGCGGGCAGTTGTCAAAGCACCGTCCCATCCCCATCTTCCGGCAAAGCCAAGGGAGCCTCCATGTTCAACATCGACCAGATTCTTAAGACCCTCCAGACCGACGAGAACGTCAAACGCAATGCCATGAGCGGTGCAGCTGGTCTCGCAGCAGGCATGCTGCTGTCGGGCGGCAAGCCGGGCAAGCTTCTTGGCAATGCCGTCAAGGCCGGTGCGCTGGCCGCAGTGGGCGGTCTCGCCTACAAGGCATGGCAGAATTATCAGCAGGGTCAGGCTGGCGCCTCGCCCGCCCCGGCAGAAGAGGCCTTCATTCCTGCCCCCGAGAGTGCGGGACATGAAGAACTGGGCAAGACCTTGGTCCGCGCTATGATTTCTGCCGCAAAGGCCGATGGTCGCATTGATGCCGAAGAAAAAGAGGCGATCTTTGAACGCCTCAAGACCATGCAGCTTTCCGCCGAAGAGAAGGCTTGGGTTTTTGATGAGCTCTCGGCCCCGCTGGACATCAACGCCGTGGTAGCGCGTGCCGACACGCCTGCCCACGCTGCCGAAATCTATGCCGCCTCGCTGGTCGCCATCAGCGCTGATAGCGCCGCCGAACAGGCCTATCTCGAAGCTCTGGCCAGCAAGCTCAAGCTCGATCCGGCTCTTGTCGCGGAAATTCATACGGCCGCTGGCGAAAAGGCTCCACAACCCGCCGCAACGCCAGCATCGCCTTTCGCCTACACCCCCAATAGCGGCAATCTGTGACGCGTCTTCGCCGCGCGGGCACCGGCTCGCGCGGTAACATCCATGTGCGTTCTTGAAGCTCTGCCCGGCCCGGTCCACATGTCCGGCCAAGGAGATACGCCATGGAACTTGGACTTTATTCCTTCGCCGAGAACACCGCTGATCCGCTGAACGGAAATCACGTTCAGTCGCCGGCTGAACGCCTGCACGATCTCATCGAGGAAATCGAACTGGCCGACCAGCTCGGGCTGGCCTTTTATGGGCTGGGCGAGCATCACCGCGCCGATTATGTCGCGTCCGCCCCGGTGACGGTGCTGGCTGCGGCGGCCGCCCGCACCAAATCCATTCGCCTCTCCACCGCCGTAACGGTGCTCAGCTCGGAAGACCCGGTGCGCACCTATCAGCAATTTGCCACGCTCGATCTGATCAGCAATGGCCGCGCCGAAATCATGGCCGGTCGCGGCTCTTTCATCGAGAGCTTCCCGCTCTTTGGCCTCGACCTCAACGATTATGACGATCTGTTCGAGGAAAAGCTGGCCATGCTGCTGAAGATCCGGGAGGGCGGCAAGGTCGCCTGGCCGGGCAGCACCCATACCAAGCCCATCCCCGGCATCGAAATCTTCCCCAAGCCATTGCAGGACCCCATCCCGCTCTGGATCGCTGTGGGTGGCACGCCAAATTCGGTGGCCCGCGCCGCCTATTACGGCCTGCCGCTGATGATCGCCATCATTGGCGGCCGCCCGCGCCAGTTCCAGCCACTGACCGAGCTTTATCGCCAGACAGGCGCCAAGTCCGGCCACGATGCCTCAAAACTCAAGCTTGGCGTATCCGGTCACGGTTTTATTGCCGAAGATAGCCAGACGGCCCGCGACATCGCGTTCCCGGCCCATAATGCGGCAATGAGCAAGATCGGCGCCGAGCGGGGCTGGCCACCGGGCACCCGCGCGCAATTCGATGCAGGAGCCACACCGGAAGGCGCCTATTACATGGGCTCGCCGCAGGAAGTCATCGACAAGATCCTGATGCAGCACGAATGGTTCGGACATGATCGCTTCGGCCTGCAACTCAGCGTCGGCACCCTGCCCCACGACAAGGTTATGAAAGCAATCGAGTTGTACGGCACTGTCGTGAAGCCGGCCGTAGACAAGGCGCTCGGCAAATAAACCGGCAAAACCATTTCGTGTTATGCCCGGTGCGACAATATCGCATCCGGCGCACCGAATGGTTTTGCATTGACCTATATCAAGCGACCCTGTCCCACCGCGCATAGTCTGATCCCGAAAGGGGACGACTATGCGCAAACTTCTACTGACTATCTGTGCCGCGACGATGCTCACGGCACCAGTTTCTGCTGATTCACTTCGTGAAACGGCTCTCGAATTTTTTGAGCCGATTCCGTCTGTTGTACCGGCGGTCAACAATAATGCCATCACACGGGCCAAGGTTGATCTGGGCAAGGCTCTATTCTTCGATCCACGCCTGTCAGCTAGCGGCGTCTTCAGCTGCAATTCCTGCCACAATCTCGGCACGGGGGGCGACGACAACCTCGAAACCTCGATTGGCC
>Ga0160492_101047_pt1 | contig 11278 bp, 8 predicted proteins | sample DID2MG_FD_108258 | JGI IMG/M metagenome (GOLD analysis project Ga0160492, IMG submission 108258) | Enriched soil microbial communities from UW Madison campus, WI, USA - DID2877_E24_FP2 MG | ecosystem: Environmental > Terrestrial > Soil > Unclassified | place: USA: Madison, Wisconsin | collected...
AGTTCGGCACGAGCGGGCTGCGCGGGCTGGCCGTGGACCTTGAAGGGCAGGCGGCGCGGCGCTTTGTGCGCGCCTTTCTGCGCCATCTGGCAGGTCGCGGATTGTTGGGGGAAGGGCGCGTCTATCTCGCGCATGATTTCCGCCCGTCCAGCCGCGCGATCCTCAACGACTGCGCTATGGCCATTGCGGCCGAAGGTCTGCTGCCGGTGGATTGCGGCGCTGTGCCGACGCCTGCGCTGGCCTTGCATGCCATGGCAGCGAGATGTCCCGCGATCATGGTCACCGGTAGCCATATTCCTGCCGACCGCAACGGGCTCAAATTCTATCTGCCCGATGGGGAGATCAGCAAAGAGGACGAGGACAGCATCTCTGCGGCGCTAGGCGATGATGACATTGGCGATGTGGCGCTGACATTGATCGATGAATCGGGGCTTGCCGAGGCGCGATATCTGCGTCGCTTTGAAGGGCTTTTGCCCGATAAGTCCTTGGCTGGATTGCGCATCGGGGTGTTCGAGCATTCGAGCGTGGCGCGTGATGTTCTGGGGCAGGTTTTCCGCCGGTTCGGGGCTGAAACCATTGGCCTTGGGCGCATTGACGGATTCGTGCCCGTGGATACCGAAGCCTTTGGCGACGCCGTTTTTGCGCCGCTCAAATCTTGGCTGATCGAATATGGGCTCGACGCCATCGTCTCCGCCGACGGTGACGGTGACCGGCCATTGTTGATGGATCGCAATGGTGAATTCGTGCGCGGTGATGCGCTGGGGCTGATTGCGGCGCGTTTCCTTGATGCGCAAAGCGTGGTTACGCCGGTGACGTCGAATTCCGCCATAGAACGAACCGGCTATTTTCCCGAGGTCATTCGGACCCGCGTGGGGTCGCCCTATGTCATTGAAGGCTTGCAGCGGGCTCGCGGGCGCGTTGTTGGTTTTGAGGCCAATGGCGGGACATTCGTCGGCAGGGGCTTTGATCTTGCACCGCTCGAAACCCGCGATGCGGTGCTGCCGCTGCTCTGCGCTTTCGGGTTAGCGGCGCAGAACGGGATTTCGCTGGAGCAGCTTATTTCGTCGCTGCCGCTGCAACATGCTCTGGCTGATCGGCTGCAAGATGTTCCGGCTGAACGCAGCGCGGCCTTTTTGCGGCGACTTGGGGATGATCCTGCTTATGCGGCGAGGGTCTTTGCCGGTCATGGCATAGCATCGATCTCGCAGATTGACGGGATACAGGTCCGCACCGGCTCTGGCGACATGGTGCATTTTCGGGCCTCGGGGAATGCGCCGGAACTGCGCTGCTATGTCGAGGGATCAACGCCTGAAGCGGCGCGAAAGCTGCTCGACTGGGGCCTGGATATCGCAGCCAAAGAGCTTGGGCTCACGGTCGGCTGATCAGCATCTCCGCCGTTCGTCTCTATAGTTTTGACGGCCACATGTATCGCCCTCTATGGCAATGGCATTTTATTGTCAGCAAAAGATAAAGTTGTTTCTTTTGGCGGCTTCTGCTTTGATGAAATTTCGCGTGTTTATTTTCCGGTAAGCTGATCGTCTTTTTTGAGGGCAGTGCATGGAAGCCGAGATCGACATCCGTGCAGTTTTTGGCGTCCTGAGACGACAGATACGGCTTGTTCTCGGCGTTTTTATTGTCATTTCCGGCGTGGCGGCGGCGATCGTTTTTACGCTGACGCCGCTCTATACCGCGACGACCCTTGTTATGGTCGATCCCAGTGACAAGAACCTGCTGGCCGGCGACCGTCCCACGGGTGCCGTCAGCGCCAACGATCCGCGCATCGAGGGCGAGGTGATGCTGGCGCGATCAGACAGTGTGTTGCTGGAGGTGATCGCGCGCGAAGACCTGATCAATGATCCTGAATTTCAGTCAGCGCCGGGGGTGACGACGCAGTTGTTGAGCGTGCTGCGCCTGCGCGAGCCGGTTGCGTCGACGCCTGAGCAGGCCTTGCGTCAGACCTTGAGCAAGCTGTCGTCGATGGTCAGCGTGCAGCGGCAGGGATTGACGCTGCTGATTGCCATATCGGCCCGTTCGGAAGACCCGGATCGCGCGGCCAGCATCGCCAATGCCATTGCCCGCGCCTATATCGACAGCCAGCTTGGCTCCAAAGTGCAGAATATTGTCGACGCCCGAAACATGCTGCTGGCGCAGGTGGCGGCGGCGCGAGTGACGGTGGTGGAAAGTGATAGCGCGCTTGAGCGCTATATAGCGGCCAATCTTGAGACGATTATCGGCACGACGGGTAACGCGCCTGTTGCGGATGTCGAAGGCGCGATTGCCGGTGTACTCCGACCTGAGGACGAGGCTAGATGGCGTCAGGATTTGCAGGGGGCCATGTTGTCGGGGGCGCTGCCTGCGGACATGCTGGCCGAGATTTATGATCTGCAACGACAGTCGGAGCTGGCGCGCCAGCAATATGACCAGCTTGCCGCCCGCGCACAGCATTTGCAGGTCGAGGCTTCATTGCAGCTCGCCGATAGCAGGGTGGTGTCGCCCGCCCTGCGTCCGAGCGAGGCGGCGTGGCCGAATACGCGCACATTGATGCTGCTTGCTGGTCTCGGCGGGCTGGCGCTGGGTGTGGCACTGGCCTTTGCCTATGAATATTATGTTGGCGGCGTCACCGCGCCTGAGCAATTGGCGGGGCTGATCAAAGCCAGCAATGTGGTGGCCGTGCCGCGCATCAAGCTGAATGGCGAGGAGAGCAGCCTTGCCGATCTTCTGATTACCAAACCATTGTCGGCCTATGCGGAAGCCATTCGGCGCATGAGGGCCTCTATCGAACAGGGGTTTGTCCGCCGCAATCACGCCTCGGAGGGGGCGGGCAATATCGTGGTGGTGACCAGCACCGCACCATCGGAAGGCAAAACGACGCTGGCCCTGTCCCTGGCGCGCTCCTATTCCCTTTCCGGGCGCAAGGTTCTGTTGATCGACGGCGACCTGCGGCAGCCCTCGCTACATCATCACATCGGTATGCAGATTGGCGATGGTCTGGTGGAAATCCTGCGGCTGGATGATCCACTACCCAGTCTCAGCAGTTCGCTGGTGCGGGACGAAGAAACCGGGCTCATGGTGTTGCTGACCCCGCAGCGCAGCGACCTGCCCACCGATGACCTGATTGCCAGCCGACCTTTCGACAGGCTGCTGGAAGCGGCGCGGAATACATTTGATATCGTGGTGCTGGATACGCCGCCATTGGGGCCGGTGGTGGATGCGCTTTACCTCGCGCGATACGCCGACGCGGTGGTCTATGTGGTGCAATGGGCCGCGACCAGCCAGTCCCATATTCGCCACACCTATCAGCCGTTCAAGGATGTTCTGAAACAAGGCGCTTGCGTCGTTCCAATCCTTAATCAGCAGGATATGGGATCAATGCTCTATTTCCGTCGCTACGGGCATTATTATCACGAGATGGCCTGAAAGCTGCCAGTGCATAGGATGCCTGGACAGGTAACCACATTCGTGTCGATGTATTTAGATGCGATTTTATCTTTTATGACCCGGCCAAGCTATCGCCTTTTCTGTTTATCCGATGGTGTCGTTTTAATTATCGAATTCCATAAAATTCTAGTGTATATACGTAGTTTAGCGTTGAAAATGTCGTAACTTGACATTGCTGCGCCATATCTCGGCTTGGTTTGTGGCGATAGCAATGAACAATAAAAAAGTCGCGCTCATTACAGGAATTACCGGGCAGGATGGCGCTTATCTTGCCGAGATTTTGCTGGGCAAGGGATATGTGGTTCACGGCGTCAAACGACGCTCATCCTCGTTCAATACCGGCCGGATCGAGCATATTTATCAGGACCCGCATGAGGCTGATCCGCGGCTGATCCTGCATTACGGCGATCTGACCGACGCCTCCAATCTCATCCGTATCGTGCAGGAAACCCAGCCGGCAGAAATCTACAATCTGGCGGCGCAGAGCCATGTTCAGGTCAGCTTCGAGACGCCGGAATATACTGCCAATGTCAACGGCATGGGGACATTGCGGCTGCTCGAAGCGATCCGCATTCTGGGGCTGACCGACAAGACGCGCTTTTATCAGGCCTCGACATCGGAGCTTTACGGGATGGTGCAGGAGGCGCCGCAGCGCGAGACGACGCCATTTTATCCGCGCTCGCCTTACGCCGTGGCCAAGCTCTATGCCTATTGGATCGTGGTGAATTACCGCGAGGCTTATGGGCTGCATGCTTCGAACGGCATTCTGTTCAATCACGAGAGCCCCTTGCGTGGGGAAACCTTCGTGACCCGCAAGATCTCGCGGGCGGTGGCGAGCATCCATCTGGGACAACAGGAGCGGCTCTATCTGGGCAATCTGGATGCGCGGCGCGATTGGGGACATGCGCGCGAATATGCCGAAGGCATGTGGCGAACCCTGCAACAGGATATTGCCGACGATTACGTGCTGGCGACGGGGCAGGCGACCTCAGTGCGCGATTTCGTCTGCTGGGCCTTTGCCGAGATCGGCGTGGATATCGAATGGCGTGGGGAAGGCGTGCATGAGCGGGGTTATGACAGGGCCAATGGGCAATGTTTGGTCGAGGTCGATCCGCGCTATTTCCGCCCGACTGAAGTCGATTTTCTGGTGGGGGATGCCAGCAAGGCGCGGGAAAAGCTGGGCTGGGTGCACAGGACTGGCGCTCGGGAGCTGGCCGCTGAAATGGTGCGCGAAGACCTCAAACTGCGCAAGGCCGAAGAGGTGATGAGACAGGCCTGATGTTTGAGCTGGGGGGCAAACGGATTTGGGTAGCGGGCCATTGTGGCATGGTGGGCAGTGCGCTGGTGCGGCGGCTGGCCAGCGAAAACTGTTCGATCATCACAACTGGACGCGATGCGGTTGATCTGCGGCGGCAGTCAGCGGTGGAGGCGTTTCTGCGCGAGACGAGGCCTGATGCGATCATTCTGGCGGCGGCAAGGGTGGGTGGCATTCTGGCCAACAGCACCTATCCGGTGGATTTCCTCTACGACAATCTGATGATTGCGGCCAATGTCGTGAAGGCCGCCCACGACAATGATGTCGAGAGACTGCTGATCCTTGGGTCAAGCTGCATCTATCCCAGAGCGGCGGCGCAGCCGATTGGCGAGGCCGCTCTGCTGAGTGGCGCGCTTGAACCGAGCAACGAATTTTATGCTATCGCCAAGATTGCCGGACTCAAGCTGGTGGAAGCCTATCGGCGGCAATATGGGCGCGACTACATTGCGGCCATGCCCACCAATCTTTATGGGCCGGGCGATAATTTCGATCTTTTGAGCGGCCATGTTCTGCCCGCGCTGATCCGCAAAGCGCACTGGGCCAGGGTCAATGGCGCGGCGGAAGTCACGATCTGGGGCACCGGCAAGCCGCGGCGCGAATTTTTGCATGTCGACGATTGCGCCGATGCGCTGGTTCTGCTGCTGAAGCAATATTCCGATGCCGAACATGTCAATGTCGGCTCGGGTCTCGATCACACAATCCTCGAACTGGCGCAGCAGGTGTGCGACGTGGTCGGCTTTACCGGCAGTATTGCGCATGATCTCGGCAAGCCCGATGGCATGCCGCGAAAGCTGATGCGCGCCGATGGTGCATATCATGCGCGATGTGCAGGACGACGTGACGCAGCGCTCAAGCGTGCAGATTGCGGCTTTTGGGGCCAATCGTTTTGGTTTTATCTGTGCTTCGGTGGCGGCGGCGAGGCGCGTAAGGGTGCTGCTGGTCGGGCATATCAATCTGCTGCCGGTCGCCGTGTTATGCAGGCTTGCCAATCCGGCGCTTCGCATCGTGCTTTTTGCGCATGGGGATGAGGTCTGGGCCGATCCGACCTATCGCAGGAAGCGTTTCTATGAGCCGCTTCTGCTGTCCGCAGTCGATACTATCGCCAGTGTCAGCGATTTTACGGCGAGACGCATGGCGGCGGCTTTTGCCGTCTCAGCGCAAAAGTTCGTCATCTTTCCCAATGCGGTTGATCCGACCGGGTTTCAGCGCCAGTCACTGGGGCGGGCCATTCTCTGCGTGGCGCGGCTGGGCCTGCATGATCGGGGCAAGAATATCGATGCCGTGATCCGGGCCATGGCCCTGCTGCCCGCCGGACTGGGCGGTCATCACCTGCATATTGTCGGTGACGGGCCGCTCAGGCCGGAGCTTGAGGCGCTGGCTGCTGAGCTGGGGCTGCAAGGGCGGGTGCGCTTTCTGGGGCGGCTGTCCGATGCGGCGCTGAGCGCGGCCTATAGGGAAGCCGGGCTTTTTGTTATGCCCTCATCCAAGGAAGGTTTCGGCATTGTCTATCTGGAGGCGTGGCAACATGGCCTGCCGGTTATCTGTGGCAATGAGGACGCGGCGCACGAGATTGTCGAGCATGGTGTGGATGGTTTCGTCGTCGCCCCCGGCGACATTGCCCCTCTCGCTGACCGGATGGCCTATCTCCTGCGCCATCCAGAGATTGCCCTGGGCATGGGCGCGTGCGGACAGGCCAAGGTGCAGGCGCGCTATTCGGCAGCAAATTTCGAAGCCAATCTTGCTGCGCTGCTGAGGGCGACCCGATGAAGGTGCTGCACATCATCGCCAGCGTTGATCCGGCCGGCGGCGGTCCAGCCGAATATCTGCGTCATATCACCGTGACGATGGCGGAGCAGGGGCATGACGCTGAAATCGTCTGTCTCGACCCCTGCGGTGCCGATTTTCTGGGGCTCTATTCGGTACCGGTCGCGGTTTTGGGGCGCTGGGTAGGGCCATATGGATTCGGCCCTGAACTTGGTTCGTGGATCGCAGACAATGCGGATCGGTTCGACGTCGCCGTCATTCACGGGCTTTGGAACCACGCGGCAATTGGGCCGAGACGAGCGCTGCGGGCGACAGGCCTGCCCTATGTCGTCTTTGCGCATGGCATGCTGGACCCATGGTTTGCAGGCCAGAACCGGCTCAAGCATCTGTTGAAGCGGTTGCTCTGGTCGTTTGCGCAGGGCCCTGTTCTACGCGATGCACGCGCGGTTCTGTTTACTTGTGCTGAAGAGGGGCGTCTGGCGGAGGGCGCATTTTCGGGGCATGGGTTCAGCTCGCGCATTGTCGCTTTCGGCACCGCTGCACCGCCGCCAACCGATCCGGCACAGATAGCTGCGTTTCGCGCCGCTGTTCCGGCTTTGGGCGAGCGCCCCTATCTGCTGTTTCTCGGTCGGCTTCATCCCAAGAAAGGTCTTGATTTGCTGATTGAGGCCTTTGCGGGGATTGCGTCCTCTCAATTGGGACTGGACCTGGTGATAGCCGGCCCTGATCAGGCTGGAATGCAGTCCAAACTCATGGCGCGGGCGAATGCTGTGGGAACAGGGCCGCGTGTTCACTGGCCTTGCATGCTGAGCGGGGAAGCGAAATGGGGGGCGTTTCGCGGGGCTGACGCATTTGTGCTGCCATCGCATCAGGAGAATTTCGGGATCGCCGTTGCGGAAGCCATGGCCTGCCGTGTTCCGGTCTTGGTCAGCAACAAGGTCAATATCTGGCGCGAAGTGGAGGCCTGTGGCGGTGGATTGGTGGCCAATGACGATGCCGCTGCCTTCGAGAGACTTTTAGGGCGCTGGCTGGAGCTGCCCGAGGCCGAAAAGCTCTCGATGGGAGAGGCGGCGCGGCAGGGCTTTGCGCGACATTTTCATATCGAAATTGCGGCTGCCGACCTGATCGAAGCCCTCGCTGAAGCCTGTGGGAGGCCCGGCGCGTGACCACAAAGCTGCCCATAAATATCGTGATGGGACCGTTTTTCCCTATTCCGCCGGTGCGGGGGCTGGCGGTCGAGAAAATTCAATATGGGCTGGCCCGCGCCTATGCCGACAAGGGGCATGACGTCACGATGATCTCGCGGCGCTTTCCGGGCCTTGCGAACCGCGAGACTGTCGACAGTATCAGCCATATCAGAGTGCCGTCATTCGATCCTCCGCGTCCGGGCCTGCTCTATCGGCTGCTGGATGTGATCTACAGTCTGCTGGTGAGTGCCTACATGCCGGTCGCGGATATCACGGTGACCAATAGCGTCTCCGCGCCGCTCATACTGCCGCTGCGAAAAACGGGTAAAATAGCCGTTGCCGTGGGGCGCTATCCCAAGGGCCAGATGCGGTTCTATGGCCGTGCCGCGCGGCTGCATGCGGTGTCGCGTGCCGTTCGGGACGCCATTGTCGAGCAGGCTCCCCGCATGGCGAGCCGGGCTCTGGTGATCGCCAATCCGATTGGCCAGCAATTTGCCGACGCCATTGCCGAGCAGCGCGGGCCGCGCGAGCGGGAAATTGTCTATGTGGGGCGGATCAGCCGCGAGAAGGGGCTCGACCTGCTGCTGGCGGCCTTCAAGGCAATTGCGCCTGATTTGCCGGGCTGGCGACTGACCTTGATCGGCCCATGGAGCATTTCACATGGCGGTGACGGCCTTCCATATCTCAACGAACTCAAGGCTTTGGTCACAGGCCTTGAAGACAGGATCGTATTTGCCGACGCCATTTATGAGGATGAGGCCCTTATCGCGCGTCTGAAAAAGGCGGATATTTTTGCCTATCCGTCACTTGCCGAGCATGGCGAGGCCTTTGGGCTGGCGCCGCTCGAAGCCATGGCCTGTGGATGCGTGCCCGTGCTGTCGGCGCTGCGATGTTTTGAGGATTTTGCCGAGGCTGGGCGCAATTGCAGCGTCTTCGATCATCGGCAAAATGCCGAGGCCAATCTGGCTGCGACCATGGCGCGGCTGATGGGCGACGCCACCTTGCGCGAGCGTTTGGGCCTTGCCGCGATGCAGAGCGCCAGCCGCTTTGCTCCGCAGATCATTGCCGAGGCCATGCTGGCCGATTTCCAAACTCTGGTGAGCCATGACGATTAAACCGCAGCGCCTGCCGACAGATAGCCCGTGGCCGCTTCGAGTGCGTATCAAGATGTTGCTCTGGGATTATGTCTGGCTGCTGTTCTGCGTCTGGACGCCAAAACCGGCCAATAGCTGGCGGCTATGGGTGCTGCGCCTATTCGGTGCGCGCATTGAGGGGCATCCCTTCGTACATCAGCGGGCGCGCATTCAGATGCCCTGGCACCTGACGCTGCATCACGGCGCGACCCTGGGTGATCGGGCCAATGCCTATTGTCTGGGTGAAATAGAGATTGGCGCGGGGGCGACAATTGCTCAGGAGGCCTATCTCTGCACCGGCACGCATGATTTTGCCGATCCGGCCATGCGATTGCTCACCAGAAAAATCGTGGTGGGTCCGCAGGCATTTGTTGGTGCGCGGGCCTTCATTCTGCCCGGCATCACCGTGGGTGCGCGGGCAATTGTCGGCGCTGGGTCGGTGGTCACGCGGGATGTGCTGCTCGGTGCCGTGGTGGCGGGCAATCCAGCCAGACCTATCCGCATGCGCCCCGAGGCCGAAGCATGATTGCGGTAATCATTCTTACCCATAATGAAGAGCAGCATATCGCGCGGGCGATCCAGTCTGTCCGATCATTCGCGGCGGAAATTTTTGTCATCGATGCCTTTTCTACCGATCGTACAACCGAGATTGCGCAATCGCTCGGGGCGGTGGTGCTCAGCCATTGCTGGGTCAATTATGCGCGGCAGTTCCAATGGGCGGTCGATCATGCACCGATCACATCGGACTGGATCTTGCGCCTGGATGCGGATGAAGTGATCGAACCGGATCTGGCAGAGACCATTCGCCGGCAATTGCCGACATTGCCGAGTGCGGTTACGGGCATCACTTTGGCGCGCAAGCATATGTTCATGGGCCGCTGGATCAGGCATGGCGGGCGCTATCCGCTGACCCTGCTGCGCCTGTTCCGGCGCGGTTGCGGGAGGATCGAGCAACGCTGGATGGATGAGCATATCGTCGTTGAAGCCGGGCAGATCGTGCATTTCGCCGGTGGCTTTGCCGATCATAATCTCAAGGATCTGAGCTTCTTTATCGACAAGCACAATGGCTATGCGACGCGCGAGGCGGTGGATGTGCTGAACCAGCGGTACGATCTGTTCATGCGGGATGGTGCGGTCAATGTCGGGTCATCCGCACGACAGGCAGGACTGCGGCGCTTGATCAAGGAGCGGTTCTATAATCGCATCCCGTTCCCGCTATCGAGCCTTAGCTATTTCCTGCTTCGCTATGTCTTTCAGCTTGGCTTTCTCGACGGCAGGGAGGGGGTGATCTACCATGGCTTGCAGGCCTTCTGGTACCGCTTCCTCGTCGGTGCGAAGGTGCTGGAACTGGAGAGAGCGATTTCTCATCTGCCCAACCGCGAAGCCCGATTGCAGAGATTGGCCGAACTCACTGGCCTCAGGCTGGCGAGTCCAGCCGAACCGTCAGGGCAGGGTGGAGAGGGCGGTGACGTCTGAATCTGCCAGCCGCTGCGGATAGATGGCGACCAGATCGTAAAGCGCGTCCGCATAATTGCTGGCGGACGAAATGGTGCGGGAGAGATAGAGGGCGCTTCTGTCGCCGCCGCCATCTTCGTCGCGGCCTGTGGCCTGTGCGCCGTTGACCGAGGCGCGGATGCTGGTTTCGTCGAATGCGGCAACGGCGCCGAAACCGGAATTCCAGTTGCCATCGATGAGAAATTGGAAATCATCGCCATTGTGGCCGCGCATCTGATGATGAGGAGCGCTGTCGGCATAATGAGCGCCGAGCATTTGCATGTCGGCCTGACCGCCGCCGACAATCACGGCGTCCCGATGATTGGCACTCAGTGGTTGGGTAATTCTGCCGCGCACCAGAATGGAGGCCGCGCTGCGTTGCATGATCGCTTCCACCAGTGGAGAAAAACGCGCGGTTTCTGTCGTGCGGCTGGCTGCGGTGTCATTGGTGATGATCGGATCGGATGGGTAGTGTCCTGCTTCGAGTTGCTGGTTCCATAAAATGAGCCCCGCGCTTTCATCGCCGATAAAATTCTTCGCACTCGCCGCATGGGGCACGATGAACCAGCCGCAATCGATGGTTTTGGCGGTGTCGGCGGTGAAGGTGGCGCTGACCTGATAGAAGCCGTTCGGCAATGGGCGGGAGGACATTGCAATGGCGCCGCCTGAGGAATCGCCAGCGATTGCACCTGTCGCAATGTCGAGGCCGCATTGGCGATAGGCGCCGCCATTGGTCACGTCACATTCAAAGATCAGCGCGCCATATCCATCCGGTTTGACGATGGCCGAATGCGTATAGGTGGTGCCATTGCTCGCACTGGCCCTGTGTGCCGACATGCGCGACAGGGCGTGCGGCGTATCCGCTGATGTGGGGATGAGGCGGAAGGCGGACTTGCCACCTGGGGGATCGTCCACACCATCGACAAAGCTGAGCTGGGTGGCGTTCC
>Ga0160492_101048_pt1 | contig 11267 bp, 8 predicted proteins | sample DID2MG_FD_108258 | JGI IMG/M metagenome (GOLD analysis project Ga0160492, IMG submission 108258) | Enriched soil microbial communities from UW Madison campus, WI, USA - DID2877_E24_FP2 MG | ecosystem: Environmental > Terrestrial > Soil > Unclassified | place: USA: Madison, Wisconsin | collected...
ATTATAGCTGTTACCCTGGCAAATCACCGGGTTGATCGTGTTAGTTATAGCCGGAGTTACGGTTAAATTCAAGGTGACGATGCTATCACAGCCTTGTGCATTTTGCAGGGTATCTTTCGCGGTATTGTTACTCGTAGTGTAAGCAATCCCGTTAAAGGTATAAGATTGTCCCTGGCAGATGCTCGTGGTCTGTGTTCCGGTAGATTTTGGATTTACCGTAACCGTGTAATTCGTTGCCGGGCCGGTACAACCATTCAGGCTTGGCGTAATGGCATAAACCACAGTACCGGGAGCATTCGTAATCGTAGATAAAGCCTGGCTGATGCTGTTGCCAGAGCCGTTAGTCGCGCCGCTCACATTAGTTGCCGTTACCGTCCAGGTAAATGAGGTGCCGGTAAGTTGGGATTGTAAGTTTACCGTAGCAGTTCCTCCCGTACAAATACTTTGTGATAAAGGGTTGTTCGTTACTACGGGTACCGGTTTTACATATACGGTATCTTTAATGACAGCGCCCACACAGCCATTAGCCGCAGGAGTGATGCTATATATAGCCGTGCCCTGACTGGTGCCGGTAGCGGTTAAGGTCTGCGCGATATTGGCTCCGGAGCCTGCGGTGGCACCGCTTACGCCATTCATGACCGGCGCAGTCCAGGCATAAGTCGTACCACTTACATTCGAAGAAAACGCGATGCTGGTTGCCGTACCGCTACAAATCGTTTGCGGCGAAGGGCTGGCAGTGGCTACCGGTATAGGATTAACTTTGACCGTATCTTTAATAGCCGTACCCGGGCAACCATTCGCGGTTGGCGTAATGGTATATATAGCCGTACCCTGGCTGGTGCCGGTAGCGGTTAAGGTCTGTGCGATATTGGCTCCGGAACCTGCTGTCCCGCCGCTTACGCCATTCATGACCGGTGCAGTCCAGGCATAAGTCGTACCACTTACATTCGAAGCAAGGGCGACGCTGGTTGCGGTGCCACTACAGATCGTTTGTGGCGAAGGACTGGCCGTGGCTAACGGTAAAGGATTAACTTTTACGGTATCTTTTATTGCTGCACCTGCACATCCATTAGCGGTAGGAGTGATGGTATAGACAGCAGTGCCCTGGCTGTTACCGGTGGCAGTTAAAGTTTGTGCAATACTTGATCCGGTACCTGCAGAGCCGCCACTTACAACGTTCATAACCGGTGCAGACCAGGCATAGGTAGTGCCGCTTATATTTGAGGACAAAGCTATACTTGTTGCCGTACCACTACAGATGGTTTGCGGTGATGGACTGGCCGTAGCAATCGGGAGCGGATTTACTTTCACGGTATCTTTTATTGCTGCACCCACACAACCATTAGCGGTTGGGGTAATGGTGTAAATAGCCGTGCCCTGACTGTTGCCGGCGGTCGTCAGGGTTTGCGCAATACTTGATCCGGTACCTGCAGAGCCGCCACTTACACCGTTCATCACCGGTGCCGACCAGGCATAGGTTGTACCGCTTACCGTAGAAGTAAGTGCAATATTGGTTGCCGTACCGCTACAGATCATTTGTGGAGAAGGGGTAGCCGTGGCTACGGGAAGAGGTTTTACTGCTATGGCTACCTGTTTTTGTACGGACGGACAGGTAGCGCCCGGAAGGCTTGCGGTAAGGGTATAGGTTTGCGTGCCAGGAGCCGTGGCTATAGTATTAATCGTATTGGTACTGCTCAGTCCTGAAGCCGGTGACCAGCTGTAAGTGAAAAGAGGATCGCCTTGGCCCTGGATGGAAACAGGCGCTGCGGTACCACAGAAACTGGCATTATAAGTATTAAGGTTTACCTCCAGTGAATCCCTGATATCCAGAGAAACGCTATCTACAACGGTACCACTGTTACATACATTGGTAGAGAATATTCTCAGCTTTACCGTTTTAGTACCCGAAGCAGCAGTTAAAGGAGTGATTGTTTGTACTACTGAAGTAGCATTTGCCGGGATCGTGACAGAAGTAGGTATGGTTGCGTAATCTACACCATTTACTGCGGTACCGGTAATCTGGTAATTGATCACCTGTGCGGTGGGTAGTGCTGTAGGACGGCTAAAGGTAAATTTGCCATTAAGACATCCTCTTACTGCATAAGGTTGTGGGGTGGTTAACCCGGTGGTACCATTTACACTGCCACCCAGGGTAGTCACACTTACAGTGTTAGAAACAAGACTTCCTTTTTTCAGGAAAACACCAGAGTCAAAAATATCGTCACCTACATCAGCAATAGCCAGCCTAAGGGTATAGGTGCTACAGGGGGTTACCTGTGCCACAGCTCTTAATACCTTGGTTACCCCATCGTAAATGATCGTGGAACTGCCGGAATTATTCACATAATACTGCGCATTGACACCGGCATTGACATTATCAATACTTACGGGCATATTGGTTCCCGGGATAAGGGCAATATTAGTAGGGCCTGCAAAACCCGGTCCACTGATAAAGAAGCCAAATACATCATTAACGCCAGCGTTGACCCATTCCGGATATTCTTCAGAACCGAAAATATATTCAAAGCTCACCGTATCTCCCTGGGGTACAAAATTGAATTGCAACACACAGGCATCTTCAGTAGCTGCACCGGCTACGGCATCCAGTAAGGCATCACCGGTAGCACCATGGGCAACGCCAAAGCTACCGCTGGCATTGGCAGCACCTTTTACCCCGGAGGCGCTTCCGGTAGTAAGTACCAATCCTTCGCTAAACCCCAGGCTTGATGTACCTGAAAAAGTACCGCTAGCACCGCTTGGGCAGGTCAGTATGGGATTCGTTACCACCAAACCGCTACCTACAAGGTTTTGTGCCAACTGGCTGGCTGTCTGGTTCGGTAAAATGGTCAATGGCTGCGCCCCAACTTTAAAAAGAGAGAGCAGGACCAAAAGAAAAATGACTAGAAATTTTTTCATCGCAGCTGTATAAATTAATATTTTAAAATTGAATTTATTATAAATATTATAACACAAAAATACTCCACATTATAAGAGGAGTTTGAAACTAGTGTAGCAACGATGTGCCAGGGTGTATGAAAAAGGGGTAGTGGTGTATGAACAATGTGTAGCGCATTTTGAATTTGTTAACATAATTTATTTTTGAGTATGTATAGTCTTGTAATTATTATAAAAAACCAGAAATATTTTCTTATTCCGGGCTCTTTGGGTTTATGCTGCCTTCATTAATTTATAACCAGTACTTCGCCCGTCAGTAGGATTGATCCGTCTTTAATTTTTGTTTGTGCCATTGCGCTCGTGCTCATCATTAACGCGATCGCAGGTATATATACTTTGTGTTTTCATCTTGTTTGATTTAAAGGTTAATATTCAAATTTTTATAGATGCTTTTAATTGCAATAAAAAGGATTTTCCGTAAAAGTATATTTTCTTGTTAATATATGATAAACAGCTGTTTATGTTTTTTTTAAACTTTAATATTTTGGCTGTTTTTCTACAGGAATTCCCGTATGCGTTGTTCGTTTGTTTTCCCGGAGCAGGAATTTTAAGCCTTCTGAATTTTAATTTTATCGAGTAAACTCCTTTGGATATTTACTAGCTAAGCTCAATTTTTGTATATTTACCTAAGCACTTTTTAACGATGAAGCATTTATTACTCCTGCACGGCGCTTTAGGGCATCCCGCTTATTTTGACTTTATAAAGGAGGCACTCGCGGCCGAATATTTGGTTCATACCCCTGTTTTTGAAGGCCATGCAGGTCTTAGGCAGGGAGATGAAGCCATAAGTATGGCGGCCTACGTAGCGCAAATCGAAAGGTATTGTGAGGAGCATGATTTAGGGCAGGTCGCTATATTCGGATACAGTATGGGTGGCTATGTCGGTTTATGCTATGCCGCACAGTTCCCGGGAAAAGTTGCTGCTATTATGACTTTAGCAACTAAACTAAGCTGGTCCCCTGAGATCGCGGCTAAAGAAGCCAAAATGCTGGACCCGGTGACGATAAAAGAGAAAGTGCCCAAATTTGCGGCTCAACTGAGCGCTATTCATGGGGCCGATAACTGGGAACAGTTTTGCCGGGATATTGCCGGACTCCTATCTGGTTTAGGTAACCAGCCTTTGCTTACTCCACATAATTTCGCAGCGATTAAGGCCAAGGCGCAACTCATGGTTGGCGACAAGGATAATATGGTCAGTATTGAAGAAACGCTGGGCGCAGTTCAGCAAATAGAACAGGCTAATTTCGCGGTGTTACCAGATACCATACATCCTTTCGAGAAAATCAACCAGGCCTTATTGTTGCAGTTAATGCGGGATTTTTTTAAGCTTTAAATATTATTTTATGCAGTTTGGAAAAGTAAGCCAGCCGGAACTGGTTGATTTTAGCTTGCCGGCCGATCACCCAGCCACTAAAAAAGTACTACAATCCTACAAAGAAGAGCAGCCTTTTGAAGTCTATGTAGGCTGCGCCAAATGGAACCGTACCGACCTGAAAGGGTTTTATCCCCGCGGTACCAAAGATGAATTAAGCTATTATGCTACACAGTTTAACAGTATAGAATTGAACGCGACATTCTATGGCATGCCGGACTGGAAGCAGGTGACCGCCTGGAAAGATAAAACGCCGGAAAATTTTAGGTTTTTTCCTAAAATAACCAATAGTATCAGTCATTACAAAAGACTGATCGACGTACAGCCGCTGGTGGAGCAGTTTTGTGACGCCGTCAGCGCATTTGAAGAAAAGCTAGGGATGGTTTTCCTGCAATTACATGAAAATTTTAAACCTAAGGATTTCGAACGCCTGCAATCTATGCTGCAACAGTTTCCTAAAGGTATTCCGCTGGCCGTCGAGGTAAGAAATGAAGAATGGTTTTCGGATAAAGCTGTTTTTGAGGCTTACTGCCAGCTATTAGAGGAGTTGCGGATGGCCAATATCATAGTAGATACGGCGGGAAGAAGGGATATGTTGCATATGCGCCTGACCGGGCCCGAGGCCTTCATACGTTACGTAGGCGCTAATCACCCTTCTGATATCGAGCGGCTGGATGACTGGCTGGAAAGAATAAAGGTGTGGCGTAAAAATGGCTTACAGAAATTATACTTTTTCGTCCACCAGAACATAGAACGGGCCTCTCCTTTGCTCGCTGCCCATTTTATCAAAAAACTCAACAAAGCATTTAAGCTGGACCTGGTTGTTCCCGATAAAGCGGATGATATAGCACCGGAATTGTTTTAGGATAATTCATCACGGTATAAATCTACCAGGTTTTCAAAAGAAATACGGTTGGCGGCCCTTGCTGAAGGGGAGAATAAGATCACCAGTTCTATCGGGCGGCCATTGATGAGCAGTTCGCTTTTTACCGGTTTGAGTGTTTTGGGATAGCGATGTTTGATGCCCCGGGTTTCCAGGTAATGCTGAAACCATCTTGCTGCGCTTACCTTCCCGGAGCTGCTGGTGAAGATGATTTTCTTTATCGCTGGTCGTTCTTCCAGGATCTGGAAGATATCCATATATTCCAGGGCTTTCAGGTTTTCATCCAGGGAATTATTGTCTTGGCGGATGATGGTTTTACCCATGTCCGTTATCGTGATCTTTAATTGGTCGAGGAGGGCCTTGCGTTCTGTTACCGCGGCTTCGCCGGACGTATGTAGTAGTTCTTTTCCGGTAATGGCAGCTATTATCTTCCAGAAAAAATTTCTTTTATTAGGATAGAAAAAGTCGAAGCTCCAGTTTCTTCTTGTTGGCGGGAAGGTACCTACCAGCAGCGTTTTACTGTCTGCGGGGCCATACCAGTTCCAGGGGTGTTGTTCTACAGGTTCCATAGGGGTCAAAAATAAAACTATTCAAAAAATATGATTACCAGAAAGCATCTTCTTTCTCGGTAAGATAGCGCCAGTATCTTTTAGGGACATGCTGTATATGCAGTTTCATATTCCGGCGGGCTTCAATATTGGTACTTTTAAAATAATCTTTCCATAAGAGGGTATATAATTCTTCTTTTTCATCCAGGCTGATATCATCCGCTGCGGGGACTATAGCCTGCGCCTGCCGGAAGTCAATCTGGACCTCGTGTACATTTTGCAGGTCGTAGTGAATCCCATATTTCCGTTTTTCATCATAGATGATCCAGGCCTGATCGGCATAGCGGTTTTTGAAATGCCGGGTGATCAAAGGTATCACATTGTAATCCGGATTAATCAAGGCAAAGAACAGGCCATTATTTCCTTTTTTGAAGCGGATGAAAGCTTCCATACGGTGTTTTTCCCGGTGCACTTTTTGCGACATTTGTGCGATTGCCAGTACGGCTTCGTGACCATAGTTATTGTCATAGCCTTTGGGGTGGTCAAAAATGTAGTGGGCGTAGTCGAACAGGTGTTGAAAGATGGCGCCTTGCTCCGATAAAAAGGCACTGTAAAAATGCTTTTGGTGGGTAGGGGAGATCTTTTGTTTGAGCCCGTTCCATACCCTTATTGCTTTTGCCGTATCCGTAGCGACTTCCAGGTTTTCTGAGAAGAAGCCCGGTTCATACACTTCTTTACCTAAAAGTTTTACCCGCTTATGTTTGCGTTCATAGGACTCGAAGACGGCACTTAGCAGGCCGTAGAAACTACCATCAAAAACATAAGTCTGGGTGTCTGGAAATAACATACCGGTTTGATTGAAAGCAGAAAGTGTTCACTAGCAAAATAAGCAAAACTCAACCATTATATCATGCTTCATAGTTAAAATTATTGCTTAAGAAATTTCTTGTTATAACTTATTATTTCCCCATTCCTTCAAATAGCTGCAAAAGCTTTTCTAATCCGTCTTCACTATGCATGAGTGTTGTATTGTCTAGCGTATGTTGGGTAACCTGAGCTGCCCTTTGCAGCATCTGTTGTTCATACTGTGCGATCGCTGCCTGCAGATTTGTAAAGTCATTACTGCTTAAGCATTCTGCCAGTTCAAAGGCATCCTGCATGGCCATATTGACACCTTCACCGGCGTAAGGAGGCATGCGATGGGCGGCATCTCCCAGCAGGGTAAGATTGGCTAAGGTATCCCATTTTTGATCTAAAGGAAAATGGTACTGTGGCCTGGGTACAAACCATATTTCATCCCCTTCGAACAGTTCCTGCCAACAGGTACCCCAACCGGAGAATTCAGTTTTAAACCAATCTAAAACCTGTGCTTTATCATTGAAATCAATACCACTTTGTGTCACCCAGTTTTCCGGAACTTTAGTGCCGGTGTAAAAGGATAAACTGCCTTCCCCTTTTGTGCTCAATATGAGCGACTGCTCTTGACCTAATGCAAAGACTTTGCCACCTTTTGCCAAATCCCATAATCCGGGGGCATTTTTAGCGGCATTATAGACATTGCCTTCAATGATCGTGATGCCGGAGTATATGGCGGGAATACCAGTAAGGTAAGACCGTAGCTTCGAGTTGGCGCCATCGGCAGCAATGACCAGGTCGGCATAGGCGGTAGTGTCATTGGTGAAATGCAGCAACCAACCTTCCTGCTGTTTTTCCATTTGAGAGAATTGGCTATTCCACACCACTGTTCCCGGGGCTAAGGCATCCAGTAAAATAGTACGTAAAGGAGCACGGTCTATTTCAGGGCGCTGGTCTTCATAGTTTGTATTGGCGTGATCGTCCATCCGGATCCGGGCCTTTTCATCCACCACCCGCATTTTTCCGGCCTCCGGCCGGTAGTGTCCATAAAAGGCTTCCATCAGGCCCGCCCGCCGCAAAGCTTCCAGCCCGGACGTTTCATGAAGGTCGAGCGTAGCCCCTTGCTGGCGCACGTTTTTGTCTTTGTCGCGTTCATATACCTGCACATGAGCACCCTGTAATTGCAGTAAGCGGGCTAATGTAAGTCCGCCGGGGCCACCGCCAATGATGGCAATTTGTTTATCGTGTAAAAGCATGTCGTAATGTTTTATATACGATGCAAAATTATTCCGGTCGCAGGGTAGAGAATTGTATAAAACGGTCGTCTTGATTTTGTTTGAGTGCTTTTGGTAAAACCCCGGACAATTTTTTGACCGCTTTGATAAAATGGGATTGGTCCGCAAAATTTTGCTCCGGGAAAAGCCTGCCTGCTTTGATCTGCGGAAAGGATGCGCGGAAACGCAATATATCGCAATAAGCTTTGAGAGGGAGGCCGAATTGCTGGTGAAAATAGCGGTTGATCTGCCGGCTGCTCCAGAATACTTTTTCCGAAAGTGTTTTAACGGTTAGCGCTCCTGCTGAAGCATAAATCAGGGCGAATAGTTCCAGTTTCCGGGAATCTGTTTCACGAGGTAAAAGCGAAACGATCTTTTGATTGGCCTTCTTGCAAAACTCCCCGAAATCCTGCAGGTCCCGGGCAGTAAAGTTCCAGAAGCCTTCTGGTAGCTGGCGTGCATGGTTCAATAGTTCAGCTACAGTATCCTGCAGCATATATTCTACTGCAGGTAGTTTGAAGCTGATAGCAACCATCCTTGTACCTGCTTTTAAAACGAGTTGATCCGCCTGGGTATCAATGCCTAAAAGCAGCACCTGGAAAGGCATCCCGGGTACCTGACAGCAGATAAGGTCGATCCGGCCATCAGGTAGCAGGGTCACTTCTTTATCCTGCCCGGTATCATTGCGCAGGTACCAGTAACTTTCCACAAAGTCGTTAAGCGCCTGCTCTGCCGGTTTGAATTGATATACTAAGTGTTGCTCCATCTTGTTTTGTTCTTCCTGTGATTGATGCAAATTAAGCATAGATCATGATGAAAGATATAGGCGTCAAAAGCTTTTAAAATATAAAGTGTTAGAACAGGCTGAGCTGTTCCGGTGCCCCGGTCCTGTATTTGCTTTTGCTGTTTTGGAGAATAACCTTTCTTAATTGTATCGGTTCCGGTTCACTGAGCTGGAAAGGACTGTCGGCACAGCGGATAAAATATTGCGCGCGATTATAGGAAATGCCCATTTTGCGCAGCTGGTAAATATGCAGGCGCCCGAATTTGCGGGCAGCTATGATCTTCTGCGCCGACCGGATGCCGATGCCGGGTACGCGGATGATCATTTTGTAATCAGCGGTGTTGATGTCTACCGGGAAGAGTTGCGGGTTGCGCAAAGCCCAGGATAATTTGGGATCGATATCCATGTCCAGGTTGGGATGCCCTTCATCCAGGATTTCTTTTACATCAAAATCATAAAAACGCATCAGCCAGTCGGTCTGGTAAAGGCGGTTTTCGCGCAGAAGCGGGGGCTGCGTACCGATTACCGGCATGCGCGCATCGTGACTAATAGGAATATAGCCGCTGTAATAGACGCGTTTGAGTGAAAAGTTTTTATAATAAACGTCCGCGGTATGCATGATGTCTTTGTCCGTTTCGGGAGTGGCGCCCACCACCATTTGCGTACTTTGTCCGGCCGGTACAAATTTTGGCGTGCTTTTGATGAGCTTGCGTTCACTGTTGTATACCTGCGACTGGTCGCGGATAAGGCCCAGCTCACGTTTCACTTCTTCATGCGATTTTTCCGGGGCCAGGAGTTTCAGGCCACTTTCAGTAGGCATTTCCAGGTTAATGCTCATACGGTCGGCATATAAGCCGGCTTCAGTCAGTAGTTCTTCGCTGGCACCGGGAATGGTCTTCAGGTGGATATATCCATTGTAGTTTTCTTCCAGGCGCAGCTTTTTGACGATGCGCAGCATTCTTTCCATAGTATAGTCGGCATTTTTGAAAATGCCTGAGCTCAGGAAGAGGCCTTCGATATAGTTGCGCCGGTAGAAATTCATAGTGAGCTCCACCACTTCTTCTACTGTGAAGGCGGCACGTTTTATATCGTTGCTACTACGCGAAACACAGAAAGCGCAATCATAGATACAAAAATTGGTCAGTAAAATTTTAAGCAGGGAAACGCAACGCCCATCTTCCGTGTAGGTATGACAAATACCGGAGCCGGTATCCCCAATGCCTTTGCCGGTATTTTTGCGGTCACTGCCGCTGGAGGAGCAGGACACATCATACTTTGCCGCATCGGCCAGTATACTCAACTTCTCCCTGATTCTTTCATGCATGTTCCCTCCGTTTTACTGATCAAAAATATGCAATCGGCGGCTTATTATAAAGACCAGTTTATACACAGTGATATAGTTATAAAACTTTCATTTATAGAAGATTGAAAAAAAGAGTTTGTTCCTGCCTGCAAAATATTTTTTAAAATAAAAGCGCATCTTTTTTGTTTTATTGAGCAAAGTTCCTACATTTGCAACTCAATTGGCTGCCCGAGTGGCGAAATTGGTAGACGCACTGTGTTCAGGTCGCAGCGTTCGCAAGGATGTGCTGGTTCGAATCCAGTCTCGGGCACGAAAAAGGTTGTAAGCTTAGCTTGCAGCCTTTTTTCTTTTTTAGGCCATTTTTTGCCCACGTTTCATTCCCGGTTAATTAATAATCTATATTCCACTAATACTTTTATCAAAACTTTTACGTTTGCACTGTAATAAGACGTTTCATTACTTTTTTGTATGCGTACAATATTGAGTGAATTGAGCATAAACCCGAATCCATTTTGTCATGAAAAGATATTTAAGCCTTTGTTCTTTCGTTTTTTTGAGTACACTAAGTGCTGTAGCGGGAGAAAAACGCACGGTAAACTTTAAGGATTTTAAAGCTTATGAAGTGTCTGATGAGGGGATTTACCTGGGATTTATCACCATGCAGAACCGTATCGATACCGGTACGCTTACCCTTAAAAATGTGCAGGCAGAAAAATTTGAGGGACAACTTCCTGACGGTGTAGTGGTCGTAGATGGTAATATCCAGCCCGGCATTTTCTGGGGTGTCCAGCAAAAGCAGTTAAAGGCGGGCTTCAGGCTGCCGCTTTACTACCGCCAGGACGGGCAGGTGTATAAAGTGCGGTCTTTTGATATGGAAGTGAACGAAGAGCAGCCGTCCAAAATAGTGGCCCGGGATTATACCGCAAACTCGGTGTTGAGTACCGGCAACTGGTATAAAATAGCGGTGGACAAAAGAGGGATCTTTAAAATAGATTACAATTTACTACAGTCGCTGGGCATTAACCCTGCAACGGTCAACCCGGCCAATATACGGGTTTACGGTAATGGCGGCCAGGTAATGTCCGAAGCGGTGAGCGACGGGGCTTATGATGACCTGGTGGAAAATGAGATAGAGGTACATGCCGGTGGCAGCAGCTTCGGGCAGAATGACTATGTACTTTTCTATGCCAATGGCCCCATACAATGGAGCCCGTCTTCTAATGGCAGGGATTTCCAGCATAAACAAAATCCTTACGAGGATAAAAGCTATTATTTTATCAATGTAGACCTGGG
>Ga0160492_101053_pt1 | contig 11233 bp, 7 predicted proteins | sample DID2MG_FD_108258 | JGI IMG/M metagenome (GOLD analysis project Ga0160492, IMG submission 108258) | Enriched soil microbial communities from UW Madison campus, WI, USA - DID2877_E24_FP2 MG | ecosystem: Environmental > Terrestrial > Soil > Unclassified | place: USA: Madison, Wisconsin | collected...
GCCTCTACGCCCGCGAGATGATCCTGGGCCTGCAGGGCACCGTCAGCGAGGGCCAGGCCCTGCAGAAGGGTCACGTGGCGGCCAGCGCCAAGCACTTCCTGGGCGACGGCGGCACCACCAACGGCAAGGACCAGGGCAATACGGAGGTCTCCGAGCAGGAGCTGATCCGCCTGCACGCCCAGGGCTACGTTCCGGCCATCAACGCCGGGACCATGACCATCATGGCCTCGTTCAACAGCTGGAACGGCCAGAAGATGCACGGCAACAAGTCGCTGCTGACCGACGTGCTGAAGGGCAAGATGGGCTTCGACGGCTTCATCGTCGGCGACTGGAACGGCCATGGCCAGGTCGACGGTTGCACCCCGACCAACTGCGCCCAGGCCGCCAACGCGGGCCTGGACATGTACATGGCCCCCGACAGCTGGAAGGGCCTCTATGACAACCTGCTGGCCCAGGCCAAGTCGGGCGAGATCCCGATGGCGCGCATCGACGACGCGGTACGCCGCATCCTGCGCGTGAAGGCCAAGCTCGGCCTCTTCCAGGCGGCCCGCCCGTGGGAAGACCGCGAGGGCGTGGTCGGCAACGCCGATCACCGCGCCGTCGCCCGCGAGGCCGTGGCCAAGTCGCTGGTGCTGCTGAAGAACAACGGCGTCCTGCCGATCAAGGCTTCGGCGAAGGTGCTGGTGGCCGGCTCGGGCGCCGACGACATCGGCCAGCAATCGGGCGGCTGGACCCTGTCGTGGCAGGGCACCGACAACAAGAACAGCGACTTCCCCAACGCCCAGTCGATCTATTCGGGCTTCAAGGACGCGGTCGAGGCCTCGGGCGGCAGCGCCACCCTCAGCGTCGACGGCTCGTTCACCGACAAGCCCGACGTCGCCGTCGTGGTGTTCGGCGAGACGCCTTACGCCGAGGGCGTGGGCGACCTGAAGTCGCTCGAGTACCAGCAGGGCGACAAGACCGACCTGGCTCTGCTCAAGAAGCTGAAGGCCGCCGGCGTGCCGGTGGTGGCCGTGTTCCTGTCGGGCCGTCCGCTGTGGGTGAACCCCGAGATCAACGCCTCGGACGCCTTCGTCGCCGCCTGGCTGCCGGGCTCGGAAGGCGGTGGGATCGCCGACGTGCTGGTCGGCGACAAGGCCGGCAAGGCCCGCCGCGACTTCAACGGCAAGCTGTCGTTCAGCTGGCCCAAGACCGCCGCCCAGACCTCGCTGAACAAGGGCGACAAGAATTACGCGCCGCTGTTCGCCTACGGCTACGGCCTCAGCTACGCCAAGCCGGGCAAGGTCGCCAAGCTGTCGGAAGTCTCGGGCGTCACCGCCATCGCGGCCAACGACAGCAACTACTTCGTCGGCGGCAAGACCCCGGCGCCGTTCGAGTTCCGCCTGCTGCCGACCACCTCGGTGCACATCAAGCCGATCGACGCCGGCAACGTGCAGGAGGCCGGCCGCCAGCTGACCTTCGGCGGCGGCGTGCCCGCCGCGGCCGAGATCGCGGCCGACAAGGCCTTCGACCTGACCTTCCAGACCAACGCCGAGATCGCCCTGCAGATCGCCTACCGCGTCGACGCCGCGCCTTCGGCCAAGACGACCCTGGGCATCGGCGCCGGCAAGCTCGACGTCACCTCGGTGCTGTCGGGCGCCAAGGTCGGCGAGTGGACCAGCCTGAAGGTGCCGCTGAAGTGCTTCCAGTCGGCCGGCACGGACGTCACCAAGGTCGAGGCCCCGTTCTCGCTGGCCACGGCCGGGACCCTGACGGTCTCGATCAGCGGCGTGAAACTGACCACCGACCCGACCGGCACGACCTGCCCGGCCAAGGCGGACTGATTGGGGGATCGACATTCGGAACCCTTGGCCATTTTTCTCCGAGCATCCCCGCGAAGGCGGGGATCCAAGCCGAGCTCGGAGATGATCCACGGCCGCGCCACGCCCTGAAAGCCAGCTTGGGTCCCCGCCTTCGCGGGGATTTGACGGATTGGGGGAGCGGGTGCCGCTGAATGTCGAGCCGACCTGACCAGAAGGATGTCATCCCGGCTCTCCGCGCTACGCGCTCCGGCCGGGATGACGAATTTTAGAGTAACGACTAAGCGGAGACCTCGCGTGCGCCTGACTCGTCACCTGCTCGCCGGGGCCGCCGCCCTGGCCGTCGTATCGCCCGCCGTCGCCGCGCCGCTGCTGGCCTCGGTGTTCACCGACCACGCCGTGCTCCAGCGCGACCGGCCGATCCAGGTCTGGGGCGTCGCCGCGCCGAACGCCGCCGTCGCCATCGATCTTTCCGGCCAGGCCGTGACGGCTGCCGCCGACGCCCAGGGCCGCTGGTCCGCGCAACTGCCGGCTCGCGCCGCCAGCGCCCCGCCGCTGACCCTTACCGTCACGGCCGGCGCCGAGACCCAGACCGTGTCCGACCTGCTGGTCGGCGACGTCTGGCTGTGCTCGGGCCAGTCGAACATGGAATATCCGCTGCGCCGCGCGCTCCAGGGCGAAGCCGAGGCGCAGAACGCCGCCGACCCGCAGATCCGCCTTCTGCAGACCGGCCGCACCAGCCTGCCGCATCCGACCGACACGCTGCCCGCCTACGCCGTCTGGAAGACGTCGAGCTACGACAGCGCCAACAACTTCTCGGCGGCCTGTTACTTCATGGGCCGCGAGATCAAGAAGACCACCGGCGCGCCGGTCGGCCTGATCGACGCCACCTGGGGCGGCTCGGTGATCCAGGACTGGATCAGCGGGCCGGGCCTCAAGGCGCTGGGCAACTATGACGAGGGCCTGTCGGTGCTGGCCGACTACGCCCAGGATCCCGCCAAGGGCATGGCCCGCTGGGGCGCGATGCTCGACCGCTGGGCCGCCAAGGTCGAGCCGCATGCCGCGAACTGGGCCAAGCCCGGCTTCGACGACCGCGCCTGGAAGACCATGCCGGCGCAGCAGTTCTGGGAGACCAATCCGGGCCTGGAGACCTTCGACGGCACGATCTGGCTGCGGGCGACCATCACCCTGACCAAGGCCCAGGCCGCGCAGGGGGCCACGCTGATGCTCGGCCCTGTCGACGACATCGACACCACCTTCGTCAACGGCCGCGCCATCGGCTCGCAGGAGGGCTGGGACGCCAAGCGCGCCTACGCCGTTCCGGCCGGCGTGCTGAAGGCCGGCGCCAACGTCATCGCCGTGCGGGCGATCGACGCCGGCGGCGGGGGCGGGGCCTGGGGCCCTGCCAAGGACAAGGGCCTGAAGCTGGCCGACGGCTCGTTCGTGCCGCTGGGCGCCAGCTGGCGCTACAAGGTCTCGACCAACCTTTCCGACACCGGCCTGCCGCCGCATGCGCCGTGGCTGGGAGCCTCGGGCCTGTCGACCCTGCACAACGGCATGATCGCCCCGCTGGCGCCCTACGGCGTCAAGGGCTTCGCCTGGTACCAGGGCGAGGCCAACGTCACCGAGGCGCCTGAGTACGCCCGCCTGATGCCGGCCCTGATCGCCGACTGGCGCCGCGAATTCGCCGTGCCCGACGCGCCGTTCCTGATGGTGCAGCTGGCCAGCTTCGGCCCGCAGACCGACAAGCCCGGCGTCTCGCGCTGGGCCGAGCTGCGCGACGTCCAGCGCCGCACCGTCGCCGCCGATCCGAACACCGGCCTGGCCTCGGCCGTCGATATCGGCTCGCCCTACGACATCCACCCGGCCGACAAGCTGCAGGTCGGCCTGCGCCTGGCGGGCCTGGCCAGGAAATTGGCCTATGGCGAGGCGTCCCTGAACGCCTCCGGCCCCGTGCCGGTCTCGGCCGCCCGCGACGGGGCCGACGTCGTCGTCACCCTGGACCAGCCGGCGGTGGTTTACGGCTCGGCGCGACCGGCCGGCTTCGAACTCTGCGACGCCGCCGAGTCTTGCCGCTTCGTCGATGCGTCTGTGGAGGGCAGCAAGGTCCGCCTCACGGTTCCGGTCGGCTACGCCGCCGTGAAGGTCCGCTTCGCCTGGGCCGACAGCCCGGTGCTGAACCTCTACGGCGCCAACCGCCTGCCCGCGACGCCGTTCGAAATCCCTCTCTCTTAGAGAAAGGGATTTTCCACTCCAGCCCCGCTCGTTAACCAGCAACCCCTTGCGTCACAACGCTTTCCCTCCTCGGAAACGAGGGTTTCGTGTGACCGACCGCACCTGCGAAGAACTGGCCGAACTTTGGCGCACGGTGTTCGGCGAGCCGCCGCCGATCACCTCCGAGCCAGGCCTCGTCGCCGAGGTCCTGGTGCGCTGCCTGCCGCCCGCCGAACCCTATGGCCCGCAAGCTTTGCCCGTGGCTAAGCTTGAACGGAAGGCGTCCTGAACGCCTCATAGGCCCTATCTATCTCGCGAACTGATTTTATCGATTGGACCTATTTGCTGCGGCGCGATACCTACGACGCATCCTTTCCAACGGAGCGTCTCATGTCGCTGATCAACACCGAGATCAAACCCTTCACCGCCCAATCCTATAAGGACGGCAAGTTCGTCACGGTCAGCGACGCCGACCTGAAGGGCAAGTGGTCGGTGGTCTTCTTCTACCCGGCCGACTTCACCTTCGTCTGCCCGACCGAACTGGAAGACCTGGCCGACAACTACGAGGTCTTCACCCGTCTGGGCGTCGAGATCTACGCCGTGTCGACCGACACCCACTTCTCGCACAAGGCCTGGCACGACAGCTCGCCGGCCATCGGCAAGATCAAGTACCACATGGTCGGCGACCCCTCGGGCACGATCACCAACAACTTCGAAGTGATGCGTCCGGGCGTCGGCCTGGCCGACCGCGGCACCTTCCTGATCGACCCGGAAGGCGTGATCCAGTTCACCGAGACGACCGCCGAAGGCATCGGCCGCAACGCCATCGAGCTGCTGCGCAAGATCAAGGCCGCCCAGTACGTGGCCTCGCACCCGGGCGAAGTCTGCCCGGCCAAGTGGGAAGAGGGTGAAAAGACCCTGGCTCCCTCGCTCGACCTCGTCGGCAAGATCTAAGACTTAAGTACCGTCTACCCGCGCCGCCGCTCCTCTCCCCTCTGGGGCGGCGGCGCACCCCTCGATCGTTCGCCGCGTTCGATCCTCCCCCGAAAATCGAACGCCTGTCTTTTCCTCCCCCTAGCCTTTTGGGAGCGCGCCATGCTGGACGCCGGTCTGAAGACCCAGTTGACCACCTACCTGCAGAACCTGCGCCAGCCGATCGAACTGGTCGCCTCCCTCGGCGACGACAAGGGTTCGAAGGACATGCTCTCCCTGCTGGAAGACGTGGCCTCGACCTCCGACAAGGTCAGCCTGAACCTGGCCGGCGACGACGCCCGCAAGCCTTCGTTCGCCATCACCCGCGCCGCTGGCGACGCTGATGTCCGCTTCGCCGGCCTGCCGCTGGGCCACGAGTTCACCTCGCTGGTGCTGGCCCTGCTGCACGTCGGCGGCCACCCGCCGCGTCTCGACGCCGAGGTGATCGAGCGCATCAAGGGCCTGGACGGCGACTACAGCTTCGAGACTTACTTCTCGCAGTCCTGCCAGAACTGCCCCGACGTGGTGCAGGCGCTGAACACCATGAGCGCCCTGAACCCGCGCATCCGCCACGTCGCCATCGACGGCGCCTTGTTCCAGGCGGAAGTCGAGCAGCGCCAGGTCATGGCCGTGCCGACCATCCTGCTGAACGGCCAGCCCTTCGGCCAGGGCCGCATGGAGGTCGAGCAGATCCTGGCCAAGCTGGACACCGGCGCCGAAGCCCGCGCCGCCGAGAAGATCAAGACCAAGGACGCCTTCGAGGTGCTGGTCATCGGCGGCGGTCCCGCCGGCGCGGCCGCGGCCGTCTACGCCGCCCGCAAGGGCATCCGCACCGGTGTGGCGGCTGAGCGTTTCGGCGGCCAGGTGCTCGACACCATGGCCATCGAGAACTTCATCTCGGTGCAGCACACCGAAGGCCCCAAGCTGGCCACGGCGCTGGAACAGCACGTCAAGCAGTACGACGTCGACGTGATGAACCTGCAGAAGGCCGTCGGCCTGGTGGCGCCCAAGACCCCGGGCGGCCTGATCGAGGTCAAGCTCGAGAACGGCGCCAGCCTGAAGTCGCGCACCGTGATCCTGTCGACCGGCGCCCGCTGGCGGAACGTCAACGTGCCCGGCGAAGCCGAGTACAAGAACAAGGGCGTGGCCTATTGCCCGCACTGCGACGGCCCGCTGTTCAAGGGCAAGCGCGTGGCGGTGATCGGCGGCGGCAACAGCGGCGTCGAGGCGGCCATCGACCTGGCCGGCATCGTCGCCCACGTCACCCTGATCGAGTACGACAGCCAGCTGCGCGCCGACGCCGTTCTGCAGCGCAAGCTCGCCAGCCTGCCGAACGTCAAGATCGTCACCTCGGCCATGACCACCGAGATCCACGGCGACGGCGCCAAGGTCAGCGGCCTGTCCTACAAGGACCGCAACCACGACACGGCCCATCGCGTCGACCTGGAAGGCGTGTTCGTGCAGATCGGCCTGGTGCCCAACACCGAGTGGCTGAAGGACTCGGGCGTGGCGCTGTCCAACCGCGGCGAGATCGAGGTCGACTACCGCGGCGAGACGACCATGCCGGGCGTCTTCGCGGCCGGCGATGCGACCACCACGCCCTACAAGCAGATCATCATCGCCATGGGTGAAGGGGCGAAAGCCTCGCTGTCGGCCTTCGACTACCTGATCCGCCTCCCTGCGGAGCAGGCCGAGGCGGCCTGATCGGCTTCAGAGGCTTAAACGACCAAGGCCCGGACGAGCGATCGTCCGGGCCTTTTCGGTTTCACGCCACCGCCGCCTGGATGCCCGCCAGCAGGTTGGCCGCGGTGATCGGCTTGGCCACGTGCAGGTCGGCGCCGGCGGTCAGGGCCTCGTTGCGGTGCTTCATCAGGGCGTTGGCGCTGAGCATGATGATCGGCGTGCGCACCGCCCCGCGCTCGACCTCCAGGGCGCGGATGGCGCGCGTCGCCGTCAGGCCGTCCATGCGCGGCATCTGCATGTCCATCAGCACGATGTCGAAACGACCGTCCCCGAAGGCGGCGACCGCCTCGAAGCCGTCGCCCACGGTGACCACGTCGGCGCCCTGGGTCGCCAGGATCAGCTGGGCCACCCGCTGGTTGGTGGGATGGTCCTCGACCAGCAGCACGCGAAGCGGGTGATCGGGCAGGGCGATCGGCTCGGGCGGCGGCGGGGGCTCGGCGCTGACCTCGACGGCCTCCTGCAGGCGCGGGAGGCTCAGCGAGAAGGTGAAGCGGCTGCCGATCCCGGGGCGGGAGGTCGCCGAGATCTGGCCGCCCATCATCTCGACCAGCGAGCGGCAGATCGAAAGCCCCAGGCCCGTGCCGCCGAAGCGGCGGCTGATCGACTCGTCGGCCTGGCTGAAGCGGGTGAACAGCCCCGCGGCCTGGTCGGCGTCGAAGCCGATGCCCGTGTCCTCGATCTCGAAGGTCAGCTGGGTCTCGCCGTGGGCCTCGGTCGCCGCGACGCGCAGGACGATCCCGCCCTGGTCGGTGAACTTGATGGCGTTCGACAGCAGGTTGCCGATCACCTGGCTCAGGCGCATGCCGTCGCCCAGGTGGCGGCCGCCGGTGATGGGCGGCCGCTCGATGGCGAAGGTCAGGCCCTTCTCCTGCGCGCGCCGGCGCATCACCTCGACGCCGGGACGCAGCGCCTGGTCGAGGTTGAACGACCGCTTCTCCAGCTGCAACTGGCCGGCCTCGATCTTGGAGACGTCCAGGAAGTCCGATACCAGCCGTTCCAGCGTCGCGCCCGAGTCGCGGACCAGGGCGATCATCTCGGCCTGTTCGGGCGTCAGCGTGGTGCGCGACAGGGCGTCGACAATGCCGATGACGCCGTTCAGCGGCGTGCGGATCTCGTGGCTTATATTGGCCAGGAAGTCGGACTTGGCCCGGCTGGCCGCCTCGGCCGCGGCCTTGGCCTCGATCAGCTGGCGCTCGGCCGCCACCCGGTCGGTGACGTCGCGGGCCACGCCATAGATGCGGTCGCCCGCGCGCTGGGCCCGCCATTCCAGGGTGCGGTAGTGGCCGTCGGCGTGGCGATAGCGGTTGATGAAGCCCCGGACCGGATCGCCTTCCTTGCGGTTCTCGACCTCGACCACGCTGTCGCGCGTGCCGGGCATGTCGTCGGGATGGACGAGCCGCAGCAGGGGCTGGCCTTCCATGTCCTCGGGACGATGACCCAGCTTGGTCTGCCAGGACCGGCTGGCCTTCAGCACGGTGCCTTCCAGATCGCGGATGATCAGCAGGTCCAGCGAGACCTCGAAGAAGGTGCTGGCGTCCACCAGCAGGGCGTCGCGAGCCGATGCTTGCGCCATTTATCGAAGTCCCCGAAACGCCGACTAGAGTTCAGCCTAGCGCATCAAGGTTAAATTCCAATATCCGCAATCCATTGCATATTTAGTCGCGCGAATGGGTCCTGATTTCGGAATGCTCTTTTGGCGATAGCTGAATTGAGTTTCGGTATTCGCAGAACTGTTTGGCGCCTTGAGAGGCGCCGGAAAGGCGGAAGGGGTCTTCTAGACCGGCTCCGCCCACCCCTTGGCCACATAGGCCGCCGCCACCGCCTCGGCGATCTTGATGCCGTCGACGCCCGCCGACAGGATCCCGCCGGCATAGCCCGCGCCTTCGCCGGCCGGGAACAGGCCGGCGGTGTTGAGGCTCTGCAGGTCCTTGCCGCGCGTGATGCGGATCGGCGAGGAGGTGCGGGTCTCGACGCCCGTCATCAGCACGTCGGGATGGTCGTAGCCGGCGATCTGGCGGCCGAACACCGGCAGGGCCTCGCGCATGGCCTCCAGCACGAACGGCGGCAGACATTCGGAGAGGTCCGTCATCCTGATGCCGGGCTTGTAGGACGGCGAGACCTCGCCCAGCGCCTCGGACGGACGGCCGGCCAGGAAGTCGCCGACCTTCTGGGCCGGGGCCTTGTAGTCGCCGCCGCCGGCGGTGAAGGCGAGGGACTCCCACTTGCGCTGGAACTCGATGCCGGCCAGCGGGTGGCCCGGATAGTCGCGCTCGGGATCGATGGCCACGACGAAGCCGGAGTTGGCGTTGCGCTCGTTGCGCGAATACTGGCTCATGCCGTTGGTCACGACGCGGTTCGGCTCCGAGGTCGCCGCCACCACGGTGCCGCCCGGGCACATGCAGAAGCTGTAGACCGTGCGGCCGTTCGAGCAGTGATGCGACAGGCTGTAGTCGGCCGCGCCCAGGTCCGGATGGCCGGCGCAGGCGCCGAAGCGGGCCTTGTCCATCCACGACTGCGGGTGCTCGATACGCACGCCGATCGAGAACGGCTTGGCCTCGATGTGGACGCCGCGATCATAGAGCGTCTGGAAGGTGTCGCGCGAGGAGTGGCCCACGGCCAGCACCACGTGCTCGGTCTCCAGATACTCGCCGGTCGAAAGATGCAGGCCCTTGAGCTTGCGCTGGCCGTCTTCGCCCGCCTCGATCGCAAAGTCGGTCACCCGGTGCTGCCAGCGGTACTCGCCGCCCAGGCCCTCGATCAGGGCGCGGATGTTCTCGACCATGTGCACCAGGCGGAAGGTGCCGATGTGCGGGTGGGCCTCGGTCAGGATCTCCTCGGGCGCGCCGGCGGCGACGAACTCTTCCAGCACCTTGCGGCCCAGGAAGCGCGGATCCTTGATCTGGCTGTAGAGCTTGCCGTCCGAGAAGGTGCCCGCGCCGCCCTCGCCGAACTGCACGTTCGACTCCGGGTTCAGCTCGCTCTTGCGCCACAGGGCCCAGGTGTCCTTGGTGCGTTCGCGCACCACCTTGCCGCGGTCCAGGATGATCGGCTTGAAGCCCATCTGGGCCAGGACGAGGCCGGCGAACAGGCCGCAGGGGCCGGCCCCGATCACCACCGGGCGCGGGCCGTCGAAGCCTTCCGGCGCGCGGGCCGTGAAGCGGTAGTCGGTGTCGGGCGTCGGGCGGACCTGGTGGTCGCCCTTGAAGCGCTCCAGCACGGCGGCCTCGTCGCGCAGGGCCACGTCCACCGTGTAGATCATCAGGATCGCGCTTTTCTTGCGGGCGTCATGCGCCCGCCGCCAGAGCTTGACCTCCAAGAGGTCGGCCGGCTCGACGCCCAGGCGCGCGCAAATGGCCGGAGCCATGGCCTCCGGCGGATGGTCCAGGGGCAGCTTCAGTTCGGAAAGACGCAGCATGGCGCGGGTTTAGCGGGTTGGGAGCGCGCGCGCCATGGGGATAGCGGCCGTAGATCCTCCCCCTCTGGGGGAGGTGGCCCGGAGGGCCGGAGGGGGCCGGCGCCGGCGATTGCCCCCTTAGTCGCTCCGCGACAGCTCCCCCAGAGGGGGAGCATCTAAGGTCCGCAATGGGCCGCAAACCGAAGTTGGCTGCGCGCCTGTGCGGAGCAAGCGGACCGCCAGCGGTCCGCCCCATACGCCCTTTCGGCTCACAGAGGGTTTCCCGCCACAAGGGCGGGAATGACGGGAGAGAAGAAGGCGCCTAAACCGCCAGCCGCTTCAGCCGCTCGCGCAGGTCCACCAGTTCCGGCATCGGCGTGTCGAGCCGGCAGAAGAACTGTTCGGCCACGCCCAGGGCCTGCTCGCGCATGGCGTCGCCGGCGTCGGTCAGCGAGATGATCACCCGCCGCTCGTCGTCGGGATCGCGGCTGCGCACGATCAGGCCGGCGCCCTCCAGCCGTTTCAGCAGGGGGGTCAGGGTGCTGGACTCAAGGTCCAACGCCTGGCCCATCTCGCCGACGGTGCGCGGACTGTGCTCCCATAGCACCAGCATGGCCAGGTACTGCGGATAGGTCAGGCCCAGGGCGTCCAGCAGCGGCCGGTACAGGCGCGTGACCCGGTTGGCCGCGCTGTAGAGCGCAAAGCAGAGTTGGCGGTCGAGGCGCAACACCTCGACCGCTTTGTCCAGGGCTATGTCGGCGTCCGAGGTCATGCAGCCTTTACGTTGAGGGCGACATCGATGTTGCCGCGGGTGGCGTTGGAATAGGGGCAGACCTGGTGCGCCGTGGCAACCAGGGCTTCGGCCTCTTCCTGCGAAAGGCCCTGGGTTTCGACTTCCAGCGCCACTTCCAGCTTGAAGCCGACTTCCTGGGCGGCGAGGCCCACGACGCCGGTGACGGTCGAGTTGGTCAGCGGGATCTTCTTCTGACGGGCCACGAAGGCCATGGCGCTCTGGAAGCAGGCGGCGTAGCCGGCCGCGAACAGCTGCTCGGGATTGGTGCCGTCTTCCTTGCCGCCCAGGGCCTTGGGCATGGCCAGGCGCACGTCCAGC
>Ga0160492_101064_pt1 | contig 11107 bp, 9 predicted proteins | sample DID2MG_FD_108258 | JGI IMG/M metagenome (GOLD analysis project Ga0160492, IMG submission 108258) | Enriched soil microbial communities from UW Madison campus, WI, USA - DID2877_E24_FP2 MG | ecosystem: Environmental > Terrestrial > Soil > Unclassified | place: USA: Madison, Wisconsin | collected...
ACAGGCCGCGCTGAAACTGGATCTGGTTGATAGGCATGGCACCTCCTAAGACTGTGTTTATGCACAGTTGAGGCGCTGCGCTCAATCGTCAAGAGATGCTCTGAGACTCGTTGCTAATCAAGCCATTTTGATAGCTGCCAGCGCTGACTGGATAAGCGCTAGAGGCCAATTTGGCTAAAAAATTGGCCCCCTACTCCCCCTGCAGCATGGGGCGATGCACCCTCACACCGCGCACAGCCCGCTACTCCGCGCTGAGCACTGTCTCAGCCCTGCGGCCCGGTGCCGAGCCCCATCACCCCATGCACTTTGGCCACCAGCGCCTGGGCATCGAAAGGCTTGACCAGAAGCTCCATTTGCGCCCCCAGAAAGCGGGGGTTCATGGCCGCCTGCTCGGCGTAGCCGGTCATGAGGATGACCTTGATGTTGGGCAGCTTCTCGCGCGCGTAGTCGGCCACCTGGCGGCCGTTGGGGCCAGGCAGACCCACGTCGGAGACCAGCAGGTCAAAGTGCACGGCGCCAGACAGCAGCGCCATGGCGGCATTGCCAGTGGCGGCCTCCATCACCTGAAAACCCATGTCGCGCAACAGCTCCACGGCCAGCGCGCGCACCGAGTCTTCGTCCTCCACCACCAGAATGGAATCGCGTCGCCGCGCACCCGACAAGGCCAGTTCCGGCTCGGGCTCTGGTTGCTGCTCCTCATGCCGTGCCCGCATGAAATACAGCGATACCGCCGTGCCCTGCCCCACCGTGCTGTCCAGCACCGCAATGCCGCCCGACTGGCGCATGAAGCCATAAATCATCGACAAGCCCAGGCCCGTGCCCTGCCCGATCGGCTTGGTGGTGAAGAACGGATCGAACGCCCGCGCCACCACATCGCCCGCCATGCCGGTGCCCGTGTCGCGCACGGTGATGCGCACATAGTCGCCAGGCTCCAAGCCTGGGATGGAGGCCACGGTGGCCGCATCGGCCAGCACGTTGTCGGCGCTGATGTGCAGCGTGCCGCCTTCGGGCATGGCGTCGCGCGCGTTGATGGCCAGGTTGACCACCGAGCTTTCAAACTGGCTCACATCGGTCAGCGCGGGCCACAGGCCCTCGGGCAGATCCAGGTGCAGCGCGATGTTCTCGCCGCAGGTGGTGGCCAGCATTGTCTCCAGGCCCTTTAGCGAGCGGCCCAGGTCCACCGCGCGCGAGTCCAGCGGCTGCCGCCGCGAAAACGCGAGCAGCCGCTGCGTGAGCGCCGCCGCACGTTTGGCCGCGCTCAGGCCAGACTCGATATACCGGCCCACTTCGTCGTGGCGGCCTTGCGCCATGCGCTGGCGGATGAGCTGCAGCGGCAGCATCACGCCCTGCAGCATGTTGTTGAAATCGTGCGCGATGCCGCCCGTGAGCAGGCCCACCGCTTCCATCTTCTGGCTCTGGCGCAGGCGCTCTTCGGCGTGGCGCAGGGCTTCTTCTCGCAGGTGCTCGTCGGTGGTGTCGCGCCCCACGGCCTGGATGAAGCCATCGCTCGGCACGGCCGTCCAAGTCACCCAGCGCTCACCGCCGTCGCGGTGGCGGTAGCGCGCCACCATCTGCCGGCGCGTGGGGTGAGACGCGAGCTGCGCCATGGCCTGCGCCACCTGGGGCATGTCGTCGCGGTGTGCAAAGGCAGCCAGAGGATGGCCCACGGTTTCCGCTTCTGACCAGCCGAGGGTGGCTGTCCATGCAGGGTTCACGGCCGTCACCGTGCCATCGAACCGCGCCACCAGCAGGATGTCTTGCGACAGCTGCCAAATCCGGTTGCGGTCGGCCGTGCGCTGAGCCACCTGCTGCTCCAGCGAGGCCGCTTGCTCTTGCAATTGGCGTAGGGCCAGGAATTTGCTGGTGGTTTCCACCACCGTGTCGATCATGCCCATCACGTTGCCGTGTTCGTCGCGCAGGGGGCTGTAGCAGAAGGTGAAATACGCCTTTTCAGGAAAGCCGTAGCGATTCACCTCCAGCTCGAAGTCTTCAATGAATGTTGCCTCGCCCGCATAGGCCAGCTCCAGGATGGGCTTGATCGCCTCCCAGGCTTCGCTCCACACTTCGCTGATGGGCCGCCCCAACCCCTCGGGCTTCAAGCCCATGAGCGGGCGGTAAGCGTCGTTGTAGAGCATGGTGTATTCAGGCCCCCAGACCATGCACGCTGGAAAACGCGACGCGAGCATGGTCTCCACCGCGAACCGCAATGCGGCAGACCACTGCGCAATGGCGCCCAGCGGCGTACTGGCCCAGTCGTGGTCGCGCACCTTGGCGCTCATCGCGCCCGCCGCGCGGGGGAATGCCTGAGGTCCAGGCAAGGAATCGGTCATGGTGGTGATAGACGGCCCGGAATGGTCTGGCTGCCCGCTTTGCCAACGCGGCACGCAGGCAGCTCTGTTTTGCGCCGTAGCCCCTGGATTCAATGCACCCAGGGGCCGAGGACGGCCACCGAGTCTACGTTGAAACAAACCCGTTTCTCAAAGTCGCGCTGTCGTCTGACAAACGCGCTGCGCATGCAGGCATTGCCACCGCCCACCGCGCTGGCCCAGGGCGTGGCAAGTCTCTCAAGCGCTCACGGCGCCACGCGCTTGCACCCGGCGTGAGATCAGCCATCCCAACACCAAGATGCCAACCGCCGCGGCCGAGAACACCGCCGGCAGCCAGCCCCGGTCCACACTGAAGGCGACCATCAGCACGCCGGTGGATTGGCCCAGAAACAGCAAGCAGGCAAACAGCGTGACCGCTGTGCCGCGTGCCTGTGGCGCCATCTGGGTGGCTTGCACCTGCAGCGTGTTGTGCAGCATGTAAAAGCCGATGCCCGCCAGAAAACAGCCCAGCATGGCCCAGCCCACCGCGGGCGCCCACGCCAGCGAGAACAGGCCCACGCCCACCAATGTGCCGCCCAGCAACGCCAGCCCCTGCTCGCCCAGCGCAGCCAGCCAGCGCCGCGCAAACACGCTGTAGATGAGGCCGCCCACGCCGTACAACACCATCACGCCCCCCGCCGCCGCGGCGGAAAGACCAAACCCATCCACCATGCGCGCGGGCACAAAAGCCAGCGTGCCAAACGCCAGCGCGCCTTCGATGGCGACGATGGCCAGAACCCAGCGCACGCGCGGAATGCGCAACAGGGCCATGGTGCCCGCCAAGTAGTTGGCCAGAGAGAAAGCGGGCGCGTCGGGCGCCGCCTTGCGATCCAGCACGCCGCTGGCACGCGCGTGGCGCAACAGCAGGGCGGCCGCCGTCATAAAGGCCAGCGCCAGGGTGCCCAGCGCCGCGCGCCAGCCCAGCGTTTCGGTGGCAAAGCCGCCAAACCATTGGCCCGCCATCATCCCGGTGACGGTGGCCACCATCAGGCGCGCCAGCGTCTCCTGCCGCTGCTCGTAGGCCACTTCGTCACCGATCCACGCCATGGACAAAGGAATGATCCCGGCCGCTGCCGCGCCCATGCCGGCCCGCGCCGCCACCAGAACGGTGAAGCTCGGTGCGAGCGCAGTCACACCGCTGAACACGGCGCACGCCGCCGTGGCGCCAATGATCACGCGCACCTTGCCGATGCGGTCGCCCAGCGGGCCATACACCAGCTGCAGCACACCATAGGCCACGGCAAACGCGGCGATGACGGCAGAGGCATCGCCGGTGGTGATCTGGTATTCAAGGGACAGTGCCACCAGCATGGGGTCGCACACACGCATGGACGCCATGCTGCAAAAGGCCGCCAGGCTGATGAGCCGCAGCATCGTCGAAGAAGAGGTCATATGACCCGATTGTGGTGCGGCGCGCGCAAGGCTGCCGGCGCGGAGCGTTATGCACCCCATTGGTTGAAGGTCAGGGCCGCGGTTCGAGCAGAGCTTGAATCCTTCGCACTGAAAGGGTTGCATTGCAAGCAGCGCTTCGGCAGGTTCCGCGCGAACGCCTGCCTTACGCGGAATGCGTCGCGGGCGCCCTCCCCGTTCAACCCTTGCCGGTATTGAAGCTCGTGTCGAACGTACCTCGCACATCCAGCCGCTGTTTGATGAGGCCCGCGGCCAGGTAGAAGTCCGCGGTCTTCTGCTGGTCGGCCAGCACCTGGGCATCGATGTCCTGCCAGCGCGTGGCGCGGCGGTCGAACTGCAGTTGCGCGGCCTCGGCCGGGATGCCGATGATGCGCGCCAGCGACTGGCCAAACAACTTGGAGTTCTGGTACGACCAGACCTGCGCGCGCGCGGCACGCTCCTTGAAGTCCTGCAGCGCAGCGCGTTTTTCGGCCAGTGCCGCATCGGTGGCCGCCAGGAAGGACAAGCCCGTCCACAGCCCGCGCCCGCTCACCAGCACACGCGCATGGCCGCTGGTTTCGGCCAGCGCGGTGTAGGGTTCCCACGTGGCCCAGGCGTCCACCGAGCCTTGCGTGAGCGCCAGCTTGGCATCGGGCGGCGGGATGAAGCGCAGCTGCACATCGTCGGCCTTGAGCCCGGCCGATTCGAGCACCTTGAGCGTGACGAAGTGGCCGATGGAGCCGCGGTTGGTGGCAATGCTCTTGCCCTTGAGGTCAGCCGCCGTCTTGAGCGGCGAGTTGGGCGCCACCAGCACCGCCGTGCCATACGCATCCGACCGGTTGGCCGCAAAGGCCTTGACCTGGCTGCCCGCCGCCAGGGTGAACAGCAGCGGCGCATCGCCGATGGGCCCGAAATCGACCGCATTGGCGTTGAGCGCCTCGGCCAGCGGCGCAGCGGCCGGGAACTCGCTCCACTTGATGTCGTAGGGCAGGTTCTTGAGCTCGCCTGCCGCATCGAGCAGTGCTTGCAGCCCGCCCTTCTGGTCGCCCGCGCGCAGCAGCACGCGCGATGCGGATTGGGCGTGCGTGAGCACCGGGGAGAGAAACGAACTGGCAGCGACCGAAGCGGTCAGCAGGCGATTGAAATGGCGTCTTTGGAGGGTCATGGTGTGGCAGGTTTCAGGGTTCAAGAAATCGTGCGATGCAAAGGCAGTACGAGCAGGTCGGCGCGTCACCAAGCCAGCGCCCGGCGGCCCGCCGCAACGTAGGCGCTGTCATCCTGCGGCGTGTGCACGCGGCCGCACAGCACGTCGCGCAGGTGGCGCTCCAGCGGGTTCTTGCGCGCCAGGCCGTGGTTGCTGGTCAGCTCCAGCGCCGCCTGCACGGCCTCGATCGCGTTGCGCGTGGCCAGCGCCTTGACCAGGCCGCTGTACACGGCGGGCACCAGCGTGCCGGCATCGAGGTCGTGGGCCAGGCTGGCGATCAGGCGGTCATTGGTGAGCAGCAGCCCCTCGATGCGGCCCACGGCCTCCTGCGCGCGCGGCAGGCTGGCCAGCGGCGCGCCCAGGCTGGCGGGCACGCGCTCGCGCAGGAACTGCACCAGCCAGTCGCCCGCGGCGCGTGCCACGCCGGTGTACAGCGCGGCCAGCATCACCGTCATCTCGGCCTGCATGGCGGGCTCGCCCCGCGCCCAGTCCTGCGGCAGGCGCAGGTCCAGCGCGTGGTCGTGGGGTATCAGCACGTCGTGCAGGTGCACATCGTGGCTGCCGCTGGCGCGCAGGCCCAGGTGGTCCCAGGTTTCTTCGATGCGGATGCCGGGCAGCCCCGCGCGCACCAGGAAGGCACCCGTGCGCGGCGTGGCCTCGTCCGTGCGGGCCCACACCACGTACCAGCGCAGGATGGGTGCGCCGGTGGAATACACCTTGTGCCCGCTGATGCGCCAGCCCTCGGCCGTGTGCCGCGCCACCGTGGCCGGCAAGCCGCCACGCGCGGGCGAGCCCAGCTCGGGCTCCACGCGCAGGGCGTTGATCAGCGAGACCTCGTGCAGCGATTCATGCACCAGTTGCTGCGCCAGCGCCTCTGGCCACGGCGAGCCGGGGCGGCCCATGCCGCGCTGCTGGATGTACTGCATGGTCAGCACCAGCGCCGTGGCCGGGCAGCCCTGGCCGATGGCGCCGATCACCTCGGCCAGCTGTGCGGCCGAGGCGCCCTGCCCGCCGAGCGAGCGCGGCGCGGCCAGGGCCAGCAGGCCGGCCTGCTGCAGCTCGGCGAAGTTGGCGTGCGGAAAGCTCCCGTCGCGGTCATGCACTGCGGCCCGCGCACCAAACTCCACCGCCAGCGCGCGCGCCGCCTGGCCCCAGGTCAGAGGCGCATTCACTGCAGGACCTCGGGCTGCTCGCGCACGATGATGTCGAACAGGCTCTTGAACGCGAACTGCGCGCCGCCCGGGCCGCCGATCTGCGAATGCGTGCGCTGCGCGATCTCGTGCGGGATGGGCTTGGGCGTGCCCGCCGCCTCGGCCAGCAGCTGGGCCTGGCAGGCGTTCTCCAGCGCGATGTACCACCATGCAGCGGCCTCCACCGAAGGCCCCGCGGTGAGGATGCCGTGGTTCTGCAGGATCACGGCCTTGCGCGCGCCCAGCGCCTTGCCGATGCGAAAGCCTTCGTCGGTCTCCAGCACCACGCCCGTGAAGTCGTCGAACAGCGCGTGGTCCTCGTAGAAGATGCACGAGTCCTGCGTGAGCGCATCAAGCTTGCGGCCCAGCGCCGCCCAGGCCTTGCCGTAGGTGGAATGGGTGTGCGCTGCCGCCACGATGTCCGGCCGCGTTTCGTGCAGCGCCGCGTGGATGGCAAAGGCGGCTCGGTTGAGCGGGCCCTGGCCGATGACGATCTCGCCGGCCGAGTTGACCAGCAGCAGGTCGGACACCTTGATCTGCGAGAAGTGCACGCCCAGCGGATTGACCCAGAAATGGTCCTCCCATTCAGGATCGCGCGCGGTGATGTGGCCGGCCAGGCCGTAGTCGAAGCCCTGCTGCGCGAACAGCCGGAAGGCCACGGCCAGCGTCTCCTGCCGGTGGCGGCGTTCGGCCTCCACCGTGGGGCGCGGAGCCGGGGCGTCGAACCAGTCCTTGCGCTGGGGCGCGGGGTTCACGGCAAGGTGGGCGAAAGGCAAGGGTTTGCGGACGGCGGACATGGTGGCTCTTCGATAGGGAAGCCTTACGTTAAGTGCGCACCCGCAGCCACCCAACGAAGAAAACCACCTGTGCACATGCGCTTTCAGCATGAGTGCGAGAAAGGCCGGTTCCTACAGGGGGCGCACTGCTCCGCCCACAGCGGGGAGCCCGGCGCGTTCACACACTGGTGACTCACTTGCGCAACGCACTCACCCTTTCAAGGAGAATTCAATGGCCCAGCAACCTCAGTCATCCCCCGACCACAACCAATACGGCCTGAAGGACCAGGACGCACGCACCAAGGATGTGTACGCCAACCGCCCCGGCGGAGAGCAGCCTGTGATCGGCCCCAAAGATGAAGTCACGCCCTCTGGCCACCGCAAGGGTGCGATAGAGCCGCATCCCGATCAAAAGCCGTCCTCTCGTTCGGGCCGCGCTGTGTTTGGTGAGACCGACAGCAAGGAACGATGAACGTGCCTGCGCTGGCCGCTCTGTGCGGCCAGCACATGTATGGCGTGCGCCATTTCAGCGCCATTCAGCCGTTTTCAAATACCTTTTCAGCACCCTCTTCGGCTTCTATGTCGAAGCTCGATGTATCAAGGCAGCGCATGGTGTTTCGATAACTAACTGGCTCTACTACCGGCCAGGGGGCCAGCGTCCTACATGTTCAGATGGCCACGGGTTTGACAGTGAAGTTCCCCGCAACGAAAGGAACTGCCATGCAACCCACCACCACTGGAGAAAACCGAACCGGAGCCGCTCAGGCTGAGGAAGGCGTGCAGGCAATGCTGCAAGCCAACGAGCGCTGGGCTCCCGCCCAACCGCCCGACACGACGCTCGCTCAGGCTGACCGCGGCGTTTTCATCATGGAAGCGGACTCTGTCGGCTCCATCCCACCGCCCACCACCATCCAGAGCATGCTCAAGACGGGCCTGGACAAGATGATGGGCCACAGGCCCGACATCCTGATGGACAAGATCGGCGAGCGCATTGCCTTCGAGCGCGCTGGTACCCGACTCTACGACGCGCTGATTCTGAAGTACGACACCTTGAGCAAAGCGGGTGGCGTGCCAGCCATGCCGGTGCCGCTGGATGCCAGCGGCGACAGCGTGGCCTCAACGCTCCAGCGCATCCGGTCCGAGGAGCACGGTCACTTTCTGATGCTGTGCGAGGTGATGCGGTCACTGGGCGGCGACCCCACAGCACAGACACCCTGCGCCGATGTCACCGCCACTGCGTCGATGGGCCTGATGCAGGTAGTGACGGACCCGCGCACCACGCTGGCCCAGTCGCTCAACGCCATGCTGACCGCAGAACTGACCGACAACGCCGGATGGGAGCTGCTAACGACGCTGGCCGAAGACGCCGGCAACACAGAACTGGTGCAGCAGTTCCAGCGGGCCATGGCCCAGGAGGACGAGCACCTCATCACCATCAAAAGCTGGGTGTCTGCCCTGGCCTGTGCACCTGCACCAACCGTTGCGGCCTGACACCGCCACCCTTAGGAGAATTCCGATGACGCTAAACCTTTTACAAGACAAAGGCACCCCGCTGGACCGCCAGCGCATGACGTGGAAAGACATGGTGGGCAAACCCATCAGCAAACTCGACGACGACGCCTTTACCCGCGTGCGTGCCATCCTCATGAACGGGCTGGAGCTCGATTCGCTGCGCACCAAGCAGGTGGCTTTGCGCATGAATGCAGATGCCCGTGTGCAGCTGGCGCAGCTCATGCGGGTGGAGCAGCATCAGGCCACCACCATCAACTGGCTGATCGGCGCGGACCATTCGCCGCTGGAGACCACCATTGGCTACGAGCAGACAGCCATCGAGGTGACCGCGTCCGTGGCGCAGCTGGAGCCAGACGCTTACCTGGCGCAGGGCTACCGCTATGCGCTGCTGGAGGACTTTGACCACCTGTACCGCTACAGCGCGCTGCTGGACCGCCTTGAAGGCAAGGACGCAAACAACATCACGCAGGGCTACACCGACATCGTGCCCGCCCGTCCGACGTGGGACCACCACCGCGCGCCGGAACACGACCTGCTGGAGCCCTATGGCCCCGACGCCCAGCTCAGCACCAAGCTCCATGCGCTGACGCTGACCGGAGGCGAATACCAGACGCACGACTACTACATGACCATCGGGCCGCTGTTTGCCGACCCGCTGGCCCGCCAGCTGTATGCCGAAATCGCTTCGGTGGAATCGCAGCACATCACGCACTACGGCTCCATGCTCAACCCCCATGAGACGCCCCTTGAAAAGCTGCTTATCAGCGAAGCCTGCGAGGTGTGGAACTACGCCGGTTGTGCCGCGCAAGAGACGAACCCGCGCATTCGCGCGCTGTGGGAGCGTTTTCTGGACTACGAATTGGGCCACCTGCAGGTAGCGCTGCAGTTGTTCAAGGACATTGAACGCCGCGACCCGGCCGAAGTGCTGGGCGACGGCGCCCTGCCCCGATTCATCCGCTTCCAGAGCCAGCGCGATTTTGTGCGCCAGGTGGTGGAGCAGGAAACCGGCTTGCGCAAGCGCAGCACCGAGTTTGTGGCGCAAGAGGACGAAGGCGAAAGCTCGCTGCAATACCGCCACGCCGTCAACGCGGGCGGCTCGCCTTCACGCAACGCATCTGCCACCTGGAGTTGGGCTCCGGGCACAGAACTGGCGCGCGGGCCCGAGGCCATACGCCGCGCTGCGTGAGCGCCATCACATTCCACCACCCGTCGTAGCCACCTTCCACCCATGCGCGGAACGCACCCACCCACCGTGGGCCGCCCGCGCCAACCACGATTCAGGTTCCTTTGATGGAGCTCGTCAGGACAACACCATGCATTTACTTCACCCGACTCCCAACGCATTCAGAAAGCTGGCACTGCCTCTGATTGCAACGGCCGCACTGGCCTTGTCTGCATGTGACCGCGTGAACAAACCGCCCCCTATCAACAATGCCCCTGGTACAGGGTCGGTGCCCGCGCCTGCGCCAGAAACCTCGCCAGGCTCTACCCCAGGGGCTGCCCCGGGCGCAGGCACCGGCGCGCCCGGCACACCCACGCTGGGGCCCAACAGCGGCAACGGCGGCGGCAATGCGCTGGGCACATCCAGCAACGTGGGTGGCCCAGGCACTGGCCAGAACCCATCCGACACCGGCTCGGGGCCCGGCAGCACGGCCGGTAGCGGCGGCGGTGGTACGGGTGGGGCAAACCCGGGCTTTGGGCCTGGCACCGGCACCGGCTCTGGCACCGATACCCGCAGCGGCACTGGCGCAGGCCAGGGTGCTGCAGATGCACCAGGCAGCAGCGGCAGCAGCCCGGGCGGCGGCTCCGGCACTGGCGTCCGTTGACCCTGCCACCCATCAGCAGCTGAACGCTCCCCATCTGTTCCCACCGTTGAAACCACTTATTCGAGGAACACAGCCATGAACATGAAGACACTCACCATCGCCGCAGCATTGATCGGCACCGCACTGGTTTGCGCGGCACAGGCCCAGACGAAAGCTCAGAACCCCGCGAACGCCGTCAACGCCAAGGACCAGGAGTTCATGACCGAAGCCGCCTTGGGCGGCTTGTATGAGGTGCAGGCAGGCACGCTTGCACAGCAAAAGGCACGCACACCTGCCATCCAGTCGTACGGCAGTATGCTGGTGCAAGACCACGGTGCCGCTAACGCAGAGTTGAAGACCCTGGCAGCGCGCAAAGGCGTGGCCCTGCCCACTGAGCTGCGCGCAGACAAAACCAAGAAGCTTGAAAAGATCTCCAACGCGAAAGACTTTGAGGCCGAGTTTGTGAAAGAAGTGGGCTTGAACGACCACCAGACCGACATAGCCTTGTTCGAGAAAGCCAGTCGCGACGCCAAAGACCCGGACGTGAAGGCTTTTGCAGCCAAAACACTGCCCACACTGAAAGCCCACCGCGAACATGCAGAGGGCTTGAAGAAAGTCGCACAACGGCAATAGGCGCCATCAACGGGGCGCCGCATGGCGACCTGTGGAGACCTGTCGCGTCCTGCCATGTGTTGCCATTTATGGGGTGGCAACGCAGCCACTTGGACGCCGCTGCCCTGGCGCATATGCCCGCCGTCAGCATCAAGCCCACGCTCGAATACGACAACAAGCCCCACACCCTGAAAGGCCCGCTGCTCACCACCGTGCTGGCCGCCGCCGGTGTGGCCGCTGGCAGCCCCGTGCA
>Ga0160492_101080_pt1 | contig 10910 bp, 9 predicted proteins | sample DID2MG_FD_108258 | JGI IMG/M metagenome (GOLD analysis project Ga0160492, IMG submission 108258) | Enriched soil microbial communities from UW Madison campus, WI, USA - DID2877_E24_FP2 MG | ecosystem: Environmental > Terrestrial > Soil > Unclassified | place: USA: Madison, Wisconsin | collected...
AAGCTGCTGGGCGACACGGTCGGCGGCTGGATGCTGGCCAAGGGCGCCTTGGCGCCGGAAGCCGAAGCCCTGCGCGGCCAGCTGCTGCGGGTCTATGCCGAAAGCGTCCTGGCCCAGGTCCCGGGCCAGCTGGCCGCCGTGACCCTGGGCGCGGAAGACCTGGTGGCGGTGACGCCGGAGGCCCTGGGGGTTCACTAAAACCTGACCCCTCTCCCCTTGCGGGAGAGGGTGGCCTCCCTGCTCCTCCCCCGTGAAACGGGGGAGGTGGCGCGCTGCGGATACGCAGCGTGACGGAGGGGGCGACCGCTTCCACAGCGCCCAGTCTCGCCCCCTCCACCGCTTCGCGGTCCCCCTCCCCCGTTTCGCTTCGCTACTCGGGGGAGGGGCTTGGCCTCAGTGCCTCGCCAGCATCCACACCGCCATCGCCACCATCATCACGTTCTCCAGCAGCGACACGCCCCCCAGCGGCACGTTGCTGTCGCCGCCGACGCAGGCGCATTTCAGGTCGCGCCTGTCGAGATAGACGGCCTTGAACACCGAGACCGCGCCGATCCCGCCGATCACCAGGGCCAGGGGCGCGGAAAACCAGGTCAGCACCCCGGCCGTCATCAGCACCCCCGCCAGGCCCTCCGCGAACGGATAGACGTAGCCATAGGGCACCCAGCGCTTGGCCAGCAGGTCGTAGCCCAGGAACATCGACGAGAAGCTCTCGACGTCGCGCAGCTTCTGGATCGCCAGCACCACCATGGAAAAGCTGATGAACCACTCGGCCGCGCGCGGGGTGAGCAGCGTGCCGTCAACCACATAGGCGGCCGCCAGGGCCAGCAGGGCGGTCATGGCGAACAGGGCGATCACCGGCTGGTAGGTCTTGGCCTTGGGATCGCGCGGCTTGCCGCCGAAGAACCGCCGCAGGTCGTCGAAGCCGCCGATCCGCTGGCCGCCGATGAACACCTGCGGCGTGGTCTTGACCCCGTGCTGGGCTTTGAAGGCGTCGGTCTCCTCGCGGGTCTTCAGGTGATGATCCTCGACCGCGTAGCCCCGGGCGCGCAGCAGGTGGCGGGCCTTCAGGCCGTAGGGACAGACGTGCTTGTCCATCACCATGCGGTAGAGGACGGCGGTCTTCGGGGCGGCTGAACTCACGGCGGATCTCCTTGTACGCGAACCGGACCCGCCTCATATGGGTTCCGTACCATGGTACGGAGTCAAGGGATGGCGGCGGACACCATTGCGGGCCTGGCCCGGGCCGGCGGGGTAGGGGTGGAGACCGTCCGCTACTACCAGCGCCGGGGTCTGCTGGAGACGCCCGAGCGCGGTGAGGGCGTGCGGCGCTACGGCGACGAGGCCGCGCGCCGGCTGCGCTTCATCCGCTCGGCGCAATCGGCGGGCTTCACCCTGGAGCAGATCGGCGAACTCCTGGCCCTCGACGCCGGCCAGGACCGCGCCCGGGCCCGAGAACTGGCCCGCGAGCGCATCGCCAACCTCGACGGCAAGATCGCCGAGCTGCAAGCGGCGCGGGCCGGCCTGTCACGCCTGCTGCACACCTGCAGCGCCGGCGACGAAGGCCCCTGCCCGATCATCGCGGCGTTGGAGACCTAGGGGATGATCTCAGCCGGCGGCCGGATGCGGCGATAGACGGCCTCGCCGAAGCCGAACACCCCGAAGGCCACCAGCCCCAGGGCCAGCAGGCCCAGCTGCGGGCTTCGCTGCTGCGGGCGTGCCAGCCGGCGCCGACCACGAACAGGCCCACGCACAGCGTCGCCAGCCCGCGCGCCGCATAGCCGAACCGGGCCAGGGGCACGAGCCGGCGGCAGGCCGCCTCGCCGCAGTCCAGGCGCTTGGCGAAGTCCTGCGCCAGGCCCTGGACGACCCCGCCGATCCCGACGCCCAGCAAAACGAGGCCCGCCGCCATCAGCAACTGGTCGCCATGGGGCAGGGCCAGGATGGTCGCCGCCGTGGCGTCGGCGGTCTGTTCCTCGTCGGCCTCGCCCACGTCCTCGAAGGCGTCGAGCAGCTCCAGGGCCGACCAGGCCAGCGAGCCGTAGACGACGCCGCTGACCGCCTGGCCCGCGCGGATCGCCCAGGCCTTGGGCGAGGTCCCGTGGCGATCGGCGTCGAACACCGCCTGCAAGGCCCGCCAGAGCGAAAAGCCGATCAGCCCAGCCGCGACCACGGCGATCAGCACCAGGCCCGGCGGCCAGCTGGCCCAGGCCGCCAGCATCGCCGTCGCGCCGCGCGCCCGAGGGACGAGATCGGCCGCCGCCAGCAGGGCCAGGCCGCCCAGCCCGACATAGACAGCTCCCCGCGCGGCGTAGCCCAGCCGCGAGGCCCATTCGAGCAGCGTGCGAAGGTCGAGCCGGCGCAGGGCCTTCGGCGGCCAGCGCTTGAGTTTCCAGACCGATGCGTGGGCCATGCCGCCTTCTCGTCCCGCTTGGCCGGAGCAACGAAGCGCCCCGCCCTCCGTTCCCGCCGCGAAGACGGAGTCAGGCGCGATAGAGATCCGCGTCCGGATCGTCGCCGCCACGGATCTGGGCCGCCACGATCTGCGAGGCGATGACCGAATAGGTGATGCCGTTGCCGCCGAAACCCATGACCGCCCAGGTATGGTCCATGCCCTCGACCGGTCCGATGCTGGGCAGGCCCGTGGCGCTGGAGCCGAACGCCCCGGCCCAGCCGTAGTCGATCTCGAAGTCGACGCCGGGCAGCAGGGCCTTCAGCTTTCCCGCCACGGTCTCGCACTTGCGCTTCAGCTTGGCCGGGTCCTGGTGAGCGTCGGGCGAGGCCTCGTCCTCGCCGCCGGCGATCAGCCGCCCGTCACCGCCCATGCGCAGATAAAGGTATGGATCGGACGCCTCCCATACCAGCATGTCGCGCAGCCAGGCCGGGCAGCGATTGCGCGGCTTGGAGGCCGTCGCCCAGGTCGAGATCACGCTCGCCCCCGGCGTCGGCACGCCCTTGGGAAATTCATAGCCGCAGCAGAACACCACCGCCCTTGCCCGCACGGCCTGGCCGGCGTCGGTCAGCAGGGTCACGCCGTCGGGGTCGCTGACGGCTTGCAGCACCTCGACTGGCGACCAGATTTTCGCGCCGCGCGCAGCCGCCCGCCGCAGCAGGCCCGCCGCCAGCCTGGCCGGATCGCCGCTGGCCGAGCCGCTGGAGACGATGGCGCCCGTCCGGTCGATCCCGAACCGCTCGCGCAGCTGGGCCGGGCCGAGATAGCGGCTGTCCAGCCCGATCGCCGCCCGCGCCTGCGCCTCGGCCTCGAGCGCGCGGTGGCCATGGTCGTCGCCCGCCAGGTAGAGCGACGACTTGGCCTTCAGGCCGCAGGGGATCCGCTCCTCGTCGACGATCCGCTTCAGCGCGTCGACGGCGGCCCGCGATCGCAGATAGGCCCGCCGGGCCTTGGCCTGTCCGATCTTTGCCGCCAGGGCCGTCAGCGGCAGGTCGATCTCCCACTGCAGCAGGGCGGTCGAGGCGATGGTCGAACCGGTCAGCGGGCGGCGGCGGTCCAGCACCGCCACGGCGTGATCCCGGGACAGCTCATGGGCCATGAAGGCGCCGCTGATCCCGGCGCCCACGATGGCGACGTCGACGCTGATCGCCCGGGTGAGCGGCCCTGTCGGCACGCCCAGGCCCGGACTGTCCGCCCAGAGCGAGCGACCCGTGCGAAGGTCGCGCTTGATCGTAGCGCCGGTCATCGAAGCTCCCCGAAGCGGAGACTTGGCTCCAGCGGAGGCTTAGCTCCCGGGAGGCTTCGAGGTTCCGTCCGACCCTAGTACGGCAGTTCCGGCGCGGTCTGTTGCGGCTGCTGACCTGCGGCCGGGGGCGGGGTCGCGCCCGGGTCGGCCGTCGGCGTCTCGCCGGCGTTCAGAAGGTCGCCGATCGGATCGCTGGTCGGCGCGGGCGCCTCGGCGAAGCCGCCGGGGATCGGGGTGGCCTTCAGGCGCGGCAGGGCCGAGCTCATGAACACCTTCCAGATCTCGGCCGGCGGACCGCCGCCGCTGACCCGCTTCATGGCGGTGTTGTCGTCCTTGCCGGTCCACACCGCGGCGACGAAGCCGCCGGTGTAGCCGACGAACCAGGCGTCCTTGTAGTCGCTGGTGGTGCCGGTCTTGCCGGCGATGTCGTAGCCGGCGACCTTGGCGCGGCCGCCGGTGCCGCCGTTCACCACCTGGCGCATCATCTGGTTCATGTACTGCAGCGACGGCGAGCCGATCACCGACGAGCGCGGCTGCTTGTCGACGCTGTGGTCGTAGAGAACCTTGCCCGAAGCGGTGCGGATGCGCTCGATGCCGTAGCCCTTGGCCAGGAAGCCGCCGTTGGCGAACGGGGCGTAGGCCTGGGCCATTTCCAGCGGGCTGACCTCGACGGCGCCCAGGGCCATCGACGGGTCCAGCTGGATCTTGCTGGTGATGCCCAGGCGACGGGCCGTGGCGGCGACGTTGCTGGTGCCGACCTCGTTGGCCAGGCGCGCTGCGACCGTGTTGATCGACTGGGCCAGGGCCGTCTGCAGGGTCATCGGACCCAGGAAGGTGTTGGTGTAGTTGCGCGGCTCCCAGTTGCCGATCTTCACCGGCTCGTCGACCACCATGACCGACGGGTTGCGGCCCTGGTCCATGGCGGTGAGATAGACGAACGGCTTGAAGGCCGAGCCGGCCTGGCGGCGGGCGCTGGTGGCGCGGTCGAACTGGCTTTCGCCGTAGTCCTCGCCGCCGACATAGGCGCGGATGCGGCCCTCGCCGTCGATGGCGACCAGGGCGGCCTGCTGCACGCCCTGCTTCAGGTGGCCCTCGACGCCCAGCTGCACGGCGCGCTCGGCGGCGACCTGGATCGGCAGGTCCAGCGTGGTCTCGACCACCAGGTCCTCGGTGGGCTCGCCGACCAGCGACCGGACCTGGGCGTCGACATAGTCGGTGAAGTACTGGGCGCGCTGGTTGGCCAGGGTGGCCGAGACCTGCACGGGGGTCTTGAAGGCCTCGTCGCGCTGCTCGGCGGTGATGGCCTTGATGCGCACCATCTCGTCGAGCACGACGGTGGCGCGGCGGGCGGCGCGCTCGCTGGCGCTGACCGGCGAATAGCGGGCCGGGCCCTTCATCATGCCGGCCAGCAGCGCCGATTCACCGATCGTCAGCTGCGAGGCGGGCTTGTTGAAATAGCGCTGCGAGGCGGCCTCGATGCCGTAGGCGCCGGCGCCGAAATAGACCCGGTTCATGTACAGGGCCAGGATCTGCTTCTTGCTGAACTTCAGCTCCAGCCAGACGGCCAGGATCAGCTCCTGGGCCTTGCGCTTGTAGTTCTGGGCCGGGCTGAGGAACAGGTTGCGGGCCAGCTGCTGGGTGATGGTCGAGCCGCCGCGCTGGGGGCCGCCGTCATGGGTGACGTTCCAGATCAGCGAGCGGGCGATGCCCCAGGGGTTGAACCCGAAGTGGTGGTAGAACTGGCGGTCCTCGATGGCGACGAAGGCGGCCGGCACGTATTCGGGCAGGGCGTCGATGTCGACCGGCGGCGCGTACTGGCTGCCGCGCACGGCCAAGAGGGCGCCCGAGCGATCCAGGTAGTTGATCGAGGGCTGGCGGGTGACGTCGTAGAGCTTGGAGGTGTCGGGCAGGTCGCGCGCGAACACCGCGAAGAAGGTGACCACGAAGATCAGCCCCCACACGCCCAGAACCGTCGTCCAGTACAGCAGCGCCTGGAGGGGCGTGCGTTGAGTCTTCGCCGGCTTGTTTCCGCCGAAGGCGCCGTTAGCCATCTGTAACCCTAGGTCTCGTTAGCCCCGCCCGCGTGGCGGTGTCATAGCTCACGACGACCAAACACGCGATAGAATTGACGACAGGTGAACGCGGTTTAACCAAGCGGGGGAGAACCGTCGCCCTCGCCTCAGGTGCGATCCGGATCGGTGCGCCAGACCCGCCAGCTTTCGAAGCCGGCGGCCAGGCCCGAGGCGATCAGACCGGCCATCAGCACGTGGAAACCGATCGGCTGGGGCGCGACCGGCGCGGCCACCAGGCCAAGCAGGCCGACCAGGGTCATCAGCCGCCCGGCCAGGCGGTTGGCCTTGTCCCAGGCCAGCCGGCTGCGCAGCGCCCAGTAGGTGCGCACGCCGATGACGGGGTTGGGCTTCACCCGCCCCAGGAACGCCCCCATGCCCAGGAACAGCAGGGCCATGCCGCCCATCATCAGGCTGAGGAACATCGCCCGGCCGCCCTGCCGGGGCAGCAGGTCGAAGGCCGTCGAGGTCAGCATCGCCGCCGCGAAGGCCGGCGCGGCCAGGCCGACGATCCGTCCCAGGCGATAGGTGAAGCGGTCGCCCCGCCGGTCCCTGACCTGACGCTCCATCGCCGCGCAGACCACCGCCACCGCGCCGGCGACCATGGCGATGACGCCGATGGCCAGACCCATCTCGGCGCGGTCGCCCCAGCGATCAACCTGGCCGGCGTAGTTGAAATGCATCGGCATGGGTCCCGCCGGACCCAGCCGCCAGACCGCCAGGGCCGCGCCGGCGATGGCCACCGTGGTCAGGATCGAGACGCCGTCCAGCGGCGTCAGGCCGCGCTTGTCCGCACTGTTCATGCCTTCTTCCCCTCTTCAGTGGATGGAAGCGCCGGCCCGGCCGCGACGGCCTCGCCCGTTCCCATCAGCTCCATCATGAAGGCCACCGCTTCCTCGACCGCCGAGATCACCAGGCGGTAGCGGACCGAGGCCCCGTCCTTCTCGGCCTCGACCAGGCCCGCGGCCTTCAGCGCAGCCAGGTGGGCGGTGACCGTCGGCCAGGCCATATCGAACCGCGAGGCGATATCCCCCGAGGCCAGCGGCCCGTCGCGCAGCATGGCGACCATGCGGCGGCGGGCGGGATGCGACAGGGCCTTGAACACCTCATTCATGAGCCAAAAGACTAATTAGTCCTTTGGCTAAGAGTCAAGCGATCCGCTTCTCTGCCCTTCTCCCCTTGCGGGAGTAAGGTGTCGACGAAGTCGACGGATGAGGGGTCTCTCAAACTTGAGACGCCACACCCCCGGCCTGACCGCCGCGCGCGGTTTCGAGTCCTGAGAGGCCCCTCACCCGACCTCCTTCGGCGGCCACCCTCTCCCGCAAGGGGAGAGGGATTAAAAAATCCGCCGTTTCCGGCCTTGGCGCGGACTCGCGCCCCTGCCAAAAGAGCGCCGTGTCCACCGCCCTCGCCTCCCCGCCCTCGCTCGACGCCGCGCGCGACGTCCTGCGCCGCACCTTCGGCCACCAGGATTTCCGCGGCCTGCAGGCCCAGGTGGTCGGCGAACTGCTGGAAGGGCGCAGCGCTCTGGCGGTGCTGCCCACCGGCGGCGGCAAGAGCCTGTGCTACCAGATCCCCGCCCTGGTGCGGCCGGGCCTGGGCCTGGTGGTCTCGCCGCTGATCGCGCTGATGGCCGACCAGGTGGCCGGCCTGCAGCAGGCCGGCGTCGCCGCCGAGCGCCTGGACTCAAACACCCTGCCCGAGGAGCGCGCCGAGATCTGGCGGCGTATCGAGGCCGGGCAGCTGGATTTGCTGTACCTGTCGCCCGAAGGCCTGATGCAGGGCTGGATGCTGGAGCGGCTGTCGCGCCTGCCGCTGTCGCTGGTCGCCGTCGACGAGGCCCACTGCGTCAGCCAGTGGGGCCACGACTTCCGGCCCGAGTACCGGATGCTGGGCCGCATCGCGGAAGTCTTCCCGAACGCCCCGCGCCTGGCGGTCACCGCCACCGCCGACGCCCGCACCCGCGACGACATCCGCACCGAACTGCGCCTGCAGGGCGCGGCCGAGTTCGTCGACAGCTTCGCACGGCCCGAACTGGCGCTGAACGCCGAGCGCAAGCGCGGCAAGGGCCATGACCGGGTCATCGAACTGGTCACCGAGCGGCCGGGCCGCGCGGGCGTCGTCTATGCCGGCAGCCGCGACTCCACCGAGAAGCTGGCCCAGATGCTGATCGACAACGGCGTGCCGGCCCTGGCCTACCACGCCGGCCTGGACAAGAACGTCCGCGCCCGCCGGCTGGAACAGTTCCTCGAGGCCGACGAGGCGGTGATGGTGGCGACCATCGCCTTCGGCATGGGCGTCGACAAGCCCGACGTCCGCTTTGTGATCCACGCCGATCCGCCGGCCGCCATCGAGGCCTATTGGCAGGAGATCGGCCGCGCCGGCCGCGATGGCCAGCCGGCCGAGGGCATCACCCTCTACAGCAGCGCCGATCTGGCCTGGGCCGGCCGCCGCATCGACGCCCGCGAGGCGCCCGACGAGGTCAAGCAGGTGCAGGCCCGCAAGCTGCGCCAGTTCTACGCCATGCTGGAGGGCATGACCTGCCGCGCCGCCGCCGTCCGCCGCTATTTCGGCGAGGAGGGCGTGGAGCGCTGCGGAACCTGCGACATCTGCATCTCGCCCCCGAGCGGCGTCGACGCCACCCAGGCGGCCCAGAAGGCGCTGTCGGCCGCCCACCGTCTTGGTGGCCGGTTTGGCCGCGGCCGCCTGATCGACCACCTGCTGGGCAAGACCAAGGACGTCACGCAGCAGGAGGCCCAGATGTCGACCTTCGGCATCGGCCGCGAGTTCAGCCCGCAGGGCTGGCGCGACCTTCTCGACACCCTGGTGTTCGAGGGCCTGCTGCGCGAGGACCCCAACGAGGGCCGGCCGCTGATCGGCCTGGGCGACGGCGAGGGCGTGCGGGCCGTCTATCGCGGCGAGCGGCAGGTGTCGCTGCGCCAGGCCCCGGGCGGCGAAGCCGGCGGCAAGGGCGCGGGCGGCGGCAAGAGCCTGCGCCGGCGCCAGGCCCTGACCGTGCCGCCGGGCGACCAGATGCTGTTCGAGGCCCTGCGCGCCTGGCGCAAGGAGCAGGCCTCGGCCCAGCACGTGCCGCCCTATGTGATCTTCCATGACGCCACCCTGGCCGAGATCGCCGCCGCCCGTCCGCTGACCCTGGCGGCCCTGGGCAAGTCCGGCGGCGTGGGCCAGGGCAAGCTCGACCGCTATGGCGAGGCGGTGCTGAAGGTCGTCCGCGACAACTGACAGGAGCCCGGCGGCCGGTTCGCGCAAAACGTGCGTGATCGCCTCTTGCCCGAACCAAACCCACTCGCCAGGTGTTAGTCTCCAGACGCCCGGCGGCGCGCCTTGCGCCGCGCCCCGGGAACACGCCCTTTCATAACGGGAGACGCCGATGACCGACGCCACCATCAAGACCGACCTCGCCGGCGGCGCCGACACGGCGAAGGCCAGCGCCCGGAAGACCGCCGCCAAGGCCACCGCGGCCGTCAAGAAGGCCGCCGCCACCGTCGCCGAGACGGCCGCCGAAAAGACCCAGGTCGCTCGCGAGTACGTGCACGAGAAGACCGACGCGGCCGTCGCCTGGTCCAAGCCCAAGGCCGAGGCCGCCCACAAGGCCGCCGAGGAACACCCGCTGGCCCTGGCGCTGGGCACCTTCGTGGCCGGCGCGGTGTTCGGCTTCCTGCTGGCCCGCAACTTCGACCGGTAAGCCCGGGCGCGGGCCTCCGCGACCTTCGAGCCTGAAACGACGAACGCCCGGCGGGACCCACCCGCCGGGCGTTTGTTTTTGGGCTGCAGCGCCTCACCCCTGCAACGGAGGAGGTAGCGACGGCCGGCGCGGCGCCCAGCCTCGCCCCCCTCCACCAGCTTCGCTGGTCCCCCTCCCCCGCTTCGCGAGGGAGGAGAAAAGGAAAGGGCGGCGCCGTCGCCGGCGCCGCCCTCCTTAGTTCAGGTCTTCGCCTTCGGTCAGAAGGGCGACTGGATCGAGAGCCTGACGCCCTGGCTGTCGCTGTCCTTGCTGACCATGTTGTCGAAGTCCAGGCCGAACCGGATGCCGTTCTTGATGGTCAGGTCGGCCCCGAGCTCCAGCCGCAGCTGGTCGCGGTCGATCGGATCCACCGTCAGGCGGTAGGTCGGCCCGCCCACCCAGTCGGTGTAGCTGAGCAGGGCGTCGTTGCCCTTCTCGAAGTCGTGCGAGTACTCGACCCGGAAGCGCGGAGCCAGCAGGCCGGCCGCCGTCTTGCGGAGGAACTCGCCACGCAGACCCAGGGTGCCGGTCAGGCTCTTCACGGTCTGCGCGTGGTACGTCAGGCCGTAGGGCCCGCCGCCGTCTTCCGAGAACGCATCCAGCTGCGAGCGGCTGAAGGCGAAGCGGCCGTAGGGCGACAGCAGGCTGGTCGGCGTCCGGTGCTCCATCCCGAAGGTCAGGGCCGCGAACACCTGGTCGCCGTCACGCTCGCCGTTCACCAGCTCGCCCGTCGTGGTGACGTAGCGGCGGGTGTCGAAGTCGAGCGTGCCGTAGCCGAGGACCCCGTCGATGAAGGTCTTCTCGCCCGTCTTCAGGCTGGCGTAGAGGCCCGCGCTGTAGCTTTCGGCGCGGCTCTTGGTGCCCGACTTGCCGATCCGGCTGGAGTCGCGGCCGTAGCCGAGACCCAGGCCGAAGGCGAAGTCTTCGTTCACCCGGTAGTCGACGCCGCCGGTCAGGCCGTCGGTGGTGAAGCGGAAGCCGCTTTGCGACCCGACCGCGTCACGCATCCCGAAGTCCGCCGAACCGGCCGCCCAGACGCCCCAACGCTTGGGACCAGCCTGGCCGTCCTCGCCATCGTCCTGGGCCGAGTAACCGGCCTTGGCTTCGGGCAGCAGGGGGCTGGACGGATCGGCCGCGTCGTTCATGCCGAGGCTGGCGTACTTGCGGAACCGCTCGCGCGCCTCCAGCCCGTCGTCGCGCTCGACATCGCCGCCACGGACGCTGACCCCGAACCCGCGACCCGCGCCGCCGCCGTTGTGCAGCTGCTCGAGGCGACGGTTGAAGTTGCTGATCTGGGCGTCGGCGAAGCGGATGGCCGCCGCGTCCTGAGCCGCGATCAGGCCCGTCACTTCAGGATCCTTCGACGGATCCGTGCGAGCCGTCACGATCACCTTGACCCGA
>Ga0160492_101081_pt1 | contig 10908 bp, 9 predicted proteins | sample DID2MG_FD_108258 | JGI IMG/M metagenome (GOLD analysis project Ga0160492, IMG submission 108258) | Enriched soil microbial communities from UW Madison campus, WI, USA - DID2877_E24_FP2 MG | ecosystem: Environmental > Terrestrial > Soil > Unclassified | place: USA: Madison, Wisconsin | collected...
CCAGCGCAGTGGCCAGGCGATCACATTGGCGCTTGGCCTGCGCCAGCGCAGCGGGCCAGGTGCCGGGCTCAGGGCCCAGGGTGAGGAAGGCAGTGACAGTGCGAACGCGCACCAAGGGGTGCAAAGCAGAAATGAGCATGGCGCCAGGGCAATCGAAGACAGCGCTGCATCTTAAGGGCTGCCGGAGCTGCCCTGGCCAAGCGGGTGGCGGTGCCAAACCGTCGTTAGCCCGGCATCAACCCGGCTGCATCACCCCACCGCTGCCGCACCAGCAGCACCCCGCCTGAGTGCCAGCACATCGGGCATCCGCCATCGGGCAATCCAATGATCCGGTGATCTGGCGGCCTGGCAGTCCGGTGATCGGGCATTCCGCCGCAACGAAACCATTGGCCCAAAGCGGTCACAGGGATGGGGCTCCCATTGCAGCGCGGCTGCATCTTCCAGCAGTCTGCAAGGCCGGGAGTGCTAGCCCCGCTCCTTCAGCCACATGCCGAACTCTTTCATCACGGCGACCACGGGTTTCAGGCGTTCGCCATCCTGCGTGAGCGCGTAATCCACCCGAACGGGCGCCGTGGGCCACACCGTGCGTTGCACCAGGCCCGATTCCTCCAGGGCGCGCAGGTCCAGGGTCAGCGAGCGCTGCGAGATACCGGGCATGTCCCGGCGCAATGCGTTGAACCGCTTGGGCCCATCCACCAGGTAGGAGACGATCAGCAGGCGCCACCGCCCGCCCAGCAGCCGCATGGCTTCTTCCACAGAGCAGCCACTGACACTCACTTTCATAGCACAACTTTCCAGGCGATCTTCTAGGTATCGTTTTTTAACCTATCTGCAGTTTTTTTGCCTTCTTCCCTTTGGATACCTGCCGGTGAAAACTCGCGGCAGCGCCGTATGTCACGGCGTACGTCAACGATCGGAAGCCTTCCATGAAGCTGTACTACATCCCTGCAGCCTGCTCTTTGTCCCCCCACATCGTGCTCCACGAACTGGCGCTGGACTTCACCCCCATCCAGGTGAACTACAAAACCCACAGGACCGCGGATGGGCGCAATTTTCTGGACCTCAACCCCTTGGGCTATGCACCGCTGCTGGAGCTGGACGATGGCAGCCTGCTGCGCGAAGGCCCGGCCATCCTGCAGTACCTGGCAGACCTTAAGCCAGGCGCGCAACTCGCCCCCGCGCATGCCAGCATGGCGCGTTACCGGCTGCAGGAGTGGCTCAATTTCCTGACCTCTGAAATCCACAAAGGCTTCATCCCCCTGCTCTACCCGGTGCAGGCCGGCAGGTATGCCACCGAGTCCGCCACGCCCAAGCTGGCGCAGCGCTATGCCTGGATCAACGCGCAGCTTGCAGGCCAGGACTATCTGATGGGGCACTACACCGTGGCCGACAGCTACCTCTACGCACTCACCCAATGGGGGCAGGCCGAATGGCTGGTTCCCACCTACCAAGCCAATATCCGCTTCGATGGTCTCGAACACCTCAAGGCCTGGTACCTGCACATGCGCGAGCGGCCTGCCGTGAGAAAAGCGCTGGACACCGAAGGCCTGAAATAAAGCGGCACGGCAAGCGCGACCGTGAAGGACCCACCAGCCACCACGGCCGCCGTAGCGGTTCAGGTTCAGGTTCAGGTTCAGGTTCAGGTTCAGGTTCAGGTGCCGGTGCCGGTGCCGGTGCCGGTGCCGGTGCCGGACGGTGCGGGCCTGGGATCAGCCTGCCTGTGGCCGGTTGCGGACGCGCACACCAGCCCACCCAAGCAAGTCCGGTGGGCACACAGGCGCTGTGGGGACTGGTGCCAGCGCATTCCTGCATGGCCCAGCCCCTTCCATCGTGCCGAAACGGCCTGATGTAGCGCACCGCACAAGCACATTCACCAGAAGTACTTGAAGCTCACGTTCGCTTCCCGATCCACGCCACGGAAGATGCCCGCGTAGTAGGTCTTGTTGAACAGGTTGTTGATGTTCAGAGCGATGCGGTAACGGGTCGTCTCATACGCCACGGCCAAGTCCGCCACGGTGACCGAGTCGTTGACGTTCAGGCTGCCATCGGAGGCCACGCTATAGGGCGAACGGCCCCGGTAGCGCAGGCCGCCAGCCACCATCAGGCCCGGTACGGCGCGCGGGCGGTAGTCCAGCCACACACTGGCCATGTGGCGCATGGTCTGCAAGGTCTGGCGCCCCACTTCGGCGGCACGCGTGCTCTGCGTGGTGCGCGGATCCAGGTAGGTGTAGCTGGCCAGCGCGCTGAGCTCGCGCGTCAGGCCCACACGCCCTTCCAGCTCCACGCCGGTGGATCGCACCTGGCCGGTCTGGATGCTGAAACGCGGGTGGTCGGGATCCTGCGTGGTCACATTGGTCTGGCGCAGGTCGAACACCGAGGCCGTCAGCAAGGTGCTGCTGCCTGCGGGCTGGTATTTCACCCCCACCTCGTACTGCTTGCCGCGGCGTGGTGCAAAGGCGCTGCCGTCATAAGCCAGACCCGTGGTGGGATCGAAGGACGTGGCGTAGCTTGCATACGGCGCCCAGCCGCTGTCGAACTGGTAGAGCACGCCTGCGCTGCCCGTGGTGGCGCTGTCGGACATGCGCGGCTGGGTGGTGCTGTTCTGGGTGCTCTTGGCCGTATCGTGGCGCAGGCTCAGGTTGGCAATCCAGCGGTTCCACTGGAGCTGGTTCAGGGTGTAGATGCCCGTCTGGCGCAAGGTGGAATGGCTGTCTTCCAGCTCGGGCACGGCGATGGATTGGCCGTAGACCGGGTGGTTCAGGTCCAGGTTGGGCACATCCCAGCCAAAGCCCAGACCGCCACTTTCCTTGTAGCGGTTGTGGTCCAGGCCTACGCTCAGGCGGTGCTGCACATCGCCCCAGCGCAGGTCCTTCTGCGCACGGCTGTCCACGGCCACGGTCGTGCCCTTGGTGCGCTGGGCCAGGTTGGCGCGCGAGATGCTGTGGCCATCTGCCAGCACGTCCATGGCGTAGATATGGCGGTAGTCGATGTCGATGGTGGAATAGCGCAGGTTCTGCGTGAGCTGCCAACCGCTGTCCGTCTGGTGAACGAATTCATAGCCCAGCGATTTGGTGTCGCGATTGAAGCGGTCGAAAGCAGGGTCTCCCGCCGTGAGGTGCGCCGACACATCCTTGATCTGCGGGTAGTTGAACAGGCTGGGCCACCAGGACTTGGGGGTGCCACGCTCGCGCGAATAGCTGCCCAGCAGGGTCAGCTGGGTCTGGCCCGAGATCTTCCAGCGCAGCGAGGGCGCGATGGAGATGCGGTCATCGCGCGAACCCACGGTGCGACCGTCGCTGTCGCGGGCCTTGAGGTTGAGGCGGTACAGCACATCGCCTGCCGCATCCAGTGCCCCACCCAGATCGGCCGTGACCTGGGCCCGCTGATAGCGGCCATAGGACAGGCCCACGCTGTTCACATGATCGGCTTCGGGTTTCTTGGACACCACGTTGACCACGCCACCGGGCCGCCCCTGGCCGAACAGTACCGAGGCTGGGCCCTTGATGACCTCGATGCTGTCCAGCTCGTCGATCTCGTCGTTCCACGAACCGTAGGTGCCCGCCGAGAACTGGCGCAGCCCGTCCTTGTAGTAGGAGCTGCCGTCGCTGAATCCGCGAATGACGGCTCCCGTCATGCGCAGGTCGGCGCCGGTGACTTCGGTGGACACCCCGGCCGTGTACGACAGCGCCTGCTCGATGCTCTTGGGCGCCTGCGTCTTGATTTGCTCCTGGCTCACGATGGAGATGGAGCGCGGCGCTTCCATCAGCGTGCTGCCCAGCTTGGTACTTGCGGCCCGGTTGTGGGCAGCGTACAGATCTTCCGCCGAGGTTTGCTGTGAGGTCACCGTGACCTCTGCCAGCGCCCCGGCCGAGCCTGCAGGCGGTGCGGCCCGGATGGTGAAGGAGCCCGGCTGGGTACTGACCGCCACCAGCCCTGTCCCGGCAAGCAGGCGCGTCAAGGCGTCCCGCGCAGAAAGGCGGCCGCTGACTGCCGCGCCCTGTCGCCCTTCCACCAGTGCATCGTCAAACAGCACCTGCACCTGTGTCTGGCGGCCAAAAGCTTTGAGGCCATTGAGCAGGGGCTGTGCCGGGATGCTGAAGGACTGCAGCGCATCCGATGCAGCGGTGGACTGGGCCAGTGCATTCACGGGGCTGACGACCATCGCAGCAACCGCTGTGGACACCAGCAGCGCCAGCAGACTGGGCCGCAGCGCAAGGCCGTTGCCGCCTGCCGGCTGCGCACATTGCATACGTTGCACACCGCGTGCGCTCCGCTTCACGTTGTTGTTCTTGAACCGTTCCCTCAACTGACCTGGGTGCATCACCTGTTGCTCCTGAATTCCATGCGCTTGCATGCGCGTATGACAGCGGCAGGCCCGTGGCAGGAGGACTGGAATGCGCGCTCGCCTGATCAGAGACCAGAGGCGAAGCGGGGAAAACAGCCAACGTGCGCGGGAGTGCCGCTTGCTTACAGCCGTTGGCTAGGAATCAGAAAGCAGTGGTCGCTCTTTTCCGTGGCTGGCAGCCCGGGGTGCGGAAATTTCGCGCCCCTATCCATGAAGAAGCAGGAAAAGGGGAATTCAAGGAACCCAGGTAAATGTAACAATTTGCATCTCAGCGTGGACTGATCCGCCAGCCCCCTTCGGCATCCCTTTGCACGCGCACGTTGACCACGCTGGGTAGCGCCAGCAGAAAGCGCTCCGGGTCCTGCAGCGCAAGCAGACCGGACACCGGCAGGCTTTGAAGTGCTGCGCCATCCACCACCACGAGCTGGTCGAGCTGTCGGGACAGCTCCTGCGCCACCTGCTGCAGTGGCGCGCGCTTGAAGTAGATCTGGCCGGTTCGCCATTCCGCGACGGCATCGGGAACCACAGACAGGGTGCGGCGCTGCCCTGACACGGGATCGATGGCAATGCCTGTGCCAGGCCCCAGGGCGAGCACGGGCGCTTCGGGGTGCGCACTGGAACGGACCTCGACCCGCCCTTCCTGCACCTGCACGACAAACTCGGGTGGCGCGGCACGCACGTTGAAGGCCGTACCCACCACCCGCACCTGGCTGGCGCCGCTTTCCACGGTGAAGGGTTTGCTGGGATTGGCAGCCACCTTGAAGAACGCCTCGCCCTTGTCGAGCACGGTCTCCCTGCGGCGGGGGTAATAGCGCACCTGGAGACGGCTGTTGGCGTTCAGCGCCACATGGGAGCCATCAGGCAGGTCAATGCTGCGCAGTTCACCGGGGGCGGTCGCAATGTCCGCCTCATAGTTGGGGGTGTTGTCCCAGCGGTGCCAGCCATACCCGGCCGCCAGCACCGAAAACAGCGCCGCCGCGAAGGCAGATGCCAGGGCAGACCTGCGCGACCAGCCCGGGGCATGGGAGGCCTTGCCTGGATGCGTTGCCGACGGACGCGCGCGGGGAGCCCCGGGTGGGGCTGCCTGCGGTCCGGTGTGCCCGTAAGCAGCCGGTAACAGGGCCTTGAGCTGCTCTGCTTCGCGCCAGGTGCGGCCGATGCCGTACATGGCTTCACGGTGGGCCGGGTCTTGCGCCAGCCATTCGTTCAGCGCACGTTCGTCCGCGCCCGACCAGCCGGGTTGCTGGCGGCGCACGTACCACTCGCCCGCGCGGTGGTTCAAGCGAAGCACCTGTTCGGGCGGGAGATTCTGCAACAGGGATTGGCCTGGCTCTGCGCTCATGTGGTTCCGCCATGCGCCGGTGGGTCAGCGCTTTCATCGTTGTTTTCTTCGGAGCTCCATGCGCTGTGCAGGGCTTGCAAGCGCTTCATCTGCTCGGCGTTGGCATACCGCACGCGTGTCTCGCAATAGCCGACGGCCCTGCCCAGATGCTTCACCACCATCCGTGCGCTGATTGCCATGCGCTCGGCAGTCTCCTCAATGGTATGACCTTCTATGCGGTGCAGCACAAAGGCCTCACGCTGCCGGGCGGGCAATTCCCCAATCGCCTCGTGCAGTCTGGTGAGGCGCTGACGGTGTTCGACCTGGCGCTCGGTGTCGCCATAGCCCTCGGCCCGCACGGCGAGCAGTTCCGCATGGGACTCGTCGTAGGAGACGCTCTGCATTCCGTGCACTTCTGGACCCTGCTGCCAGTCGCGTGCCGCCACGCTGCGGACCGTCTGCCGCAGATAGGGCTGCTCCTGCTCCGGCTCCAACGTCCTGCCTGTCGCCGCCACACGCACGAACACTTCCTGCGCGGCATCCTCTACTTTGGCGCTGGTGTTGAAGTGGCGGCGCAGCATGCGCATGACAGGGATGCGCCAGCGCGCATACAGCGACGCCATGGGGGCATCTTTGGGCTGTGCGGCGGTGGGCTGCGGTTCACTCTGCGCGCCGGAAGACGGATCGCACTTCACCAACGCGCCCCTTTACCCAACCCAGATGCGATGGTCGCCCGGGGAAGGCTTGGTGCGCTGGAATCGCCAACGGGAAAAATCTGTAGGAAGGCCACGGTGCACACAGATACGCTACCGATCCGAAATTGGCGAAGCGCCATGCCGTGATGCGCCATCAGGAGCGGGCAGGCCTGGCTATGTGCGGAAGTCGAATGGCTGAATGAAACTTATTTCGATTCTAGCGCCATCAGATCCGGCATCCATGCCTGTCAACAAAAACCGCAGCAGCTAATAGCCTGGCGCAAGCGGCCATCCGCGTCTGGAGAGCCCAATCCCGGCCTGCCTTCGGCCAGGAGTTGGCGCTTGACTCTGGATGTGCAGTGCGCCCAATCGCATCGGCGCCCTCTTCACCTGCCCGTGCAAAGCGCGGGCGCCATGCTTCATCTACCCCAGCCGCTACCTACAATTTGGAGGATGAAGACCACCTACTACACCGCCACCAGCCTGGACGGCTTTCTGGCCACCGCGGACGACTCCCTGGACTGGCTGTTCTCCCTGGGCGAGCTGAATGAGTCCAGCTATCCGGAATTCATCTCCGGCGTCGGCGCCCTGGCCATGGGCTCCGCCACTTATGAGTGGATGCTGCGCAATGCAGACAAGGTGGCGGCCGAGACAGGTTCTCCATGGCCTTACACCCAGCCCGCCTGGGTGTTCACCAGCCGGACCCTGCCGGCCATCGATGGAGCCAACATTCAATTCGCCAGTGGCGACGTGCGCACCGTCCACGCCGCCATGCGCGCAGCGGCAGGTGACAGGAACCTGTGGATTGTGGGCGGCGGCGACCTGGCTGGCCAGTTCTACGACGCAGGACTGCTGGATGAAATCATCGTGCAGATCGGCTCTGCCACCCTCGGCAAGGGCAAGCCATTGTTTCCCCGACAGGCCCTTTACCCCGCGCTCAAGCTCCAGTCCGTGCAGCAGATGGGAAGCGGCATGGCGGAGCTGCGCTACCAGGTCCAGAACCCTGTGCAGAGCGACTCAGCTCCGAACGCCCCCGCCTGAAAGATTTCGCCGGGCTGCACCGCGGCCGCCACAGCGCGCGGATCGCCAGCTTGCGCCCTTGCGCGGTCTCGAATACGACCATCACGGTGTCTTTTTTCCAGATAGTCCAGCAGCTTATGGCATGCCTTCGTGCTTTCCGTCAGAGGCGGAAGTTCATGCAGAGATGTCGCGTCCATCCCGACCAAGGAATTTGCCCATGCTCATCGACTTGCTGAATGCTCCCCTGCTCGGTCACTGGGACATCGATGGTTCGAAAAGCCAGTGCGAGTTTCAGTTTGGGGAGCGATTGATTTATGTAGAGCATCTCAAGGAGACAAGCCATGTGCCCGCTCTACAAACTGCCCAGTTACTCATTCAGCAAGTCTGGGATGACTCTCAGCATGCCATCGCCTTTGCCGAGCCGTGGTTTCGGGCAAAGCATCCTGCGTTTTGGAATGCTTGGGACAAGGCCACAACACCCCTGCACCCGCTGCGGATGTATTCAATTAGCTTCCCTGCAAGAGATGGCGCTCCGTACTACTGGATCGCACGTGACCCGGGCTATAACTTCGAATGCGTCATACCCGACGAGCATGACCTCTGGCAGCAGGAAGGACTGAGAAGCAAGTTGCCTTATTTTCCTGATTCGGACGCAGTCGTGGTCAGTCGCTTAGGTGAACAGCAGTTTGCGCTGAGCGAATTACCGTCCCCATACTTCGATGCCACTTGAAACTGCAATCACTAGCGTCTTTCCTGTGTAGGAAAAACCGGCTGTAATTGGTTCGAAGTCTCTGAACAACTTATAAAAGCCGAACGGCTTCCCGTATTTTTCTCCAGTGAGAATACTGCTGGGAGCAAGTAGAAGAACATCTTGAATTGCCCAGTCCAAGGTGACATTCTCAATGGACCAGCCATCTCTTGTAAACCTTGGGAGGCCACCGCCATAAATTCCCGCGACGCGGATTACAACGCCCGCCAGAGGACCGATGCCTTCAGTCTCTAGAAAAATCTCATCATCAAAATTTTCTTCGTAATCCCTAGCAACTTTTTCAGCAGTTTGGCAGTTTATGACCCCTCGGCCAGAGCTAGAAATCACTAGCAATAGTTCCGATTTTTTGTCAAACCCAATCGAACGCAAGCTGCCAACAGCGAAACTTCCAATTTTTTGCCAAGGGTTTGGTGGAGCTGTCAAAGCAGATTTTTGGATTCTTTCTTTTATCGAGATGAGGTGGTTTGTATCCATAGGCCATTGTCTCTCTACGGGAACGACCGGCGGTGGGTGCGTGGTTGACCGTTGAAGGTCGAACAGTGACAACTGTTGACGCCAATCCGTTTGATTAATCGCAATAGGTCGGCTGCTGTCAATGGGTAGTTCAAGCATGCCGTTCAACCCGGAGCAGAACGCCGTTCAAAGATGCCCCGGGACCTCATGCAAGCAAATTGCTACCGCGCCAATCCCCGAACTGACGCATGCCGATGCGGCAAAAGGAAAGACTGCCCGAAGCCAGATCGCAACAACCGCAGTTCGCCCATGCACAGTCCGTGATCACCACGGCGCAACCTTCACTCCACACCCGCGCGCAGCTTGCCTGCCCCCAGATGCCGCTCCCGCAGCAGCAGGAACAGCGGCAAGGCCAGCGAAGGCCCGACGGCCAGGCAGCACAGCGGCAGCCACCACCGGGGCATGGCCAGCCTGCGCCCTTCCACCACCACAAACACGGCGACCGCAATGCCCGAGACCAGCACATCCGCCCAGGCAAATGCGGCGATATGGCTGGCACTGGCCTGTTGCAGCAGCAGCGGCAGATGCAGGCCGTGCGCGGCCAGCCAAGGCACAAACTGCGAAAGCGGCAAGGCTGCGCCCGCCAGGCAAAGACGGAGGTAGATGGGTTGCATAGGGCTTTCTGTGTGGGCCTGAGCGCGCCGGCCTGTTGGCGACACCGGGGCGTTTGTGGCGTGGATGCGATGCATCTGGGCGCCCGGCCATGGTAGCCAGGCCGCCGCCAAGGCCTGTGATCTGCGTCACCCCACATGGCCCCCATCACCCCATCCCCTCTTCAGCGCGCGCACTGCGTTCTGCCATGGCCTGCCCAGCCGCAGGCGCCCTCCCACTGGCTTGCGGCTGTTGCGGCCAGTGCATGCAAGGGCTGTGCGGCGACAGCTGCGCGGTGATGGCGGTGCGGGCAAGTGCTGCGCCGGCGCAGACCGCTCACCCGCCTTGAAGGGACCTGGTGCGCGCAACAGCCTCGGCCAGGCGCTGAATGCCTTCCGCGATGGTGTCCGGCTCCAGCAAGGCATAGCCCATCACCAGTCCGGCGGCGGGGTTCGCCTGGCGCTCGTCCGTGCCCGGGAGATACAGCGGGCTGATGGGGTAGACACGGACACCGCATGCGCGCGCGGCATCCACCAGCGCCGGCTCCAGGGCTGCAGGCACCTCCTTGAACCACACCACCAGGTGCAGGCCGCTTGCCGCGCCTTGCACCGTGACCTGTGGGCCCAGGTGGCGCTCCAGCGCCTGCACCAGGGCATGCTGCCGTGCCTGTTGCAGACGCCGGATGCGGCGCACATGGCGGTCGTAGCTGCCGTCTTCCAGGATCCGCGCCAAGGCACGCTGCATGCCGGTTGCGCCGTGCCGGTCGCTGACGCGCCTGGCGGCCGCAAAGGTCTCGGCCAATGCCGGCGACAGCACCATATAGCCCAGCCGCAGTTGCGGCGACAGCGTCTTGGAGAAGGTGCCGACGTGGATCACACAGCCGTGCGCGTCCAGCGACTGCAAGGTGGCTTCGGGGCGCACGGTGTAGCGGTACTCGCTGTCGTAGTCGTCCTCGATGATCCAGGCATGGTGCCGGGCCGCCCAGTCCAGCAACTGCCGGCGGCGTGCCATGGGCAAGAAGGCGCCCAGCGGGAACTGGTGGGTGGGCGTCACATAGGCCAGCTTCGCGTCCCCCGCTGCGGCCAGCCGCTGCGTGACCAGCCCCTGCGCATCGACCGGGGCAGACCACAGCCTGGCCCCGTAGGCTTCGAATGCGTGGTGGGCCATGCGGTATCCCGGGTTCTCCACCACCACCTGGTCACCGGGATTGATGAGCAGGCGGGCACACAGATCCAATGCCTGCTGCGAGCCGTTGACGATGAGGATCTGCTCCATCGCGCAGGTCAGCCCCCGGGACTGGCTGAGGTGCTTTTGCAGCGCGCGGCGCAGTTCCAGGTTGCCGCGCGGGTCTTCGTACTCCAGCCTGGACATGCGCTGGCGTTCCACGGCACGCAGCGCCTTCATCCAGGTCGATGTCGGGAAATCGCGGCCCGCCAGCGGCCCGTAGACAAAATCGATCTCTCCAGGCTGCGTGGGCCGGGGGTCTGCCAGCTGCAAGGCCTGCATGTGCTGGCCGATGCGCGACAGCCTTCCGGCAAGCCCGCCCGCCGCCGTGGCGGTAACCGTTGCTGCGGCTGTGGCGGCGGCACGTGCCCGCCTGGGCGGGGCCGGCGCCGCCGCACCGGCGGCCACACGGCTGGCTGCCCCTGCGCGG
>Ga0160492_101085_pt1 | contig 10870 bp, 7 predicted proteins | sample DID2MG_FD_108258 | JGI IMG/M metagenome (GOLD analysis project Ga0160492, IMG submission 108258) | Enriched soil microbial communities from UW Madison campus, WI, USA - DID2877_E24_FP2 MG | ecosystem: Environmental > Terrestrial > Soil > Unclassified | place: USA: Madison, Wisconsin | collected...
CAGCAATGTGTGGAGCTGACGAGTACTAATCGGTCGAGGGCTTATCCTAAAAAGCTTTCGCAAGAAAGCGGCTTCGGAAGCATGAATACACAGCTAAAGTTTCAAACATTCGCATCCAGTTTTGAAGGTGTAACGGAATTAAACTGCGTATCCCCTTCTGAGCGTACAAGCGTTCAGGAGGGGATTTTTGTGTAATGAGATAATATTATACAGGCTTCAGGCTGTAAAGATCCTTCGCGTCTTGTTCCAAGACGTCTTGGTTTCTCTGTTGTTCGGAGTTGGAAGAACGCGACAGGATGGAATTACGTCTACAGAGTGAGTCGGTCGATCACATGGCTCACGTAAAATAAAAGTCCGGGACAGACTTTTATTTCACGCACTAACCATTCAGTTGCCGATTAAGCGTCTCGCATGGACGTCTAATCCCTAGGCTAACGTTACTTTCCAGCACACATCGAGCGATTAAACGGCCCTGCGGAGCACCTATTCGATCGTGTGCGATGCTTCGAACGAGATAAGCGCTGCTAAGGGACGCTTATTTCGTTCACAGACTGTCGACAAACCAGATGGCGCTGCTGCCGGTCGCCTGCCAATAGGCTCTTCAAGATAGGATAGACCGCCTGACAAAATGCCGCATCCCGTTCATCGGAATGCGGCATTTCGTTTATACCATCGAAATCGTGAACTTCAAGCTGTACGGTCGGTTGGCCGGCAGCGTGTACTCCGGGTGGATCGGCGCGCCCCAACTGTCGTCGCCTCCGACGCCCATTTGCTTGTCGTTCACGCGCAATACCGTTTTGGCCGATACCGGGAGCTTGTAAGGATGATCGCTCGCCTCCAGCTCCTCCGGCGTCCAAGGCAGCGCATTGATTTCCATCACGGTCGGACTATCGAATCGTATTCCGCTGCCGGTCGCCGAGCTCGTAAGGAGGGCAAAACGCACATCGGTTTTGTTGCCGCATTCCTGCGGACGCAAGTACGGCACGAATTGATCGGCTACCGGACCGGTATAGCGGCCCAGACGGGCGCCGGTTCTGCGATCCCAATAGTTGTCATGCGGCCCGAGGCCGTACCACGCTATCGTATCCAGACTTCCGTCCAGTACGAACATCATGCCGAATTCCGGCATTTCGGGCAGCTTGGCGCCGCCGGGCGTCAACTGCTGCTCGATCTCGATGGAGCCGTCCTGCCGAATCGTATAGCTTATCGTTACAATAGACACCGGATCGGTTGCCAGCAGATGGACGGCCGTGACGATGCAGCGGCCGCTGTCCGCCGTCCACTCCAGACGGGCTAGCCGTTTGTTGCGAGCCGCATCGCGCCATACGGCGCACCGCTCCGACATTCGGTTGCCCCGGTCATTGTCGGTGGGCGCCCGCCAGAAATTCGGTCTGGCCGGCTCCAGCAGCCGTTCGCTGCCATTGCAGCGATAGGAGACAAGGTCGCCGCTCTCGCGGCCGAAGGAGATTGCCGTCGAGCCGTTCTCCACCGTCAACGCGTCATCCGTTTCCGTCACGAGCAGCGCCGCCGAAGCTTTCGCCTCCGGAGCGGCGTCGTTCAGGGGTACTCGCGGCGACAGCATGATTTGCTCCCAGGCGATTTCGTGTCCTGCTTCAGCCCAGGCTGTTGCGGAGCGAAGAACGAAGGCGACGTTCAGCACCGCCTCTTGTCCGGGCCGTGGAGACTCATAAGGAATCGTCACCTCCGTCGATTCGCCCGGTGCCAGCGACACGCGCGTAATCCCTTCCTGCATCGTCTCGCCTTCGAGCTGCACGCTCCATCGCAGGTCGTAGCCGTCAAGATCGACGAATAGATGCTTGTTGGTTAGGCGGATAAGCCTGCCGTCCAGATTAGCGGCGGCAATATCGATATTCTGATAACATTTTTTCACTTCGTACAGTTTAGGCGTTACGGTCCGATCGGCGAACACTAATCCGTTGCCGCTGAAATTGCCGTCGTTCGGGGAATCGCCGAAGTCGCCGCCATAAGCGAAATATTCGATCCCGTCCGCCGTTCTCGTCCGAATCGCCTGATCGACCCAATCCCAAATGAAGCCGCCTTGCAGGATAGCATATTTGTCGAACAGCTCCGTGTACTTGTGCAAACCGCCGCAAGAGTTGCCCATTGCATGGGAATATTCGCACAAAATGTACGGCTTCGTCGGGTTGCTGTTCGCATAACGCTCGACGTCGCGCGGCTTGACGTACATCGTCGACTCGATATCGGAAGCGGCCTCGGACGCCCGGTAATGGAAAATGCCTTCGTAATGAACCAATCGGGTAGGGTCGGCTTCCTTCAAAAAGTCGTGCATCGCAATAAAATTGTCGCCACCGAAAGATTCGTTCCCAAGCGACCAGATCACGATGGAAGGATGGTTTTTATCGCGCTGGAACATCGAGTTGCAGCGGTCGAGCACGTTGGCGCGCCATTCCGGATGGCTGGCGGGAACGGTGTGAGCAGGCAAGTCCTGCTGCCCATAGCTCCATGAACCATGCGTTTCGAGATTCGTCTCGTCAATGACGTACAAACCGTATTCGTCGCAAAGCTCGTACCAGACCGATTGGTTCGGGTAATGGGATGTCCGAACGGCGTTAATATTATGGCTTTTCATCAGCTTAATGTCTTGAATCATCTCGGCCTTGGACAAGGCGCGGCCGGTATCGCAGCTAAACTCGTGGCGATTGACGCCTTTGAACACGATGCGCTGGCCGTTGATAAGCATTAAGCCGTCTTTCAGCTCGAACTTGCGGAATCCGACCTTGCAGCTAACCGACTCTAGCAGAGCGCCCGAAGCGTCCGACAGAGATAAGACGAGCGTGTACAAATGCGGCTTTTCGGCGCTCCATTTCAGCGGATCGACAGCATGTTCCGATAGCCGGAGCGACTGCACGCCCTCCCCTGCGAAATCGGCCGCGGCGACGATCGGCTTCTCCCAGACCTTCATCCCGCCGCTGTCGTATAGCCGGGCTTCGACACAGATGCCTTCTTGCGGCTCGTTATAATAGTTCTCCAGCTTGATATCCACCTCCAGCCGAGCGTCCCGGTACTGCTCGTCCAACTCCGCGCGAACGAAGAAATCGGCAATAAAAAGCTTCGGCTTCGTATACAGATAGACATCGCGGAAGATGCCGCTAAGACGCCAGAAGTCTTGATCCTCCAGCCAGCTTGCGTCGCACCAGCGGTAAACCTCGACCGAGAGCTTATTGTCGCCATCGGTCAAGTACGGCGTAATATCAAATTCCGCAGGCGTGAACGTGTCCTCGCTGTAGCCGACGAACTCGCCGTTCAGCCATACGTAGAAGGCCGATTCGACGCCTTGAAAGCTGAGGTATACCGGCTGTCCGTTCCACTCGGCCGGAACGGTGAACGTTCGAATATAGGAGCCGACCGGATTGTATTTCGTCGGGGCGAACGGCGGCTTCAGATCAGGCTCGGACTCCGCCCACGGATATCGCACGTTCGTATACTGCGGATAGTCGTAGCCTTGGAATTGCCAATGGGAAGGCACCTGAATGTCTGCCCAATCGCTTGCATCGTAGCCGCATGGATAGAAATGCGCAATTCGCTTCTCGGGAACCGGCGCGAACGAAAATTTCCAAGTTCCATTGAGCGAACAATAAGAGGCGGCCTCGGCCCGATCTCCGCGCAGCGCTTCGTCGGCAGACGAATAAGACGTCATCGAGGCATGCGCATCGATACGATTGAGTTGGAAGAGTTCCGGGTTGTTGTTCCACTCCGGATAGCCGTTCGCAGGAGGCTGATAGACCCACTTGGAACGCATTGTTTATCATCTCTCTTCATCGTTTATTATTAATATATTCATATTATAGATTTGGGAGTATATTAATAAAATAAAACAATATGATACAGTTCTATTACAATATGAAACCGAGGCGATTGCTTTGAGGAGCAATTATATCTTTTGTTCGACGCATGAGACCGCCAAGCTTCCGCTCTATGTCACGACGGTTGGCTTGTGGGAGCATCAGACAGAGACGGTGCGACCCGGCGGGTTTCCCGATTACCAGATGCATCAGGTGCTCGATGGCAAAGGGGAATTGACGGTAGATGGAAAAAGCTGTATCGTCGGTCCTGGCGAGGTGTTCTTCTTATACCCGGATATCCCGCATGCTTATACGCCTCTAAGCCGCCAATGGCAAGTCGCCTGGGTATCGTTCAATGGCCGCGAAGCCGGACAGATGCTGAAACACGCCGGAATCGTCGAATCCGGCACGGGCCGGTTAGGCGACAATCGGCTGCTGTATGCGCTTGAACGCATGCTCGAACTGGCTGCGGAGGACGAACAAACGGCGAATAGGGAACGATCCAAGCAGCTATACGGGCTGCTAATCGATCTGAAGCATCTGCTCGTCTCACCGTTCCATGCCGATATGGACATAGATCGGCTTAAGCCGGTGCTGTACTATATTGAACATCGGCTGCACGATCCGTTGTCCTTAAACGATTTGGCCGGCATTATCGACGTGTCGCCGCAATATTTGTGCCGAGTTTTTCAGCAAACGCTGCGTATGCGGCCGATCGAATACGTGAACCAGCAGCGCGTTAACCGGAGCAAGCAGCTCATGTTTCGCGATCCGGACCGAAAGATGTATGAGATCGCCAAGCTGGTCGGCTTCGAGAACGCCAGTTATTTTTGTTCGGTATTTAGAAGAAGGACGGGCATGACCCCCGATGCGTTCAAAAAGCTGCACGGTCTCGGGCGGCAGGTTACAATGGAATAAAGCAGGAATGATAGCCTAAAGATCAATAGGAATGATGAAAGGTAGGGTTACGGAAGCATGATGCCTAAGTTGAAGCTGTTTTGTATTCCGCATGCAGGCGCAATGGCAAGCATGTATCGGCGTTGGTCGCAATACTTGAATTGTACCGATATCGAATTCATACCAATCGAGCTGGCAGGACGAGGCGCAAGAATCGGAGAGCCTTTCTATGAGGGGGTAGAGGCCGCCGCGCAAGATGTTGCGGATACAATGGATCGAGCCTTGGCGGATTTTAGCGGGTCCTATGCCCTATGGGGACATAGCATGGGGAGCCTGATCGCTTTTGAAGCGGCCCGGAGAATGAACGAGATGCATGGAACGCCGCCAATCCGACTGTTCGTATCCGGCAGGAAAGCCCCGAACCTTGAGCATTCGCGTCGGAAAGTATATGACTTGCCCGAAGAAGAGTTCGTTCAAGCGGTCATGGAATACGACGGCACGCCGAGCGAAGTATTTCAGCACGAGGAGCTCGCCCGGTTAATGATTCCGATTCTTCGAGCCGATTTTCGTATTGTGGAAACTTATCGATTCGACTCCGAACGAGGGCCGGTCAACTGCCCGATTGTCGTGATGTACGGGCATGAGGATATGACCCCGAAAGAGGCGTCCGCTTGGTCGAGCGTTACGACCGGCGCTTGTACCGTTCATCGATTTGAAGGCGGCCATTTTTTTATTCACCAGCAACCGCAAGCCGTAGCGGAGCGGATTCGCCAATCTGCGCTGAACGATTCCTTATAGAGGTTCACGAATACAGCAGTCGAGCAAGTCCGTTCGATGCTGTGCCGCAAGGCGCCTGCCTGACTGTATGGCAGGCACCTTTTGTCGTATCGAGGGCAGACATCAAGAGATGTTGGCGACTTGATCGATGTCTGATTCATTTTGCAGAGTGCGGTTGCCGCATCGTGATGACTCTCCGTATCGGGGAAACTTTGAATATATGAAACGAATATGAGGAGCAAAAATTTCTTCAATATATATCGATCAAAGGGGAACGACAGAGATGCGGCTAAGCAAAGGACAAAAAATCGACATGACGAAAGGCAGGTCGCTTCATCGTCTCGTACTAAGCTTCGGATGGGAGCTCGGTCGTCCCGACGTCAGCGTCGATGCGTCGGTTTTTCTGCTGTCTGCGAACAATCGGTGCGAGCGGGATGAGGACCTTATTTTTTATGGAAATCCGCATTCGACCGACGGAGCGGTTCAATATACGCAAGACGGCAGCGGCCGAACGGGAGCGCTCCGCGTCTCGCTGGACCGATTGCCGGACCGGATCGATAAGCTGGCGATAACCGTGTCGATCTACGAGAGCGCCAAGCGCGGCCATACGATGAATGACGTGACGTCCTTATTCGTAAAATTGCAGGATGAAGATACGGGAACCGAGCTTGGCAGCTACGATTGCGGCTCCGATGTGTCGCAAGAAACTGCCATCATAGTAGGCGAATTGTATCGCTATCAGGGCGAGTGGAAATTTAATGCGATCGGCAGCGGATTTTATGGCGGGCTTGAAGCGCTGGTCGCTCACTATGGGCTGGAACTGGAAGAGGAGACCTCGGAAGCTTCGGAGGTTGCAAGCGCCAAGCTGGAAGAGGGACGGCAATCGGAGGAGCTGACGGCGTATTCGTCCGTGCCGATCGCGCAGGAGCCTGTCGGCTCTCAGATCGATTTGCGCAAACAAGCGGTAGCGATCACATTGCAGAAGAAGAAATTAGCGAACGTTGTCGCTCGCGTTGGCGTCGTGCTTGATATTTCCGGCTCGATGCAGACGCAGTACAGGAGCGGGATCGTACAGGACGTCGTGGAACGGCTGCTCGCGATTGCCTGCCAATTCGACGACAACTCCACGCTGGACGTATGGGTGTACGACAACGAGTTCAGCAGAATGCCGTCGGTCAATGAAACAGAGCTGGAGCATTACGTGAAGAAGCAAATATTGGACAATCCGTTCATTCATAAGTTCGGCCGCAACAACGAGCCTCCCGTCATGGAGGATGTTATTCGCAAATATACGGTGGAAGAGGACTCGTCGCTCCCGGCTTTCGTTATTTTTATTAATGACGGAGGCGTGTTGAAATCGATTCAGAAGGTCATTACGAGATCGGCGGTGCTGCCGATTTTCTGGCAATTTGTCGGCATTGGCGACTCCAGCTTCGAAGTGTTGAAACGACTCGATACGATGAAGGGACGTATCGTCGACAATGCGAATTTTATTCATTGGGATCGGATTGAACGCGTATCGGACGAGGAACTGTATGACAAGCTTTTGAATGAATTTCCGGCTTGGCTCCATGAGGCGAAGGGGAAAAGGATTGTAAGGTAAAAGAAATAAAAAGCCCTGCCTTATTCATTAAGGCGGGGCTTGGTTGTGCCTACATCGGGACGGCTACCCCGATTGCCGCGCTTGCATCGGCGCGTCGCTTGCGGCAGGGATGGGCTTTACGCTAACCGCTCCCGCGCTTGGCGAAGCATCGTATTTATCCCATCGTACGAACGATTCCAGCAGGATGACGACCACGACGCCGATCACCAAGCCGTTCGACACGATCGGCGTCAGCAGCGGCGGGAAATCGGCGAAGGCGGATGCCGGCACGTTCATAATGCTGATTCCCGTCAGGACGGGCAGCGCGAGCCGGTAAATCGTCTTCGCGTTGAACGTCGTTCCCTGGAAGGAGCGCAGCGCCGTACCGAACATTTGCAAATAAGCGGCGAACAAGACGGCACTGCCGACCGACATCGGAAGCTGCGCCAGCCAGCCGCTTAACAGAGGGACGATGCCGACGATCATCAGCATGATGGACCCGGCGAACAGAGCCGCCCGCCGCAGCACCTTCGTATTCTCAAGAAAGCCGATCGAAGAAGCGAACGTCCCGAACGGAATGAGACCGACGCAAGCCGCGAGTATGGAGAAAAGATTAGTCGCCAGAAGCGAACGGATATGCTGCTTCTCGCTCGCTTCCCGCTGATACAATCTGCCCGCTGCGGCCAGACTCGTTAACGTGTTCGTCATGTTGACAAGTCCGGCTAGCAATCCGACCGTAATAATGCCCGGTTCCAAGCCGGGCGATCCCCACGGCATCCATTGCCATATCGATTGAAAGCCGGCGCCGGCTGCTGTCACACTGCTCTCGTGGCCGAACAACAGCGCATAAGCGATCCAGCCGACGACGATTCCGCTCAGCAGCGAATACTGCCCCAGCTTTCCTCGCCCGCGAATATGCACGATAGCGACAACGGCGATGACGAACAGCGATAAGGCGGCAAGCTGCAAATTCCACCGGCCCTCCTGATTGTAGCCAATCATCCCTTTGAAGAACGTATTCTCCAGTTGGAACGTCAGCAGCAGCATATAGACGCTCATCACAATCGGAGTAAAAATACGCCGCAAAATGTTCAGAAAACCGCACAAGGCCAATACGATGACGAGCGCGCTGGACAAGATAAACCCGCTGGTCAAGCTCGCGGCGACAGTCGACAGCTCCATATTCATTGCGGGAGCGGAAGCGCATATGCTGAGGACAAGCCCCCACCATACGCCGGCCGGACCGTCCATAAGCGAGTAGCGATGTCCCCATATCAATTGAACGATGCATAGCAGCCCGGTCAGAATAAAAGAGCGCTGCATCGACGCCGCGATATCTTCCGGTCCAAGACCGAGCACATGGCCGATCGACAGCGGAACCATCACCGTATTCGTAAAAATAAAAAACAACCATTGTATGCCGGCTAACAGCACGCTAATGGAGCTTCTTGATCGTACCCATTCCACCATGATGTACCCAGCTTTCCTCCAAGATGTCCGCATTCAGAGAATTCGTTTCCGAATCGTTCGAACGCTTCGATTATGGTATCATGGGGATAACTATATGAAAAATATTAATAATATTGCTTATGTATATGATTATCGAATGGGAGAGCGCTCGGCATGGATATTAAGCAGTTGCATTATTTTATAGCGCTTGCTGAAGAGCTGCAGGTCACGTCGGCGGCGAACCGGCTCCATATGTCGCAGCCGCCGCTTAGCCAGCAGTTAAAGCTGATGGAGACGGAGCTTGGCGTCTCACTGTTCAACCGAAGCGGGCGGGGGCGGCATCTTGAATTGACGGAGCCGGGCAAGCTGCTGTACGAGCATGCGCTTACCATTACGCGGCTAATGGATGAAGCGAAGGCGGAAGTCAAGGAATCGGGACTGGGGCTGCGAGGGAAGCTATCCATAGGCGTCAATACGCTGTCGGACGAACGGCTGCCGCGCGTGCTCAGCGCTTTTCGGGCGCTGTATCCGAATGTGACGTTCAAGATTCAACAGAACGAGACGAATACGCTGACTCAGCTTATCCGCAATAAATTGTTGGATCTGGCCATCGTCCGGCTTCCAATCGCGTTTGACGACTTCGATTATATTGTGCTTGGAGAAGAGCCGCTTTATTTTGTAACGAGAAACGATGAGACTCCGGCCGCTCTCCCTCACATGCAAGAGTCAGTTACCTTCGAGACGATCGCCAAGCACCCGTTAGTGCTTCCAAGCACGGAAGGGCTCGGGATGTACCAGTTCATTCTGGAGCAATTCCATAAGCGCGGGCTGTCGCCGGCTATCGTCGGAGAATGCTCCGATATCGGAATGCTGCTGGAGCTGGTCGCTTCGGGCTTTGGCGCCTCGATTCTGCCGAACACTTCGTTGAAGCGCAACCCGGACGATCGGCTTCGCGTCTATGCCATTGACGGTCCGCAGGATATTTCCCGTTCCGCCGTCATTTGGCTGAGGCGGCATTATTTAAGCAAAGCGGCGCAGCAGCTTATCCATTTGATTAGAGAGGAAGTTACCGATGTCCTTCAATAAAACCGAGAAACAAAAAATGATAAACGGCGAGCTTTATATAGCGAGCGACGCTGTGCTGGTGCAGGAACGATTGAACGCTCGCCGATTGACCCGCCTTTATAATGAAACGCTGGAGACCGACGACAAGACGCGGAAGGAGCTGCTGACGCAGTTGCTCGGCTCGACGGGCGAGCACATTTATGTGGAGCCGACTTTCCGATGCGATTACGGCTATAACATTCATGTCGGCGACAATTTTTATACGAACTTTGATTGCGTAATGTTGGATGTATGCGAGATTCGAATTGGGGACAATTGTTTTATGGCGCCGGGCGTTCATATTTATACGGCAACGCATCCCTTGAATGCGCAGGAAAGAATATCGGGCGCCGAATACGGCATCCCCGTGACGATCGGGCATAATGTATGGATCGGCGGACGCGCCGTCATCAATCCGGGCGTCACGATCGGCAACAATGTCGTCGTTGGCTCCGGTGCAGTCGTAACCAAGAACGTGCCGGACAACGTCGTCGTTGGCGGAAATCCGGCGAAAATCATTAAATCGATTAGTCCGTGATGCGACCAAGCACATACGACTAAAGGCGTCTATCTACGTAGGCGGAAAGCGCGTGCTGGTGGAGATAGGCGTCCTGTGGGGATACTTAAATGCTAGCGGCTGGAGATACGCGTCCTGTAGAGACACTTAATGAGAAATGGGCTGTCCGTAGAGCAAGATAAGTGTCTGCCCAAGGCCCTTGCGTAAACGAATGGGTTGCAATTAGACGTCAGTCGTGCGAATTAAGGAATGGTCAGGGACGCTTACGTAGGCGGAAAGCGCGTGCTGGTGGAGATAAGCGTCTTGTGGGGTACTTAATGCTAGCTGGTGGAGATAAGCGTCCTGTGGGGCACTTAATGCTAGCTGGTGGAGATACGCGTCCTGTAGAGACACTTAATGAGAGATGGGCTGTCCGTAGAGCAAGATAAGTGTCTGCCTCAGGCCCTTGCGTAAACGAATGGGTTGCAATTAGACGTCAGTCGTGCGAATTAAGGAATGGTCAGGGACGCTTACGTAGGCGGAAAGCGCGTGCTGATGGAGATACGCGTCCTGTGGGGCACTTAATGCTAGCGGCTGGAGATACGCGTCCTGTAGAGACACTTAATGAGAGATGGGCTGTCCGTAGAGCAAGATAAGTGTCTGCCCAAGGCCCTTGTGTAAGCACATGGATTGCAATTAGATGTCAGGCGTGCAAATAAGGAATGGTCAGGGACGCTTACG
>Ga0160492_101096_pt1 | contig 10735 bp, 8 predicted proteins | sample DID2MG_FD_108258 | JGI IMG/M metagenome (GOLD analysis project Ga0160492, IMG submission 108258) | Enriched soil microbial communities from UW Madison campus, WI, USA - DID2877_E24_FP2 MG | ecosystem: Environmental > Terrestrial > Soil > Unclassified | place: USA: Madison, Wisconsin | collected...
AACCTGGCCAACCGCCTGGCCGACAACCGAGGCCAAGCCTCCATCGTCGTGCACCAGGCCGCGGCCGATGTGCAGGCCCAGCGCGTGAACACCGCCACCGGCGTCAGCAAGACCGCCAAAGGCAGTCCGGTGAAGGTGGAAAAGATCGAAGATACCGCACTGGCCGCCGGCACCGAGCGCTACACCATCCAGGCCGGGCCGATTCGCGGCGGGCTGTGAGCCGCACTGGCGCCACTACCGCCCGACCAGCCTGTACCGCCCGCACAGGCCGCACAGGCCGCACAGGCCGCGCAGCGCACGCAGCCCAGGCCTAGCGCAGCGCCTGGCTGCTCTCCACCCCCAGGCTGATCTGTGGCGGCCGGGCCGCCCGCTCCACGTCCTGGGTGCGCGGGCCTTCGTTGATCAGCACGAACAGGTAGAACAGGCCCATGCTGCCCAGGCCGCCGAACACCAGGCCAATGCTGTCCATCCACCGCCCTTCGGGCATGTGGAACACGAACAGGAACGACAGCGAAAACGCCGCCAGCACGGCGACAAACAGATAGATGATGGCTCCGTCCATGGGCCTGGCCTCCCGACATGGGCCCTGGCACCTCGGTGTGCGGCCCTGCTTGCTGCCGCCCGCCGCAGGCGGAGGCAGGGTTGAAGATGAGATCTCCCACAATCACTACCGGCGCCATCCTAGGAAGTCCGCTGCGCGCCACTCTGATCTGGCGCAAACCCGGCACACGCTCTGGACACACCCTGATACAAACCCTAGGATGGAGGCCCACGAAGGGCGACAGACGGTATTTCGCACCGCCCTCCTGCCGGGTCAGCCGCCTGCGCTGCCCGCGCCGGACCGTGGCCCATGATGAAAGCCGCCGCACGCCATGCCCATTGCCTTGGGCAGTGCCGTGCCCCGCAGCCGCCGTCGCAGCCCCCCGCACCGTCGGGGCCATGCTGCGCTCCGGTCTGCTCCCTTCGCTGTTTTTGCCATGTCTGCCCTGCCGCCCGCTGTCTCCCCTCCTGCTACACCTGCTGCCGCACCCACTCCCCCTGCAGCACCTGCCGCGCCCTCTCGCAACCTGGGCCTGCTGGTCGCCGCCCAGTCGCTGGGAGGCGCCTCGCCCCCCATCATCATTTCGCTGGGCGGGCTGGTGGGCCAGCAGCTGTCCAGCGACCCGGCCGCCGCCACGCTGCCGGTCAGCCTCTACCAACTGGGCCTGGCCCTGTCCACCTTGCCGGCCGCATGGCTGATGCACCGCTGTGGGCGGCGCACGGCCTATCTGCTGGGGGCGGTGATGGGCGTGCTGTCCGGCCTGGTGGCGGCCCAGGGCATCGTCCATTCCAACTTCCTGATGTTCTGCCTGGGCACGGCACTGGCCGGCTTTTACGGCGCCTGCGTGCAGAGCTACCGCTTTGCCGCCACCGACTCGGTGAGCGAACCCAGCCGCCAAGCGCAGGCGATTTCGCGGGTGATGGTGGGCGGGCTGATCGCCGCCATCATCGGCCCGCAGGTGGTGATCTGGACGCGCGACACCCTGCCGATGACCCCGTTTGCCGGCAGCTTCTACAGCCAGGCCCTGCTGGCACTGATGGCACTGCCGCTGCTGCTGGGCCTGCGCCTGCCGCCCCCGCCGCGCAAGGCCGTGGCCACCGGCGTCCGGCCGCTGGCCCAGATCGCCCGCACGCCGCAGTTTGTGGTGGCCGCTGCGGCCGGCGTGGTGAGCTATGGCCTGATGGCCTTTCTGATGACGGCCGCCCCCATGGCCATGGTCGGCTGCGGCCACAGCGTGGGCGAGGCGGCGCTGGGCATCCAGTGGCATGTGCTGGCCATGTTCGCCCCCAGCTTCGTTACCGGCAAGCTGATTGCCCGCTACGGCAAGCGCCGCATCACGGCCCTGGGTCTGGTGCTGATCGGGGCTTCGGGCCTGATGGCCCTGGCAGGGCTGGAGCTGACCCATTTCTGGGGCTCGCTGGTGCTGCTGGGCCTGGGCTGGAACCTGGGCTTCATCGGCGCCACCGCCTTGCTGACCGAGTGCTACCGCCCCAGCGAACGCGCCAAGGTCCAGGCGCTGAACGACTTTCTGGTGTTCGGCACCGTGGCCGTGGCCTCGTTCGGCTCCGGCCAGCTGCTGCACAGCGCGGGCTGGGGCGCCATCAACGCCGGCATGCTGCCGCTGATCGCACTGGTGCTGGTGCTGCTGGTCGCGTCGGGGCGTGCCGCCCGCAGCGGCGGGTCCGCGTCGGCCTGAACCGCCTTTCGGACACCACCCCTCGGACATCGCCCTCGGATGTCGCCGCTTCAGCGCAGCAGAATGCGCATGATGTCGGTGCGGGTGATCAGCCCCGCCAGCTGGCCCTGACGCAGCACGGCCACAAACGGCACGGTGTGCACGGCCAGGGTCTCCAGCAGCTCGGCCACCGGCGTGTCGTCCTGCACCGTCAGCGGCGCGGCCTGCATCAGATCGGCCGCGCAGGCGGGTGCCGCAGCCGGGGGCTTCTTGCCCCACAGCCGCCAGGTGCGGCGCTGGCGCCGGGCCTCGGCATCGGGCTGGCGCTGCTGCCACAGCCAGTCGAACAAGGCCCCGCGCGCCACCACACCCAGCAGGCGGCCTTGGGCGTCCACCACCGGCAGGCTCTTGATGGGGTGCTGCTGAAACTGCGCCGCCAGCTGCCCCAGGCCGTCCTGCGGGCCGCAGGTCCACAGCCTGGCGCTCATCACCTGGCCGCAGCGCACGCTGCCAAAGCGCCGGGCAATGGCCTGCTCTTCGGCCGCGCGCACCAGCTGGCCCAGTTCCTGGGCGGTCAGGTTGTAGTCCTGGTCAAAGCGCGCCAGCAGCGCCTGCAGATCGGCCTGGGACAGGTCGTCCGACGGCAGGTGCTGGGCCTTGGCCGCCGGCGTGGGCACCGCCACCTGCAGCGGATAGTGCTTGCCCCAGGCGCGGTGGTAGGCCACGCCCAGCAGCACCAGCACCAGGGTCAGCAAGCCGATGGGGGCCAAGGCATAGCTCCAGCCGTGGAGCACGCCGTGCTGGGCTTCCAGCGCCAGCAGCAGGGCCACGGCGCCGCCCGGCGGGTGCAGTGCACGCGTGATCTGCATCCAGGCAATGGCCCCACCCACGGCGACTGCCGGCAGCAGCCAGCCCAGGGCCTGCTGCGGCCACCAGCGCACCACCAGCAAGGCCCACAGCGCCGCCACCGTGTTGCCCACCACACAGGACCAGGGCTGGGACAGCGGGCCGGTGTGCACCGCAAACACCAGCACCGCCGTCGCACCCAGCGGCGCAAACAGTGCCCAGCTGCCCTGCCAGCCCGCCCACAGCGCCAGCTGCACCAGGGCCGCCGCCAGCACCAGGCCCAGGCCCGCTCCCAGGCCAACCCGCAGCACATCCAGCCGTGCGGCTGGGGCCACGGCAGGCTTCCATCCATTTCCCAATTGCATCGTGTTCCAGACGAAGAAACCCGCTGCAAGAGCGGGTGCATTTCACCAAGGCCCCAGCATGCCACGCAGCGGGTAGCCGCGTGGCATGCTGGGGTCTGCGCCGGTGTTCAGGCCAAGGACTCGGCCGGGCCGAAGAACTCGCAGCGCGCCTGCGCATCCGGCACGCCGGCGCGCTGCAGCACCTGCTTGGCCAGGCGCATGAAGCCCACAGGCCCCAGGTAGTAGGCCTGCACATCGCGCACCGCGGGCAGCCAGCGGGTCAGCAGCGCGGCATCCGGCAGGCCCTCGGCCACTTCCACGTCGGCCGCCGGCGACGGGCCGGCGTCCTGCTCGTAGCCAAAGCGCAGCCACAGCTGGGGGTGCTGCGCCGCCAGGGCCAGCAGCTCGCTGCGGAAGGCCTGCTGCTCTGGGCTGCGGGCGCAGTGGATGAAGGTGATGGGCCGGCCCGTAGGCAGGGCCTGCTGCAGCATGGCCATCAGCGGCGTGATACCCACGCCGGCGGCCATCAGCACCAGGGGCTTGGCGCTGTCGTCCAGGGTGAAGTGGCCGGCCGGCGGGAAGACCTCCAGCACATCACCGGTCTGCACCTGGTCGTGCAGGTGGCCGGAGACCACGCCCTGCGCCTCGCGCTTGACGCTGATGCGCAGGCTGCGCCCATCCGCCGCCTGGGACAGCGAATAGTTGCGGCGCTGCTCCTTGCCTTCCACCACCACGCGCAGACCGATGAACTGGCCCGGCTGGTAGGCCAGCACCGCAGCGCCGTCCTCGGGCTGCAGCGTGAAGCTGGTGATCTCCGGGGTCTCGGCCTGTTTAGCGGCCACCACAAAGCGGCGCACGCCCTTCCAGCCGCCCGGCGCCTGGGCATTGGCGTCGTAACTGGCCTTTTCGGCGCCGATCAGGATGTCCGCCAGCTGCCCGTAGGCGGCGGCCCAGGCGTCGATCACCTCGTCGGTGGCCACCTCCGCCCCCAGCACTTCGCGGATGGCGCGCAGCAGAAAGCCGCCCACAATGGGGTAGTGCTCGGGCTGCACCTGCAGCGACACATGCTTGTGGATGATCTGCGCCGGCAGATCGCCCAGGCCGGACAGATCGTCGATATGTTTGGCATACATCAGCACGCTGCGCGCCAGCGCACGCGGCTGGGCCCCCGTCTGCTGGTGCACGCTGTTGAACAGCGGCTGCACCTCGGCGCTTTCGGCCAGCATCAGCCGGTAGAAATGGGTGGTCAGGGCTTCGCCCCCGGTTTCCAGCAGGGGCACGGTGGATTTGACAATGGCGCGTTGGCGGTCGGTCAGCATGAAAAAATCACTCTCCAAAGGGATCCATGGGCAGCACCCTCGGCGGGCCGCCCTGTACCTGCAAGGGCAAACGGCATGCCAGCACGCAGGCCCTGCCGCATCAAGCACTTACCGCCAACCATGTCTTTTTGACGCGCGTCAATTGCAGTCAATCTGACCGCATACGATGTCGCCATGACTGCCAATGCCCTGCTGCTGAACGCCTTGCTGCCCCTGGTGGCCGAACTGTCCAGCCAGCTGCCCGAAACCGAACGCTACCGCCGCCTGCTGGCCGCCCTGCGCACCGTGCTGCCGGCCGATGCCGCCGCCCTGCTGCGCTGCGAGCGCGGCGCCGACGGCAGCGACTGGCTGCGCCCGCTGGCCATCGACGGCCTCAGCCCCGACACCCTGGGCCGGCGCTTTCGCCTGCGCGAACACCCGCGCTTTGCCGCGCTGCTGGCCGCCGGCCGGGCCCTGCGCTTTCCCAGCGACAGCCCCCTGCCCGACCCCTACGACGGCCTGGTGACCCACCACTCCGGCGCACCGCTGCCGGTGCACGACTGCATGGGCTGCGTGCTGCAGGTGGACGGCCAGCCCTGGGGGCTGCTGACCCTGGATGCGCTGCAGCCCGGCAGCTTTGCCGGCGACGCCCCGCTGGCCGCACTCCAGGCCTTCAGCAACCTGGCCGCCGCCACCGTGGCCACGGCCGCCCGCCTGCGCCAGCTGGAGCAATCCGTGCACAACGAACGCCAGCGGGCCGAACATTTCCGCCGTCACGCCCCGCTGGCCGCCCCCCGGCTGCTGGGCCACAGCAGCGCCATGCGCGCGCTGCAGCGCGACATCGCCACCGTGGCCGCCAGCGATCTGGCGGTGCTCATCACCGGCGAAACCGGCGTGGGCAAGGAACTGGTGGCCCAGGCCCTGCACGCCCAGTCCACCCGGGCCGACCAGGCCTTTGTCAGCATCAACTGCGCCGCCCTTCCCGACCAGCTGGTGGAAAGCGAGCTGTTCGGCCATGTGCGCGGCGCCTTCACCGGCGCGGTGAGCGACCGGCAAGGCAAGTTCGAACAGGCCCACCAGGGCACCCTGTTCCTGGACGAGGTGGGCGAGCTGCCGCTGGCCACCCAGGCCAAGCTGCTGCGCGTGCTGCAAAGCGGCCAGATCCAGCGCCTGGGGCTGGACCGGGAACGCACGGTGGACGTGCGCATCATTACCGCCACCAACCAGGACCTGGCCGCCGCCGTGCGCGACGGCCGCATGCGCGCCGACTTCTACCACCGCCTCAGCGTCTACCCGCTGCAGGTGCCGCCGCTGCGCGCCCGCGAAGGCGATGTGCTGGTGCTGGCCGGCTACTTTCTGGAGCGCACGCGCTCGCAGTTCGGGCTGGACGGGGTGCGGCTGGAAGCCGCCGCCCAGGCCGCGCTGCTGGCCCACAGCTGGCCGGGCAATGTGCGCGAGCTGGAACACTGCATACGTCGTGCCGTGCTGCACGCCCTGCGCCGCCCGCGCCCTCCCACCGCGCCGCTCGGCATCCACGCACAGGATCTGGCGCTGGTGCCCAGCTCCAAGGCGTCCACGCACCCCGGCGATCCCGCCGAGGACCCGGGCAGCCTGCCGCCTGCCGACCCGGCCGCCAGCGCCGTGGCCGATCCCACGGACACCGGTCTGCGCCAGGCCGTGGCCCGCTACGAACGGCAACTGGTGCAGCAAGCGCTGGAAGCCCATGGCTACCGCTGGGCGCCCGCCGCCCGCGCCCTGCAGCTGGACCGCGCCAATCTGCAGCGCCTGGCCAAGCGGCTGGGGCTACACGCCCCCGGCAACCCGCCCCTACAGCGCTAGCCGCCACCCCCGCGCCCCAGCCCGCGTCATAGCCCCCACGGCCACCCCGCTGCGCCATCGCCGCAACAGACTGCGGCCCTGCCGTGAAAATTTGCCGCGACCGCGGCGCGGCGCCGCTACACTCGCGGCTGGATTGGCTCGCACTCCCCGGGATGCGGGCCTTTTGACCCTCTGAGGCCGGCAGCGCGCTGCGCATTGCCGGCGGACAGCACTCTCTCTCGCTCCCTCTGTCTGCACCCACCATGTCCACGGTTTTCAATTTCACCTTCGTTCCCTGGTTCCGGTCTGTGGCCCCGTACATCCACAAATTCCGCCACCAGACTTTCGTGGTGGGCATCACGGGCGAAGCCATCGCTGCCGGCAAGCTGCAGGGCATCGTGCAGGATCTGGCGCTGATCCAGGCCATGGGCGTGAAGATCGTGCTGGTGCACGGCTTTCGCCCGCAGGTGAATGAACAGCTGCGCCTCAAGGGCCAGGAGCCGCGCTACTACAACGGCGTGCGCGTGACCGATTCCATCGCGCTGGACTGCGCGCAAGAGGCCGCCGGCCAGCTGCGCTACGAAATCGAAGCCGCCTTCAGCCAGGGCCTGCCCAACACCCCCATGGCCGGCGCCCGCGTGCGCGTGATGTCGGGCAACTTCCTGACCGCCCGCCCGGTGGGCATCGTCGACGGGGTGGACTTCATGCACTCCGGCCTGGTGCGCAAGGTCGATGTGGAAGGCATCCGCCGCGCGCTGGAATCCGAAGCCATGGTGCTGATGTCACCGTTTGGCTTCTCGCCCACCGGCGAGGCCTTCAACCTGAGCATGGAAGAAGTCGCCACCCGCGTGGCCTGCGAGATGAAGGCCGACAAGCTGATCTTCCTGAGCGAGGTGCCCGGCATCCGCATGAACCCGTCCGAGCCCGACAGCGAAGACAACCCCATCGACACCGAGCTGCCGCTGGCCGCCGCCCGCCAGCTGCTGGCCGAGCTGCCCCCCCCGCAGGTGCCCACCGACACCGGCTTTTACCTGCAGCACTGCGTGCGCGCCTGCGAACATGGCGTGGAACGCAGCCACATCCTGCCGTTTGCGGTGGACGGCGCGCTGCTGCTGGAAATCTATGTGCACGACGGCATCGGCACCATGGTGATCGACGAAAAGCTCGAAGAGCTGCGCGAAGCCACCATCGACGATGTGGGCGGCATCATCCAGCTGATCGAGCCGTTCGAGAAAGACGGCACCCTGGTCAAGCGCGACCGCACGGAGATCGAGCGCGACATCACCAGCTACACCGTGATCGAGCACGACGGCGTGATCTTCGGCTGCGCCGCCCTGCACCCCTATCTGGAAGCCAAGACCGCGGAAATGGCCGCCGTCACCGTCTCGCCCCAGAGCCAGGGCACGGGCGACGGCGAGAAGCTGCTCAAGCGAATCGAGCAGCGCGCCCGCGCCCTGGGCTGCACCAGCATGTTCGTGTTGACCACCCGCACCATGCACTGGTTCATCAAGCGCGGCTTCCAGCCGGTGGACCCGGAATGGCTGCCCGAGGCACGCAAGGCCAAGTACAACTGGAGCCGCAAGAGCCAGGTGCTGGTCAAGCAGCTCTAAACCGCCGCTCTCAACTGCCCCCGGCCACCTGCCTCGCAGGGCGCCTTACCCGCCTCCAAACACCAGGGCGGCAGTGGATCTACTCCGCTGCCGCCCTGCTGTCTTTGGGGCGGCGGCTGCACACAGCCCGCAGCCGCCGCGCCTCCCACCGTGAGGTCTCAGAAACGCCGGAACCAGTGCGCCACCGCCTGGCCTACCTCGGCCAGCGCCGCATCGCGTGCGGCCGGCGCCAGCTGCGGCGTCTGCGTCAGATAGGCACTGACCACCAGCGGCTGCGGACGGTGGTGGGGCCAGACCAGCACCACATCATTGGCCGTACCGTTGTCGCCCGTTCCCGTCTTGCCGCCCACCAGCCAGCCCGGCGGCATGCCGGCGCGCAGCCGCTTGGCGCCCGTGGGGCTGGCCTTGAGCCACTGCAGCAGCTGCGCCTGGTGACCGGCATCCAGGTGCGGGCCCTTGGCCAGCGCCACCACGGCACGCGCCATGGACAGCGGCGTGGTCGTGTCGCGCTCGTCGCCCGGGGTGGCGCTGTTGAGCGCCGGCTCCAGCCGGTCCAGGCGGGTGTGCATGGTGCCCATGTCGCGCAGCCACTGGGTCAGCCCTTGCGGGCCACCCTGGCGGGCCAGCAGCAGGTTGGCGGCGGTGTTGTCGCTCAGCACCACGGTGGCTTCGCACAGCTCGGCCACCGTCAGCCCGGCGCCATCGGCATGGGCCTCGGTGGTGGGCGAATACGGCACCAGCGCGCTGCGCGGGTAGGTCACGCGCTGCTGCAGACTGTCCAGCCCCTGCTGGTCGCGCTGCAGCATCTGGGCGGCCAGCAGCAGCTTGAAGGTGCTGCACATGGGAAAGCGCTCGCTGCCCCGGTACTGCCACTGGCGGCCGTTGGCGGTGTCGATCACCGCCACGCCCAGGCGCCCCCCGGTGCGGGCCTCGATCTGCGCCAGCGGGTGGGAGGCATCATCCGCCTCCAGACCCGAGTTTTTCTGCATACCTGCACACCCGGCCAGCCAGGTGGCGCTCAGGGCCAGACTGCTTTGCAGCCAAATTCTTCTGTGCATAGCGTGCTCCTCTTCTTGATAACACCTGCTACCTTACCGGAGTGCGCCAACGCTGACCAACGTTAAGATGGCAGAACAAACCCTAGAAAAACTTATACCTCCACCCCCATGCACCTGCCATTGAATGCCCTGCGCGCGTTCGACAGTGCGGCCCGCCACCTGAATCTGACGCGCGCCGCCCACGAGCTGCACGTCACCCAGACCGCTGTCAGCCAGCATATCCGCAAGCTCGAGGAACAGCTGGGCACGCCGCTGTTCCGGCGTCTGCCGCGCGGTCTGGCCCTGACCGACGAAGGCCAGGCCCTGTGGCCCGTGGTGGCCGACTGCTTTGGCCGGCTGGAGCGCGCCCTGGGCCAGTTGCGCAACGACCGTCCGCGCGAGGTGCTGACCCTGGGCGTGGTGGGCACGTTCGCCGTGGGCTGGCTGCTGCCCCGGCTGGCCGACTTTGAGACCCGCCACCCCCATATCGACCTGCGCATGCAGACCCACAACAACCGCGTGGACCTGAATGCAGAAGGGCTGGACGCGGCCATCCGCTTTGGCGACGGTGCCTGGCACGGCCTGCAAGCCGATCTGCTGGTGCACGCGCCGCTGACCCCGCTGTGCGCCCCGGCCATTGCCGAGCACCTGCGCCAGCCGGGCGATCTGCGCGGCCAGACCTTGCTGCGCTCTTTTCGCACCGCGGAATGGGAGCAGTGGTGCCAGGCCGCCGAAGTGGCCACCCTGCGCGCCGCCGGCCCGCAGTTCGACAGCTCCATCGCCCTGGCCGAAGCCGCCGCCCAGGGCGCCGGCGTGGCCCTGCTGCCCCCGGCCATGTTCACCCACCTGCTGCGTGCCGGCCGGCTGGTGCAGCCGTTTGCGCTGACCGTGCCTGCCGGCGCCTACTGGTTCACCCAGCCGCGCACGCGCGCGGCATCGCCGGCGCTGGAGGACGTGCGCCAGTGGCTGCTGGCCCAGGCCCAGACGGCCTGAACCCCGCAGACCGGCACAACGCCTGCCCTCCAGAAGCTTCAACGCACCGGGGCACAACAGCACACAAGCACCAGCGCTCAGGTGTTCGGGCACTTGGGCAGTCGATCAGGCGCTCAGGCAGAAGCCATCCCGGCCATTTTCCTTGGCGCTGTACAGCGCCAGATCGGCCTTCCTCAGCAGCACGCTCAGCGTCAGCGTGTCGGTGGCATCCAGCGCCACCACGCCGATGCTGATCGTAGGGCGCAGCGTCTTGCCCTCGTCCACCTCGATAGTCAGAGCCCGGATGGCGGCGCACAGCCGCTCGGCCGTCGCACTGGCTTCCTGGGCGTCGGCACCGGGCAGCAGCAGGGCAAACTCCTCCCCGCCCATGCGCCCCAGCAGCTCGTGCGGCCGCAGCGACTGCACCACCGTGCGGCTCACTGCCTGCAGCACCACATCCCCGGCCGCATGCCCATAGGTGTCGTTGACGCGCTTGAACCAGTCCAGGTCCAGCATCAGCAGGGCTACCGGCTGGCGGCCATGGGCCAGCCGCGCCAGGATGCGGTGGGCCTGCTCGCTGAAAGCCGCCCTGGT
>Ga0160492_101110_pt1 | contig 10581 bp, 8 predicted proteins | sample DID2MG_FD_108258 | JGI IMG/M metagenome (GOLD analysis project Ga0160492, IMG submission 108258) | Enriched soil microbial communities from UW Madison campus, WI, USA - DID2877_E24_FP2 MG | ecosystem: Environmental > Terrestrial > Soil > Unclassified | place: USA: Madison, Wisconsin | collected...
AGGACTGGGCCACGCACATGATCGGCCACGAGCTGACTGCCCTGCACGGCATCGACCACGCGCGCACCCTGGCCATCGTGCTGCCCGCGCTGCTGCACGAGCGGCGTGGCGCCAAACGCGCCAAGCTGCTGCAGTACGGCGAGCGCGTATGGGGCATCACCACCGGCACGGATGACGAGCGCATCACCGCCGCCATCGAGCGCACGCGCGACTTCTTTGAAAGCATGGGCATCGCCACCCGCCTGTCGGGCTACGGCCTGGGCGCCGACACCGTGGGCGCCGTGGTGGCGCAGCTAGAAGCGCATGGCATGGTGACTCTGGGCGAGCAGCGCGAGATCACGCCCGCCGTGAGCCGCCGCATCCTCGAAGCCGCGCTGTAAGCCGCCGCCGAGCGGGAGGGCGGGCGGGCAGACGCTCGCGCCTCACGTGGTGCATTTCGTGCCGCGCAGCGGCGTTTCGTCGCAGGGCGCTGGAGCCCGCTGCGAGTGCTGCCTACAGTGCCGTCAAGCCGCCACCTCGGGCGGCCATTGACGAAAGGCGCACCGTGATCCTCATCCTCTTCCTGGCCCTCCGCACCACATGGCGGGTTGCCCGTGCCCCGCTGCTGGCTGCTTTTGTAGCGATGCTGGCCTGGGCCACCCCGGCATCGGCGCAATATGCCGGGCTGCGCACCCTGGTGGTCCCGGGTGCCGAGCCCGTGACCGTGGCCTTGTACTACCCCACCCCCGCCGTGGCGCGCACCCTGCCCATGGGCCCGTGGCGGCCCGTGGTCACGCCGGGCGCCCCGGTGGCAACCGCGCCCCTCAAGGGCCTGATCCTCATCTCGCACGGCACGGGCGGCCATGAACTGGGCCACCACAACCTGGCCACGCGCCTGGCGGCCGACGGCTATCTGGTGGCAGCGCTGCGCCATCCGGGCGACAACTGGGAAGACCGGTCGATGATCACCTCGGGCCGCTATTTCAGCGAGCGCCCCCGCCAGGTAAGCCGCGTGCTGGATGCGCTGCTGGCCAACCCCGAATGGGGCCCCCGCATTCCGGCCGGGCGCATTGGCGCCGTGGGCCATTCGGCAGGCGGCTACACCGTGCTGGCCCTGGCCGGTGCGCAGGCCGAACCGGCCCGTGCGGCAGAGCACTGCCGCAGCGTGTCGGACGACCCCGGCTTTTGTAGCCTGGGCAAGCTGCCCGCCCGTGGCCAGACCGCCCAGACTACCAAGGAGGCCCCTGCGGCCGCCACCGCGGTATCCACACAGGCCGGCGCCCCCGCGCTCGATGGTCCGCTGGTCTCGGTGGCAGACCCCCGCATCCGCGCCGTGGTGGCCATGGCGCCCATGGCGGTGGTGTTCACACCAGACAGCCTGAAGGCCATCGGCGTGCCGGTGCGGCTGATGGTGGCCGAGCGCGATGCCGTGCTCACGGGCCAATACCACGGCGGTTATGTGGCGGCCAATCTGCCCTCCGCACAGGCGAGCACCGTGCCAGGTGCAGGCCACTTCGCCTTCATGGCCCAGTCTGTCTGGCCGCTGGCGTCCGAGGCGGGAGACGCCGCAGCCAACCCCGAAGGCTTTGACCGCGTGGCTTACCATGCCACGCTGGAGAACGAGGTGGCGGAGTTCCTGGCCAGGCAGCTGCGCTGAGATGCTGGGGGGCTTACAGCGCGGTAGTACCGTCCTGTAAGCCAATGCCGCAAACCTGCCTGCATCGCGGGACAACGGGCCCTATGGCTGGTACGGTGGTGGTTTGCTTTTTCCGATCAATCCCCTACAACGAAAGCGACCTCCATGGCACACATCCTCATGGTTCTGACGTCCCACGACCAACTGGGCGACACCGGCAAAAAGACGGGCTTCTGGCTGGAAGAGTTTGCGGCACCGTACTACGTGTTCAAGGATGCAGGCGTGCAGATCACGCTCGCATCGCCCCACGGTGGCCAGCCGCCCCTGGACCCCAAAAGCGACGACGAAAACGCCCAGACCGATGCCACGCGCCGCTTCAAGGCCGATGCTTCAGCGAAGCAGCAGCTGGCCAGCACCGTGCTCCTGTCCAGCGTGAAGGCCGAGGACTTTGACGCCGTGTTCTACCCCGGCGGCCACGGCCCCCTGTGGGACCTGGCCGAAGACGCGCAGTCCATCGCACTCATCGAAAAGACCTTTGCGGCCGGCAAGCCGCTGGCGCTGGTGTGCCACGCACCCGGCGTGTTGCGCCACACCAAGGCGCCCGACGGGTCGCCCCTGGTGAAGGGCAAAAAGGTCACGGGTTTCACCAACACCGAAGAAGACGCTGTGCAGCTGACCCAGATCGTGCCGTTCCTGGTGGAAGACATGCTCAAGGCCAACGGTGGTGTGTATTCCAAAGGCCCTGACTGGGCACCCTATGTGCTGACCGATGGCACGCTGATCACGGGGCAGAACCCGGCATCGTCAGAGCAGGGCGCCCATGCCTTGCTCAAGCAATTGGGTTGATGAGGAAAAGGGGCTTCGGCCCCATATTTGCGCCGGGTGGCTGCACCAGGTTATCCGTGTTCCACATTGGAAGCAAAAAAGGCAGCCAGCGCTTTATCCATCAGCGCAAGCAGCTATCAAATTGGAAGTGATCGTGTGGTGATGCCTGTCGCCAGCCCACGCAACGCGCTCGCTTCATTCAATACGGCAGGATGCCTGGCAACAGCGGGCGGTCCAGCCTGTGGCGCCACCACTTGAGTGCCTCGCCCATGTGCTCGGGTCGCCAGGCCAGCCAGAAGGTTTCGTCCGGGCGGGGCTCCTCCACCTGCAACTCCACCAGAATGCCGGTCTCCAGCTCCACGCGCACACAGGCGCGGGGTACAAAACCGTGGCCCAGACCTGCGGCCTGGCAAGCGATCTTGGCCTGCATCGATGGCACGGTGATACGGCGCTGGCCTGACAGCAACCCCACCGTGCGGTCGTTCAGCGAGCGCGCCCCGTCGCCCACCACCACGGCCGTGTGTTCCAGCAAGTCGCTGCGCGTGAGCGGCCGCTGCAGCTTGGCCAGCGGGTGTGTGGCCGTCACGCAAAAAGCGAAGGCCAGGCTGCCCACTGCCACCGCCTTGTAGCCACCCCCCGCTGGGCCTTCGCCTGCGGCCACGACGATGTCTGCGCGCCCTTCGCGCAGCGCCTCCCAGGTGCCTGTCAAGGCTTCGCTGCTGATGCGCAGTCGGGTGCCGCAGTGCAGGTCTTCAAACGCGCAGATGTCCTGGTTGAACGCGTGCGTGGGGATGAGCGAGTCGTGCATCAGCCGCAGCTCGGACTCGAAGCCCGTGGCGATCTGCCGCATCCGCGATTCGAGCTGCTGCGCGGCGGCCAGCAGCCAGCGCCCCTCCTTGAGCATCTCTTGGCCGGCAGGGGTGAGCGTGACGCGCGGGCCGTTGCGGGTGAACAGGGCCAGGCCCAGCTGGTCTTCCAGCTTGCTCACGGCGTACGAGATGGTGGACGGCACCTTGTGCAGCCGCTCGGAGGCACCTGCAAACGAGCCGTGGCGGGCAATGGCGTCGATGGTTTCAATGGCTTCCAGCGTGAGTTTCAACATGGTCCAATTCCTTGATCTGCATCATCGAAATTATCGATGATGAGTTGGAAAACCTTTCAGCATACGCCTCGGAACGGCGCGAGATACTTTCTTCACCGCAGCACTGAAGCCTTGATGAATAGGGCGGTGAGGCAAAAACCTCCCAGTGTGAATCACATCGACGAAGAAAGGACCTGCACCATGCTCGACATCCGCAAAGCCCAACGCCGCGGCAACGCCAACCACGGCTGGCTCCATTCGCGCCACACCTTCTCGTTCGGCCACTACCACGACGCCAACCAGCAAGGCTTCTCCGACCTGCTGGTTATCAACGACGACCGCGTGGCCCCGGGCAAGGGCTTCGGCACCCACCCGCACCGCGACATGGAAATCTTCTCGTACGTGCTGGAAGGCGCGCTGGAGCACAAGGACTCCATGGGCACGGGCTCGGTCATCCGCCCCGGCGACGTGCAGATGATGAGCGCCGGCACCGGCGTGCGCCACAGCGAGTTCAACCACTCGGGCGTTGAGCCCGTGCACTTCCTGCAGATCTGGATCGTGCCCGGTGCCCGCGGCGCCGCACCCCGCTACCAGCAGGTGCATTTCAGCGAGGCCGACAAGCGCGGCCGCCTGCGCCAGATCATCTCGCCCGAGGGGGCCGACGGATCGCTGGCCGTGCACCAGGACGCCCGGGTGTACGCCGGCTTGTTCGACGGCAGCGAAGAGGCGGCCGATCTGGACGTGGGCCCGGGCCGCAACGTGTATGTCCACGTGGCCCGCGGCAGCCTGGACGTGAACGGCGAGCGTCTGTCCGAAGGCGACGGCGCCCGCATCCGCGACGCTGGGGCCCTGCGCTTTGCCAACGGCGAAGGCGCCGAAGTGCTGGTGTTCGACCTGCGGCCCAACGAGCTGCCCACGATGCCGCACTGAGCGAATGGAGGGCCCTGAGGAGTGGGTGGGTGGGCGATGCCGCCCATCACCTGCGCTCCGGCCCGCCGCATTGCCTTGTCTATTTTTTGTTTTTCTCGACGTCCTTCATCTTCAATTTCCAGGGAGTTCACCATGACCAACGCCAACACGACCGCCGCAGCCAACGCCACCGCCCGCCCCGTCGCCTACGCCAAGCCCGGCGCCACGCTGCTCAACGCCGACGACCACACCCTGGTCATGATCGACTTCCAGTCGCAGATGGCCTTTGCCACGCACTCCATCGATGCGATCACGCTGCGCTCCAACGCCGGCCTGGTGGCCAGGGCAGCCGCAGGCTTTGGTGTCTCCACCATCCTCACCACCGTGGCCGAAAAGAGCTTTAGCGGCCCCATGTTCGAGGAAGTGACCGCACCGTTCCCCGGCCAGGCGCTGCTGGACCGCACCTCCATGAACACCTGGGAAGACGAGGCCGTGATCGCACGGGTCAACGCCATCGGCAAGCCGCGCATCGTGCTGGCCGGCCTGTGGACCAGCGTGTGCATCGTGGGCCCGGCGCTGTCGGCGCTGGACCAGGGCTTCGAGGTGTATGTGATCGCCGACGCCAGCGGCGACATCTCCGTGGAAGCGCACAACCGCGCCATGGAGCGCATGGTGCAGGCCGGCGCGCGGCCCATCACGTCGCTGCAGTACCTCCTGGAGCTGCAGCGCGATTGGGCGCGGGGCGAGACGTATGACATGACGACGGGCATCGCCCAGAAGTTCGGTGGCGGCTATGGCCTGGGCATCACCTACGCCAAGACCATGTTCAACGCCCACGAAGGCTAAAAAAGGGTGCATTGGCCTACTGCGCGACCCGATCCCGCACCTGCGGTTCTCGCCGTACGCTTGTACGGCTGCGGTCCTCGATGCAGGCTAGGGCCGCTCGCTACGGCCACTGCACCCTTTTTGCGCCCTGCCATTGCTGAAATTCTCTGAGCCCCAAGACATGAACCAACCTGCCACCACTCCCGACCTCATCCTGCGCAACGGTTGCTTCACCACGCTGGACCGCGCCAATCCCGCGGCCAGTGCGGTCGCCATTGCGCAAGGGCGCTTTACCAAGGTCGGTGACGACCGCGAAGTGATGGCGCTGGCCGGTGCGGGTACGCGGGTCATCGACCTGGGCGGGCGCAGCGTGCTGCCGGGGCTCATCGACAACCACCTGCACATCATCCGCGGCGGCCTCAACTTCAACATGGAGCTGCGGTGGGACGGCGTGAAGAGCCTGGCCGACGCCATGGCCATGCTCAAAGCCCAGGTAGCGGTGACGCCCGCGCCGCAGTGGGTGCGCGTGGTGGGCGGCTTCACCGAGCACCAGTTTGCGGAAAAGCGCCTGCCCACACTGGCCGAGCTGAACGCCGTGGCGCCGGACACGCCCGTGTTCATCCTGCACCTGTACGACCGCGCGCTGCTCAACGGCGCCGCGCTGCGCGCCGTGGGCTACGGCAAGGACACGCCCGCGCCACTCGGCGGCGAGATCGTGCGCGACAGTGCGGGCAACCCCACGGGCCTGCTGCTGGCCAAGCCCAATGCGGCCATCCTGTATGCCACGCTGGCCAAGGGCCCCAAGCTGCCGCACGACTACCAGGTCAACTCCACGCGCCACTTCATGCGCGAGCTCAACCGACTGGGCGTGACCGGTGCCATCGACGCGGGCGGCGGCATGCAGAACTACCCGGATGACTACGACGTGATCCAGGAGCTGGCCGATGCCGACCAGCTCACCATCCGCCTGGCCTACAACCTGTTCACGCAAAAGCCCCAGCACGAGAAGGAAGACTTCCTGAACTGGACGGCCACTTCGCAGTACAAGCAGGGCACGGACTACTTTCGCCACAACGGCGCGGGCGAGATGCTGGTGTTCTCCGCCGCCGACTTCGAGGACTTCCGCCAGCCCCAGCCCGAGCTCGCGCACGGCATGGAAGGCGAGCTGGAAGAGGTGGTGCGCATCCTCGCGCAGAACCGCTGGCCCTGGCGCATGCACGCCACCTACGACGAGACCATCGAGCGCGCGCTCAACGTGTTTGAAAAGGTCAACCAGGACACACCGCTGGCCGGCCTGAACTGGTTCTTCGACCACGCCGAGACCATTTCGGAAAAGTCCATCGACCGCATCGCCGCCCTGGGCGGCGGCGTGGCCGTGCAGCACCGCATGGCCTACCAGGGCGAGTACTTCGTCGAGCGCTACGGTGCCGCCGCGGCCGAGGCCACGCCCCCGGTCAAGCGCATGCTGGAGAAGGGCGTCAATGTGTCCGCCGGCACCGACGCCACCCGCGTGGCCAGCTACAACCCCTGGGTGTCGCTGTCCTGGCTCGTCACCGGCAAGACGGTGGGCGGCCTGCAGCTCACGCCCCAGCGCAACTGCCTCACCCGCGACCAGGCCTTGCGCATGTGGACCGAGAACGTCACCTGGTTCAGCAACGAGCAGGGCAAGAAGGGCCGCATCGAGGCGGGCCAGCTGGCCGACCTCGTCGTGCCCGACCGCGACTTCTTTGCCTGCCCCGAGTCCGACATCGCCGACACCACGGCCCTGCTCACCGTGGTGGGCGGCAAGGTGGTCTATGGCGTGGGCGACTTTGCGCGCTTTGACGACGCAGCCCCGCCGCCCGCCATGCCCGACTGGTCGCCCGTGCGCACCTTTGGCGGCTACGGCGCCTGGGGCGCTCAGGGAGGGCCAGACGGCGCGCCGCTGCAGGCCGTGCTGCGCAACGCGGCGGCGAACTGCGGCTGTGCGAGCAACTGCAACCTGCACGGCCACGCCCATGCCACGGCCTGGAGCAGCAAGCTCCCCGTGTCCGACCTGCAGGGCTTTTGGGGTGCGCTCGGCTGCGCCTGCTGGGCGGTGTGACGGTGCAGCACGCATTGCAAAACGCCGCCACCGCGCCCTGGGTGCAGATGCTGGCGCTGCTGTGCCTGTGCGCCGCGTACCTGCAGGGCGGCATCGGCAAGGCCCGCAACTTTGCGGGCGCCGTGGCCGAGGTGCGCTCGCTCGGCCTCGCGCCCGCCGCGCCCATCGCAGCTGCCACGCTGGTGCTGCAGCTTTCGGCCTCGGCGCTCATCCTGTCGGGCTGGTACCGCTGGCTGGGGGCGCTGGCCCTGGCGGGCTTCACCGTGCTCGCCGCCTTGCTGGCAGACCGCTTCTGGGCCGCGCCGCCCCCCGAGCGGCAGCGCAGTGCCAACGCATTTTTTGAACACTGGGGCCTGGTGGGCGGCATGCTGCTCGTCGCCTGGCACGACCTCGGAGGCCGCCATGTCTGATCACCGTCCAACCAAACCCGACACCACCACCGCACCGGGCAGCTTTGCGCCGCTGGCCATTCCCGTCTTTGCGGTGCTGTGGGCTGCCACGGTGCTGGGCAACATCGGCAGCTTCATGCGCGACGTGGCCAGCGCCTGGATGGTGACCGAACTTTCGTCCAGCCCCACCGCGGTCGCGCTGATCCAGACGGCCGCCACGCTGCCCGTCTTTCTGCTCGCCATCCCTGCGGGCGTGCTGTCGGACATCCTGGACCGCCGCCGCTTCCTGATCGGGGTGCAGGTGCTGCTGGCGGCCGTCAGCGGAACGCTGCTCATCCTGGCCAACACCCACACGCTGACGGTGGAGTGGCTGGTGGCCCTGACCTTTGTGGGCGGTATCGGTGCCGCGCTCATGGGCCCCACCTGGCAGTCCATCGTGCCCGAGCTGGTGCCGCGCAGCGAGCTCAGGAGCGCCGTGGCGCTCAACTCGCTGGGCATCAACATCGCACGCGCCGTCGGCCCGGCGGCGGGCGGCCTGCTGCTGGCCAGCTTCGGCGCGGCCATGGCCTACGGCCTGGACGTGCTGAGCTATGTGTTCGTGATCGCCGCGCTGCTGTGGTGGAAGCGCCCCAAGGCCGAGGCCTCAGGCCTGAACGAGCAGTTCTTCGGCGCCTTCCGCGCCGGCGTGCGCTACGCCCGCGCCAGCCGCGAGCTGCATGTGGTGCTGCTGCGCGCGGCCGTGTTCTTCCTGTTCGCCAGCTCAGTCTGGGCGCTGCTGCCGCTGGTGGCGCGCCGCATGCTGGGCGGCTCGGCAGGCTTTTACGGCGTGATGCTGGGCGCCGTGGGCGCGGGCGCCATCCTGGGCGCCGTGCTGCTGCCCCGCTTGCGCAAACGGCTCAACACCGACGGCCTGGTGCTGCTGGCCTCGCTGCTCACCGCCGCCGTCATGGGCGTGCTGACCGTGGCCCCGCCCCAGTGGGCCGCCGTGGCGCTGATGCTGGTGCTGGGCCTGGGATGGATCATCGCGCTGACCACCCTCAACGGCGTGGCCCAGGCCGTGCTGCCCAACTGGGTGCGCGGCCGGGGCCTGGCCATCTACCTCATGGTCTTCAACGGCGCGATGGCCGCCGGCAGCCTGGGCTGGGGCCTCATCGCCGGGCAGGCCGGCTTGCCGGTTACGCTGCTGATGGGCGCGGTCGGTCTGGTGGCGGCGTCGCTCATCTTTCACCGCGTGAAGCTGCCCACCGGTGAGGCCGACCTGCAGCCCTCGAACCACTGGCCCGAGCCGCTGCTGGCCGAGCCTGTGGCGCACGACCGGGGCCCGGTGATGGTGCAGATCGAGTACCGCATCGCCAAGCCCGACCTGCCCGCCTTCCTGCAGGCCATGCAGCACCTGTCTGCCGAGCGCCGCCGCGACGGCGCCTACGCCTGGGGCGTGGCCGAACACACGGGCGAGCCGGGCCGGGTCATCGAGTGGTTCCTGGTCGAATCGTGGGCCGAGCATCTGCGCCAGCACCACCGCGTGTCCAAGGCCGATGCCGACCTGCAAGCGGAGGCATTGCGTTTCCATGTCGGACCGGAGCGGCCGGTAGTGCACCACTTTCTGGCACTGACGGCTGGCGGATCAGATGGGCAGGGCGCAGCCCCTTCAACCACGGCCTTGCACACGCACTGACGAAGAATATTGGTAAAAATGGCCTCTAGCGCTTATTGGTTAAGCGCTGGTAGCTATCAAATTGATACTGCGTCAGTTTGGCGGGTGACGCAGCCTGATCAGGCGGATGCCAACGCCGGGGTGTCCACCGAACTGGCCTCCACCTCGACGAGGCAGTCATAAAACGTCGGCGCGCGGCCCAAGTCCGTGAGGGCCTGGCTGGTGACCTCGTTCACGTTGGTGCCGTTCAGCCCCAACTTGCGCCACCAGATGCCCAGGCCATTCACAACCCCGGGCCGTGCGCGGCGCGACACGGTGGCGTGGCACAGGTAGCTGCCCCGGTCGTTGAACACGCGCACCACGGCGTCGTTGGCAATGCCACGTGCTTCGGCATCGTCGGGGTGGATCTCCAGCACCGGGCGGCCTTCGATGTTGCGCAGGCTCTGCACATTCACGAAGGTGGAGTTCAAGAAGTTGCGCGCGGGCGGCGAGATCATGGCCAGCGGGTAGCGGGCGTCCGTGCCCTGCAGTTCGTAGTTGGGCAGGTGGTCGGGCAGGCCGTCCAGGCCCTGGGCGGCCAGGCGGGCGCTGTAGAACTCGCACTTTCCAGAGGGTGATGGGAAGTTGCCTTCGGCGAACGGCGCATCGGGCAGCGCCAGCGTGGCAAAGCCTTGTCTTTCGAGCAGTGCGTAGTCCACTGCGTCGCCAAACGCCTGGCGGCACAGGGCCTCGTCGCTCTCGGCAAAACAGGGCTCGGCAAAGCCCATGCGCGCCGCCAGGTCGCGGAAGATCTGTGCGTTGCTGCGCGCCTGGCCCTGCGGCGCGATGGCGGGGCGGTTGAGCAGCACGTCGGTGTGCCCGTAGCTCAGGTGCACGTCCCAGTGCTCCAGCTGCGTGGTCGCGGGCAGGATGTAGTCGGCGTAGTCGGCGGTGTCGGTTTTGAAATGCTCCAGCACCACGGTGAACAGGTCTTCGCGCGCAAAGCCCTGCACCACCTTGCCCGAGTCGGGGGCCACGGCCACGGGATTGCTGTTGTAGACCACGATGGCCTCCACCTTCGGGCCGAACGCGGGCGAGGCCTCGCGCAGCAGGTCGTCGCCAATGGTGGACATGTTGATGGTGCGCGGTGTCTGGGCGGGCATCAGGTCGGGCCGCTGCAGCACGGTGCGCTGCGCGGGGAACTGTCCCGAGCTGGACAGC
>Ga0160492_101117_pt1 | contig 10526 bp, 8 predicted proteins | sample DID2MG_FD_108258 | JGI IMG/M metagenome (GOLD analysis project Ga0160492, IMG submission 108258) | Enriched soil microbial communities from UW Madison campus, WI, USA - DID2877_E24_FP2 MG | ecosystem: Environmental > Terrestrial > Soil > Unclassified | place: USA: Madison, Wisconsin | collected...
ACACTGAACGAATGGCTGCTGACGGCGAGCCTGCTGGTCGCCGGTTGGCTCGCGAGCCTGCTGCCCGGCATCCGGGCCTATCGCCTGTCGCTGGCCGACGGCCTTTCTCCGAGAATCTGACCATGACGAAGACCTCCACACCCCGCGTGCTCACCGCCCTGTCGATGCTGCTGGCCAGCGCCGGCCTCGCAGCCGCCGCCTGGGCCGCCGAGCCCGCACCGAAGGACACCACCGCGACCAACCCGCTGGGCGGCAAGGCCGCCCCTGCCGCGCCCCAGGCCACGGCGGGCCAGCCGCGCCAGATCAGCTGGGAAGAGCTGGTGCCCAAGGAGCGCAACATTCTGGTCCACGAAGGCCAGGTGGTGAACAAGGGTGAATCGATTGTGGACGGTCCGGCCGATCCGCAGGACATCCTGCGCCTGCTGGGTATCGAAGAGCTGTCGCGCTACATCGTGGACGAAGTGCAGGACGTGTACCGTCTGCAGGGCGTGAAGATCAACGACAAGCACATCGAAGTGATCGTGCGCCAGATGCTGCGTCGCGTCGTGATCGAGAACCCTGGCGATACCACCTACATCCAGGGTGAACAGGTCGAACGCTCCGAAGTGCTCAACACCAACGAAGCGGCGCAACGCGACGGCAAGATACCTGCCACGTACTCCAACGTGCTGCTGGGTATCACCAAGGCTTCGCTGTCGACCGACTCCTTCATCTCTGCGGCTTCCTTCCAGGAAACCACCCGCGTGCTGACCGAGGCTGCCATCATGGGCAAGCGCGACGAGCTGCGCGGTCTGAAGGAAAACGTCATCGTGGGTCGTCTGATCCCCGCTGGTACCGGTCTGGCCTACCACCAGGCACGCAAGGCCAAGGACGCCATGGACGAGGCCGAGCGCCGCGCCATCGCCGAAGCCGAAGCGGCCGAGCTGGCTGGCGTGACGGCTGACGAGTCCGTCGCAGGTGACGACAGCGCCGCGTAAGCGCGCGCTCTTGCGTCACTGACCACGCTCCCCGCTTGCTGCAAGGCAGGTGGGGAGCGTTTTTATTTGGGCGGCGCTGGCAGGGGCCGGCGCCGTACACATGGCATGTAATTTCATGACGACTTCATCTGCTTCCCGCGCTGCTGGAAAACCGGCGCAGCCCGTGGCCTTGTCACGGCTGCTGGACCAGGTGGCGCAGGCCCTGCAGGCCATCCGCGCCGGACAATCGGGCACCGGCCTGCTGCAGGCCGTGCCGGCCGCGCTGCGCCCGGGTGTCCAGGCGCTGCTGTTCCAGGTGCTGCGCAATCTGGGCCGGGCCCAGGCCTTGCGCGCCCAGCTGGCGCCCAAGGCCCCGGCCCCCAAGGTGGATGCCTTGCTGTGCACGGCACTGGCCCTGGCGTGGAATGAAGCCCAGGCACCGTATGCGCCCTTCACGCTGGTCAACCAGGCCGTGGAAGCGGCCAAGCGCGGCCCCGCTGCACGACAGGCCGGCTTCATCAATGCCTGCCTGCGCCGTTTTCTGCGCGAGCGGGATGCGCTGGTGGCGCTGACCGACGCGGACCCCCAGGCCCGCTGGAACCACCCCCGCTGGTGGATCGAGCGCCTGCAGCGCGAATACCCCGCGCAGTGGCAGCAGATTCTGGAAGCCAACAACGCCCATGCGCCGATGGCGCTGCGGGTGCATGCCCGGAAATCGACGCCTGCGCAGTACCTGAGCGCACTGCAAGCCGTCCACCTGGAGGCGACGGTGTTCGGCGCGCATGGCGTGCAGCTGGCCAAGCCCCAGCCGGTCGATGCCTTGCCCGGCTTTGCCGAGGGCGTGGTGTCGGTGCAGGACGGTGCCGCTCAGCTGGCTGCGCCCCTGCTGCTGCACGGTCTGGAACTGTCCCGGCCCTTGCAGGTGCTGGATGCCTGCGCCGCGCCGGGGGGCAAGACGGCCCACCTGCTGGAGCTGGGGGGCGAGGCCCTGCAGGTCACCGCCCTGGAAGTCGATGCGCAGCGTGCCGAACGCATTCACCACACGCTGGCGCGGGTGGGCGCGCAGGCCAAGGTGCTGGTGGCCGATGCCGGCCAGCCCGCACAGTGGTGGCAGCAGGCCAATGGAGGCCAGAAGTTCGACGCCATCTTGCTGGACGCCCCGTGCACCGCATCGGGCATCGTGCGGCGCCACCCGGACGTGCGCTGGCTGCGCCGCGAAAGCGATGTGGCGCAGCTTGCGGCTATCCAGACGCAGCTGCTGGACACCCTGTGGCCCTTGGTGCAACCCGGTGGACGGCTGCTGTATTGCACCTGCTCGGTGTTCAAGGCCGAGGGGGATGCGCAGGTCAAAGCGTTTCTTGCACGCAACACTGATGCCACACATCAGCCATCGCCTGGGCATTTAATTCCCGGAACCACACCGATCCGCGATGCACTCCCGGACAATGGTGCAGGTGACCATGACGGCTTTTTCTACGCCCTGTTTACCAAGGCGCTCTGACCTTGTCGCCGCGCTGCAGCTGTGCGGTGCACTGCTGCTGGCGTTGGCCCTGTTCTGGGCGTTGCCCGGCGCGCAGGCCCAGACACTGGCCAGTGCGACCAGTACCGAGTTGCTGCTGGAGCCCGCGGCCGACACGGCCGTGCCGGTGGATGGGCTGTTGCTGCGCCCGGCGGGCGACAAGCTGCAGCTCAGCGCATCCCTGCATTTCGAGCTGCCTTCCCTGGTGGAAGACGCCTTGTACAAAGGCATTCCGGTGCACTTTGTGCAGGAAGTGCGCATGGTCAGCGAGCGCTGGTACTGGAGCGACAAGGTGGTGGCCGAGGTGGAGCGCCACATGCGACTGAGCTACCAGCCGCTGACGCGCCGCTGGCGCCTGTACACCGGTGCATCCCCGTTGAGCGAGCGGGGGCAAGGCGGTGTCTCCCTGGGTGTGACCTTTGATACGCTGGAAGACGCGATGTCGGCGCTGCGGCGCATTACCCGCTGGAATGTGGCCGAGCTGTCGCAGCTGCCTTCCAGCGGTGAGCTGCAACTGGAGCTGCAGATGCGCATCGACACGGCGCAGCTGCCTCGGCCGCTGCAGATCGGCAATCTCGGGCGCTCCGGCTGGAGCATGCTGGTATCCCGCAGCAAGCGTGTGGACGCGCATGAATGGCGATGACGACTGAATCCGGTGCGCCGGCGGCCCTGCCGGCCGGCAAGCATGCCCCCAGCGCCCGTACCGTGCGCTGGACCGTGGGAATTGTGGCCGCCGTCATGTGCGCCATCGGCATGGTGCTGCTGTTCCTGCTGACGCTGGCCACCAACAACCGGGTGCTCTACGAGCGCCACTACCAGTGGCTGTTCGGCCTGAACGTGCTGGTGGCGGGCATCCTGCTGTGCGTGCTGCTGTGGATGGCGGTGCGCCTGCTGGTGCGCTGGCGGCAGAAGAAATTCGGCAGCCGGCTGCTGCTCAAGCTGGCGGCGGTCTTCGGCATTGCAGGCCTGGTGCCGGGCCTGCTGATCTATGTGGTGTCCTACCAGTTCGTCTCGCGCTCCATCGAGAGCTGGTTTGACGTCAAGGTGGAAGGGGCTCTGTCCGCGGGCGTCAGCCTGGCCAGCGTGACGCTGGAGACGGTGGCCCAGGACATGGCCAACAACACGCGCACGGCCAGTGCGCAGCTGGTCCAGGTGCCGGATGCGGCGGCGGGGCTGATCCTGGAGCGCATCCGCGACCAGCTGGGGGCCAGCGATGTAGTGCTGTGGAACAGCAACGGCAAGGCCGTGGGCACGGCAGGGCAGTCCTTGTTTGCGCTGCAGCCCGAGCGGCCCAGCAGCCAGCAGCTGCGGACCGTGCGCAGCCAGCGGCCGCTGGCCACCATCGAAGGCCTGGACGATATCAACCCCAACGATGCCCAGGCGGTGCAGCAGGTGCGGGTGCGCACGCTGGCGCTGGTGAGCAACCCCAGCGTGGGCCTGCTGGAAGAGCCCCGCTATCTGCAGGTGGTGCTGCCCTTGCCCCAGGCCCTGGTGACCAATGCACTGGCCGTGCAGGGGGCCAACCGGGAATACCAGGAGCGTGCGCTGGCCCGTGAAGGCCTGCGCAGCATGTACATCGGCACCCTGACGCTGTCGCTGTTCCTGGCCGTGTTCGGCACGGTGGTGCTGGCGGTGCTGCTGGGCAACCAGCTGGCCCGTCCGCTGCTGCTGCTGGCCCAGGGCGTGCGCGATGTGACGCAGGGCGATCTGCGGCCCAAGGCCGTGCTGCAGACCAATGACGAGCTGGGGGGACTGACCCGCTCGTTTGCGCTGATGACGCAGCAACTGGCCGATGCCCGCACGGCGGTGGACAAAAGCATGGTGGAGGTGCAGTCCGCGCGCACCAACCTGCAGACCATTCTGGACAATCTGACGTCCGGGGTGCTGGTGCTGGATGCGCAGGGCCGCGTGCTGTCGACCAACCCGGGGGCGACCCGGATCCTGCGCCTGCCGATGGCGGCGCACCTGGGGGATGCGCTGAGCGAGCTGCCGGGGCTGCAGGGCTTTGCGGCCATGGTGCAGGAACAGTTTGCGCTGTTCCTGGGCGAGCAGGGCGCCTCCATGGGGCGCGAGCGCTGGCAACTGGTGTTCGAGCTGGGCGCTGGCGACCAGGCCGATGGCCCGCGTGCCGGCGAAGTGCTGCACGACAAGACCAGCCTGGTGGTGCGTGGGGCCGAGCTGCCCGGCCAGCGCCGGCTGCTGGTGTTCGACGATATTTCCGAAATCGTCTCGGCCCAGCGTTCCCAGGCCTGGGGCGAAGTGGCCCGGCGCGTGGCGCACGAGATCAAGAATCCGCTGACCCCGATCCAGCTGTCGGCGGAACGCCTGGACATGAAGCTGTCGGGAAAGCTGCCGGAAGCCGAGCAGGCGCTGCTGCAGAAATCGGTGCGCACCATCGTTGAACAGGTGGGCGCGATGAAGCGGCTGGTCAATGAATTCCGCGACTATGCGCGCCTGCCCGCGGCCGAGCTGCAGGCGCTGGACCTGAACGGCCTGGTGCAGGATGTGATGCACCTGTACGGCGAAGAAAATGCCCGCGTCCCGGTGAAGGTGGAGCTGGACCCCCAGTGCCCGCGCATTGCCGGCGATGCGCAGCAGCTGCGCCAGGTCATCCACAACCTGTTGCAAAACGCCCAGGACGCGACCGAGCAGCACGCCCAGAATCTGGGCGTGGCACCACCGCCGGTGCGCATCAGCACCCAGTGGCTGGAAACCGCACGCCGGGTGCGGTTGACCATCAGCGACAGCGGCGGGGGCTTTCCTCCCCATATCCTGCAGCGTGCCTTCGAGCCCTATGTGACGACCAAGGCTCGGGGTACGGGTTTGGGCTTGGCCGTGGTCAAGAAAATTGCAGATGAGCATGGGGCTCGCATCGATTTGGCCAACCGCACCGAAGAGGGCGTGGCGCAAGGTGCACAAGTGTCGCTATCATTCGTCCCTGAAAACAACGCTGCGGCGTCAGAAGGGATGGCGACCGCGCACCGCAGTACATAGGCTTCAAGACACATGGCAAACATACTGGTGGTCGACGACGAACTGGGGATCCGCGATCTGTTGTCGGAAATCCTCAACGACGAGGGTCACAGTGTGGACCTGGCGGAGAACGCGACCCAGGCCCGGGAGGCCCGCAACGCGAGTTCGTACGATCTGGTCCTGCTGGACATCTGGATGCCCGATACCGATGGCGTTTCCCTCCTCAAGGAGTGGGCCACGGCCGGGCAGCTGACCATGCCCGTCATCATGATGAGTGGCCATGCCACCATCGATACGGCCGTGGAAGCCACGCGCATCGGGGCGCAGTCCTTCCTGGAAAAGCCCATCACCTTGCAGAAGCTGCTCAAGGCGGTCGAGCAGGGGCTTGCCAAGGCGGGCAGCGCGCCTGCGCCTGCCGCCTCGGCATCCACGGTGTATGTCGAACGCCGCGACATGGCCGGCAGCGACCTGCCGGCATCTGCCGCCGTGCCCAGCATGGTGGCGCCCCTGTCCAGCCGCGCCGGCCTGCATGACGCGGCACTCAGCGCGCACCAGGGCTTCGATCTGGACCGCCCCTTGCGTGAGGCGCGGGATGGTTTCGAGAAGGCCTATTTCGAGTTCCACCTGGCACGCGAAGGCGGCTCGATGACCCGTGTGGCCGAAAAGACCGGGCTGGAACGCACCCACCTCTACCGCAAGCTGCGCCAGCTGGGCGTGGACCTGGGCCGCAACAAGCGCAATGGTTGAAGAATTTGGCGCAACTTTCCTGGTGGCTCCAAATTTGTGTATATAATCGAGAGCTTCAGGCCCGGTAGCTCAGTCGGTAGAGCAGAGGATTGAAAATCCTTGTGTCGGCGGTTCGATTCCGTCCCAGGCCACCAAAATTGAAAAAGCGGACGGTGCAAACCTTCCGCTTTTTTCATGCCGAAGTCCGCGTTGCGCAGTCCTGTGCATTGCGCGGGAAACTGGCCGAAAAGGCCTTCGGCAGGCCCTATAATTGTCCAGATGCGGCCCGGTAGCTCAGTCGGTAGAGCAGAGGATTGAAAATCCTTGTGTCGGCGGTTCGATTCCGTCCCAGGCCACCAGATACAAAGCCCCAGATCAGCCATGGTCTGGGGCTTTTTGCATGGCGCCTTCCGTGGCCCCGGACGGTGGCGGCCTCGTAAATCTCCGGTAAACGGTGTCGTATCGGTGCTGAAGCCGGGTGTGCCTCCAGGGGTAAATACTTAAAATAAGAATAATTATTATTTGCAGTTTTCGAGGAATGGTCGTGCAAGTGCAGCCACACCAGGGGGCCGGGTTGGGCCATCGAGGAATGACGGTGCCACGCCGGGTGCGCGGAGGCCTGCGGTGAGCGCCCCGGCCGGCAAGCAGGTGCCGCTGGCGCCGATGTGGCGCTACCGTGGGGAAGTGTTGCTGCGCGCGGTGTTCGCGCTGGGCGGGGGCTATGCCCTGAGCGCAGCCTGGGCCGCCGCAGCCGGTCTGGCTGCCGTGCAATGGCTGTCCCTGTCCCGGATGGATGCCGTGATGTGGTCCACCGTGCTGTCGTTCGTGGTGTATGCCGTGGTGGTGCTGTGGGCGTTTGCCTGCGGCAGCACGCGCAAGGTGTGTGCCGTCATCGGCGGGGGCACCGCGCTGCTGGTGGCCGCCGCATGGCTGCTGTCGGGAGGCCAGGCATGAGGCTGGACGGCAAACCCGAAGGACTGCGCCAGTCGATGTCGTGGTTCCACACCTGGAGCGGACTGCTGCTGGGCTGGCTGCTCTATGCCGTGTTCTTCACCGGCACCTTGAGCTACTTTGTGGACGAGGTGAACGACTGGATGCGCCCCGAGCTGCATGTGTCCGTGCCCCAGGCCGACACGGCGGAAAAGGCGCTGGCGGGCATGCAGAAGCTGGCGCCGGATGCCAGCACCTGGACCATCAGCCTGCCCAGTGTGCGGCAGACGGCGGTGGCCGTGTCCTGGCGCCCGCAAGGGGCTCCGCAGGGGCGTGAAGGGCTGCAGCGGGCCTATCTGGATGCGGCCACGGGAGAGGTGATTCCCGTGCGCGAAACACGTGGCGGCAGCTTTCTGTACCGCTTCCATTTCGAGCTGTATGCCATGCCCCGGATCTGGGGGCGCTGGATTGTGGGCATCGCCACGTTCGTGATGCTGGTGGCCATCCTCAGCGGGGTGATCACGCACAAGAAGATCTTCACCGATTTCTTCACCTTCCGCCCGCGCAAGGGACAGCGCTCCTGGCTGGATGCGCACAATGCCACGGCCGTGCTGGCGCTGCCGTTTCACATCGTCATCACCTTCAGCGGCCTGCTGCTGCTGATGACCATGCTCATGCCCTGGGGTGTGCATGCCGTGTATGACGGCGATACCCAGCGCTTCAACGCGGAGCGGCGCGGCGTGGTGCAGAACGCCGCGCCACAAGGTGGCGCCCGCGAAGCCGGGCGTGAGGGACGCGAGGGCCGCGAAGGGCGTGCAGGACGTGCGGGGCAGGCGGACGCCGGTCCGGTCGCACTGGCGCTCATGGCCCCCATGCTGCAGGCCGCGCAGGCCCAGTGGCAGGGGCGCAGCGTGGCCGCCATCACGGTGCAGAACCCCCATACCGCCCGTGCCAAGGTGGAGCTGCGGGAAGAAGGCTCCTCCAGCCTGAGCAACCGCGGCAGCGGCCAGCGCCTGGTGTTTGACGGAGTGACCGGCCAGCTCCAGGAGGCGCCCGCGCCGCGCGTGCCGTCGGCCATCAACACCTTCATAGGCAGCGTGTCCGGGCTGCACCTGGGGCGCTTTGCCGACCCGGCCGTGCGCTGGCTGCTGTTTCTGTCCGGGGTGGTGGGCACACTGATGGCGGCCACCGGCATGGTGCTGTGGGTGGTCAAGCGCCTGCCGGAACGCCGCAAGCGCGGTTTCACACCCAGGGGCCATCGCCTGGTGGAGGTGCTGAATGTGGCCTCCATCGCCGGCCTGTCCGTGGCGGTTGCGGGCTACTTTGTGGCCAACCGCTGGGTGCCGGTCGGCATCGCCGAACGCGCGGAAGCCGAGATCCACTGGTTCTTCGGCATCTGGCTGGCTTGCCTGGTGCATGCGGCGCTGCGCCCGCACGCGAAGGCGTGGCTGGAACAGCTGGCGCTGGCGGCAGTGGCATTTGCCGCACTGCCGCTGCTCAATGCCGCCACGGGCGGCGCAGGCCTGTGGCACACGCTGGCCCGCGGGCAGTGGAGCGTGGCCGGCTTTGATCTGATGATGTGGGCGCTGGCGCTGCTGCACGCCGCGGTGGTCTACCAACTGTGGCGACGCCAGCGTGCGGCGCAGCCGGCCAAGCCCGCAGCGGTGGCATCGGGTGGTTCGGCTCTGCCCAAGACTGCGCTGCAGGCGCCGGAGCAACAGCCATGAACACCTGGATTGCGTTGTTGTGGGGCGTGCCCGCGTTTGCGGCCATGAGCCTGGCCATGGAGCGCCACCATGAGCAGATGCTGGGCAAGGAGCTCGGCATCCGCGGCATGTGGCTGTGGCGGGCGGTCGGTACCGCTTTGCTGCTGGGCTCGCTGCTGGTGTGTCTGCACGGCTGGGGCCTGTCGGTGGCGGTGGCCGCATGGCTGGGCGTGCTGACGTTCGCGGCCCTGTTCACCGGACTGATGCTGACCTATGCACCGCGCCGGCTGCGCACCGTGGCCACGGTCTGCGCAGTGCTGGCCGTAGCGGGGCTGGGTCTGCTGCGCTGAGGCGCCGCCGCAGGGCAGTGGCAGCGGACGGCGCACTGCGGCAGCCGGCCCGGCCAGCGCGCGGGACACGGTAAGCTCTCGGCTTTGACCAGCATGCAGGGGCCTGCTGGCATCTGCAGGAGAGCATGTGGCAGCAGCGCAGCAAGCACCAGACACAGCATGGCAGCCGGGCCTGATTGCCTTGCACGGCAACCAGACCGAGGCCCTGGCCGATACGGTGCTGGCGTGGCTGGCGGCGCACCCGCTGCAGGCGCTGGAGCCCGAGACCGTGCTGGTGCAAAGCAATGGCATGGCCGAGTGGTTCAAGATGCGCATGGCCGACACGCTGGGCGTCTGTGCCGCTGCGCGGGTCGAGCTGCCGGCACGCTTTGTCTGGCGCAGTTACCGGCAGATCCTGGGCAAGGATGCGGTGCCCCGTGAATCGCCGCTGGACAAGACACCGATGATCTGGCGGCTGATGCGCCTGCTGCCGCAGTGCCTGGCGCTGCCGGAATTCGCCCCCATTGCCAACTTTCTGCGCCCCGGCGAGCCCCAGCGCCTGCTGCAGCTCGCCGAGCGCCTGGCCGACCTGTACGACCAGTACCAGATCTACCGTGCCGACTGGCTGGAGGCCTGGGCTGCCGGGCAGGATGTGCTGCGCAACCCCGGCCGTCCGGATGTGCCCGTGCCCGCCGCGCAGCAGTGGCAGCCGGCGCTGTGGCGTGCGGTGCTGGCTGAGCTCGATCCGCATGAACGTGCCGCCACCCGCCCGGCGCTGCTGGCGCGGGTGCTGGGCGCATTGCAATCCGGTCAGCCGCCGGTGAGCCCACTGGCGCGCCGCGTGGTGGTGTTTGGCATGGGCCAGATGCCGCTGTCGCTGATGCAGTTCCTGAGCGGGATTGCGCAGCACAGCCAGGTGCTGATTGCGGTGCCCAATCCCTGCCGCTTTCACTGGGCCGATGCCATCGACGGGCGCGAGCTGCTGCGCCAGGAACGCCGCCGCCATGCGCACAAGGGCGGGCGCGATCTGGCGCAGATCCCGCTGGAAGCCATGCACGCCCATGCCCATCCGCTGCTGGCCGCGTGGGCCCGACAAAGCCGGGACTATGTGCGCCAGCTGGATGCCTTCGACACCACCAGCAGCACCGCCGCCCAATGGAACTGGCCGCGGGTGGATGTGTATGACGAAGCCGACGCCCAGGACCTGGCCCAGGCACCGCTGCTGACCCAGGTGCAGCAGCGCATCCGCGACCTGGTACCGGTAGCAGAGCACCCGCCGCTGGCGATTGCGGCCAGCGACCGTTCCATCGTGTTTCACACCGCGCACGGCCTGGTGCGGGAGCTGGAGGTGCTGCACGACCAGTTGCTGCAGTTGCTGGCCCAGCCG
>Ga0160492_101132_pt1 | contig 10408 bp, 9 predicted proteins | sample DID2MG_FD_108258 | JGI IMG/M metagenome (GOLD analysis project Ga0160492, IMG submission 108258) | Enriched soil microbial communities from UW Madison campus, WI, USA - DID2877_E24_FP2 MG | ecosystem: Environmental > Terrestrial > Soil > Unclassified | place: USA: Madison, Wisconsin | collected...
CCTGGCCAACATGGTGCCGCAGAACATCCAACACAACAGCGGTGCCTGGGCCAAGATCGAGCAGGACACGCGGAGTTATGTGCTGCGTGCCCAGGGCGATGTATTCGTCATCACGGGTCCGGTTTTTACGCCCGAGAGTGAGCGCATCGGCCCCCATGGCGTGAGGGTGCCAACCTACCTCTACAAGCTGGTCTACGACGCAGTCACAGGCCATGCCTGGGCCCATTGGCAAGCCAACCGCGAAGGGGAGCGCGTGTCGCGGCCGATCAGCTATGCAGAGCTGATCAAGCGCACAGGGATTGAGTTTTTGCCAGGGCGGGTGGACTGACGCTGTGGATTGGGAAAGGCCGCTTTGGTGCGTGAGTCATCTCTAACGATCACTCCAGGGCCCTCCCGGCAGCTAGACTTTGGCTATTCAGGCAGGTGGCAGACCGCTTCAATGTTGTTGCCTTCTGGGTCAATAACGAACGCGCCATAGTAGTTCGCATGATAGTCGGGGCGTAGGCCAGGAGCTCCATTGTCTTTTCCGCCGGCGGCAATGGCGGCCTCGTAGAAAGCATCTACTTGTGCGCGATTCTTTGCGCGCCAAGCGAGGTGACAACCAGTTGTTGCGGGAGAACCGCCATATGGGGACGGGCCATCGATGAACCACACAGCTGCTTTTTTACCGTCTGGCTCCGATGCATCTGGGTAGGCAAAGCCAAGCATGTTTGCACCGTAGCTGCCCTCAAAGCAGATGCTATAGCCTAATGGCGCCAAGGCTGCGCTGTAGAACGCCTTGGCCCGGGAAATGTCAGCTACGCGAAACGTCATGTGGTCGAGCATGCGGAACTCCTGAAATTGGTGTGATGTGCGAGAGTGCACACGAATACTGTATTCAAATACAGTATTTTGACAAGAAGCCTAATGGCCGAGCAATGCGCTGGGCGTGAGAACCCTTGAGCGACTACATCCGCACTGGAGATATGCCGAACTCGAACCTGTGGTGACCTTCTCCAGCTGTACAAGCACTGATTCAAGCACAGCCACTGAGACAAGGCAGGCGGCCCCCGGCTGGACACCGACCTGCCAGAACTCAAACAGAATGCCGCCGCAGCCCCCAGTGACAAAGCCCTTGCCAACGTGGCGCAGTACAAGGCACGTAAACAGTTCAAGGACCTGAACGGCTCGCTCAGATGCCCTTGAGCAGGGTCAGCACCTGCTCCGGTACCGCATTGGCTTGCGCCACCATCGCAGTGCCCGCGTTTTGCAAGATTTGCTGGCGGGCCAGTTGCGCCGTCTCTTGGGCAAAGTCGGCATCGACGATGCGCGCGTGCGCGGCAGCGGTGTTCTCTGACGAGATGTCCAAGTTGGCAATCGTGGCTTCAAAGCGCGACTGCACAGCACCGAGTTGCGCCCTTACGCTGCTGACGCGATTGATGGCAGCATCAAAAACCTGCAGTGCCTCGTTTGCTTTTCTGGTTGAAGCAAAAGAGACATCGTCCAGTGCCACTCGCTTGATCGGGTTTCCGCGTATCAGCCCCGTGCGCGTCTCGTTACCGTCAACATCGTATTCAACTTTGGCATCTCCCTTGAAGGTGAAGGCACCATCGGACACAAGTTCCAGGGCGCTGATAGCGTAAGCATCATCAGTACCGAAGACGCCAATGCCAAGCGTGCTGGGAAATGTAGAGGGAGAGGTCCAACCCACAAATCCCGTTTCGCCAGTCTCCTCCCACCCCAAATCCGCCAAAACGATATCTGCGGCAGGGTTGGTGTCATTCATGATGTGAAGGTTTTCGCCTTCAGTGTTGACCAGCCTGAAAAACGGCCGTCCTCGATCCAAGAAGAAGTTCTCTGCCCGCACGCCCGTCACGCCAGCTGCTCGATTGATGGCCTCCATTGCGTCTAATGCAGCATTCGGTGACCCATCCCAGGCGAATGACACTGACTGCGCCCTGCTGTAATCCTCGCCTGCGACCAAGCGCAAGGTGATCTGACCTGAGAAATTGGGCAGCGCAGAGAAGGACAGGCTCGCTTCGGCGTTTGCCTGGATTTCCGGCACAAATTCTTGGCTGTTGATGAGCCTTGCTACCTGTCCGACATTCCACACGCCGTCAATTGACAGCTCCTGTCCCTGAATCTCCAACTTCCTGCCGGTGGCACCCGTTGCTATGGAGGTCATCCAATTGTTGAAGCCGCTTCTGCCAAAATCTTGGAAGCGCGGCCAATCCAGGTCTCCTGTGTTCCCCGTCAAAGACGTAGATACGCTGTGAAAACCCAAGGTATTTGCTTTCAACGCAGGCACTGACACATCAATGGTCTGCCCAGCGTTGGCTCCCACCTGGAACGTCTGCGCGGTGAAGCTTCCGTCCAAGAGCTTATGGCCGTTGAAGTTGGCCGTTTGCGACATACGCTCAAACTCTTGCAGCAGCTGCGAGTATTCGGCGAACAGGGCTTGTCTGTCACTCCGAGAGTTGGTGCCGTTGGCCGCTTGCACAGCCAACTCGCGGCCACGTTGCAGGATGTTGGTCATCTGCTGAATTGAGCCTTCTGCTACCTGGGCCAGCGAAATGCCATCGTTGGCGTTGCGTTTAGCGGCGTCCATGCCCTTGACCTGCGTGAGCATGCGTTCACTGATGGCCAAGCCTGCCGCATCGTCCTTGGCCGTATTGACGCGCAGGCCCGAAGACAGGCGCTGCATGGTGGTTGCCAAGCCTGCCTGGCTCGCACTCAAGTTGCGCGGCGCGTTCAGCGACGGAACGTTGGTGGAAATGGTCAGTGCCATGCCACTCCCGCTGCTTCAATCCATGCCGCAACGGCCCTTACGGCACCAACGCCGTTGAGTGCATTCCTCAGCCCACTCGAAGTCTGCCTCCCCGTCATTGATGCTCCCTCCTGCTGCGATAGGCCGCTTTGACCGTCGTCGAAAGCTACGTAAATCGTAGTATCCGAGAATATGCAGATAGACTGCCATCAAAAGATGGAAGTAGCGGTGAATAACTACGTAATTCGTAGCTTTAAGGGGCGTCCATGGGCGCGTTGTGAGATTGGCGTAATGGCGCCAGCGCTTGCAGCACGTCCTTGCGCTCAGCAACTCATGGGGAGCTACGGGAAAGGCGCAGGCGGCATTCATCGTCAGGACGTGCAGCCAATGCAACGCAACTCGTAGTATCGACAAAACCGCATAACTACGACTCTCGTAGTCCTATGGGACGAGAGATGTCAGAGGCAGATCAACGGTGGGGAGCAAGGCTCAAGCAAGCTAGGCTCAATGCTGGGCTATCTCAAAAAATGCTGGGGATCGAGGCTGGAATTGATGCCTTCGTGGCGAGCACGCGAATCAACCGTTACGAGCTGGGCATCCATCGCCCCGACTTGCTCACCGTACGCAAATTGGCCAAGGTGCTGGATGTACCTGTGGCCTTTTTCTTTGCGGATGAGGATGATGACATTGCAGAGCTGCTTCTCCTGTACAAGAAGGCTAGCGCGACTGCGCGCAACGATGCTCTGAAGTTGTTGGCGGTTTAGGAATGCGCGGACGAGCCTGAGCCGCCGACGTCACCCAACAACAGGGCCGACAAGCGATGCCAGGAATCTCCTTACTGCGTCGCAATTACACCAGCAGACATCAGCTGGGCTGCGACAGTGTGAATTCGATACTTGCCTGAACGCCGACCTCGGCGGGCGGCTATTCAGCCACCGGGTGGCGCAGGTTTTTGAGGGGACTTCAACAGGCTGTGAGCTGCCCCCTGGGAAGCCAGGGGGCAGCAACGGATTAGCCCATCAAGTTAGAGATATCGCTGGTCGTCTCATCCGAGGGCGAGGGCAAGAGCACCCCGGCCTCCCGCAAGGCTTCCAAAACCGTCCCCAACGCGGAGGCTTGGAAGGACGCGACAGTGTCAGCGCTACTACCGTTGCGCTTACCACCCTCCTTTTTCTCCCACTTAAGCTGCGCCGCAGCAATTGCCGCCTCAACAAGCTTGCGCAACTCGCGGTTCTTGCGCTTGACCGTCGAGGGAAAATGGCAGTGCTCAAGCAACTCCTTCGGCGGCTTCACCAACCGATCCAGCGACAGCAACTCGCTCAGCCCAGGGATCGCAATGCGGCACTGGGTCTTCCAGGGAATATCAATGTCGATGCGCAGGCGCTCCAGGATGCGCTGCTTGATCGGCGACTTCTTCCACTCGCCTGATTGAAACTGCGGGAGTTGATTGATCGGCTTTCCCTTCAGGTACCAGGCGAGCACCAACTGGTCACGCTCCGGCAGACCATCCACATGGCGCTGCTGAGGCTTATTGACCCGATAGTCGGCATCCACCTTCAGCAACGTGCGCAGCCAATCAAACTGCTCACGGTACACCGCTTTGCCCTTGGCACCGCGCCAAGCGCTTGGCTTGCTCAACCCGTTCTCAGCAAGGTATTTAGCGCTGAGCGTGATCTCTACCCGAAGCACGCGCTTGGCAATTTCGTAGATCTCACTCGCCACCTCGGGCGACACGAAACTGGCGAACTTTTTCGGCTGGTTCTTATCCTTCACGTAGAACAATACCGAGCGCCCCTCGACCTTATTGATATACCAGGACTGGGTATCCCCAGATGCAGAAACCCCCACCTTGTTAGAAATTTTCTGATTCGTGTTGCGGGGCGACTTCAGCACAATCCCTGCGTAGCGCTTGAGCTTCGATTGAAAGCCCACGGCCTGCTTGTCCGATTCAAACTCCAAGCAGTAAGTCAGTGTGATTTCCTGAAACTCGCAGTGCTTCAAGCTAATGGTCTTCACATACGCCGGGTCGACGCCCCCCGATTCCGCAAGATTGATCTGCAGCTGGTATTTATGGGTGAGCGCAGCCTGGTAGACAGCATTGCTCATCAATACGTTGTTGCCGATCAACGTTGCGGGGTGATTCACTGATAGCTGGTAGGCGTACACCTGATAGTCACTATTCACTTTTGCAGTGATCTTATTCTTGGCCGTTGTCAGCCCCTGAATGTGATCACTCATAGTATTAAGGTGGCAGACCTCTTTGTTGTTAAAGATGACTCCATACTTTGCAGGAAAGTTGATAACCCCATGCTTTTTGCGGGGTGCTGGCATATAGAAGATGGACGTTTGAGAGTCGGACATAAAATCTTTCAATTGTGAATTTGGTGCTTACAACGATGCCCTTATGGGCGCTATTGCATATCACGCAAGCACGCTACAGGTTGGTTAAATGGTTGGTCCGCTAGTTGATCTGCTTTAGTAGTCGATGTGTGGTTGGTGGTGGTGAGCTAGTCATAGTCAATCAATTACTAGTAACCAGCACATTCGCTTTTGACGACATCACCGCCAAAACCCTAAAAACCACTGAAAAACAGCTCTACGGCAGCATCAAATCGGGTTTTCTTGGTTTCCCGAGCGTTTGATAAATCCGCAATTTATGCCGAAGCAGAATGCGTCCAAAGCGAACCCGAATTCAATACTTCGCGCAGATCCTTAACTTGCCAAACGGCAATACGGCTACCCAGCTTTTTTGGAGCAGGCAACGCGCCGGATTTGCACAAACGCCAAACGGTCGAGCGGGATACCCCCAGCAGCATCAGCACCACAGTGAGGCGTACGAAGGCCTGATCGGGAAGGTCGTTGAAATTGCGCAGGAGATCGGGAAGGGTGGGGACCGACGCATTGCGCTTGCGTGGCACCTTCGCTTGGTTGGCCGTGACGGCTTGCAGCTTCTCATTCATGGATGAACTCCAGGTATGTGCTACGGACCAGTGCGACATGCACTGCATCCAGCCATCAGGGTTCACAGTTTTTTTTCCGAATGTTGTTCAACTCCTCGCTAAGCCGCGCCAGTGCTAGCTTTGCGGCCCATGCGGTATGCGCTGAGTTGTCTCTCAACTGACGGTGCGCAATGCAGCACTTTCAATCGAGAGGAAAGTGGAAGAGGTGGAGATGCGCTCTTAAACTCCGGAGAGGAAAGTGGAAAATGGAAGTGGATGAGCGAAAGCTCGCCAGGAGGTGAGAGGGTTGTTCGTACCGTGCTGTAGTACAAACGGTGGGAGGAAAGTGGTACCACTGCATCGCCAGAAATAGCGAGTCGTGGAAAGAGGGTCACTTGACTTGGGAGTCGTTTCTCTGAATGGAGCCAAGCCTGAGGCGACTAGTGAAAAGATGGATGAAAATTCATTTTCTAGTAAAGAAACAAAACAACCAACCAGGGCGAATATGAGAATATTGAAAGCATCGTCAAATGTGAAAAACTATTGGTCGTGTGAGTTTTTCATAAAGCTGGTCTCAAAGTATGAGAAACCCATTTTTGGTTCTATTGACTCCGAGGTTGGTCCCAAAATAAAACAAGAGCCCAATAGTTTGAATGAGGCATTGGAGCTGCATGGGGTGACATCTAACCTCAGGGCAATCCAATCAAAAGAAGAGTTTGAAGTAAGAAGAAGGGTCGAGGAAATATTGGCCAATGAAGCTCCTTCAATCAAACAACAGACAAGTCTCCATAAAATATTTTGGTACAGAATCTGGCTTTTTCTCGTTCTGCAAGGCGTGCTAAAAAGAGACAGCTTTATCGAGCATTACGCTTCATGGAGAGAAAATAAAGGGGCTCGATATTTCGAGGTCTTATGCTCTTTTGAAAATCAAGCAACCTATCAAAAGTCAATTCCTATTGATATTTTCTTGCTGAGCGGTATTCCATCAAAAGAAGAAATTGAAGCCCAAATTGAATTGGCTGAGCCATTAATTTCCAGGCCGCTCATAAAAAATAAAAACAAGAGGAGTATTGAAAAGATAGTTGGCAGGAAAAATTTGGAGGATATTAAGATGTCTATAGACAAGGCCGTTACTTCAGGAAAAATTGCAGGCCTTGTAAAGGCTGCGGAAAAGAATTCCCGTCACAAGTACAGAGGAAATAGAAATGAGCTGTACCGGGATATTGTGAAAAATATTGGATTGCAGACGAAAGAAAGTATGTTTGTGAGAGCAGTTTCACTATTTGTGGAGACAAAGGCAAAATGATTGAGTACTCTGCGATGGGGCGAAATTCAAATCTATCAATGTGTGAGTTACTGGCGTTCCGCATTGAATGATTTATTTGTTTGGCTCGAAATTTGGTTTCGCTAAAAACACTTGAATTTATTGGAATTTCGATGTGCCGATATTTCTGAAAATCAATGATGCCGACGTTGTGCTATAATTCAATATAAACTTTTGTTGATTTTGGTAAGTGGCTTTTTAGCCGCTTACTGAAAATCAATATCAGCTTTCCCCTGCCTGTATTCCCAGGTCGTTTCTCCCATCCCCCAGCTTGATTCCCCTCGCGCCGTAACCCCACGGTAGCGTGCGCGCGACTGTCGCCATGACAGCACGCGTAGCACCGCCGTGGCCGTGTCATCGCGGTGGTGATGGGTTATGTGGTGGCAGATCGCGCCAGGGTTTGCTGGCGGTGGTGCCGAGCGCATAGCTGCGCTTCGTTCTTTTCCCTTTCCCTTTCTTTCAGGAGCTTTCCCATGACCTCTTCGCCTGGTCAGGCCGCCGCATGCGCGCGCTACGAACAACAACGCACTCCCTTGTTCTCCTTAGGCACCGTGCTGATCACCCCCGGTGCACTCGACATGCTCGAAGCACTGCAGCTGGCACCGCTGCCGTTCGTGCTGCGCCACGTCGCGGGAGATTGGGGTGACTTGTGCCAGGAAGACAAGGAAGCGAACGCTGCGGCGCTCACTTACGGCAGCCGTTTACTGTCGGCCTATGACATCCCCCCGAACCATCGGCTGTGGATCATCACCGAGGCCGACCGGCGCTCGACCACCTTGCTGCTGCCGGAGGAATACTGAGCAATGCTGCATTCCTACCATTGCCACCCCCGAATCAGTGCTGGCATGCATGGCCCCATGGTGGGCAACCAGCGGCTGCATGTGCGCCAGGGGGAGGTGGATGCCACTTGCGGCTACCACTGCGTTTTGATGGCATTGATGGTGTTGGGCCAAGTGCGGCGCAATGCGCTGATTTGGGACACCCGCGACGCGCGCCTGCAAGCGCTGCGCAAAGTGGCGCAGCGCTACTACTTCGATGGCTGCGAGGTCCAGGAGCTACAACAGCAACTGGCCCCCTATGCCGAGCAGGTGCACTGCAAGGAATTGCGTTCACGCGTGGCGGAACGCACCTTGGATGCCCTGGCCGATGGAAAGCTTTGCTTGGTGTGCTTTTCTACGGAGCGCTATATGCATTGGGTGCTGGCCGTGGGCTTGCGCTTCGAGGCGGAGGAACCCGCCGACTTGCTGGTGCTGGACCCGGCCATGGCCCCAATCCCCCTGGTGCCCTGGAATGCCATGCTGACCGGCTGGGCGAGCAAACAGCCACGGCGTGTGGTGGCCATGCTCAGTGAGCGCGTGAACATCGACGCGGTGTTGGTGCTGTCGCCTGTGGTGCAGGCCCAAGAGGGCGAGTAAGCCGTTCGGCTTGTTTTTCCTCGGTTTCTCTTTCTTTTCTTCTTCCTGAACTTCCGCTTTTTCGTAGCGCTGGGCTCACAGCTCAGTGCCGCTGCCGCATGGGCGCATGGCGGGCGGGAGTTCGTTTTGTTTGGAGGTGCTTTGTGATGACCGACGATTCCTTGATGCCGCCGCCGCTGGAGCGGTTGCTCACTGCGCTACTGGAGCTGCCGCCCCTATTGCCCCTGCCTGGTTTGGCATCCCCCCACGAAGCCGGTGATGGTGCGGCGCAGCTGGTGCTGGAAGTGCTGGACACGGCGTTGCACACCCCGCCTGCGCAGCCCCAGCGCATGGCTGCAGTGCGGTATTTCTGCAAACACGCTCGCCACCGCCTGGGCTTGGCGTCCTGGCGAGATCTTCAGGGCTTACTGGAGCAGTACCCGCAAAGTGACGAAGGCGATGCAGAAGTGGCGCGCTTGCTATGGGGCGTGGAGGCCCCTGAACATGCACGGGCGCTGCGCTTGCTGGTGTGGTTCATGGCGGCGTATGACGTTACCGAGCTGGGGCAGTGGCATGCATGGATGAGCACAACCGGGTTTGAAGAAGCCTTGCGGGAATCGCTCGATACGTTGGGCGCTGTGGCGGTGGTGCTGTTGTGGCAAGCCAAGTCAGGGCGCACAGACCATGCCTGGGTGCTGCGGTTTGCCCGCAGGGCGCTGGGGCATTCGGTCAGCGAAGGGCCTGCCATGCTGGCGTTTCGGGATGCGGCAGAGGCAATGGGCGTGCCGCAAAGGGTGCTGGCTCGGCAAGTAGCCCATTGGGTGCGGGCAGCGATGGGGGTTGATGATGCACCGGGCCTGCGGGTGCTGTGGTGGCAGTGTGTGGCCGAAGCGTTGCAGGTGCATGTAGCCCAAGAAACAAGCGCCGCCGCTAGCAGTGACGAATGGCGTGTTGAGTTGTCACCAACGTCGGCATTGCGTTACGGCGAAGCTGGCGTCGTGCTGGAACCTCAGGCGAGGGAACTACAAGCCAACACCCCTGTGGTCACAGCGCTGCGACTGCGCCAACGGAGCTGGGCACAAGGCTTGGGGTTGTGGTTGGAGATTCAGGGGGAGGGGCGGCTGTCGGCGATGCACCAAACGGCCATTGCCGAGCGGTTTGAGGCGGCTGGGCACCGGGCGCCGCAGTTGCGGTATGCCAGTGCAAATGGCGGTCACCAAGCCACATGGCTCGCGACATGGCACTGGGATGAAACGGTATGGGTGCCTAGAGATATGCCTGTGTCCGGCGTGAAGCGCTGGGCGCTGGAGACGGCGCTCAAGGCGACCGAGCACTGGCTGCTGATGTGCGGCATGGTGGCGCTGGCGGGAAAGCCGCAGGGGGCTGCACTGGCGCTTGGTACCGGGCTGGTGGGGGTTGATGTCAAAAGGGAAGCCACCAATGAAAAAAAGTTCTAGGGCCAGGGGCGCTAGAACTTCTTCAGGCTGGTGGGTGTGCCACTTTCTGAGCCAAAACTGGCTGAAAGCAACCGTATAACCAGCCGTATAACGGTTTAATGACTTTACTAAAAGTCTTTGAAAATCAATGACTTAGAGCTGTATCTGGCGGAGAGGGCGGGATTCGAACCCGCGGTGGGGATTAGCCCACACACGCTTTCCAGGCGTGCGACTTAAACCGCTCATCCACCTCTCCGAAGCCCTCGATTATAGCCATAGGAAAGTGCCGATTCGGGCGCTGACTCTGGCGCAGTGAAAAAAGAGCCTAGCGCCTCAGCCCGTCAAGCCACTTTCTGAGATGTTTGCACCATCTTCATGGCGGAGCCAATCAGCGCCGACACTTCGGTCATGTTGCTCGGCACGATGAGGGTGGTGGTGGCATCGGCCGCGACTTGGCTGTATGCCTCTACGGCTTTTTCGGCCACCTTCAGTTGCACGGCCTGTTCACCACCCGGCTGGCGGATGGCGGTGGCGACGCGCTCGATGGCCTCGGCGGTGGCTTTGGCGAC
>Ga0160492_101135_pt1 | contig 10367 bp, 6 predicted proteins | sample DID2MG_FD_108258 | JGI IMG/M metagenome (GOLD analysis project Ga0160492, IMG submission 108258) | Enriched soil microbial communities from UW Madison campus, WI, USA - DID2877_E24_FP2 MG | ecosystem: Environmental > Terrestrial > Soil > Unclassified | place: USA: Madison, Wisconsin | collected...
CAACGACGCGGCGATTGTGCGGACCATCCTGGCGCTGGCCAAGAGCCTGGACCTGGAGGTGGTGGCCGAGGGGGTGGAGACGACGGGGCAGCTGAGTTTCCTGAGGCTGCATGGGTGTGAGGGATTTCAGGGGTATCTGTTTGGGCGGCCCGGGCCGGTGGGGGACATTGATGCCTTGCTGTATCCCGCTCGGTAAGAGCCGCTCGCTGGTTGGCCAGGGCTTGGACGGAGGTTCCGCGTGACGCGGGTGGGTGAGGGCGTGGGCGGATTTCTGGACAAGGTGCTGGACCGCAATGCCCCGGGCGTGCGCGGTCTGGCGCTGGTGGTGGCTGCGGCACTGGTGGGGGCCTGGCTGGTGGTGCTGGGGGCCATGCACTGGCAAGGCGCCCAACGTGCTGACGAGCGCGCCAAGCTGCTGCAGCAGACCGTGGACACGCTGCAGGCCCGGATCACGGGTGGCGGCATGCTGGGCGCGGTGTCGTTGCTGGGCCTGAGCGAGCCGCTGCTCAAGGCCATGGCCCTGGGGCAGCTGGCACCGGACGACCCTGAAGCCCTGGCGCGGCTGGGGGTGGCCCGGGGGCGGTTTCTGGTCAACGGCGTGTATGTCATGGCGGCCGATGGCACGGTGGTGGCCCATGAGACGCCGGGTGCCCGGTCCACCGGCATCAACCTGGCGTTTCGTCCGTATTTTCAGCAGGCCATCAAGGGCGCCATCAGCGTGTATGCCGCCATTGGCAGCAACTCGCAGGAGCGTGGCCTCTATTACGCCGCGCCGCTGTATGAAAACGACACGCCTTCCAGCTCCATCATCGGTGTGGTGATGTTCAAGGTAGGGTTCGAGTTGTTTGACGAGGTGCTCAAGAGCACCCAGCTGCCCACGGTGCTGTTGTCTCCGCAAGGCGTGGTGTTCGCCTCGACGCGGCCCGAGTGGCTGTTTGCCGTGGCGCCGCCCCTCACGCAGGCGCGCATTGATTCGATCCGCGCTTCGCGCCAGTTTGGCAACCACTTCGACAAGGGCCTGGCTTCTTCCCTACCCTTCGCGCCGGATGCGGGCGAGGTTGTCATCGACGGGGTGAACTACGCAGTGGAGCGCCGCCAGGTCGATTGGGGCGACCCCGGCGGCCAGTGGCAGCTGGCGATGCTGGATGACGTGAGCACCCTGATGACGGGGGCTGAGCGCCTGAAGGTGGGAGGGGCTGCCTTCGTGCTGCTGAGCCTGCTGGGGCTGCTGCTGCTGGAGCTGCTGCGCAGCCGTGCGCGGGTGAGCGCTGCGCTGGAGCGCTTCAGGGTATTGGGCGCTGCGCTGGGGAGCAGCCCAGTCTCGGTGGTCATCACCGATGGAGACGGGCGCATCGACTGGGTCAATCCGCAGTACGAGCGCAACTCCGGCTACACACTGCAAGAGGTCCGTGGCAAGAAGCCGTCGGTGGTGTCCAGTGGCCAGACCCCGGCGCAGACCTACCAGGAGATGTGGTCCACGCTGCTCTCGGGCCGCTCGTGGCAAGGGCAGTTTGTCAACCGCCGCAAGGACGGAAGCCTCTACCACGACGAGGCTACGCTCTCGCCCGTGTTTGACGAGCGTGGCAAGCGCATTGCCATCGTTGGCCTGCACGAAGACGCCTCGGGGCGTATCCAGGCACAGAAGGAGCTGGAGCGGCGTGAGCGTCTGCTCAACGAGCTGCTGGAGCAGCAGACGGCCATCTTTGACAACGCGCCCCCCATTGCGCTGGTGGGGGACGGGAAGTTCCGGCAGTTCAACCCGGCGTTTGTGGAGCTGATGGGCAGCACGGCGTCCGAGCTGCTGGGGCTGGACGTCGGGGTGTTGCTGGGTGGGGAAGACCGCGCAAGGCAGTTCTACGGCCAGGTCGGTCCCGTGCTGAACGCCGGGGGCGCCGTGCGGCAGGTATCGACGCTGTTTCGCCTGGATGGCCACAGCTTTGAGGCACGCATGGCAGGACGCAGCGTGCAAATGGAGGGGTTCAAGAACGCATCCCTCTGGGTGATCGAGGACGTCAGCGAGCAGCGCCGGGCCGAGATCGCCATGCAGCAGGCCAAAGACCGGCTGGAGCTGGCGCAGGAGGCCGGAAAGATCGGTGTGTTCGACATTGACCTGCTCACCTCCCAGGTGCTGTGGAGCGAGAAGTTGCTGGCGTTGCTCGGCCTGGCGCCGGGCACGGAGGTGCGCTCCCAGCGTGACTGGCAGGCGGTTCTGCACCCCGATGATCGCGCCCGCGCGGTGGCCGCCTTTTCGAGTGCCCTGGCCGGCGGCGAGACCCACCTTCGCGATTCCTGGCGCATCGTGCGGCCCGACGGTGAGGTGCGATGGTTCCTGTCCGCGGCCCGCATATTTCGCGATGGCAACGGGCGGGCGGTGCGGGTGGTGGGCGTCAACGTGGATATCCACGAACAAAAGCTGCTGGAACAGCAGGTGGCCGAGCAGCTGGATTTCCAGCAGGCACTGATTGACGCCATCCCCGTGCCGCTGTTCTACAAGGGCGCGGACGGCCGGTACATCGGCTTTAACCGCGCCTACGAGCAGGCCTTTGGGGTGCAGCGCGAGGCACTGATCGGAAAGACCGTGCGGGACCTTGCGTTCCTGCCCGAGACCGAGCGCGAACGCTTCGATGCGGACGCGCAGGAGGCCTTGCACGGGGTCCAGTCGGTGCACAAGGAGGTGGACCTGCCGTATGCTGACGGAAAGGTGCACCACACGCTGTTCTGGCTGCACGGCTTCTCGCGGCCCGACGGCTCGCCGGGCGGGGCCATTGGGACCTTTGTCGACATCACCGACCGTCAGCGCGCCGAGCAGGACCTGCGCCGCGCCAAGGAGCTGGCCGAGGAGTCCACCGCACTCAAGTCCAACTTCCTGGCCAACATGAGCCACGAGATCCGCACTCCGATGAACGCGATCATCGGCATGTCGCACCTGGCGCTCAAGTCGGGCCTGACAGCACGCCAGCACGACTACGTGAGCAAGATCCAGCAGGCCGGCCAGCACCTGCTGGGCGTGATCAACGACATCCTGGATTTTTCCAAGATCGAGGCGGGCAAGCTCATGGTGGAGAAGCAGCCCTTTGTGCTCGACCGCATGCTGGAGAGTGTGTCCGACGTGGTGGGCTACAAGGCCGGTGCCAAGGGGCTGGAGCTGGTTTGCGATGTGGCGGCCGACGTGCCTCCCAACCTGGTGGGTGATTCGCTGCGCCTGGGCCAGATCCTCATCAACTTTGCCAACAACGCCATCAAGTTCACTGAAACGGGCGAGATCAGCATTGCCGTGCGGCTGCTGGAGGCAGAGGGCAACCGGGTGATGCTGCGGTTTGAAGTGCGTGACACCGGTATCGGACTTACGCCCGAGCAGATGGGGCGGCTGTTCCAGAGCTTCCAGCAGGCAGACACCTCCACCACGCGTCGCTATGGCGGCACGGGCCTGGGCCTGGCTATCTGCAAGAGCCTGGCGGAGCTGATGGGCGGCGAGGTAGGGGTGCAGAGCACCTATGGCCAGGGCTCCACGTTCTGGGTCACTGTGCCGCTCGAACGCGGTGCACCCGCGCGCGTGCTGCTGCCGCCCCCGGACCTCCGGGGCCGCCGTGTGCTGGTGGTGGACGACAACCAGACAGCGGCCACCGTGCTGTCCGACATGCTGCTGGCCATGGGTTTTGAGGTGGAGCAGGCCCACTCCGGCCTGGAGGCACTCGACCGGCTGCGCGAGTCCATGGCACGGCACCAGCCGTTTGGCCTGCTACTGCTGGACTGGCACATGCCGGGCATGGACGGCGTGGAGCTGGCAGGCCACATCCGGGGCCTGGGCATGGCGCAGGTGCCCAAGATGCTCATGGTCACGGCCTACGGCCGCGAGGACGTGATGCGTGCCGCCCGCGTTCAGGGCATCGACACGGTGCTGATCAAACCCGTCAACGCATCGCTGCTGTTCGACACGCTGATGCAGCCGCTGGAACACTCCACCTACAGCCCGCGCCGCGCCGTCACCCCCGCGCCTGCTGCCGACGAGCTGCCGCTGGAGATCCGGGGAGCGTCGGTGCTGCTGGTGGAGGACAACGAGCTCAACCAGATGGTGGCGGTCGAACTCTTGCTCGAAGCCGGTTTTGCCGTGGATGTTGCCGAGAACGGCCAGATCGCCCTCGACCGCATCGAGCGCAAGGCTTATGACGTGGTGCTGATGGACATGCAGATGCCTGTCATGGACGGCGAAACGGCCACGCGGCAATTGCGCAGCAATCCGCGCCATGCCCACCTGCCCATCGTGGCCATGACGGCCAACGCGATGGAGTCCGATCGCCAGCGCTGTTTTGCTGCCGGCATGAACGACCATGTGGCCAAACCCATCGAGCCTGCGGCGTTGTGGGCCGCCCTGAGCCGCTGGATTCGACCCCGGCCGGGGCTGGGCAAACCGCCTGTGGAGGGGGTGCCCCGCGCAGCAGGCGTTGGTGCCAGTTCGGATTGGGGGGCTGATGGGATGGCGCCGGAGGGGGCTGACGCTGCGGTGGCGGCAGCTTTCCCCGCAGTTGCCGGGCTGGACACCCGCCTGGGTCTGCAGCGCGCCTTGGGCAAGCCGGACTTGTACGCCGAGATGCTGCGGCGATTTGTGCAAGGCCAGTCGTCGGTGATTGCGCACCTGGAGCAGGCCGTCGCCAGCGCAGATGTGGTGCTGGCCGAGCGGCTGGCCCACACCCTGCGCTCGGTCGCGGCCAACATTGGCGCGCAGGAGGTGTCGGCCCATGCACAAGCGCTGGAGCAGGCCTTGCGCAGTGGGGCGCATGCCGAAATGTCCGCGGGACTGACGGCCACCCTGGGCGCTGCGCTGCAGCCCCTGCTGGCGGGATTGCAGGCGTGGATGCAGGGGCAGCAAACGGGGCGGCCGGAAGTCCTGGAAACCCCTGCTGGGGCCGCGCTGCAGGGCATGGGCGCCACGGCGGTCCTGCAAAAGCTGCGCACGCTGCTGGAGCAGGACGACCCTGCAGCCCCCGAGTTTTTCCAACACAATGTCCAGGTGCTCCGATCCGCGCTGGGGAGCAGCTTCACGGTGGTCGAGATGCACACCCAGAATTTTGATTTTGAGCAAGCACTGTCGGCAATGGCCGCCGTGTCAGGCCCCGAACACCCTGCCGTTCACACCCCTTGAGCGGCACAACACCCAGGAACTTCCATGGACAACGCGCCCTTTGCCTCCCCACAGGCCGCTCTTGTTGACAAGCCGATCGCCACGGTGCTGGTGGTGGACGACACGCCGGACAATCTCACCCTCATGGGCAGCCTGCTGCGCGAGCATTTCCTGGTGAAGGTGGCCAACCACGGCGAGAAGGCCCTGAAGATCGCGCAGTCCGACACCCCTCCCGACCTGATCCTGCTCGACATCATGATGCCCGAGATGGATGGTTATGAAGTCTGCCAGCGCCTGAAGGCTGCGGCGGCCACGCGCGACATCCCGGTGATCTTTCTCACGGCGCGTTCCGACACCGACGACGAGCGCGCGGGGCTGGCCCTGGGGGCCGTGGACTACATCACCAAGCCTATTAGCCCGCCCATCCTGCTGGCGCGGGTCAACACCCACCTGGCGCTCAAGGCCACGGCGGATTTCCTGCGCGACAAAAGCTCCTACCTGGAGCGCGAAGTGGCCATGCGCACGCTGGAGGTGCAGGCCATCCAGGACGTGACCATCATGGCCATGACATCGCTGGCCGAGACGCGCGACAACGAAACCGGTAACCACATTCGCCGCACCCAGCTGTATGTGAAGACGCTGGCCGAGCGGCTGCGCCACCACCCGCGTTTCGAGCCCGTGCTCAACGACCGCATGATCGAGCTGCTGTACAAGTCCGCTCCATTGCACGACATCGGCAAGATCGGCATCCCCGACAGCATCTTGCTGAAACCCGGCAAGCTCACGGTGGAAGAGTTTGAGATCATGAAAACCCACACCACCCTGGGCCGCAACGCCATCGACGAAGCCGAGCGGCGCCTGGGCATGCGCGTGGCGTTCTTGAGCGTGTCCAAGGAGATCGCCTACAGCCACCAGGAGAAGTGGGATGGCTCAGGCTACCCGCAGGGCCTGGCGGGCGATGCCATCCCGGTGTCGGCGCGCCTCATGGCCGTGGCCGATGTGTACGACGCACTCATCAGCAAGCGCGTCTACAAGCCCGCGTTTTCACACGACCAGGCCTGCAACACCATCATTCGCGGCAAGGGCACGCACTTTGACCCCGACATGGTGGATGCATTTGTGGACATTGCGGAAGACTTCCGCAGCATTGCCCAGAAATACCCCGACCCTGGATAAAGGACAACCCCCTGAGCGACTTCGTCGCTTCCCCCTTCTCTCGAATTGCTGCGCAATTCGGGAAGGGGGACGCAGCCAGTGCGGCTTGGCGGCCCTTGCACGGCTGCACTGGTGTGCGTCTTGCCCGCTGCGTAGTCCAGTTACGAGACCTCAGCAGTGGTCATCGTGCGCTGTCTTCACTGCTGGCGGCGGTAGTTGAGATCAGAACGGCGCGTCTTCGCTCTTGGGGGCGTCGGCCTGTGGGGCGGCACCTGTGGTGTCGGACTCCGCATCGGCTGCAGCCTCGGCTTCAGCGCTGACGGGTGCGTCTGTCGCAGCCGCCTGGCGCACAGCCGCCTTGTCGCCAGCGCTCGCAAACTTGCTGTACTTGCCCAGAATAGGCACCAGCTGGCCGTAGATGCGGGGGCTGCCGGCCAGGCACTCGCGCTGCTCCAGAAAGTCCGCTTCGCCCGTGAAATTGCCCACCAGGCCACCGGCCTCGGTCACCAGCAGCGAGCCCGCAGCCACGTCCCAGATCGACAGGCCGGTTTCAAAGAAACCATCGGTGAAGCCCGCAGCCACATAGGCCAGGTCCAGCGCGGCGGCGCCGGGGCGGCGCAGGCCGGCGGTGCGCTGCATCACGTCGGCCATCATGTTCAGGTAGCTCTTGAAGTTGTCGCCCGGGCGGAAGGGGAAGCCGGTGGAGATCAGGCAGTCCTTGAGCTGGGTGCGCTTGCTTACACGAATGCGCCGCTCGTTCAGGTAGGCGCCACGGCCCTTGGTGGCGGTGAACAGGTCGTTGCGCGAGGGGTCATAGATGACGGCCTGCTCGACCTTGCCGCGCACAGCCAGCGCGATGCTGATGCAGTACACGGGAAAGCCGTGGATGAAGTTGGTGGTGCCGTCCAGCGGGTCGATGATCCAGACAAATTCCGAATCCTTGGCGCCGTATTCGCTGCCCGACTCTTCGGCCAGGATGCCGTGGCCGGGGTAGGCCGTCAGCAGCGTCTCGATGATGATTTTTTCGGACGCGTGGTCCACTTCGGTCACAAAGTCGTTGATCTGCTTTTGCGAGATCCGCACCGATTCCACGTCAAGGGCCGCGCGGTTGATGATGGCGCCGGCGGCGCGTGCGGCCTTGATGGCCACGTTAAGCATGGGGTGCAGGTTGGACGACATAAATTGTGGTGGTGAGCAGGGCGCCGTGCGTCAACAATGAAGCGAGGCAGCCTGCGAATCAGGAGCGGTGCGATCCGACCCGGCGATGCGGGCGGCGACAATGAGGGCAGGATTTTACCCGCAGAGCCTCTTTTTCGCCTAACCGCTTGCCTTTTCCCTTGTCCTGCACCTGCCCATGAAGACCCGTTTTGTCCTGATCAACACCAGCCACGCCGGCAATGTGGGCGCTGCCGCCCGCGCCATGAAAACCATGGGTTTTGATGACCTGGTGCTGGTGGCCCCGCGCTGGGCCAACGTGCTGCGGCGCGAGGAGACCATCCAGCGCGCCAGTGGCGCGCTCGACGTGCTGGAGAACGCCCGCATCGTTGCAACGCTCGATGAGGCGCTGGACGGCATGAGCCACCTGTGCGCCACGGCGATGACCCCGCGCGACTTCGGGCCGCCCACGGCTGCGCCGCGTGCCCATTTCGAGTTGCTATTAAAAAAAGAGCTGTTAGCGCTTGGTGGAAAAGCGCTAGAGGTCAAAAACACCTCAAATCCAGAAGATCCATCGGCTGCGGCAGCCTGCCAGGCCGGTGTCGCCTTCCTGTTTGGCTCCGAGCGTTTTGGCATGACCAACGAGGATGTGTACCGCTGCCACGTAGCACTGTCGATTCCGACCAACCCCGGCTTTGGCTCGCTCAACCTCGGCGCCGCCATCCAGGTGATTGCCTACGAATGGCGCATGGCGCTGGGCGGGTTCCCGGTGCTGGATGCCACACCACAGCGCGCCCTGGCCGACGCCGCGCAGGTAGCGGGCATGCTGAAGCACTGGGAGCAGGCGCTCACCGGCATCGGCTTTCTGGACCCCGCCGCACCCAAGAAGCTCATGCCCCGCCTTAACCAGCTTTTCAATCGCGCGCAGCTCAGCCCTGAAGAAATCCACATCTTGAGAGGTGTCGCCAAAGCCATGATCGAGGCCACAGAGGCGAAACGCTAGACTGTGCAGCCCATAAACACATAACCAAAAGAAACGAGCCACGATGTTCGCCCGCCTGCGCTCCGATATCCAGTGCATCCTCGACCGCGATCCTGCCGCGCGCAGCACGTGGGAGGTGATCACCTGTTATCCGGGCCTGCACGCGATCTGGCTGCATCGCCCCGCGCACTGGTGCTGGCACCACGGCCTGAAATGGCTCGGTCGCTTTATTTCGCACTTTGCGCGCTGGTTCACGGGCATCGAGATCCACCCCGGCGCGAAGATTGGCGAGCGCGTGTTCTTCGACCATGCGATGGGCGTGGTGGTGGGCGAGACCGCCGAGATCGGCGACGGCTGCACCATCTACCAGGGCGTCACGCTGGGCGGTACCTCGCTGTACAAAGGTGCCAAGCGCCATCCCACGTTGGGCAAGGACGTGGTGGTGAGTGCGGGCGCCAAGGTGCTCGGCGGCTTTGAAGTGGGTGACGGCGCGAAGATCGGCAGCAATGCCGTGGTCATCAAGCCGGTGCCTGCGGGCGCCACGGCGGTGGGCATTCCGGCCCGGATCATCCCGTCCAAAGCTGGCGAAAGCGCGGACGTGACCGAGCCGCAGCAGGCGCGCAAGTTCACGGCCTATGGCATCACGCAGGAGGACGATCCGCTCTCGCAGGCCATGCGCGGGTTGATCGACAACGCCTCGTCGCAGGAGCACCAGATCGCGCTGCTGTGGCAGGCCATCGAGAAGCTGTCCACCAACCCGCAGAACAAGGACTGCGTGCCGTGTGATGCTGCGCTCAAGGAGCAGTTCGAGGCGGGCAAGCTGAACGAACTGGTGGGCAAGTAGCGGCGTGCCTGCGCTGCCCTGTTTTATTTTGTTGCTATGAAAAATATAGCTGTTTGCGCTTATTGAATAAGCGCTAGCGGCTATATTTGCTTCAAATTCTGAAGTATCAAGCTGGGCGAGTTGCCCGCACAGCGCTCTTGGGGCGGAACGCTTTGCAGACCTCGTCCCGCGTTTCCAGATACGGCCCGCCAATCAGGTCCACGCAGTAGGGTACGGCCGCAAAGATGCCCGGCACGATTTGCTTGCCGTCGGCCTCCTTCAGGCCCTCCAGCGTCTCGGCAATCGCCTTGGGCTGGCCGGGCAGGTTGATGATGAGGCTCTGGTCGCGCACCACGGCCACCTGGCGCGAGAGGATGGCGGTGGGCACGAACTTCAGGCTGATCTGGCGCATCTGCTCGCCAAAGCCCGGCATCTCCTTGTGCGCCACGGCCAACGTGGCCTCGGGCGTCACGTCGCGCAAGGCAGGGCCCGTGCCGCCGGTGGTCAGCACCAGGCAACAGCCTGCATTGACCAATTCGATCAGCGCCGCGCTGATGCCTTCCTGCTCGTCGGGGATCAGGCGCGATTCGAAGGTGATGGGGTTGTGCAGTGCGCGCGTGAGCCAGTCCTGCAGCGCGGGCAGGCCCTTGTCTTCATAGACACCGCTGCTGGCGCGGTCGCTGATGGAGACGATGCCGATCTTCACCGGGTCGTGCAGGGCGGAAGGCTCACTCATCGCCGTGGTCCTCATCGATATCGCTGGCGTCGTCTGCACCCGTGCCGCCCAGGTGCTCGCGCACCAGCTGGAACAGCTCGCGGTAGGCGCGGCCCTTGCGCGGGGCCAGGCCTTGCGAGACCTGGACATTGGCCTCCTTGCCCGCAGGCTGTGCGTCCTTGCGGGCTTGGCGGATTAGCGCGCGCAACTGCTGCGTGTCGGTGGTGGGGTGCTCGGCCATCCAGGGGGCCAGCGCGTCATCGTCGGCAATCAGGCGGTCGCGCCAGTGTTCGGCCAGGTGCAACTGCATCTTTTCGGTGGCCGAGCCCTTGTGCTGCTCTTCCAGCGCCTGGCGGGCGGCCTGCACCAGCTCGGGTTCGAGCTTGCGCATGATCTTGCCCACGTACTGCATCTGGCG
>Ga0160492_101144_pt1 | contig 10295 bp, 8 predicted proteins | sample DID2MG_FD_108258 | JGI IMG/M metagenome (GOLD analysis project Ga0160492, IMG submission 108258) | Enriched soil microbial communities from UW Madison campus, WI, USA - DID2877_E24_FP2 MG | ecosystem: Environmental > Terrestrial > Soil > Unclassified | place: USA: Madison, Wisconsin | collected...
AGCTGCCATCGGGGTGTGCGTGGCCATGGCGCTGGGCTGGTGCATCGCCCGCCTGGGGCGCAATCTGGCATCGGACTACTGGGGCATCGCCACGCTGGCGATTGCGGAAATCCTGCGCACCGCTGCCACCAACGAGGTGTGGCTGACGGGGGGCGCGCAGGGCATCAGCGCCATCCCTTCGCTGTTCGACGGCCTGGGCCGTCCCTGGAATGCCATGGCCTTCCTGGCACTGGTGCTGCTGGCGGTGCTGGTGTTTGCGCTGGCCTGCCGCCGTGTCGGCAACGGCCGCTTCGGCCGCGCGCTGCGCCTGATGCGGGAAGAGCCGCAGCTGGCGGCCTGCATGGGCTATGACCTGCGCTCGCTCAAGTCGCGCGCCATCATGTCCGGTGCGGCACTGACGGCCCTGGCCGGATCGCTGTATGCGCACTACATGAGCTTTGTCGGTCCCGACTACATGCTGGCATCGGAAACGTTCTGGCTGTGGACCATGCTGATGATCGGCGGTCTGGGCAACACCGCCGGGGTGCTGGTGGGTGTGGTGGTGGTGCAGGGCGCGTATGCGCTGGTGCCGTTCGCCAAGGACTACTTTGGCTTCAGCTCCGACATCTCGGGCGCGCTGCGTCTGGGTCTGATTGGTTTTATCTTGCTGGCCAGCCTGATGTGGCGCAGCCAGGGCCTGGTGCCTGAGAAGGTGCGAAAGATCGCATGAGTTCCCTGCTACAAGTTCAATCGCTGGCCAAGGCCTTTGGCGGCAACAAAGTGCTGGAGGATGTCAGCTTCGACATCGCTGCTGGTGAAATCGTCGGCCTGCTGGGCCCCAATGGTTCGGGCAAGAGTACCTTGCTCAACACCGTGACGGGCTTCGAGCGCATCGACCGCGGCAGCATCACGCTGGAGGGCCGGCGCATCGATGCGCTGTCGGCCTACCGCATCGTCGAGTCGGGCCTGGGCCGCACCTTCCAGTTGCCTTCCATGCCCACCAAGATGTCGGTGATGGAGGTGGCCATGGCCGCGGCCACCCAGCACCATGGGTTCTGGGAAACGCTGCTGAACACCGTGGGTGCCCGGGCGGCCGAAAAGGCCGCACGCGACAAGGCGGCGGCACTGCTGGACGAGCTGCTGCTCAGCCATGTCAAGGACCTGCCGGCGTCGGGCCTGTCCGGCGGGCAGAAAAAGCTGCTGGGCATTGTCTGTGCATTGATGGGCGACCCGCGTCTGCTGATGCTGGACGAGCCCACGGCAGGGGTGCATCCCAATCTGCGCAACGACATCGTGCAGGTGCTGCGCCGGCTGAACCACAAAGGCATGACGGTGGTGATCGTGGAGCACGACATGCACTTCATCCGCGAGGTCTGCACCCGTTGCATCGTGCTGGACCGTGGCCATATCGTGGCCAGCTGTCGCCCGGACGAGCTGTCGTCCAACGAGCGCGTGCTGCAGGCCTATCTGGGTGGCGGCCATGCACCCAAGACCGAAACCCGTGCAGAAGTGGAGGGCGCATGATCGAGATCGACAATGTGGTGGCGGGCTACACCGCCGAAGTGGACATCCTCAAAGGCATGACGCTGCAGGTGCAGCGCGGCGAGATCGTCACGCTGCTGGGGCCCAACGGCTGCGGCAAGTCCACGCTGCTGAAATCCATCGCCGGCTTTCTGCGTCCGCGCTCGGGCTCCATCGTACTGGAGAGCAAGGATGTATCCCAGGTGCCGGTGCACCAGAAGATCCAGAAGCTGGGTCTGGGCTTTGTGCCGCAGACGGAGAACGTGTTCAGTTCGCTGACCATCCGCGAAAACATGCAGGTGGGCGGGCATTTCATGTCGGACGCCGACTGCAAGCAGCGCATGCAGGAGCTGTGCACGCTGTACCCGGTGCTGGAGCGCAAGTTCAACGCACCGGCGTCCTCGATGTCGGGCGGTGAGCGGCAGATCCTGGCGCTGGCGCGTGCGCTGATGCCGCGGCCCCGGCTGCTGCTGCTGGACGAGCCCTCGGCCGGCCTCTCCCCGAAGATGCTGCAGGAGGTGTTCAAGGCCATCGTGCAGGTGCGCGACAAGGAAGGCGTGACCATTCTGATGGTGGAGCAGAACGCCATGGAGGCCTTGCGCATGTCCGACCGGGCCTATGTGCTGTCCATGGGCACGGTGGCACTGACCGGGGCCGCCAACTCGCTGATGAGCGACCCGCAGGTGCGCGAGCTGTACCTGGGAGGCCGCGCCGCCTGATCCGGCGGTGTGACCGTGGCCCGTCCGGAGGGCGGGGTGTCTATCTTTTCGATGGGTGACATGCATGTTCCAACACCTCTCTCTCCGGTCCCGCCTGGCCGCCGCCATGGGCTTTCTGGCGCTGTTGCTGGCCGTGCTCGGGGCCCTGGGCCTGTACAGTCTGCGTGACAGCAACCTGGCCCTGCAGTCGCTGGTGGAGCAGCAGCTGCAGCCCATGCAGCAGCTGGCCCAGGTGACCAAATCACTGGACATGGGCAAGTTCGGGGTGGTCTCGGCCATTGCCGATCCGATCCAGATCGACAGCGATATGGATGCGCTGGAGGCGCAGCTCCAGGACAGCGCCTCCACCTGGGAGGCGTTTGCCTCGGCCCTGCGCGATGGGCAGGAGCAGGAACTGGCCCAGCAGTTTGCCGCAGCGCAGCAGGAATTTCTGCAGCAGGGGGTGCGCCCTGCGGTAGCCGCACTGCGCAGCATGAATCTGCCGGGGGCGACCGAGTTGTACACCCAGTCCCTGGCCCCGCGCTACCCGCCGGCACGGACGGCGCTCGATGCGCTGATGGCGCTGCAGCGCCAGCGGGGTGAAGCCCTCTACCGCGCCACCCAGCAGCGCTACCAGCAGGTGTTCTGGCTGTCGGTGGCGGCCATGTGCCTGGGCCTGCTGGTGGCCGGCGTGGCGGGCGTGACCCTGGTGCGTGCCATCGCGCGCCCCTTGGCCCAGGCCGTGCAGGCGGCCCAGCATGTGGCGGCCGGCGATCTGAGCCAGGACATTCCCACCAGCCCGGCGCGCCATGAGACCGGGCAGCTGCTGCAGGCCCTGCAGCAGATGAACCTGCGGCTGCGCCACATCGTGGGCGAGGTGCGGCAGGGGACCGATGCCATGGCACTGGCGTCCCAGGAAATCAGCAGCGGCAACCGGGATCTGTCGCAGCGCACCGAATGCCAGGCGGCCGCCTTGCAGCAGACCACGGCCTCCATGCACGATCTGAACGAAGCCGTGCAGCGCAATGCCGAACATGCCCAGCAGGCCAGCGCGCTGGCCGCATCGGCCACCCAGATCGCCCAGCAGGGGCGCAGCGAGGTGGACGCCGTGGCCCAGGCCATGGGCCATATCCAGGGGGCCTCGCAGCGCATCGTGGACATCACCGCGGTGATCGACGGCATTGCCTTCCAGACCAATCTGCTGGCGCTCAATGCGGCCGTGGAAGCCGCGCGCGCCGGCGCGCAGGGCCGGGGCTTTGCCGTGGTGGCGGCGGAGGTGCGGGAGCTGGCCCAGCGCAGCGCCGTGGCCGCCAAGGAAATCAAGGGACTGATCCAGCACTCCGTCCACGAGGTGGAACAGGGCCGGGCCCGGGTGGCGCAGGCGGGCGGTACCATGGCCACGGTGGAGGGCCGCGTGCAGCACATGGCGGCCCTGGTCCAGGACATTGCCCAGTCCAGCCAGGCGCAAAGCGCCGGCCTGGGGCAGCTGCACCAGGCGATTGCACAGATGGACGACACCACCCAGAAGAACGCCGCGCTGGTGGAGCAGGCGTCTGCCGCCGCACTGGCGTTGCAGCAGCAGGCCAGCGCGCTGGTGGACACGGTGCGGGTCTTCCGGCTGGACGGTGTGGCCGTCCCCGCAGCCCGGGTCCTGCCTGCCGCCGAGCGGACTTTGCTGCTGGCCTGAGCACCGTTGGGCGTGTGGCGGTGGGTCCTGTGCAACGCTGCGCGGCAGTTGCTATCCGAGTGCTGGGAGCTGGAGTAAGCTGTACCGGACAAGACGGTGTGCCGTGCGGCGGCGCTCCGTGCTCCACGACCAGCATTTCTGAGGACGGCCATGAGCGACCACACTCCCTTCGGTTTCGGCAAATTCATCCCCGGTTTCGACTTTCTGCAAAACCTGAGCAAGGCCGGGCAATCTTCGGCCGGCATGCCGCCGCTGTCGCACTGGGTGGCGCCCACGGTCAGCATCGAGGAAATCAGCAAGCGCATTGAAGAGCTCAAGGCTGTGCAGTTCTGGCTGGAGCAGAACAGCCGCGCGCTGGCGGCGACGGTGCAGGCGCTGGAAGTGCAGAAGATGACACTCAGCACCCTGCAGGGCATGAACGTCAGCATGGCCGATCTGGCCAAGACCTTCACCGGCAAGGCGGCGGACAAGACCGCCACGGCGCAGCCCAGCGGCAATGCCGACTGGCCCATGTCGTCGTCGGCGGCCAAAGCGGCCAAAAGCGAAGCCCCGGAGGCAGACCCACAGAACACGGCTGCTGCCTCCGACGCCCAGGCCGCGGCGCAGCCCGGCGCAGCGCAGGCCGATGCATCTGCGCCACCTCCCGGCGCCGGGCCTGCCGGTCTGGGGGACCCCATGCTGTGGTGGGGCGCGCTGTCGCAGCAGTTCCAGCAGATCGCCGCCACCGCGCTGCAGGACCCGGCGCAGCAGCAGGCCATGGCCCAGGCCACCCACATGGCCACGGATTTCACCAAGGCGGCCATGAATGCAGCCAGCAGCATGGTGCGCCAGGCCAGCGAAGGGGTGAAGGCCGCTTCCAGCGCCGCCGCCCAGACCACGGCGAAGGCGGCCAAGCCGGCGGCCAGCCGCAGTGCTGGCGCACCTTCGGCCACCCCGCGCAGCGCTGCCGCGAAGAAGGCCTCCGCAGCCAAGAAGGTCTCCGCAGCCAAGAAAGCGCCTGCGGCCAAAAAGGCTGCACCCCAAGCGGCGCGCACTGCGGCGCCTAAAGCCGCGGCCAAGCCTGCCGCCCCCGCGCGCAAGCGCAGCCGCTAAGGACAGGGACGGACTCCATGGCGTTTTTTCCCTGTGCCCATGCCAGCCACGCCCAATGGCAGCAAGCGCTGTCCCAGGTGGTGGCACAACTGCGGGCGCAAATGGCCATGCAATCGGGCCAAGCCTGGCCCGCACTGGGCCTGATGTATCTGACCACCCCCTATGCCGCGCATGCGGCGGACATCCTGGCCTCAGTCGCCAAGGAACTGCCCGAAGTCAGCCACTGGAGCGGCATGGCGGCCCCGGCCATTCTGGGCGGCGACATGCGCTACGCCGGCGAGCAGGGGGCCCTGGCCGTGATGCTGCCGCTGCTGGGCACGGCGGACTTCCGCCAGTTCTCCGGCCTGCAGCCGATTGCCCGGGTCGAGGTGGAAGGTTTCGAGGTGCACAGCGTGCTGGTGCACGGCGACGGGCGCATGCCCGAGCTGGAAGAGCTGCTGCTGGAGCTGGCTTCGCACACCGCCAGTGGCGAGATGATGGGGGGCTTCGGTTCCGACCGGCGCTGCGGCATCCAGCTGGCCTGGAGCCGCAAGCTGCCAGTGGCCCATGACACCGGTCTGCTGTCCGGCGGGCTGTCGGGCGTGGCGTTTTCCGACCAGGTGCACACCCTCTCGCGCGTGGTGCAGGGCTGCAAGCCCATTGCCCCGCCGATGGAGATCACCGAGGCGCGTGACCATGTGATCCTGGGACTGAACGGCCGCCCGGCGCTGGACGTGCTGATGCAGACCCTGGATGTGCAACTGGAGGTGGACGCCCAGGCCGCCATCAGCCGCGTGCGCAACACGCTGCTGGCGCTGTCGCTGGACACCTACACGCCGCACGGCAGCAGCATCGATGTGCGTTCGCGCGTGCGCCCGATCGTGGGCCTGGACCCGCTGCGCCGCGGCATTGTGCTGGACGAGACGGTGGACAAGGGCATGCATGTGGCGTTCTGCGAACGCAGCAGTGCGGCGGCCTGGTCCGAGCTGCGCCGCGCCTGTGCCGAAATCCAGGAAGAGCTGGCACCGGACATCCCTTGGCCCCAGGCCGGCGTGCCCGCGCCGGCGCGCATGGTGCGCGGCGCCATCTATGTGCGCAGCCACCTGCGCGGAGGCACGGCGGCCACCAACGAAGCCGATGCCGAGCTGCAGCTGATCCGCCATGCGCTGGGCCCGATCCCGCTGGTGGGCTTTGTGACCGCCGGGGAAATCTCCGGTCGGGAAGTCCACGGCATGAGCGGCCAGCTGACGGTGTTCACCCAGGCGCTGGTGTAAGCAGCTTTCCCCCACGACACGACGCCCCTTCACGGGGCGTTGCGCTGTCAGGGCGGAATATCAGCGCGGGATGTCAGCGGTGACCGTAGTACGGGCGGTGGTGGCGCGGGGCCTTGACCCAGTGGCCGGGAATCCAGACATAGCGGTGCCCCTGCCAGCGCCAATGGCCGCTGACCCAGGCATGGCCGGCGCGGGGGCGATGGCGTTCATAACGGGGCGGCGGGGGAGGCGGGCGGTGCATGTGGCGGCCGTCATGGCGCACTTCCACGGCCAGCGGGGCGCCAGGGGCTGCGCGGTACACCGGCTGGGCCGAGGCGAGTGCCGCCGTCAGCGCCAGGGCGGCGCCCAGCAGCAGGCGGGTGGTCAGTGCAGGGGTGTGGGACATGAGCGGCTCCTCTTGCGCGTGGTTTGCAGTGCCTCCAGCATCGGGGGGCTGCGTCAAGCGGGGATCGCTGCTGTGCAAAGCTGTGTGAAGCTGCGTAGGCAAATGCACGGACAGTGCGGCGCAGCGTTTGCCTTGCAACTGCCCTTTCAGCGGCGCAGGGCCGTGAAGGCCGTGAATTCCCAGCTGCGCATGCCCAGCACCAGGGTGTAGCCCTCGCGCTGTTCGGGCAGCAGGCGCTGGTCCTGCAGATGCTGTTGCGAAAAATCGTGCGCCAGGCGCTGGATGCGGTCCACGAAACTGGGCGCCAGGGCGCGCGAGATATTGCCATGCACCATGAGCATGGTCTCCCCCGGCTGGTCGAAGCTGCCGCCAAAGTAGTCCAGCACCGCATGCTCGCGGAAATACTCCATCACCGGTCCGCGTGCCCGCCAGCGGAAGGTCTTGGCCAGGCGCAGGCGGTAGCGGTTGCCGGGGCGCAGCTCGATGATGCCGATGCGGTCCAGCTGCGCCAGGTAGCGTATGCCTTCGGCCTCCGTCATGCGGTAGGTGGCGGTGATCTGCTCCAGCGTCCACTGGCTGAGCACGCAGATGGCCATCAGCAGCAGCTTGCGATCGGCCACCACGGCGGTTTCCTGCTCGGGCGTCATCTCCTGCAGCAGCGGCTGACTGTCGGCCACGCGCCGCGCCAGGTCGGCAAAGTCGACCCCCAGCGCGCGGCAGATGGCATCGATGCGGGACAGGGGCATATCGCCCTTGGAGAGCATGCGCTTGACGCTGGATTCGGCCATGTCGAGATGGCGCGCCAGGTCGGCATAGGTCATGTGCGCGGCCTTCAGCTCTTTCTTCAGCGCGTGGATCAGGTCGATGGTGGTGCTCATTGGTATCGATTATGGATACCGCCGGTGTGACGGTCCGGTGCCGCGGCCGAAATGCGGCGCCCTGCGGCGGCGTTGCGCTGACACTGGTGTGGATGCAGCACCATGATTTTTATCGTAAATAATGCAGCGCAGAGGGGCCCGCCAAGGCCCCATGAACTTGAATCCATGTACAAAACCGGGCCTGTGAACAGGTCCCACAGAGGGTGAGATGCAACAGCCGGACCATGACCACCACGCGCCATCGGAACCCCATCCCAACCAGTTTGCCTTGCTGGGCCAGCGGCGCTTTGCCCCCTTCTTCTGGACGCAGTTCTGTGGTGCGGCCAACGACAACCTGTTCAAGTTCGCCTTCACGGTGATGGTGACCTACCAGCTCAGCGTGGGCTGGTTGCCGCCCGCCATGGCGGGGCTGGTGATCGGTGCGCTGTTCATCCTGCCGTTCCTGCTGTTTTCGGCGACCTCGGGCCAGCTGACCGACAAATGGGACAAGACGCGCATGTTCCGCCTGGTGAAGAACCTGGAGATCGCCATCATGGCCATCGCCGCCTGGGGCTTCTTCACGGCCAACGTGCCGGTGCTGCTGGGCTGTGTGTTTCTGATGGGCCTGCACTCCACGCTGTTCGGCCCCGTCAAGTTCGCCTACCTGCCCCAGGTGCTGAACGACCGCGAGCTGACCGGCGGCAATGGCATGGTGGAAATGGGCACCTTTGTCGCCATCCTGCTGGGCAATGTGGCCGGCGGCCTGCTGGTGGCTGTGCCGGAGGTGGGACACACCCAGGTGGCGGTGGTCTGCGTGGCCCTGGCGCTGGTCGGGCGGCTGTGCGCCCAGTTCATTCCGCATGCGCCGGCCACCGATCCGGGCCTGGTCATCAACTGGAACCCGTTCACCGAAACCTGGCGCAATCTGCAACTGGCACGCCAGCAGCCGGTGGTGTTCCGTTCGTTGCTGGGCATCAGCTGGATGTGGTTTTTCGGCGCCGTGTTCCTGGCCCAGTTCCCCAGTTTTGCCAAGGAAGTGCTGCACGGCGACGAACATGTGGCATCGCTGTTGCTGGTGATCTTCTCCATCGGCATCGGCGTTGGCGCGCTGCTGTGCGAGGTGTTCAGCCGCCGGCAGGTGGAAATCGGCCTGGTGCCGCTGGGCGCCATCGGCATGAGCGTGTTCGCCATCGATCTGTACTTTGCCGCGCACGCCCTGCCGCCGTCCGACCTGATGGGCGTGGGTACCTTCTTTGCGCAGAGCGTGCACTGGCGCGTAATGTGGGATCTGGGCATGCTGGCGCTGTCGGCCGGCATCTACAGCGTGCCCATGTACGCCCTGATCCAGATGCGCAGCCAGCCCACGCACCGCGCCCGCATCATCGCGGCCAACAACATCCTCAACGCGCTGTTCATGATTGCCTCCAGCGTGCTGGCCGGGGCCTTGCTGGCAGCCGGGGCCAGCATTCCCCAGGTTTTCCTGCTCACCGGCATTGCGAACGCGCTGGTGGCGTTCTACGTGTTCCTGCTGGTGCCGGAGTACCTGCTGCGCTTTGTCGCCTGGGTCATCACGCACTTTGTCTACCGCTTCCGGGTGCGCGGCGCGGACCATATCCCGGCCCACGGCGCGGCGGTGCTGGTGTGCAACCACGTGAGCTTTGTCGATGCCATTTTGATGATGGCGGCCAGCCCGCGCCCCATCCACTTTGTCATGGACCACCGCATCTTCCAGACGCCGGTGCTGGGCTGGCTGTTCAAGCTGGCCAAGACCATTCCGATTGCGCCGCAAAAGGAGGATCCGGCCACCTACGAGGCCGCGTTCGCCCGCGCGGCCCAGGTGCTGCGCGAAGGCGATCTGCTGGCCATCTTCCCGGAAGGGGGCATCACTGCCGATGGCCAGCTGCAGCCCTTCAAGCCCGGCATCCTGAAAATCCTGGAACAGGCCCGGGCCGATGGCCTGGAGGTGTCCGTGGTGCCCATGGCGCTGACCAATCTGTGGGGCTCCTACTTCAGCCGCATCGAAGTGCGTGGCGGCAGGAACGTGGCCATGGTGCAGCCGCTGCGCCGGGGCCTGTTTAATGCGGTGGGCCTGGAGGTGGGGGACGCCGTGCCGGCCGCGCAGGTCACGCCCGAAGGCCTGCGCACCCGGGTGGCAGCGCTGCTGGCACGCTGAGGGCAGCGGCTGCGCGGCGCTTACGGCAGCAAATGGATGTCGCCCAGGTAGGCCAGCCCTTCGCCGTGGGTGTTGTCGGCGTCGGCGGAGACGGTGATCGCCGTCAGCGCCGGCATACCCTGGGGCGATTCGTCCCCGAAGGCGCGGGCGTAATCGGCCGCCAGGTCCCGCTTTTCTTCCTGCCAGCGTCCCAGGGGCGCATTGCTGCCGTGCAGCACCAGGTAGCGCAAACGGTGGGTGAAGGGGCTGTGCAGCACGCTGCCTGCTGGCGATGTCCCATCCCAGACGTAGCACAGGGTCTCGGTCGGGATGGGTTCGCCGGTGGCGATCTGGCCCAGGTGCAGCTTGGTGCGCTCGCTCCAGCTCAGCTGCCGCGCATCGAAATCAAAAGACACGCACAGCTTGAGTGCCGCATCGTCCCCGGCGCGCTGGCGCAGGTCGGCGCCCTGCACCGGCTGGTCGACGCGCCAGCGCCAGTGCAGTTGGCGGGCGGAGCTGCCCGGGCTGCCGATAGCCAGCACCAAATTGCCATAGGCATCCTGGGTGTGCACCCGCAGCACCTGCTGACCGTCCAGCGGCGCCACACTGAATTCCGTGGGTTTCTTGCGCGGCAGGCTGGCGAAATGCCAGGGGGCTGGCACCGCGCCGGC
>Ga0160492_101164_pt1 | contig 10140 bp, 9 predicted proteins | sample DID2MG_FD_108258 | JGI IMG/M metagenome (GOLD analysis project Ga0160492, IMG submission 108258) | Enriched soil microbial communities from UW Madison campus, WI, USA - DID2877_E24_FP2 MG | ecosystem: Environmental > Terrestrial > Soil > Unclassified | place: USA: Madison, Wisconsin | collected...
CCTCTCGGCATGCGGGCCTTGCGGCTCGTCGAATCAAACAGGATCTCAGTGCATCACCGATGCCGGCACCTTGCCCAGATGGTCCAACTGCGCCAACCAGGGCTCGGCCAGGATGCGGATCTGCGCATCGTTGCGCAGAATGCGCTGCATGATGCGCGTCTTTTCCTTGCGCTCCAAGACGGACAGCACGTTCTGCTCGGCCTGGACACGCAGTTCATTGATCAGCACGCCACAGGCTTTTTCGCAGTCGACCACCGCATCCCAATCATGAGACTGGGCTGCTTGCAGCATGTCTGCGCTCTTCGCTTCGATTGCTTTGTAGTAATCCAACAACTGCATCTCCATCTCAGTCTCCACGTGCGACTGTATCCACCTGAGAACCAATTTCTTTCCATCCCTGTGCCACAGGCTGCAAAACACCGATCACCTCTTCCACCAGCGAGGCATCGCTGTGCAGATTGGCCTTGGTCAACTGTGCCACACAGTAGTCATAGAGCAAGCGCAGATTTGCAGCCAGTTCGCCGCCTTTTTCCATGTCCAGGCCCATGATCAACCCTTCCTGCAGGATGCGGACGGACCGGGAGATAAGCTGCCCCTTCTCCTCGATATCCCCGCGCTCTATGGCACCGCGCGCCGCATTCAGCGACTGGAACAGGCCATCGAACAGCATCTGAATCAGCATATGCGGGGAGGCATCTTCAACGCCGGAGTGCACCCCTACCTGGCGGTAGGCATTCGCTTTGCTGAAACCTGTGGACGAAAACATGTAATTCCTTGTGCGCCTAATTTGTTGGCAATAAAACCGCTGGCCCAGCCAACTCAATCACTCGACTTGTTCCACGTCGTCACCATCTGGCTGACGTAGGAGTCCAAAGCGTTGAGCGATGCCATCTTCACATCCAGCGCGCTGTACTGTGCACGCAGACGGGTCTCAAGCGTCGAAGCCCGGGCATTCACCTTGTCCTGCTGGTCACCGTTGTTATCCAGCTGTTTTTGCAAGGCGTCGGTCTTGTTGTTGAGCGTCCCCTCCCAAGCCAGCAGCTCGTCGGTGAACGTCTTGTAATTGGTGGCCACCCCGCCGCCCGCGCCCTGCGCATCGGCCTTGGCAGTGAACAGGCTCTTGAGCGAATCCACATCTTTCAGCGCGGCAGTCATCTTTTCCGTATCCACGGTCAGCTTGCCGCCCTGCTGCATCTGCATGCCGACTTCGGACAGGCGCGTGTAGGCCCCTGTCGCGTTGCTGGAAACGCGCTGCAGCATCATCCGCAAGGAGTTCTGCAGGCTCACCGTGCTGCTATCTCCCTGCAGCAATCCGCTGCCATCCTTGATGGCGGCGTCATCCGTCTTGCCATCCGCGGTACGCACGCTCTTGGTCGACTGCGACAGCAGATCGTTCACCGCGTTGTAGGCATCCACAAATTTCTGGATGCTGGCCTGCACCGCATCCTTGTCAGGCGCGATCGTCAGCAGCGAGGTTCCCACTGCCGATACCGAGATCGACAGACCCGGGATGGTCTCGGCAAAGGTGTTGGTGTTCGACTCCAGCTTCACACCGTTGAGTTCCATCTCGGCGTTCTTGGCGGCCTGCGTGGTCGTGACGCCACCTGCGCCCGCCAATGTCACCAGATTGCCGGTATCCAACGCACCAAACGCCTCCAAGTCGCCATTGGCATCGACGCCCGAGCCTAAGCTGACCTCAAACTTGCTGTCCAGGCCGGTTTCCCGCGAACGGATCATCAGCTGCTCTTTGCCCGAGCTGTCCTTGATAACCGTGGCCACGACGGACTTGCTGATATTGGTATCGCCGTTGATCTTGTCCGCCACGTTCTGCAGCGAATCCGAAGCATTGATGGTCAGGTCAAAGGTCTTGGTTTCCAGGTTACCAATCTTGAAACGCATGACCCCCGACACGTCCATCGTGGCGCCCTTGGCCAGCTTGGCGGTCACCGAGGTCTGGCTCTGCGCGAGCTGCAGCACATTGATGTTGTAGGAGCCGGCGGCGGCCAGCCCAGTCATGGCACCCGTGGCAGCAGAACCGGAGGACGACACCTTGGAAGCACCCCAGGTGCGGTCCAGGGTCAAATCCCGGGCGGCGGTATTGAGGTCATCCATCAGCGACTTGATCTGCCCATAGGACGAGATCTTGGCGCTGATGATTTCCGCCTTCGACTGCAGCGTTTCCAGTGGTTTTTTCTCGAGCTCCACCAGCTGAGAGACGATCTCGTCAACCTTCAGCCCGCTGCCGATACCTACGGATGAAACGCCCATATTGCATACTCCTTGCTGATCCGTGCCGGTCTGCACAGATCTGAAACTGCCCGTATTGTGTAACCTCTTGCCGGAATACAAAAGGCCGAATTAAACGGAGAGCACCGGACAGTACGTCTGACCCGCAGCCCCTACACCTTGCCTATTTGAGATATCGGCCGGTTTTTCCGATAGTTGAGGGCCTTCGACTGCCGTTTGTCGGATCCCGGCACCACAAGAGCCATACGCACCGGCCAGCCCCAGCTGGCCAAAAAAAAGACCGCCATGAATCCATGGCGGTCATCAAAGCAAACTTTCATTCAGCCAGCAACCATGGCCCATCACAGGTCATGGCTGCTGCCTGGCTGATTAACGCAGCAGGCTCAGCACGTTCTGCGGCAGCTGGTTGGCCTGGGCCACCATGGCGGTACCGGCTTGTTGCAGGATCTGAGCGCGGCTCAGGTTGGCAGTTTCGGAAGCGAAGTCGGCATCGATGATGCGACCACGGGCAGCCGTCACGTTTTCGTTCTGGATGTCGATGTTTTCGACAGCCTTCTCGAAGCGGGTCTGCAGGGCGCCCAGCTGGCCACGTGCAGAGCTCACGCTGTCAATGGCCTTGTCCAGACGCTGCATGGCTTCCCAAGAACCCGACTGGGTGCTGATGTCGATCTGGTCGATGCCCTTGTCGCCGGCTTCCGTCAGGGTACCAGCGGCCACCAGGTTGTTGCCCGTACCGGTCGTGTTGGTGCCCGAGCTGTAGGTGACTGCCACGGCCGTAGCGGTTCCCGAGGTGTCTTCGGTCGCACGCAGTTGGATCTGCTTCACGCCAGCGGCATCTTCCTCCAGGAAAGCCGTCACGCCGGTGTCAGCAGTCTTGGAGTTGATCGCTTCGATCGCCTTGCCCAGAGCCTGTTCCTTGGTCATGTTGGCATCGGCCTTGATCGTGACAGTCTGCACGGCGGTCGAATTGGCGCCACGGATACCGATGGTCACGTCTGCAGCAGCCACAGTGCCGCCACCAGCCAGGATGGTCTGCAGGGCATCGGTCGCCGTAGCGGCCGTCGCACCGGAACCGTAGATGGAATTGCCCAGCTCGGTCACCTTGGTGTTGTTCAGGGCACCCACGGTGATGTTGTCGCCGGAGTTGGCACCCACCTGGAACACGCCGCCGGTGAAGCTGCCGTCCAACAGCTTGGCGCCGTTGAAGGTCGTGGTCTTGGCCACACGGTCCACTTCGTCACGCAGCTGGCTCAGCTCGGCCTGCAGGGCTTCGCGGTCGCTCTTGCTGTTGGTGGCGTTGCTGGACTGAACAGCCAGGTCACGCATACGCTGCAGCATGTCGCCCACCTTGCCCAGCGCACCTTCTGCGGTTTGGGCCAGCGAGATGCCATCGTTGGCATTGCGGGCAGCCACGGTCAGGCCACGAACCTGGGTGCTCATGCGTTCGGAGATGGCCAGACCAGCGGCATCGTCCTTGGCACTGTTCACACGCAGACCCGAGGACAGGCGTTGCATGGAGGTCGACAGCGAATTGCCCGACAGACCCAGGTTACGTTGTGCATTGATGGACACAACATTGGTGTTAATGGTCATTGCCATTTGATTTCCCCTTCTTTTCTAACGCTCACACAGTGATGGATAGCGCCAAACGGTCTCACTTGCTCAAGCCCAAGAACGATTGACACCTTGTTTTCAGGCAGTTGGTCTGCCCGTAATTCCGGATCCATGCCCTGCGAGAGAGGGGAGTGCAGGGCACGGGGTTATTCATTCAAACGCTGTACCCAGAGTTCCGCGGTTCGCGTGTCCCTGGGTACGGTACCTCTTACTTCAGCAGGCTCAGCACTTGCTGGGGCAGCTGGTTGGCCTGGGACACCATGGCGGTACCCGCTTGCTGCAGGATCTGAGCGCGGCTCAGGGCAGCGGTTTCGCTGGCGAAGTCGGCATCGATGATGCGACCACGGGCAGCTGTCAGGTTTTCGTTCATCGACTCGATGTTCTCGATCGACTTCTCAAAGCGGGTCTGGATGGCACCCAGACCGGCCCGGGCGGAACTCACGGAGTCGATGGCACCGTCGATACGCTGCAGCGCTTCCCAAGAGCCCGACTGGGTGCTGATGTCCAGCTGGTCGATACCCTTGTCGCCTGCATCGGTCACGCTTGCAGCGGCCACCAGGTTCGCACCGGTACCGGTCACATTGGTCCCCGTGCTGTAGGTGATGGCAACGCCCGTGGCATTACCAGCCTGTTCCGCGGTCGCACGGATCTGGATCTGCATGACACCAGCAGCATCCTCTTCCAGGAAAGCCGTCACGCCGGTGTCAGCCGTCTTGGAGTTGATCGCCTCGATCGTCTTGCCCAGCGCCTGCTCCTTGGTCATGTTGGCATCGGCCTTGATGGTGATTGTGTGCACCGTGGTCGAATCGGCACCTCGGATACCAATCGTCACGTCTGCGGCAGCAACCGTACCGTTACCCGCCAAGGTGGTTTGCAGAGCCTCTGCGGTCGCTGCAGTGGTGGAGCCGGAGCCGTACACCGAATTGCCCAGCTCGGTCACCTTGGTGTTGCTCAGGGCACCCACGGTGATGTTGTCGCCGGAATTGGCCCCCACCTGGAACACGCCGCCGGTGAAGCTGCCGTCCAGCAGCTTGGCGCCGTTGAAGGTCGTGGTCTTGGCCACGCGATCCACTTCGTCACGCAGTTGGCTCAGCTCGGCCTGCAGGGCTTCGCGGTCGCTCTTGCTGTTGGTCGCGTTGCTGGACTGCACAGCCAGGTCGCGCATCCGTTGCAGCATGTCACCCACCTTGCCCAGTGCACCTTCAGCCGTCTGGGCCAGCGAGATGCCGTCGTTGGCATTGCGGGCAGCCACGGTCAGGCCACGCACCTGGGTGCTCATACGCTGGGAAATGGCCAGACCGGCGGCATCGTCCTTGGCGCTGTTGACACGCAGGCCCGAGGACAGACGTTGCATGGCGGTGCCGAGCGAGCTGCCGGACAGGCCCAGGTTGCGTTGGGCGTTGATCGAAACGGTGTTGGTGTTGATGGTCATGGCCATGATGCGATTCCTTTTATCCAGGCGATAGTTGATGAACGTTTGCTTTTGCCGGTGCTTGCGGTTGTCTCTGTGGACCTTTGCACCCCCTTGAGGCTGCGTGCTTGCTCCGTACAAAACTGTTATCGGGCCCCCTGGAAATTTCTTTAGCTTTTTTTCGCATCCGCCTGCGAAGGCCGCTTTGCTCCCTCTAGAGCCCCCGCCCCCTCTTCTGCCCCGCCTCCGCCACGAAAGACCGAGAAGCGCGGTGATTGCTGCGTTTATTCCCGCTATACCGAGCCGCCCTCCATAGAAGAATTCCCCCATCGCTAGCGTTGCCTGTCGCTTATTTGTGCCCACGGTTTCAGTAGCGATGCGATGCAACCCGCCCTTTCACTAGAGGAACAGCAATGGCCGCAACTATCAACACCAATATTGCTTCGATCAATGCGCAGCGAAACCTGACCCTCTCGGGTAGCTCGCTGAACACCACCATGCAACGTCTGTCCTCAGGCCTGCGTGTCAACAGCGCCAAGGACGATGCCGCCGGTCTGGCCATCGCCGAACGCATGAACACCCAGGTCCGCGGCCTGAGCGTGGCCTCGCGCAATGCCAACGACGGCATCTCGCTGGCACAGACGGCAGAAGGTGCGCTGGGCAAGGTGGGCGATATGCTGCAGCGCATGCGTGAGCTGGCCGTGCAAGCCTCCAACGCCACCAACAGCGACAGCGACCGCAAGGCCCTGCAGGCCGAAGTCAGCCAGCTGTCGGCTGAAATTGACCGTGTGGCCAAGCAGACCAACTTCAACGGCCAGAAGATTCTGGACGGCTCGTTTGCAGGCGCCGTGTTCCAAGTGGGCGCCAACTCCGGTGACAACGTGACCCTGGGCGCACTGGCAGACACCCGCGCTTCGCAGCTGTCCACCACGTCTTACGCCGCCACGAACTCGGTCGTGGATCTGGCCTCCATCACCGACATCAGCACCTCCATCCCGGCAAACCCTGCCACCGCGAGCGCTGCAGACTTCGCCTCCATCACGGTGGGAACTGCTCCGAATGCGACCACCGTCACCCTGGAAACGATCAAGGCCGCCCAGAATCCGCAAGAGCGCCTGGGCCAGGTGGTGACGGCCATCAACAACAAGACGGCCGACACCGGCGTGACCGCCTACCTGACCAAGATCGAGGGCACGGAAACCTACAAGGTGGAATTGATGTCCGGCAAGCTGGACTCCAACGGCGAACCCGTGGCAGTCACTCTGTCTGCGAATTTCTCTGCCGCAGCGACAGGCATCGTCAAGGCAGACTTCGACATGGCAGGCGGCACGGCCGCGGCAACGTCGGTCATCAACGACAAGGGCATTGAGCAAATCGATGTCACCACCCAAGCCGGCGCCTGGGTGGCCCTGAAGAAGATCGACAGCGCCGTCGATCAGGTCAATGGCGCACGCGCTACCCTGGGTGCGGTGCAGACCCGCTTCGAAAACGCAGTGAACAACATCGACATCCAGGTCGAAAATCTGTCCGCTGCCCGCGGCCGTATCATGGATGCCGACTTCGCCAAGGAAACAGCCAATCTGAGCCGCACCCAGATCCTGCAGCAAGCGGGCACTGCCATGGTGTCGCAAGCCAACCAGATCCCGCAGAACGTTCTGCAATTGCTGCAAAAATAAAAAGCAAGCAATCCTTCTCTGAGATTGAATGCCTAGGCCGCAATGTTCTCAGCGTGATTGCTGGGCATTGCGGTTTATTTTTACCAGTGCCCAAACCATTGGAAGTTGAATCTCATGGGATGCAAATGGATGCACTCTGAACCATGAAAAAAATCCGTGTACTTGTTTTTCCTTGTGGCTCAGAGGGTGCATCTGAAATACACCAAGCGCTTCGTTACTCGCTCCACGTCGATTTATATGGCGCATCCAGTATTGACGACCATGGACGATTTCTATTCGCCAACTATTTTGGCGATCTCCCCAATATTGCAGACCCAGCATTTGATGCGGCCTGGAGCCAGCTGCTCTCAGATCTCCAAATAGATCTGGTATTTGCCACCCATGACACCGTGCACACCTATTTGTCGGAGCGTGCCGCGACCATGGGTTTTCACCTGGTCAACGGCGATCCGGATACCAGCCGTGTCACCCGCCGCAAGAGCCTGACCTACCAGGCCCTCGCAGACCTGCCAGCCACCCCCTCGGTCTACGCCGACCCCGCCGATGTAGCACATTGGCCCGCGGCCATCAAGCCCGATTGCGGGCAAGGTGGACAAGGCTTCAGCATTGCCCACACGGCCTCCGAGGCCCAGGCCGCAATGGCGAGGATCGAAGACCCTTTGCTGGTGGAATATCTCCCGGGGCAAGAACTTTCTGTCGACTGCTTCACCAGCTTCACCAAGGAACTGATCTGGATCGGGCCACGCACCCGAGAGCGTGTGCGAGCCGGCATCACCATGCGCTCCGAGCTACTGGAGGCCAGTGCAGAACTGCGTGAGATTGCCCACGGCATCAACGCACGGCTGTCCATGCGCGGCCCCTGGTTCTTTCAAGTCAAAAAGGATCTGTCAGGACACTGGAAGTTGCTGGAAGTCTCCTGCCGCGTTGCCAGCACCACGGCCGCAGCCCGTGCCCGGGGTGTCAACCTGCCTTTGATGGCGGTACAGGACTTCATGGGCCGCAGATTGCAGACGCTCGATCACCGCTTTGTCCAAGTGATCGATCGCAATATCACCACCAAGGCCCGTTTGGAATTCCATTACGACAAGATCTTCATCGATCTCGATGACACCTTGATCATTGATGGTGCCGCCGTTCCGCGTGCCATGGCCTTTGTGTATCAAGAACACGCCAAGGGAAAAGAGATTTTCCTCATCACCCGCCACGCAGGCGATGTGGAAACGACGCTGCAGCGCACACACATTCCGCCCAGTCTGTTCAAGAAAATCATTCATCTCCAGAATGAAGAATCCAAAGCAGACTTCATCGAGCCGCATTCCATTTTCATCGACAACGCCTTCCTGGAGCGGCTTGACGTCGCCAAGAAGCAGGCAATCCCCGTTCTGGATGTGGATGCACTGGAATTTTTCATCAATTAATTGATCCTATGTCTGAGCTTTTTACCCGTCCTGAAGAGTTTCTTGCCGTTCTGCGTCAGGAACGCAAAGATGTACTGGATCGCCTGAGAAAAACCAAATTTTCTTCACTGAAAGCAGGGTTGACACATACCCAAGTCATCCCATATGCCAGCTATTCACCATGGCTGGATGATTCCGTTTTTTCAGCCTTGCACGAGCGTGTGAAGGGCCACACCATGGTGGACATTTACCGTTGCCACGAGCTGTACACACTGGCAAGGCAATGCGCTCACATCCCTGGCGATCTGGTGGAAATCGGTGTATGGCGGGGAGGTACAGGCGCCTTGCTGGCGGCTGGCGCGCAAAAGCGCATCGCGCTTTTCGACACATTTACCGGTGTCGCCAAATCAGACACGCAGCACGACACGCTTTACACCGGCAACGAGCATTCTGATACGCACCAGAATTTGGTCGAATCGCTGTTCAGCAGCATGCAACTGGAGTGCGACATTTATCCTGGCATATTCCCGGACCACACATTCGATCAACTCCCCAAAGAAATCAGCCTCGCTCACATCGATGTGGACACGCGCGGCTCCGCCAGTGAGGCATTTGATGTCATTTGGCCAAGAGTCCAGCCTGGCGGTGTGGTGGTATTTGATGATTATGGCTTCTTCGGCTGTGAGGGCATTACGGATTTTGTGAATTCCATTGCCCGGAATCAGCGGGATGCATTTTTCGTCCACAACCTCAACGGCCACGGTTTGCTGATCAAGCAGCTGGTTCCAGGCAGCACACGATGAACCTCCGCACGCCGGCCCACTATCAGAGCCTTGAATTCGCACGCGTCACCCAGTTGATGCACGATTTCAAGAAGCAAGGATCCGCCACATTGCGCATCCTGGACTACGGATGTGGCACAGGGAAATTTCTGGATCTGTTTTGCAGCCTTGGCATGGATGCAAGCGGCGTCGATATCAATCCTGAATATATTCAACGTGCCGTGCAAAAAGGTCAATCGGCCTACGACCCTGAATACTTTTTCAGCACCGACACTCCACCGTACGACATCATATTCCTCAGCCACCTGATAGAGCACCTCTCGCCAGATGAACTGCATGGGCTCATTCCCAAGCTTTGCCAAAAATTATCGCCCCACGGGAAGCTCATTGTCCTCAGCCCCACCCACGGCGAGAGGTTTTATCATGACTTCACCCATATCCGCCCGTATCTCCCGCAGAGTTTTCGCCACGCATTTGGTGCAACAGGCATGCCCAATTCTTACCAGGAAATCAAGCTCCTGCAGTTAGAAGATATTTATTTCTTCAAAGATCCATACCGTCCTCGATACTGGCGCTCCTTCTATAAGAAAACAGGGCTCATGTCCTTTCTCACCCGTTGCACCGTTGCAGCACTGGATGGCATGTGGCGCTTTTCCAGAGGACGATGCGGGGTCACGGCTTCCTGGCTTGGCGTTTATGTACTGCAAGAAAAATAGTTCTATGACTTCCATAGCCATAGGGTGCACCTGAATGCCTGACAGCGCCTCTTCTCGCCCTGGCATGCCCTATCTCCAGCATGTGGGCGGCATGACACTGGGAATCATGCAGCCGTACTTTCTTCCATATATTGGATATTTTCAGCTCATCGCGGCCGTGGATGAGTTTATTGTCTACGACAACATCAAATACACCAAAAAAGGCTGGATCAATAGAAACCGACTGCTCTCCAATGGAGAGGCCGCCACCTTCTCCTTGCCTTTGCGCAAAGACTCCGATGCACTGGACATTGTGCA
>Ga0160492_101168_pt1 | contig 10111 bp, 10 predicted proteins | sample DID2MG_FD_108258 | JGI IMG/M metagenome (GOLD analysis project Ga0160492, IMG submission 108258) | Enriched soil microbial communities from UW Madison campus, WI, USA - DID2877_E24_FP2 MG | ecosystem: Environmental > Terrestrial > Soil > Unclassified | place: USA: Madison, Wisconsin | collected...
CGACATGGCCAAGCAGTACGGCGACGAGCAGGTGCTGGTGTGGCGCCGCAGCTATGACACCCCGCCGCCAGCGCTGGAAGCCACCGACCCCCGCAGCGAGCGCAGCGACCGCCGCTACGCCGCTCTGGCCGAAGGCAGCGTGCCGCTCACGGAATGCCTGAAGGACACCGTGGCCCGCGTGCTGCCGTTCTGGAACGATGCCATGGCACCGGCCATCCGCTCAGGCAAGCGCGTGGTGGTCGCCGCGCACGGCAATTCCATCCGCGCCCTGGTGAAGTACCTGGACAACATCTCCGAGTCGGACATCGTGGGCCTGAACATTCCCAACGGAATCCCGTTGGTATATGAGCTGGACGCCGACCTCAAGCCCATCCGCCACTACTATCTGGGCGATGCAGAAGCGGCTGCCAAGGCAGCTGCGGCAGTGGCATCGCAAGGCAAGGCGTAAAGCCGGGGTAAAGACGGGGAAAACCCGCCGATACCCTGTCTAAAGTGAGTGCCTGCGCGGAACTGCAGCGGGTTTGGTCCTTCCAAGGTGTATATTGGTTTTGAAGCGGTAAAGGTGTTGTATGGGCCACAAACTCAAAATTGCGGGATGGGTATCGGTTGGTGTCGTGGCTGGGGCTCTGACGACGGTTTCGTTGCAGACGGTCGCGCGTGGTGCGATGACTCCGCTGCCGCTGGAGGAAATCCAGCAGCTGTCGGCGGTGTTTGGCCTCGTAAAGACCGACTATGTCGAACCGGTGGATGACAAAAAGCTCATCACTGACGCCATCTCCGGCATGGTCGCCAGTCTGGACCCACACTCCCAGTATTTCGACAAGAAGTCCTTCAAGGAATTTCGCGAAGGCACTTCCGGCCGTTTTGTGGGGGTTGGTATCGAAATCACCCAGGAAGACGGCTTGATCAAGGTGGTGTCGCCCATCGAAGGGTCTCCCGCCTTCCGCGCTGGCCTCAAGACCAATGACCTGATCACCAAGATCGACGAAACGGCGGTCAAAGGCCTGTCCCTGAACGATGCCGTCAAGCGCATGCGTGGCGAGCCCAACACCAAGGTCACGCTCACCATCTTCCGCAAGGACGAGAGCCGCACCTTCCCTGTCACCATCACGCGCGAAGAGATCAAGACCCAGTCCGTCAAGGGCAAGGTGGTGGAGCCCGGTTACGCCTGGATCCGCCTGTCGCAGTTCCAGGAGCGCACGGTCGATGACTTTGTGCGCAAGGTGGAAGAGGTCTACAAGCAGGAACCCAACCTCAAGGGCCTGGTGCTCGACCTGCGCAACGACCCCGGCGGCCTGCTGGATGCGGCTGTGGCCGTGTCGGCCGCGTTCCTGCCAGAAAACGTCACGGTGGTCACGACCAACGGCCAACTGGCGGACAGCAAGGCCACTTACAAGGCCTCGCCCGACTTCTACCAGCGCCGTGGCGGGGGCGACCCGCTGCGACGCCTGCCCGCAGCCCTCAAGTCCGTGCCACTCGTGGTGCTGGTGAATGAAGGCTCTGCGTCGGCCAGCGAGATCGTGGCGGGCGCCCTGCAGGACCACAAGCGCGCCACCATCATGGGCAGCCAGACCTTTGGCAAGGGCTCGGTGCAGACCGTACGTCCGCTGGGGCCTGATACCGGCATCAAGCTGACCACCGCTCGCTATTACACCCCCAGCGGCAAGTCGATCCAGGCCAAGGGCATCGTGCCCGACGTGATGATCGACGAATCGGAAGAAGGCAACATCTTTGCTGCTTTGCGCATGCGTGAGGCAGATCTGGACAAGCACCTGGGCAGCGGCCAAGGCGAGGAAAAGAAGGATGAGGCCCGTGAAAAGGCCCGCGAAAGCGCCCTCAAGCGCATGGAAGAAGAAGCCAAAAAGCCTGCAGCAGAACGCAAGGCTCCAGAGTTCGGTTCGGACAAGGACTTCCAGCTCGTGCAGGCGCTCAACCAACTCAAGGGCCGCCCCGTGCTGGTCAGCAAGACACTGACGGAACGCAAGGACGAAAAGAAAGAAAATTGAGCTTTCGCTCCCTGTGCTGAAGGCCGGATTTCCAGCGGAGTCCGGCCTTTTTTCTTGTCCTTCTTGCTCTTCTTTTCTTGAGACTCTCGCCATGACCGATGACCAGCTCCTGCGGTACTCCCGCCACATCCTGCTCGACGAGATGGGCATCGAGGGACAGGAGCAGGTGCTGGCGTCCCATGCCCTCATCATCGGTGCGGGTGGCCTGGGCTCGCCTGCCGCGCTGTACCTGGCGTCTGCCGGTGTGGGGCACATCACCCTGGTGGACGACGATGTGGTGGACCTGACCAACCTGCAACGCCAAATCGCACACACCACCGCGCGCGTCGGCCAGCCCAAGGTGGCGTCTGCAGCCAGCGCCATGGCAGCTATCAACCCCGAAGTGCAGGTGACCGTGCTCCAGGCGCGCGCAGATGCCGCTGTGCTCGATACCTTGGTGCAAGACGCCTGCGTGGTGCTCGATTGCAGCGACAATTACGCAACACGCCACGCCGTCAATGCGGCCTGTGTGCGCCATCGCAAGCCCCTTGTTGCGGGGGCCGTCATCCGCTTTGATGCCCAGATCACAGTGGTGGACCCGCGCCAGGCTGCGTCGCCCTGTTACGCCTGTATTTTTCCCCCTGAGGCGGATTTTGAAGAGGTGCGTTGCTCCACCATGGGCGTGTTTGCCCCGCTGGTGGGCGTGGTGGGTGCCCTGCAGGCGGCCGAGGCGCTCAAGCTGCTTGCAGGCATCGGAACGTCTCTGGCTGGGCGTCTGTTGATGCTGGATGGACGGTCCATGGAATGGAGCACGATGAACGTGGCGCGTGCGCCGAACTGCACGGTGTGTGTTGCTCGGTAGGATTACTCCTACAGCGTCCGCGTGCAGCGGCTGGCAGAATCCGCTCAGCTGAGCCACTAAATTTGAGGCTCGACCAGCGTAAATGTGCGTTGGTAGTGAAACGGGACCCTTCTGTGAAACTCCGCACCTATATCGTTGAAGACAACGCCACCATTCGAGAGAACCTGATCGGGACGCTCGAAGAGTTGGCGTCCGTAGAGGCGGTAGGGGTCGCTGAGACCGAGGACGAGGGCAAGAACTGGCTCGCCACCCATGGTGAGCAGTGGGATCTTGCAATAGTGGATCTTTTTCTGCGCCAAGGCAGTGGGCTGGGGGTCCTGGCAGCATGCCGCTCGCGCCGCCCTGGCCAGAAGATGGTGGTGCTGAGTAACTACGCGACACCCGATGTGCGCATGCGCTGCGCACAGCTGGGCGTGGACGCGGTCTTCGACAAATCCAACGAAATTGATGCGCTGGTGGACTACTGCATCCAGCACAGCAGCAGTCCTGCGGGAATGGAAGCTGGCCAGTCCCTGTCGTCGCCTGGCCATTCGCTGTGATGCTGCGCCCTGCAGCGCGGGCGCGCGCGGCGGGGCTTTTTATTTTCTACTCTTCTCGCCAGCGGGCCGAGTCAGGCCCAATGACCCCGGACTGAGGCCACTGCTCCATGTCAGTCAATCAAGCGGTTCTTGAGCGCGTAGTAGGTCAGATCGCTGTTGGACGACAGGCTCATCTTTTCCATCAGTCGCGTGCGGTAGGTGCTCACCGTCTTGACGCTGAGCGACAAGGCCTTGGCGATATCGCCTGCCGTCTCTCCCTTGGCCAGCTTGAGGAACACCTGGAACTCGCGTTCCGACAACTGCTCGTGGGGCGGTGCGTCGTCCTTGCGATTGAGTTGCTGGGCCAGCAGTTCGGCCACGGCAGGCGTCAGGTAGCGGCGGCCCAGCGCAATGGTGCGGATCGCCTCCACGATTTCAGAGGGTTCGCACTCCTTGTTCAGGTAGCCGCTGGCGCCCTGGCGGATCAGGTTGATCGCATAGTGCTCTTCGGGGTAGCCGCTCAGAATCAGGATGCCCATATCCGGGGCCTTGGCCCGCAGCATGGCCAGCGCATCCAGCCCGCTCTGTCCGGGCATCGACAGGTCCATGAGCAGCACATCAATTTCCTTGTTGCGCACCAGGTCGATGGCTTCACGGCCGTTGGAGGCCTCACCCTCCACCCGCAGATCCACATGCTCGGACAGGAACTGCCGCAGCCCGGAACGAACTATCGCGTGGTCATCCACAATGCCAATCTTGATCATCGATCTTTCTTTCGCAGGGCGGTGATGCCGCTCCTGATGTTTGTTGGTTGGAAAGCTTCTCCGGCACGTTATCCCTGTTGGCAGGGTGGTACCCGGGTCTTCACACATTATCCAGAATACCGCGTATGAGTCTTAAAGAAAACACCCGCATCTGGCTGCCCAAGGTCCGCAAGATGGCCTTGAGCCTGCCCATGGCGTTGCTGGCGGCGATGGTGCTGGTGGGTATCAACGAAACGGGTCACATGCGCTCACAAGATGCGGTGGAGCAGATGAGCCACGGTCAGAACACGCGCAAGGCCGTCAACCTGTTGCTGCAGAGCATGCTGGACGCGGAGACCGGGCAGCGTGGCTACCTGCTCACCGGCAACGAGACTTATCTGGAGCCTTACGACAAGGCAGTGGCTACCGTGCAGACCAACCTGGACGGCTTGCGCGGGCTGTTCATGGATGCCCCCGAAGACATGCAGGAATTTGCGCTGCTGTCGCGGCAGATATCCCGCAAGCTCGCGGAGATGGAACTGAGCCTGCGTTTGCGCCGACAGGGCAATGAAGATGCCTGGAAGTTCATCCTGCATACCGATGTGGGCAAGGAGCACATGGAGGCTATCCGCAAGCACGCGCTGGAGTTGATTGCCCGCAGCGACATGCACGTGAAACAAGGCCAGGACCAGATCGAGCAGTCGCTCATGCTGTCGCGCATTGGCATTGCCACGGTGACGGTCATTGGCTTGCTGGCGTTCTACATGTATCTGCGCCAGGCGCAGGCGCTGCAGGTCGTCAATCAGCGCGAACAGGCCTTGCTGGAACGCGAACGGGACCGCCTGGAAGGCCTTGTAAAGGCCCGTACCGCAACGCTTTCCGAGCTGGCAAACCATCTGCAGCAAGTACGTGAAGATGAGCGTGGGCACCTTGCGCGCGAGCTGCACGATGAGCTGGGTGCACTGCTCACTGCGGCCAAGCTGGATGTTGCGCGGCTCAAGTCCAGGATCGACGCCAACGCCCCCGAGGTGGCAGAGCGGCTCAAGCACCTGACCGAAACGCTCAACAGCGGTATTGCGCTCAAGCGCCGCATCATTGAAGACCTGCGGCCCTCATCGCTCTCCAACCTCGGACTGACGGCCGCGATCGAGATCCTCACCCGCGAATATGCCGAACGCGCAGGTATCGAAGTGGAAACGAGCCTGGAATCCGTGCAGTTGCCTGATGCCTCGCAACTCACGGTGTACCGCATGGTGCAGGAGGCGTTGACCAACATCGGCAAATACGCCAAAGCCAGCAAGGTGCTGGTGTCGGTACACGGTTACCCCACGCATGTGGCAGTTCAGGTGCGCGACGATGGCGAGGGGTTCGATCCCGCCACGGTGCGTCCTACCTCGCACGGGCTGTCGGGAATGCGCCACCGCGTGGAGTCTGCGGGCGGCAGGCTGTCCATCACCTCGCGCCCGGGCAATGGCACCCTGGTCTCTGCCGTGCTCCCGCTGCAGCGCCATGGCGCCGAGGCGTCGTCGCAGCCGCCCTCTCTGGCCGCTTGACCTAGCGGCCTTGGGCCAGGGCTAGCGAGCCGCAGCGCGCCGTCCTACAGGCGGCACGCTGCGCCGCCGACAGGCTGGCGCGCCGGGCACCGGCATCTTTGACTCTCCATGCTCCTTACAGTCGATTCCAGGCGCTGAAATTCATGTGCCAACCCACCCGCCGGCAACCGGCCCCCTCAAGAGGAGAAGGAGAAAGAAATGTTGCACTACGCAGTTGTTTTTCTGGTGATCGCGCTGATCGCAGCCCTGTTCGGCTTTGGCGGTATTGCTGCCGGTGCCGTGGGCATCGCCAAGATTCTGTTCTTCGTGTTCGTCATCATGGCGGTTGTGACCTTCGTACTGGGTCTGCTCAAAAAGGGCTGACGCCCCGGCCGTGAAACCAAGCATTCCGCATCCACCCCTTCAAGGAGTTTCCGCATGAGTATCCAGACCGCTACCGACAAAGTTGCCAACGGCGCACGCCATCTCGCAGATGATGTGCTGCAAAGCGCCCAAGACGCCGTGCAGTCCACCCGCACGGCCGCCAACACCTCGCTGGAAAAAGCAGAAGAAGGCGTACGTGCCCTTCGCAGCCAGACCGACCCCGTCATTGACGACTTGGCAGCGCGTGCCCAGGATCTGGCAGCCCGCAGCATCGGCTATTGCGCAGAAACCAGTGCCCGTGCCCGTCGCCAGATGCAGCATGCAGCAGACGCCACCACCAAGTATGTGGCGGAGCAACCCGGCAAATCGATGGTGATCGCCGCCGCATCGGGTGCTGCGCTCGCAACCCTGGTGCTCTGGATGTCGCGCCGCAAGCACGCCTACTGAAGCCTGTCTCTATCCCTACAGTCCGCCGGTCGCGGAGGGTGCAACAGACCGGCAGATTGCAATCTTCCAGCACCCGCGTTCCCAACCATTTTCAAACAAGGACAACACCATGAAATACGCACGTGCACTCGCCTTTGCCGCTGTCGCTGGCATCACCATCATCACGGCCACGGGCTGCTCGGTGGCCCGTGAACAACAGACCGTTGGCGCCTATGTAGATGACGCTGGCATCACCACCGCCGTCAAGGCAAAAATGGCTGAAGACAAATCCGTCTCCGCCACGTCGATCAGCGTGGAAACGCTCAACGGCACGGTGCAGCTCTCGGGCTTTGCCAAGTCGCAAGCTGAAAAGAACCAGGCTGAAGCCATCGCACGCAGCACCAAGAATGTGCGTGAAGTGCGCAACAGCATCGTGGTTCGTCCCTGACCGGATTGCCTGAACATTGCGCTGCGGGCTTCCTGCCGGTAGCGCATAGGCACTGACCGCTGAGCAGGCTCCGGGTACCTCCTGGAGCCTGCTTTTTTCATGGGGCGCCAGCAGGCATACCCCTGGGTCTTGCTCGTTTGCCACACCCTACCGGGTATAAGCTCCACACCATGCGGGTATTCAATTGCGACCATTGCGGTCATCTGGTTTTTTTCGACAGCGTGCAGTGTCTGCACTGTGGCAGCGCGCTGGCATTTTTGCCCGATGTGTTGACCATCGCGGCCCTGGCGCCTGCGCCGCAGGATGGCGCCGACCTGTGGCGCCGCCGGGGCGGGCGCGGTGGCTCGGATTACAGCGGTCGCTTGTACCGTATGTGCCGCAACCATACCGAACACCAGGCCTGCAACTTTGCCGTGCCTGCCAACGACTATGCGGAACTGTGTGTATCGTGCCGCCAGACCCGGGTGTTGCCTGATCTGTCGGAGCCCGCGAACATGGGCCGCTGGATGCAGATCGAGGCCGCCAAGCGGCGCCTGTTTTACAGCCTGGCCCGCTTGGGCCTGGAGCCCGCCCCCGGGCGTACCGGACCCGTTTTTGAATTTTTGGCCGAGGTGCCCGGTGGTCCGCCGGTGTTGACGGGCCACCACAGCGGAACGATTACGCTGAATGTGGCCGAGGCCGATGACGATGAGCGCGCACGCCGCCGGATCGCGCTGGGTGAGCCCTACCGCACGCTGATTGGCCACCTGCGGCATGAGTCCGGCCATTTTTATTGGGACCAGCTGGTGCGCGACGGCGGCCGCCTGGAAGATTTTCGCCAGATGTTTGGCGATGAGCGCCAGGACTACGCTGCCGCGCTGGAGGCTCACTACGCCAAGGGCAACGACCTGGGCGACTGGGTCGACCACCATGTCAGCGCCTATGCCGCTGCTCACCCCTGGGAAGACTGGGCCGAAACATGGGCCCATTACCTGCACATGATCGATCTGCTGGAGACGTCGGCCAGCTACGCGACCGAGGTCACGATCCCGGGCATTTATGGGGCGCAGCGCAGCAGCGCCATCGACCCGTTTGCCAGCCCGGCGCCTGATTTCCAGTCGATGGTGCAGCACCTGGTGCCGCTGACACTGCTGCTCAACAGCCTCACCCGCAGCTTGGGGCAGCCAGATGCCTATCCGTTTGCGTTGGCAGGCGAGGTGCTGGCCAAACTGCGGTTTGTGCATGACGTGGTGCGCGAAGCCGCCCGGCGGCCCGCCCCAGTCGCTGCTCCGGCTCCGCCGCCCGCACCGGCTTCCAAACAAAACGTCAAAAAAAATAGCAAAACAACCAGCAAGGACGTGCGCTAGCGCCACTTTTTCCTAGGTTTTTTGCCTGCATCAAAGAGCGACAAGGGTGGCGGCCTGGAACTTGCTAGGTGTCTGCCATGGGGCTGTTGAAACCCCTTGAGCAGCCAGTACCGAGCCACACACGACGCCAAGGGAGGGCGCGACCATGCTGAGCCGCACCGCTGACCATCTTTTCTGGATGGCACGCTATACCGAGCGCGCCGAAAATACGGCGCGCATGCTGGATGTGAATTACCAGAGCGCGCTGCTGCCGCAATCGACCGAGGTCGCCAAGCAGGGCTGGCAAGGGTTGCTGTCCATCAGCGAGCTGCTGCCCGCCTACACCACCCAGCATGGCGAAGTGACTCCGGCGAAGGTGCTGGACTTCATGGTCAAAGACCCTTCCAACCCCTCGTCCATTCTGGCCTGCCTGCAGGCCGCACGCGAGAACGCGCGGGCCGTGCGCGGTGCGCTCAACACCGAGGCCTGGGAGATCCAGAACCAGACTTGGCTCGAAGTGAACCGCCTGATCGCCAGCGGTGCACTGGAGCAGGACCCGGCGCGATTCTTCGAATGGGTGAAGTTCCGCTCGCACCTCTCGCGGGGTGTGACGGTGGGCACCATGCTGCAGGACGAGGCGCTGCACTTCATGCGCCTGGGCACCTTTCTGGAGCGGGCCGACAACACGGCGCGGCTGCTGGATGTGAAGTTCCACGCGGTGCAGAGCGACTTCATGGGCGCGGCCACAGCACAGGACCAAGACTACGACTTCTACCACTGGAGCGCCATCCTGCTGAGCGTGTCGGGCTTCGAGACCTACCGCAAGGTGTACCGCGACGTGATCACACCCGAACGAGTGGCCGAGCTGCTGATCCTGCGGGCTGACATGCCCCGCTCACTGCACGCTTGCATGAAAGAGGTGCTGGGCAACCTCGACATGCTGGGCAGCGGCCAGTCGGCCGAGACCCAGCGGCACGCGGGGCGGCTGCTGGCACACCTCAAGTTCGCACGCATCGATGAAATCCTGACCCATGGACTGCACGCCTACCTCACCCAGTTCCTGGAGCGGGTGAACGACCTGGGCGCGCGGATCAGCCGGGACTTTCTGGTGCCTGCGGCGGTGTGAGGGGTGTATCTGGTGCGTCTGGCGCAGCGGCCATAGCGGCCGTGGCGGCGGGCACCGGCTCCACCGTCACGCCCACCTGCAGCACATGGTGGTCGCCGCCGTGGATCACGCCGCGCAGCGGCGACACATCCGAAAAATCGCGGCCGATGGCCAGTGTCACATAGTCCTCGCCCGCCGCGCGGTCGTTGGTGGGGTCCAGGTCAAACCAGGTGTTGTCGTCTGATGCGCCATCACTTTCGTCGGCTGCCGGTGACCACACCGACACCCAGGCGTGCGATGCATCGGCCCCCACCAGCCGGGGTTGCCCGGGCGGGGGCTCGGTCAGCAGGTAGCCGCTCACATACCGCGCCGCCAGGCCCAGGCTGCGCAGGCAGCCGATCATCACGTGGGCAAAGTCCTGGCACACGCCCCGGCGCAGCCGCAGCGATTCGAGCGCGGGCGTGCCCGCGTCGGTGGCGTTGGATGTGTAGGCAAAGTCGGCATGGATGCGCGACATCAGGTGGCGGGCGGCCTGCATCAGCGGTCGGCCGGGTGCAAAGCTCTCGCGCGCATAGGCCACAAAGTCGGTATGCCGGGGAATGTAGGGCGAGGCAAAGCTGAACTCGGTGGCCGCGTGGTAGGGCTGGCCGCGCCGATAACCCAGGCGCTCGCGCACGACCTCCCAGGGCTCGCCGGGCGGTGCGGCGGGCACGGGCAGGGTCTCCAGCAGGCTTTCGGCGCGCACCCGCAGTTGCTCGTGAGTGAACGGCAGGCTGAAGAACG
>Ga0160492_101184_pt1 | contig 9948 bp, 11 predicted proteins | sample DID2MG_FD_108258 | JGI IMG/M metagenome (GOLD analysis project Ga0160492, IMG submission 108258) | Enriched soil microbial communities from UW Madison campus, WI, USA - DID2877_E24_FP2 MG | ecosystem: Environmental > Terrestrial > Soil > Unclassified | place: USA: Madison, Wisconsin | collected...
CAAAAGCCGCTTGCGGTCCGCCAATCCCTGTGTAGAATGCGTCGAGTGTGCGAATAAGTAACTGTGGGGGACGTTTGCAACGGCTCGTCGTCGACGGCCGACGAGTTAGGAGTCTCGAAGGGGCGCTTACAGCGGCGTGTCAGTACAGCGGGAAGTAAGTGTCTCGAAGAGACGCTTGCCATGACGCGGTCAGCACACCGGCGAAGTAAGTGTCTCGAAGAGATGCTTGCCATGACGCGGTTAGCACACCGGCGAAGTAAGTATCTCGAAGAGACGCTTACCCTAACGCGGTCAGCACATCGGAGAAGTAAGTGTCCCAGCAAGACGCTTGCCACGTGGCTAGTGTGCGTCGGAACGAGATAAGAGTCTACAAAAGCCGCTTGCGGTCCGCCTACCCCTGTGTAGAATGCGTCGAGTGTGCGAATAAGTAACTGTGGGGGACGTTTGCAACGGCTCGTCGGCGACTGCCGACGAGTTAGGAGTCTCGAAGGGGCGCTTACAGCGGCGTGTGAGTGCAGCGGAAAGTAAGTGTCTCGAAGAGACGCTTGCCATGACGCGGTCAGCACACCGGCGAAGTAAGTGTCTCGAAGAGATGCTTACCATGACGCGGTCAGCACACCGGCGAAGTAAGTGTCTCGAAGAGACGCTTGCCATGACGCGGTTAGCACACCGGCGAAGTAAGTATCTCGAAGAGACGCTTACCCTAACGCGGTCAGCACATCGGAGAAGTAAGCGTCCCAGCAAGACGCTTGCCACGTGGCTAGTGTGCGTCGGAGCGAGATAAGAGTTTGCAAAAGCCGCTTGCGGTCCGCCAATCCCTGTGTAGAATGCGTCGAGTGTGCGAATAAGTAACTTTGGGGGACGTTTGCAACGGCTCGTCGTCGACGGCCGACGAGTTAGGAGTCTCGAAGGGGCGCTTACAGCGGCGTGTCAGTACAGCGGGAAGCAAGTGTCTCGAAGAGACGCTTACAATGACGCGGTCAGCACACGGGCGAAGTAAGTGTCCCGAAGAGACGCTCACCCTAACGCGGTCAGCACATCGGAGAAGTAAGTGTCCCAGCAAGACGCTTGCCTTACCACCAGCCTCCCTCGGCCCTTCAGCGGCGAGCGACAGAAAACAAAAATAAGCGTCTCCCCGGACGCTTATTTCCCTCTACGTGTATTCGGGTTAACAGAATGTCATAAAACATAACATAACCATATTGACTTTGTGGCGGATCAAGCTATATTAATTATAACTAGTTATAATTAGGTATAACCAATTAAGGTTAGTGTGCAGTCGCTCGAGTTCCAGCGTCTTCGTTGTCCAGCAGCACGTTTCCTGTCATCGATAAGTCGTAGCCGGACAGCGCCTGTAGCTCCTGCTTGAACGATTTGGACGCGAGAATGCTCAGCAGCGAGCCGATCATCGCTTGGTTGTCGTCCGTCTTCAAGACGACAAGATCGTAACGTTCCTTAATGAGCTGTACAAAATCGACCCCGCCGACGACGCTTGCCGCTCTTTCCGTACCGACGCCGACGTCGGCTTGGCCGGATGCTACCGCAGCCGCCACCGACCAATGGTTCGTCTGCTCGTGCCCGTAGCCTGCAATCCGTGCGGGCTTGATGCCGTGGAGACGGAGTTGCTCGTCCAGCAGCACGCGGGCGCCCGAGCCTTTCTCGCGATTGACGAGCCGCAGTCCGGGCCGGCTCAGATCGGCCCAGCCGTGAAGCCCCTTCGGATTGCCCTTCGCGACGTATAGTCCGGCATTGCGAGACAGCAGGTTGACGACCATATACGGAAAGCCGACAAGCAGCTTGCGAATATACGGCAGATTGTATTCTCCGGTATCGCCGTCCAGCAGATGCGTGCTGACGATATCCGACTCGCCGCGGTACATGCTGATTAAACTGTCCAGACTGCCTGCATAAGAGCGAAGCGGGCGAAAGCTGCCGGCCGCTTGTCCTTCCAGATGCTTCGCCAGCAGGTCCAGACTCATGTCCTGTCCGGTAATGACAAGCGAGCGCGAACCGGCGCCGGCCGACTTGCCCGAAGAGCCGTTATTCGTTGCGGGCGAGTCCGAGGCCTGCTGCCGGGCAGCTCCAGGCCACGCCGAGGCTGCCGCCGGTGGAGCGGACGTTCTGTTCCTCTGCTTGTAGGCTTCTAGATCGGACGCGTCGACACGCATTTGTTTGCCGACCCGATAGGACGGCAGCAGCCCTTTTTTAATCAGATCGTAGACGGTGAGCTTCGAAATTTTTAACAAAGCGGCAATTTCTTCGGCTGTATATGAAATGTCTTGCGACATTGCGAACCTCCCAACGAACGGTCGAATGATGGCATTGTTTGTATTGTAACATATTCGGCGGGAGACAAGGCGGACGCGCTTATGCTGGCTAGTTGCACTAGCCGTCTTCAAATAAATGGAAAGATGAATAGAGAGAGTGTGGAGGGATTTGGATGTCTATGAGAATGAAATTTAAAAATGCCGTCGTTCTATCGCTTGTGCTATGCCTCACGCTGCTGCTTGCGGCTTGCGGTTCCAAATCGGATAAAGCGCCGGGAACGGAATCGAACCCGGCGACTCAGTCGTCTTCCGATGCGGCGTCGCCGCAAGAGCCGGACTCCGGGCAGAAGCAGCAGCCTTCCGAGGAATCGAAGCCGCTGGTCGAGTTGACCGTGTCGGCTGCGGCAAGCTTGACCGATGCGCTGACGGAGCTTGAGAAAACTTACGAGATGCGGAATCCGAGTATCGAGCTGACGTTCAACTTCGGTGCTTCGGGCGCTTTGCAGCAGCAGATCGAGCAAGGCGCGCCGGTTGACCTCTTCATATCGGCCGCCGCCAAAAATATGAATACGCTCGTCGAGAAGTCGCTGATTGAAGCCGATCATCACGATAACCTGCTCGCCAACGAGCTGGTAGCGGTCGTTCCGGCAGACAGCGGCGCGCCGATCGACGAAATGGCGGATCTGGGCGAGAACGACAAGTATCGCATCGCCATCGGCATTCCGGAGAGCGTTCCGGCCGGCCAATACGCGCAGGAAGCGTTGACGAAAGCGAACCTGTGGGAGAAGCTGCAAAGCGGCATTGTGCAGGGCAAGGATGTGAGGCAGGTGCTGCAATACGTGGAGACCGGCAATGTCGACGTCGGCTTCGTATACAAGACCGATGCGCTCGGATCGTCGAAGGCGAAGATCGCGTTCGAAGTCGATCCGGCCAGCTACTCGCCTATCGTCTATCCTGCGGGCATCGTGGCCTCGACCAAGCATGGCGAAGAAGCGGAAGCGTTGTATACGTATTTGCAGACGGACGAGGCGCTGGCCATTTTTGAGAAATACGGCTTTTCCGTTCCGCATTGATACAGCTTTCCATTGACTGGGCCGCGTTGTGGCCGCCGATCCGTCTGTCGCTTCAGGTCACCTTCCTGTCCAGTCTTATCGCGATCGCGCTGGGAACGGCTGCCGCTTGGCGTATGTCCCGGTCAAGGCTGCGGGGGCGTCTCGCCATTGAGACGCTCTTCATGCTGCCGCTTGTGCTGCCGCCGACGGTTGTCGGCTTTATTCTGCTCGTGCTGTTGGGAAGAAGGAGCGCTGTTGGCAAGCTTATCGAATGGCTGTTCGGCGCCCCTGTCATATTCTCGTGGTGGGCCGCAGTCATCGCCTCCGTCGTCGTCGCGTTTCCGCTCGTCTATCAGACGATGAGGGCGGGGTTCGCCTCCGTCGATTCCGATCTGGAGGCGGCCGCTCGAGCAAGCGGGGCAGGCGAATGGCAAGTATTTCGTTATATTAGCCTGCCGCTTGCTTCCCGCTCGCTCGTATCGGCCTACATTCTCGGCTTCGCCAGGGGACTGGGCGAGTTCGGCGCAACGCTCATGATTGCGGGCAACATTCCGGGGCGGACGCAGACGGTGCCGACGGCAATCTATGTTGCGGTGGACGCCGGTCATACGGCAATGGCTTGGGCATGGACGCTCAGCATGATCCTCTTCTCGTTCCTGCTGCTCCTAATCGCCAGAAAACGATAAACCAACGAACAAAGACACGAACCGGGCGACCGGGATCGTGTCTTTTGTTTGGGTGCATATAGGCTTCTTATTCCGTCGTCGTCGGTGCGGGATCGGCTAATCGCGCTTGTTCTTGCCGATCCGCCTGCTCTTGGCTTTGCCCTTGCGCAAGCGGCTGCTTGCTTGCGCGTTTTTTTCGCCGTTGGCGCCGGAACCATAGGAATAGCATAACTAACGGGAAGGCGATAGCGAAAATATACAGCGATACGTCCTTCACCATGCCTTCGGCCGAGCGGCCGTAAATGTAGAATAGCAGTCCGACGGCATAAAATTTGACCGCTCTGCCGACCGCGGCGTAGGCGATCAGCTTCCATAACGGAAATTTAAGCGCGCCGGACAGAATCGTAAACACTTTGAACGGAATGGGCGTGAAGGAGCCGAGCAGGATGGCGGTTTCGCCGTTCTTGGCGAACAGCTTCTCGGCGGCGTCGATCCAACTGCGCTTGATGATCCGGTACAGGACGGGCGTACCGATCGATCGTCCGATCCAGAAGCCGATGGGCGTACCGATCAAGCAGCCGACGAAGCCGACCGTAGCGAGCCACAGCGCGTTCGACGGATGGAGGGCGCTTAGCGGGATTTGCAGAAACAGTGCTGGAATCGGAAAAATGATGGCGTCGATCATGCCGTGAATAAACAGTCCGAGCGCGCCGAACTTTTGCAGCATATCGATAAAATCATGAAGCATAGGGCATGACCTCTTCTCTGTTGCGATTAAAGATAACCTGCAAGGTACATATTCCTTGGTATACGGTTAAGCAAGCGGAACGGTTTCATATGGTACAATGGAACTTATTGAAGATAAGGTAAAGGAGCGACTTCGGAACGTGTCCAATGAAACGCATGTATTAAACGAACTGCAGCGTCTGACGGCCGACAATGCGCGGCTTGCCGACGAGAACGCGGCATTATCGCAGCAGCTTGCCGGTTGCAAGGAAGAACTGGCGGCAGCAAGGCGCGAGCTAGCGCGTCTGCGCGGCAAAGGCAAAGGCGGAGCCGGACGTTCGCCGGAGGCGATGTCGACGATGGCTTCGCGGCTTCGCGACGCGCTGAGGGAATAGTTTAGTTTATTCGGAACATAAGGGAGACAGACTTGGGAATGAGACGGGGACGTATGCAAGGGACGGGCGCGACCGATGCGCAGGCGCGGCTGAACGCGAATAGCAGTCGAAGACTGCCGGGAAGAGAGCGGGTCGAAGAGCATGCGGAAGGCGGCGAAGGCATGCCGTTACAACATTTGCCGTTCGGCTTGCCGACTTCCGGCGTGCGGGTTTCGGCGACCGGACGGCGAAGCTCTATCCCTGGCGCTGGCGGCATCGTCTGGAATGTGATTGACGGCAACGACGTATGCCGAGGTCAGGCCGCTGCTTTGGCATCCTATGAAGAGCCGACGGAGAAGGGAACGGGACAGTGACGGAATTGCATCCGCTTAACCAGCCGGGAGGCGAGTCTTCTTACGTGTACGTATGGGCGTGCCATGAGGATGAACGGGAGCTGTGCCGGATGGAGCTTCGCGCGCTGCTCGCTGTGCCGGCGGTAGACGAGCGGGATCGATATGTGGAGAGCAAGGTGGACGTGACGCCGTCGCGGAGCCCTTTTCTCAAAATGAAAATCGCCGTCCAACTGCAGCACGCGACATTGGAGGGGCTTGCGGGGTTGGCTTCGGGACTCGATATCGGCGGCGGAACGTTCAAAGTGCGTTATGTCGACGCCGGCGAGTCCTCGGCGGCGAAGCCGGATTACGATGGGCAGCGTGCGATCGAGCGGCGCATCGGAGCGGTTGTACGCGGCAGAGCCGATATGCGTCATCCGGACAAGCTGCTCGGCGTCGCATTCGCGGGCGGACGCTGGCTGCTCGGAACGGCTATCGAGGGCGAAGCGGTATGGCTGCAGCATAATAACAAGCCACGGCCGTATTCTACCGCGCTCGGCACAAGAGTTGCGCGAGCCGTAGCCAACATTGCCGTTCCGCGTCCGTCGGACGAGATCAAAGCAGTCGATCCGTGCTGCGGTATCGGCACGGTCGTCATCGAAGCGCTGTCGATGGGCATTCGGATGCGCGGCTTCGACCGGAACCCGCTGGCGGCAATTGGAGCAAGAGAAAACTTGGCGCATTTCGGTTATTCGCCATCGCTTATCATCAAGGCGGATATGTTGACGCTCGAAGGCGAATATGCGGCGGCCGTGCTCGATCTGCCGTACAATCTATGCTCCAGGCTGCCGGATGAGGAAGAACGCGCTATGCTGCGCTCGCTTGGGAGACTGGCGCCAAGAGCGGTTGTCATCGCCACGGAGCCGCTTGCAGAAAAGCTTGCGGAATGCGGATGGTCGGTTGCGGACAGATGCGAGGTGCGAAAGAGCCAATTCGTCCGGTATGTCTATCTGGTTGTCCAATAGGAATAAGGGCTTGCGCCAAGGTTACGGCAAGGTAACCGGGCGCAAGCCCTTGTTGCATGGCATTGAAACATGCGCTACCGTATCAGCAAGAGCATTCTGCCGATTGCCGCTGCCGCTTCGGCGCGTGTCGCGGCGGTCTGCGGCCCGATGTGCCGTCGGCGCAGCCGTTCATCGGGCCAAGCCATTGCCGTCCTGCACATTCGCCGCCGTGTTCATGACGATGCGGATGACGCTTGATTGTCGACCCTAGCGTCGAACCCGACGACGTCGGTTTCATGCTGCGGTCAATTCCGACATGACGTCATACGTATAATCGTAGACGGCGTTTTTAAACCCGAGAACGACAGGCTTGCTCCTTGCAGCGCTTATCACAACGGTCCGGCAGGCGACGAAATCAACCTTTCAGCAGTTTTCGCAACCGATTGCCTGAACCTGACCTGCCGTCCCTTCTTTATACAACTGCAACGCCGTATGAAACCGTACGCAACCTTCAAATAATGTAGATGCGGCAACTATTCAATCGCTTGGTTCGAGCAGACGATCGCATGGAGGAAATCATCATGACGATGCCTTTAACGGTATATTTGATGGCAGGGGTAGCGACGGCCAACCAGATGTTCTCGGAATGCCGCCGCAAGCTGGAGGATCTGCTGGGGTATGAAGCCGGCAAGCCCGATATTCATGAGGTGTTCCCTTACGGCGACAACAGCCGCAATATGTGGACACAGGTGCTGGAGGTCGGCAGCGACTTGACGAACGGACTTAGGCTGAGCCGGGTCGGAGGGCGCAAGGCGGCGGAAAGCATTCAAGCGACGTACAAGGGAGACGGACGCGTGCTTCTGATCGGCCACAGCGGCGGCGGGGCGGCTGCGTATCAAGCGGCCGTCAAGCTGCACCGGGCCGGTGCGCTCCGCGATTTCCGCATCGTGCAGATCGGCTCCCCCCGCATTCGGGTGCTCCCGGAGCTGAGGGATCGAGTCTGTTACTTGCATTCGGTCGATGCCGAGGGCAAAGTAAGCGATCCGATCAGCAAGATCGGCACCTGGGGAGGCTGGAGCGTGAGCAGCGATCGGCGGAAGCAGCCTATGCCGTATTGGAACCGGTTAAAGTACGCGCCGGGCCGGGTCGAGGGCATTCCGGTCGTCGGCGGACATGCGGACTATTTTAAGCATCAGAATCCGTTCGTGGACGACCAGCTCGTATGCAATCTCGACAAAACGGTCGACCGGATCGGCAGTTGGTTGAAAGGGTGGGTTTGATCCGATACACTAAGGGTAATGGTACGTATCGGAGGGGATCGCAATGATCGATATTCGGAGGGCGGAGACAATCTATGCCCAAGACGCAGGATGGCTGAGAAGCCGGCATCACTTCTCGTTCAGCAATTATTACGACGAGAACAACCGGTTTTTCGGTCCTCTTTGCGTATTCAATCACGACATTATTGAAGGCGGAAGAGGCTTTGGCGCGCACCCGCATCGCGAGATGGAGATCGTAACGGTCGTGCTTCGCGGCGAGCTTCAGCACGAGGACAGCACCGGGCATAAGGCGGTGACGACGTTCGGCGGCATTCAGCGAATGAGCGCCGGAACGGGCATCATTCATTCGGAAGTGAATCCGGGCGAGGAGCCGGTGGAGCTGATGCAAATTTGGTTTGCGCCGGAGCAGGCGCGCTTGGCGCCGTCATACGAGACGTCCCATTATGACGTGGCGCAATTGCCCGGGAAATGGCTGCCCGTCGTGACGCCGGAAGGCGGAGCGGGCACGGCCGCGATTCACCAGAATGTGACAATGTATCTTACGAAGCTGGAGCCGGGAACGGAGCTGGGATACGAAACGGCGGACGGGCGGCTGCAATATTTGTATATGATCGAAGGCACGGCCGGTTTGACGACGACGGACGGCGGCGAACCGGAACGGCTGGAGCAGGGCGATACGGTTCGGCTGACGGGTGAAACCGGGTTCAGGCTGAAGGCGTCGGCAGACGGGGATCGGCAGGCTTTCGCGCTGCTGATCGATCTGCCGCCTTATGCTGCGCCTGAACTTGAAGGGAGCGCTGGGCAATGACGCAGCAGCCGATTGCGGAGCGGCGGCCGGGCCGCATATCGCCGCCGCCGGCAGGCTCCAAGGCGCTTATCAAGCTGGCGATTGGCCGGCTGCTGATCGATACGGCAATGGACGGACTGCCGTTCGACGTCCGGGAAGCGGATGGCTGCTGGACGATCGAGGTAAAGGGCGTCGAAGCCGGGAAGGCTTCTTTTATTCAAGCGAACGCTCCGTATTTGAACTTGTTTTATTTTGAAGGACTGCCGGAGGGCGGAGGAGCGGTTCAGAAGTTCTGGATGTACGATCAGGACCAGCCTCGGGTCGGCTACGATCCCGAACGGTTGTCGCTGACGCTCAACGTCGATTCCTATATGGCATACTCCAACGAGAAGGTGTAAGGCAATGGCGAATACGCATACTTTTACGAGACGGGAAGAAGTGGCGAATGCGCTGACGCATGGCGTAGGCGCTTTGCTCAGCGTTGCGGCGCTGTCGCTGCTTATTGTGTTCGCCGCGCTTAAGGGCAACGCGACCCATGTCGTCAGTTTTACGATTTACGGGGCATCGATGCTGCTGCTGTACACGGCTTCGACGCTCGTCCATAGCTTCCCCGAAGGGAAAGCGAAAAAAGTGTTCGAGGTGCTCGATCACTCGTTTATTTACGTGTTTATTGCGGGCACGTACACGCCGATTTTGTTCCACATTGTGAAAGGCGCGCTCGGCTGGACGCTGTTCGGGATCGTCTGGGGCGTTGCTGTTGCCGGAGTCGTGTTCAAATCGTTTTTTGCTTCGAAGTTTTTGTTTACGTCGACGCTGCTGTACATTGCGATGGGCTGGATCATCGTATTCGCTTGGGGGCCGCTGGTGGAAGGGCTGGCGCCGGGCGGACTGCATCTGCTAGTTACGGGAGGCGTGCTGTATACGGCAGGCACGGTGTTCTACGTATGGCGGAGCTTCCCTTATCATCATGCCGTGTGGCATTTGTTCGTGCTGGCCGGTTCGATTTTGCACTTCTTCGCCATATTGCTGTTTGTTCTGTAGGCAGTCAAGGAGCCGCTTATAAGCCGAATGCGTCGGTTTTGAGCGGTTTTTTTGTGAGAGTAACCTTTTGTGCGGGTTGCGGATGACAGACGATGAATGCGCTAGTGGGTGCCTGGGGTAGGGAGATGCTGCATCGCTAATTGTGTTGCAAGAGCGGGGTGAAGTACGGATTCGTGGCTGCTGCATCACTTTTTGTGTCACAAGGACGGGGCGGTGCGAGGAAACGGCCTGCTGCATCACTAATTGTGTCACAAGAGCGGGGTGGAGTGCGGATTCGTGGCTGCTGCATCACTTTTTGTGTCACAAGGACGGGGCGGTGCGAGGAATCGGCCTGCTGCATCACTAATTGTGTCACAAGAGCGGGGTGGAGTGCGGATTCGTGGCTGCTGCATCACTATTAGTGTCACAAGGACGGGGCGG
>Ga0160492_101190_pt1 | contig 9898 bp, 5 predicted proteins | sample DID2MG_FD_108258 | JGI IMG/M metagenome (GOLD analysis project Ga0160492, IMG submission 108258) | Enriched soil microbial communities from UW Madison campus, WI, USA - DID2877_E24_FP2 MG | ecosystem: Environmental > Terrestrial > Soil > Unclassified | place: USA: Madison, Wisconsin | collected...
AGCTTCGAGGTCGAGCTGCAGATCCTGCCCGTGCTCAGCGGCCCGCATGTGCCGCGTTTTGTGGCGGCGGGTGACCTGGTGCGGCTGCCTTACCTGGTCATGGAATACATCCCCGGCCAGACGCTGCAGCACTGGCTGGATGCCCCTGGCCACTGCGACATCGAAACAATAGCCCGCCTGGGCGCGGCCACCGCGCGCGCGGCGCACAGCCTGCACCAGCAGAACGTGTGCCACCTCGACCTCAAACCGCCCAACGTGCTCATCAAAGAAGATGGCACGGCCGTGCTGCTGGACTTTGGCCTGTCGTGCCACGCGCACTACCCCGACCTGCTGGCCGAGGAAATGCGCCAGGCCGTGGGCTCGCCCGCCTGGATTGCGCCCGAGCAGGTGGTGGGCGTGCGCGGCGACCCGCGCAGCGACATCTTTGCCATCGGCGTGATGCTGTACGAGCTGGCCACGGGCGAGCTGCCCTTTGGCGCGCCCACCACCAGCGGCGGCATGCGACAGCGCCTGTGGATGACGCCTGCCCCGCCGCGCAAACACCGCGCCGACATCCCGCCCTGGCTGCAGGAAGTCATCCTGCGCTGCCTGGAGCCTGAGGCTTCCAACCGCTACCCGTCGGCCGCGCACCTGGCCTTCGACCTGTCGAACCCCGAACAGGTGCAGGTTACCGAACGCGGCAAACGCACCGAGCGCACTCCACTGCGCACGCATGTGCGCCGCTGGCTGCGTGCTGCGGGCATGCACTACACGCCCAGCCCCCTGCCCTCGCAGCAGATCGAGGACACGCCCATCCTCATGGTCGCCGTGCCCCATGCCGATGTGAGCGATGCCACGCTGTACTCGCTGCGCCAGGCCGTGGCCCGCTCGCTGGGCATCCGCCCCGGCGCGCGGCTGGCCTGCGTGACGGTGATCTCACCCAGCGCCAGCAGCACCAGCGACAGCGAGCGCAGTGAAACCACGCTGCACCGCCAGCACATGGCCCGTCTGCGCCAGTGGGCCCAGGGGCTGGACCTGACCGGACATGCCGTGAGCTACCACGTGCTCGGAGCGGGCGATGTAGCCCAGGCGCTGGTGCGCTATGCGGCCAGCAACCACGTGAGCATGATGATCCTGGGCGCCGCCACGCACGGGCTGCAGATGCAGCGCTTCATCGACACCGTGCCCATCCGCGTGGCGCGTGATGCGCCCTGCACGGTCATCCTGGTCAAACAGGCGCTGCCGTTCGAGCAACTGGGCCAAACGTTCCCGGGCTAAGCGCCTGTTCAAAGAGTGGGCCCCGCTGTCGCCGAGGTGGCGCGGCCCGCTTGAGCCGCGCCGGGCTTTCGTTTAGCGTGGCGGCATGAGCACCACCACCCTCCTCGTGCGCCAGGACAACCTGGCCAGCACCCGCCTGTTGACCGCCGACGACACCCCGCTGGAAGGCGGCCAGGTCCGCGTGCGGGTCGAGTCGTTCGCCCTCACGGCCAACAACATCACCTACGCCGCGCTGGGCGACATGCTGAACTACTGGCAGTTCTTCCCCACTGGAGAGGTCGGCTGGGGCATCGTGCCCGTTTGGGGCTTTGGCACGGTGACCGAGTCCTTGCACCCCGAGGTGGCCGTGGGCGAACGCCTCTATGGCTACTGGCCCATGGCCAGTCAGGCCGTGCTTTCGCCCCAGCGCGTCAACCCCACGGGCTTCAGCGACGGCGCCCCCCACCGCGCGGGCCTGCATGCGGTCTACAACCACTACCTGCGCACCAACACCGACGGGCTGTACCGCGCCGACAACGAGGACGTGCAGGCGCTGCTGCGGCCGCTGTTCATTACCTCGTGGCTCATCGACGATTTTCTGGCGGACCAGCAGTTCTTTGGCGCCCAGCGCATGCTGCTGTCCAGCGCGTCGAGCAAAACCGCCTACGGCACCGCGTTCCAGCTCGCGCAGCGCGAAGGCATCGAGGTCATCGGCCTCACCTCGCCCGGCAATGTGGCCTTTTGCGAAAGCCTGGGCTGCTACAGCCGCGTGGTCACTTACGACGCACTGGACACCATTGACGGCGCCACACCCAGCGTGTACATCGACTTTGCAGGCAGCGTGGGCCTGCGCCAGCGCGTCCATGCCCACTTCACCGGCCTGGCCTACAGCTGCTCGGTGGGCGCCAGCCACGTGCAGGACCTGGGCGGCGCGGGCCAGCTGCCCGGCCCGCGCCCAGTGATGTTCTTCGCCCCCGCCCAGGTCAAGAAGCGCCATGCAGACTGGGGCGCGCAGGGCCTGAACGAGCGCCTGGTGGCGGCGTGGAACCAGTTCAGCACCGCCGTGTCGGCCGGGCCGCAGCCCTGGCTGGTGGTGCAGCACCATACAGGGCCCCAGGCCACGCAGGCGCTGTTTGCGAGCGTGCTGGCGGGCAGCGGCGACCCGCGCGCCGGGCATATCGCGAAGATGCTGCCTGGCTGAAACGCTATGCCCGGCCGTCAAGGGCGCGGCGGCGACAATGGGGCATGACCCCATTGCCCCCCGATACCGCTGCCAACGCCTCGAACGACCAACACCCCTACGCCCGCCTCACGCCCGACCAGGTGCTGGACGCGCTGGCCAGTGTGGGCCTGTATGGCGACGGCCGCCTCATGGCCCTGTCGTCGTACGAAAACCGGGTGTACCAGGCCACACTGGAAGACGGCGAGCGCGTGGTGGCCAAGTTCTACCGCCCAGGCCGCTGGAGCGAGGCGCAGATCCTCGAAGAACACGCCTTTGCCGCCGAGCTGATGGCCGCCGAAGTGCCCGCCGTGGGCCCGCTGGTGCTGAACGGCACCACCCTGCACCAGCACGATGGCTTTGCGTTCTCCGTCAGCCCCTGGCGCGGCGGGCGCCAGCCCGAGTTGGATGATTTCGAAGTGCTGGAATGGATCGGCCGCTTTCTGGCCCGCATCCACACCGTGGGTGCGGCCCAACCGTTTGCTCACCGGCCGCTGCTGGACCTGGAGACCTTTGGCACGGCATCGCGCGACTGGCTGCTCACGAACGAGATCATTCCGCTCGACATGCAGGCCACCTGGAAGGCCCAATGCGACCAAGCTCTTGAATTGATAGCTGCCAGCGCTTATCCATCAAGCGATGGAGCCTCATTTGGCTTAAATAACGAGACAGCAATCCGCCTGCATGGCGACTGCCACCCCGGCAACATCCTCTGGACTCCGCTGGATGAATGGGGCCGGGGCGGCCCGCATTTTGTGGACCTGGACGACGCGCGCATGGGTCCGGCCGTGCAAGACCTGTGGATGCTGCTGTCGGGCGACCGGCGCCAGCGCACCCACCAGCTCGGCGCACTGATCGACGGCTACGAGCAGTTCCGCAGCTTCGACCGCCGCGAACTGGCGCTCATCGAGCCGCTGCGCACCCTGCGCCTCATCCACTACAGCGCCTGGCTCGCACGCCGTTGGCAGGACCCCATCTTCCCCGTCAACTTCCCGTGGTTTGGCACCAGCGACTACTGGCGCGGGCAGGTGGACATGCTGATCGAGCAGATTGAGGCCATGCAGGAAGAGCCCCTGGTGGCGTGAGATGAACGCACTGAGCCGCCTGCGCTGCGGTGTGTTGTGGTGCATGCCGCTGCGGCGCCCCGGAGAGGCGCCAGAGGCGCCCGGGCATTGCAAACGATTGTCAACCCGTGTGCACAGGGGCGCGATGTCGCGCAACATCCAGAGACGCCTTCCTGGAAAGGCGTTTTCTGACTTGCGAAGGGCGCTTGCGCCCGAAGACCGACACCATGCGCATTGCCGTCCTGCACGACGACCCCCTCTTGCCCGACATGATCCGGGGCGCCCTTGAGCGCCACCACCATGTGTGCCATTTCTATACCAGCGGTGCGAGCCTGCTCAAGGACACCCGGCACGAAACCTTTGACCTGCTGATCTCTGGCTGGCACCTGCCGGACATGGATGGCATCGAGGTCATCCAGCGCCTGCGCGAGATGGCCGGCCAGCAACTGCCCATCCTGCTGGTCACACGCCGCAATGAAGAACGTGACGTGATCGAAGCGCTCAACCGGGGCGCGGACGACTACATGGTCAAACCCCTGCGTGTGGGGGAGCTGGTCGCCCGCGTTGCGGCCTTGCTGCGGCGGGCGTATCCGCAGGCCATGGGCCAGCAGCTGGTCTTCGGCCCCTACCGGTTCGATCCGGAGAAGCGGCTGTTATCCCTGCACGGCGAGCCACTGGCGCTGAAGAACCTGGAATACGAACTCGCCCTTTTCATGTTCCGCAACGCGGGCCGCCTGTTGTCGCGCGCACACCTGCGCGAAGCGGTGTGGGGCGAGCGCAGCGAAGCACCTTCACGCTCGCTCGACACCCACGTTTCGCGCCTGCGCACCAAGCTGCAGTTGACGCAGCAGGCCCACGGCTATGCGATCACGGCCATCTATGGCATGGGGTACCGGCTGGACACGGTAGACACGGTGGCCCTGGCGGACCCACGCGGCTGACACGCCGCGCGCAGGGCGGCGCACAAGCCGCCACGTGCTCCTTCCCTGAACAACAAAAAAAGGCCAGCACGCTTTGCAGCGTGCTGACCTTTTGGCGTTCAGCCCGCCGCCGCGAAGTGATCGCGGCGGTGGTGGCCGCCGGGCTACCGGCGGCGGCCCATGGCAGGGTGCTGCCAGGCCATCAGACCCAGCAATGCAGCCAGCAGGATCAGGCCCCATTCCGACAGCGTCGGAATGTTGCTGGCGTTGCCCGTCACCGTCGTCGAGGCGCTGGACGTGTTGTTGCCGGGGTTGGTGTCGCCCGGTGCATCCACCGTGGCAGAGTTCACCAGAGGACGCGCACCGCTGTAAGGGGTGGCCAGGGTGGTGTTGATCGTGAAGGTGCGCGATGCCCCCACCGCCAACGCTCCGACGCCGCAGCTGACGGTCCCGGCCGCGTTGACGCAACCTGGCGCTGAAACAAAGTTCACCCCGGCTGGCAGCACGTCCACGACCTGCGCTCCATCACTGGCCAGCGGGCCATTGTTGGTGACCACCAAGGTGTAGGCGAGCGCAGCGCCGGGCGTAAGAGGACCTGCCGGCGCTGTCTTGTTCAGTGCCAGATCCGTGGCCACGGTAAAGCGGCGCGCGGTGGTGTCATGGGTCACCACGTTGTTGGCCAGCGTGGTCTCGGTTTCGTCCACCACCACACTCGCCTGGTTGAAGGCCGTGCCGCTGGTGGCGCCATTGACGGTAAGGGTCTCCGCGCGCATGACGTAGGTGATGGTGGCGCTCTGGCCGCTGCTCAGCCCCGGAAAGCTACAGGTCAGCGTGCCGCTGGTCGCCCCCATCGTGGGTTCGGTACACGCGCCGCCTGCATTCACCGTGAGCGCGCCCTGGTAGCTGAAGGTGGCCGTGGGCGAGGAGCCCGGTGCGGGGAAGATGTCGGTCATCACCACGTTGGTGCCAAACGACGGGCCGCTGTTATTCACCGTGATCGTGTAGGTCGTGTTTTGTCCGAGGTCGACCGGATCAGCGCTGTCCACCTTGTTCACCAGGATGTCCAGCTGCGCGGCAGTGACCGGGGTGCTGGTGGTGGCGCTGTTGTTGGCGGTGTTCGACTCGGCGGTTGCCGTGGTCGCAGCCACACTGTTGACCACCGTGCTGCCCGTTGCACTGCCCAGGGGGCGCATGCGGTAGTTCACCGTCTGCTGCGATCCGGAATTGATGCTGGCCCAATTACAGGTGAGCGTTCCGCCCACCGTGCCCGCGGCGATGGGCGCGCAGCTGCCGCCCCCGCTCACGCTCACCACGTCGATAAAGGCGGCATTGGACGGCAGGGTGTCCACCATCTGCACGGTCTGTGCCGTGGAAGGCCCTGTGTTGCCAATCGTCGCCACGAAGGTGATGGGAGCCCCGGCCGCAACGGTGGACGGAGTGGCCGTCTTGGCAGCCGTCACATCCACGATGGCCGTGACCTGGCTGGTCACGCTGCCACTGTTGTTGGCCTGGTTGGGGTCGCCCACGTCGGTAGAGCGCACGGTCGCGGTGTTGGTGCGCGGGCCACTGACGGCAATGCTGGGGCGCACCACCACGGTCACGGTGGCCTGCGCGCCGGAGTTCAGCGTGCCCAGGTTACAGCTCAGGTTCTGCGAGGTGCCGTTGGTGACAGCGTTGGGCGTGCAGCTACCTTGCGAGGCCACGGCAGATTGAAACCCCCCGGTGTTCACAAGACTGCCCAGCGTATCCGACACCACCACGTTCGTGGCAGCGGCCGGGCCGACGTTGTCCACGGTGATGACATAGGTCAGGTTCTGGCCCGCGACCACAGGGTCGGGCGCAGCGGTCTTGGACACGACACGCAGGTCGGCCTCGGTGGCCGTGGAGGTCACGCCCACACCCACGCAGTTGTTCGCACCGTTGCTGTCCACGCGCACACCCGCCCCCAGCGCCACGCAGGCGTTGTTGGTGGCGGTGCCAGTGCCCGTCAGCACGGCCGACACCGTGACGGCAGGGGCATTGGTATTGGCGTTCAGGCCGGTAGAGCGCGAGCAGGCCCAGTTGCCGGGGCCGGTGAACGGCAAAGCGTCGCAAGTCCAGCCCGTCGCGCTGACCAGGCTGTCGAGCCTCACGCCCGCCGGCACCTGGTCGGTGATGGTGATGGTCTGGCCATTGGGCACGGCCAGCGGCCCGGTGTTGCGCGCGGTCAGCGTGTAATTGAAAGCCTGGTTCGGCACCACGGGGTTGATGCTGGCCGTCTTGGTCAGCTGCATGTCGGCGTCGTTGCTGGCCGTCACGTTGACCGAAGCCGAATTGTTGGCGGGCACCGGGTCTGGCAGCGCCGTGCTGATACCGGCCGTGTTGCCCAGCGTGCCTGCGCTGTTGGCCGTGGCGGTCACGGTGATCGTGGGCATGTTGCTGAAGTTGGCACCGGTGTATTCGGTGCGCGTGCAGGTGATCGTGGCGTCACAGACCCAGCCCGTGCCGACGGCAGATACGAAGCTGAGTCCGGCGCCCAGCGTATCGGTCACGGTGACCGGCTGACCCGCCAGCGACACCCCGCCGTTGAGGCGCGGCGTGAGCGTGTACACCACGTTGGCACCCTGGGCCACGTTGGAGCTGGCGGCTGTCTTGGTGATGGACACGTCGGCACCCGAGGTGGACGTTACGTCCGCCGACGTGGTGTTGTTGGAGGTGTTGCCATCGGGCATGGCGGAGTTGTCGGGCTTGATGCCATCGATGGCAAAAGCTGCCGTCACCGTGCCATTGACGTTGGACACGGCGGGAACCGTCAGCACCGAGGCGGACGCTCCACTGGCCAGGGTGCCCGTGCGCGTGCAGGTCACATTGCCGCTGCTCAGCGGATAGCCGCCCGATGGCGTACAGGACCAGCCCGTGCCTGTCGGAACAGAGGTAATCGACGCGCCGGCTGGCACTGTGAAGGTAATGCGCTGGCTGCCATCGGCCGCGTTCGGGCCGTTGTTGGCAGCCTGCAGCGCGTAGCTGTAGGCCTGGCCGGCCACAACGTTGGCCGTGGAGGGCGTAGCCACCAGCGCAAGGTCGGCCGCCTGCGTGGCGGTGGTGTCCTGCACGCTGTTGACGTTGTTGCTGGTGTTCGGGTCGGACGTGGCGCTGCCAGCCGTGGCGGTGTTGGTCCAGACCCCGGCGGAAGGCAGCCGCACCCGGATGGTCACGGTCTGGTTGCTGTTGAACGGGATATTGCCCAACGTGCAATCGACGACACCCGCCGCCTGGCTGCAGGTGCCTGCGGTGGTGGCCACATCCACGAACGTGGAGCCCACGGGGAGTGTGTCCGTCAGCGTGACGCCGGTGGCGCCGTTGGGGCCGTTGTTGTCGATGCGCAGCGTGTACGTGAAGATGCCGCCTGCGGGCCCGGGGTCCGGCGAATCCGCATGGTTGACCACCAGGTCGGCAGACTGCGCCATGGCTGCACCCGCAAACAGGCCACCCGCCAGCAAGAGCCAGCGGAAGCGGCGTACCGCGCTGTGCGCAGGGCTTGTAGCAGGCTGCGCGGGCCCACTGGATGTGCGCGCGCGCCAGAAGGCGCATGCGCCCTCCCAAGATCGCGTCAATCGATAAAGCATCAAAAATACTCCTGAGGTGAATGGCTCCGACTTCCGGCCACGCCGCAACCTCACCAGGCCCCGAGGGGCTGGCAAAAAATGCAGGGAGTGCGTGGATGTACCGTGGCCGCCACGGACCAAGGCTGGGTTGGAATTTATCGACGGACGGGGGCGCAATCCGCGCGGCAACAATCGTTAACGGTTGCGAACGGTATTGCGTATTGTTTGCACCACGGGTGCACGCCACCCCGGTGGGCAACACGGGTGGTGGACCGGCTGGGGGGCCCTGGGCTATGCTGCGCCATCTTCGATCTACCGCGAGTTGGCCCACCCATGAAGGACATGTTTCGCACGCTCCTCTCCATTCGCCAGAAGCGCAAGCCCGCTCCCGTGGGGCCTTTGCCCGCCGTGGGCACCGTGATCCTGCGGGGGCAGGTCAAGATGGCCGTCACCCATCCGCTGCCCAGGGAGCTGTGGGACTGGCTGGTGCTGTCGGGCTGGCGCAACCTGCCGGTCAAGAACGACCGGCGCAAGGGACTGCGTTTGCCAGAGGGCGCGCTCAAGGAGCTGATCGACACCCCCTCGCAGGAACGCAACCAGGCACACAGCCGCATCCTGGAGCAGGCCCAGCCCGAAGATTGAGCGGCTTTGGAATGTCCATAAAAAAACCGGTGGTGCCAGGCACCACCGGTTTTTACTATTATTTTTATAGCAATTAGCGCTTTATGGACGAGCGCCAGATGCCGATTTGGCCTTAGTTTTTATACCAGCAAGGCGTTCACGCGCTTCACATACGCGGCGGGGTCCTCAGGCAAGCCGCCCTCGGCGAGCAGGGCCTGGTCAAACAGGATGTGCGCCAGGTCGTGGAAGTGCACACTGCCATCGAGCTTCTTGACCAGCGCGTGCTCGGCATTCACCTCCAGCACAGGCTTGGTCTCGGGCGCCTGCTGGCCGGCCTGCTTGAGCATGCGCGCCAGCTGGGTGCTCATGCCATCGTCCTGCACCACCAGGCAGGCGGGTGAATCGACCAGGCGCGTGGTCACGCGCACGTCTTCGGCCTTGTCCTTCAGTGCTTCCTTGAGCTTGGCGAGCACGGGTTTGAACGCCTCGGCAGCCTCTTCAGCGGCCTTCTTCTCGGCCTCGTCCTGCAACTTGCCCAGGTCCACAGCGCCCTTGGCAACGCTTTGCAGCGGGGTGCCGTCAAACTCGTGCAGGTAATTCAGTGCCCACTCGTCCACGCGGTCGGTCATCAGCAGCACTTCGATGCCCTTCTTCTTGAAGACTTCGAGCTGTGGGCTGTTCTTGGCAGCGGCCAGGGTGTCGGCGGTGATGTAGTAGATCGCCTCCTGGCCTTCCTTCATGCGGGCCTTGTAGTCGGCAAAGCCCACCGTCACGGCGTCGCTGGCGGTGGATGCAAAACGCAGCAGCTTGGCTAGGCGCTCGCGGTTGCCAAAGTCTTCGCCCAGGCCTTCCTTCAGCACCGCGCCAAACTCGCTGTAGAACGCGGTGTACTTGCCTTCCTTGGCCTTGTCGTCGGCATCCACCACATCGGTCACGCCGTCGGCATTGGCGGCGGTGTCGTGCTTGTCGTGTTTGGCCAGGTCTTCCAGCATCGAGAGCACGCGCTTGGTCGAGCCTTCGCGGATGGCACGCACGTCGCGGCTTTCCTGCAGCAGCTCGCGGCTCACGTTCAGCGGCAGGTCGGCGGAGTCGATCACGCCCTTCACAAAACGCAGGTAGGTGGGCATCAACGCCTCGGCGTCGTCCATGATGAACACACGCTTCACGTACAGCTTCACGCCGGCCTTCTTGTCGCGGTTCCACAGGTCAAACGGCGCCTTGGCGGGGATGTACAGCAGCTGCGTGTACTCGGTG